>Ga0079996_121673_pt1 | contig 53039 bp, 66 predicted proteins | sample PerSpoAPS_AMetaG_FD_69199 | JGI IMG/M metagenome (GOLD analysis project Ga0079996, IMG submission 69199) | Thermal spring microbial communities from Yellowstone National Park, Wyoming, USA - Perpetual Spouter A (PS_A) MetaG (SPADES assembly)... | ecosystem: Environmental > Aquatic > Thermal... | reverse complement strand
GATGCGGCTTCGAAGCAGATAGGGATGTCATAGGAAAGCTGAACATCAGGAAGAGGGCATTGAAAAAGCTGGGGATCAAAATAGATTTCGGGGGAGTTCTGGCCCCCCTCACTGCCCCCCAAATGACAGATGTAAACCCGAATAGATGGGGGGAACCAATGAACCGCCCACAAAGGGGCGGGGGAACCCCTGCCCTTTAGGGCGGGGAGGAGGTCAGCACAGACTACGATAGGGTCTATATAAAAGTCCTTAGAAATGATTTAGGATCTCTAGATCTCTATTGGGGGACAACACTTCTTAAGAGCAACCCCTCTGCTGGAGATGTCTTTAGTGTAGATGTTCCATTCCCATGCTACTGGTGCCCAATGGCCTTTGGCGGGAGATATGTGGCTAGGCATTCAACACGAATAGGTGCATGGCTGATAAAAGATCTATATCAACCTGGAACAACACCATATAATATAGCTGAAGCAATGGAACGATTTATGAATGACTACGGCATTATATATGAAGTCTACGCACCTCTTTGGGGTAAAAGTAATAGTTATCCAGATGATTATTTCGATGATTACACGAATACCTGGGTTGGCAAGGGCTTCTCATGGCTTCCATGGACTGACCAGCTCTACCCATATAGGAGTAGGATGGAGACTAATGTAACATGCAGCTATATACCATCAATCGGGGCGTTAATATGCTCAACCGCTCTTGGCTGCCCATCTACTATGCCTTTGTCTGTATGTGTATGGCGTGGTGGCACATTAGCCAAGATATTGAAGGGGTTACACCTACTTAATAAATATGGATATAGTAGTGATGTTGATACCCTTATCTCACAGGCTCTCTATCAAGGGCAATTCGATGGTTATGGTTTCAGAGCAGGATTTAGGCGGGAATACTTTGGTATGACCTTTTACTACCCCTATAGAGCATATCCTACATATCTCACAGCCTCATTCCTAGCATTTCTTGTAAGATATTACCAAGCTACAGGTAAGACCTCAGCATGGGGTATTGATATCCTTAGCACAGCCGATAGGCTTGCTAGAATTCTAATGTCTCTATTCACCGATTACTGTGCAAACACCGAGTATGGAAGTCTATGCTTTGCCCATATAAAATATGGAGCACCACCAGCATATAGGATCGGCTCGGTAACTGCATATCCTAGTGGATGGGGGGACATAACAGAGTATGCAAATGCCATTCTAGATTGGACTGGTATATTACCAGTAGCACCTCTCGACTATATACCATTTACAAACTCCGAATCAACCATCTTAGCCGCTAAAGCACTTATGATCTATAAGGAGTTAGGGAGAACCCCACCACCATTAAGCGGCATAATAGGCTATCCATCAGGTATAATCACAGGTGGGCATGTAGGACAACCTGTATGTCCAAACGATGTATCATACCTAAAGCCAGATTATATGGCAGCTAAATTTGCATTATCACCTGGCTGTCCTACATGGCAGTCGATAAGCCTTGATATCCATACGCTCATTCCATTTAGAAAGATAATAGTAGGGCTTCAGGGAAGAGTTAAAGGAAAGGGAGCTATAAAGGTTGATGTAGATGTTATGGATCAGAACCTTAATCGTATAGCAAATGCTAGCAATTCATTTAATGTTGCAGATCAGGAGATAGACCAAAATATAGCGTTGGATCTTGGTACATGTATTAGTGCTGGCAAATATAAAATTACTCTATGGATCTCAGAGCAAGCTAGCCAGGATTCTAGTCTCGAAAGCATAGAATGGCTCACAGTAAAACATATATCTCCTGATGTGATGTGCTAGCATTATTAATAACATAACCCCCAATATCAATATATTTTTAGGGGTGTTGATTTCTTTGGGTTTGTTGGGTAAGCTGTTATATATATTTCTAGGTAATTTAATAGCTTCGGTTATAGCTCATGGATTTGCAGCTATAATTGTAGGGATAGTGTTTTCTAATGGTGGGAATAACTTGGATCTAGCTATGTTCTTGGCGAGGGGTTTCCAGTGGCTCTTAGAGGGTTATATGAATAACCCGTTATTCTTGGTGCTCTTCGTGCTTGGGGGTATTGCTATGGGTGCTGCTGTGGCTTTGTTCTCAATGATATCAGCTCCTCTAGCCCCTCTCATGATAGGCCTTATAGTCTTCAAAGGCTCTTTAGCCCCGCTGATCTCGATGCCATATGCATTTCTATTCCTCAGCATAGCCCCACTAGTATCCTTACCAACAGCTATTCTGAGAAGCCCTAACAAGATCCTCATAGCCTCGATGCTAGCATCATCGCCCTTCTACTTCATAGGGGGTGTAATCCTGTTGCTTAACATAATAGCATTCTTCATAGAAGGAGATCACGGAGTCCCGGTAGGTGTGATTATAGGTGATAAGCCACTACAAACAATCACAATCACAAGGTGAGGCTGATGTATGATATAGCTATATATGAACCACCAGAGCCTGCATCGGTTGAGGCGATACCAAGTGTTTTTCTCCCGTCAGTTACAAGATCCATAGCTATACTACTTGTAGTGGGGGTTATAGCCTTTCTTCTACAGGTTTTTATAGGAAAATCCTGGAAATATTTCCAGTCTTAATTTAAAGATGGTTGGGGTGGGTATGCCTAGAAAGACTAGGAAGTATGGGACTAGAGCAACTGGCGGATTGCTGCTCTATGGTTCTGAGCAGCTTGCGTCAATAGTTATTGGAGCGTATAGGAGTGGTGCTAGGGCTAATGCGCCAAGCTGGAGTAGAGATTATCTCGCAGGGATTAATGAATATATAACGTCTGAGGACAGGACTAGGGCAGCCCAGAGGAAGCTCGCAGCATGGTATCAGGCCTTGGCGGAGATGGCGCCTGAGATAAGAAGAGTATATGGCGATATCAAGGCTAGATATGCACAGATCCTAGGCACTCTAATAGTAGCACCGAGAGCCGCACCAGCTCCTGCAGCACCTGCTAGACCCACACAGGTTCCAACAGTATAGGGGTAGGGTTTGAGCCTTGAAAAAACTGTTGATGAGTATCTAAGGGAGCTGGTAGGTGCTGCGAGAGATACTTTTTTAAACCATAAAATTCTTTTTATCGAGAGCCTTCTAAGTGCTTATCACCTCGACCCAGCTAGGATAGGATATAGAAGAGAGCTTATCGAGGAATTCTTACTAGAGCATTGCGCAGGCTTAACTATCTCGGAGTGTTTCAACAAAATAGAGCAGCTGATCAGACAGGCGGGTGGTAGGAGAAAGCTAGAGGATCTAGCAGATACTATTGGTAAGAGCATAGAGGACATGGCTAACGCAATGACTAGGATCGATATCTACTGCGCCTCGTGGGGTTTGGATAGAGAAACATGTGATGAGCTTAGGAAAATCGAGAGAGATCCGTGTCTCGACAGTAATGTAGTTAGAAAGGTTTTGACAAGGTTTTTCCAAAACCTAGGCGCTAGACCTGAGGAATATAAGGGAGCTATCGAAGAAGCATCTACATATATAGGTAATCTGGCTAAACGCAGGCTGTGCGTTAGATGGGATCATGTGGTAAATGCTGTTAAGGCGGCGATGGAAGCTGAGAGGGCTAGGAGAGAAGAGACTATAGCGAGGGCTAGAGGAATACAGAGAAGCCTTGAGAAATTCCTTGAGAGACCAGTTGGGAAAGAGATAACCCCACCCCCCACACTAGAGAGATTTGCGAGGAGAGAAGCGATTGCCGTGGCAGCGCCTAAACCCATGCCTACACCCACACAAAGACCTAGGAGACGGCCTGAGATCCCAACCATAGAATATCTTGGGAGACCTGCAGCACTACCCCTAAGAACCTTGTCCAACTTACTTAGGAAGCGTGGAAAAAGACTTGAAATATTAACTGAATCAGGGGTATTCTCATTATATAGTGAATATTATGCTGAAAGTGTAAGGGCTAACTACAGGGCTAGAGGAGAGATGGTTAGAGAGCTAAGGTTCCCAGATGCCGAGGTCTGCGTGGATCTCAATGATATAGCGACCGGGCTAGTGGTAATAGAATTTAGAGACAGCTTCTTCATGTTTAGAGACACGAGATGGTTCTGCTGCAGAAACTGCATACAATATTATAGAAATGTGGGAGGAGAGGTGAGGATGCTATGGACTTGACACAGCTGATCAACATAGCGAGCTCCGCAGGTGTAGCTGTAGTTTTAGCGATATATTTCTCTTATTGGATCACAAATAACTTATCTCAGAAAATGGACAAAATAGTTGAGAAGCTGGATGAGATATTGAGAGAACAGAGAGAGTTCTACAGGATCGTGATTGAGGAGCTTAGAAAGAGGGCATCATAAGAGATGAGGCTAACAACGCTAGCACATATAGCTTATGGTATACTCACAGCCTTTTCAGAGTGGTATCTAGCGTTTATTATGAGCCTGGTGTTCATCATATATCAATTAGATGAGGAACTCCATATAAGGGACAAAGCATATAGAGATATGTTAGAGTATATGGTTGGGTTAAGCGTGGGGGCAGCGGTTAAGCTTGCTCTAGCATCTTGAAAGTATATTTCTAAGAATGGGAAGGGCCCGGGCAGCTGCCTCTTTAAAACCCTTTGGATAATCTGTCCCTGGGTTTGCCACCCTCTCAAGCCATTTGATAAGCTCTTTAAGGGCCTCTCTATCTATGGCAAGGTCAACGGCTATCTGGCTGAGGTTCATGGCGATGTTTACATTGACAATAACTTGTCTCTCCCCTCTCTCAGCTGTATTGATATAACCCTTCAGTGTTTCTATGAATATCTCTTTCACAAGCTTCTTCTCATCGACAGTTAAAGAATCATATAATAGTTTAATATATTTAGGGACTCTGAGGCTCATCACAGCTGTCTCATTGCTGATAATGCTGCGCTCGATAATGGCTTGCAGGTGTTGAGGTTGTAAACGCTGCTCTGTCTGTAAACGTTTGTAAACAGTGGGTGGGGGGTGGGGTTCTGTGGCCGGGGGGTCTCCAGAGGAAGTAGAGGTATTTCCCATGGAATCTGATCACCATCACACGGCTATTACCTTATCGCATCAAGAAGATCTTCTAATGCGTTTCTAAGCTTCTCCTTTAGCTCCTTCATGATCTGCGTTAGATCAGTTTTTACAACATATAGCCCGTCTATGTCATCAAATTCCTTCTCACCCTCACGCCAGATTTCATTTAGCATTGTTATTATCTCGTCGAAATCGCTGGAGATGGCCTCTATATCTACGGCTCCAAAACTCCCTTTTATAACAATTGGGTAGGGATACTCAGGTGGCCATTCAATTTCTAACTTATAGCCGCTGTATTCTATGTGAGCTACCGATATACGTCTTTTAATCGTTACATCTAACGTATAGGCGTTATCAGAGTGTTTAATCATTTTTATCTCTATCCCATTTGCATCATCACGGTATAGTCTTGTGTTTATTTCTTCTATTCCTTGGGCCATGTCTTATCCCCATCATATGTAGAGTTTGACGAATCTTTCGGGGGGTTTGGGTGGTTCAGAGGTTGCTTTGTCTCTGTATTCTTCGAGCTTCTCTATATATAGCCTTATGGCTTTTCTTATCAGCTCGCTTCTAGATATACCATGCTCCTTGGCCAGGCTATCTATCTCTTCTGCCAGGCTTTCAGGGATTCTCAGTGATATTATGACTAGTTTTTCATTCATCTTCGATCCCCTAGATCGTGTTCATTAAGACCTCGATCCATCTTCTCCATGGGATCCAGTGCTTAAGGCGTATCACCTTGTATGGGGTTGGCTCCCCCTCAAGCCTTATCAGCTCTCCCTCGACCTTCATTGCGTGGCTTGCGTTGATGAAGTAGAAGCTAAGTCTCCTTGGATCTAGCCATGCTATCCATGTTCTCTCCCCCACACCATATATCTCTGCGTATTCTAGCTTTGACATCTGGATCCAGGGTGGATATCGGGGGCCACCGGTTATGTCGACATATGCTATTGGTTTATCCATGTATTTGACTATATAGTCGAACTTCTCCTCAGGCTTCTCATGGTATCTCGGGATATACTCGGGGCTTCCTGTACCCAACCCGCTTCTCTCGAGGGTGAAAGGTGTGGTTGAAATCATGCACTCGAATAATCGCTCTCTCTTTATCGTTGCTCTCCACCTGAACATATATCTCTCTTTCATGATCCCCCCAATATGCTAGTTCTACATAAGGTATCCCATGTGTGAGTATCATACGATATAGTCGTAGGATACACATGGCTCGCTATCCGAGACCTTGATCTCTACGACTGCCCCCTTTAGAATTATGTTAAGCACTAGCTCGCCATCTTCCTCGCTAGTAAATATGGCTTGAACAGCGTCCATATCAATACTCAGAGGTCTATCCTCAGGCATCAGGGGTATGAGGTAATAGACTATGGCCTTTGGCGGGAGCCTTGACCTAAGCATCTTAAGGATCTCATTCTTGAGTTCCCTACATTTAGGTCTAGATCTAGATTCTCCCAAAACCTGGGATCCCTGGCTCAAATCAATCACCACTATGGTACTATTACTGAACTTATAAACCAAGTCATATGCCCTGTCATATGACTTATACGAATACACATCTCAACCAAAGGCCGTTATGCTTATAAGGTTCTTAAACAAAACCATATCCGAGGAACCTAGAGATGGATGGCCCCAAATTTGTAGAACTTATGGAAAACTGTGGGGTAAAGCCAAAAGACCTCGGAATAGACCCAACATATAAGCTAAAACTAAAGAAAGGAGAAAGAAGACCCTCTAAAGAACTTGTAGAGAAGCTCCTAGATCTATGTAAAGACAATGTAAACATCGCCATGGTGCGGCGGCCGGGATTTGAACCCGGGATTTCCGGCTCGGAAGGCCGGCGTCCTAGACCAGGCTAGACGACCGCCGCCAAATATGTTTCTATTGCAGGCAGATTTAAGTCTTATAGCTCTGACTTCCTCGCAGCCCTAAAGGACGGGGGGCTTTCAGTTATAAGTTTTGCTTTTGCAGAGGAGCTATCGCTTTAGCTTTAGAGAATTAAGGCTTTTCGTTAATTGTGTATAAATGAAGTCTTATAGATATAATGTGGCTTTGGTATATATCTATAGACCGGGTATGAAGGTGGCTGTAATCGGTGGCGGGCTTGTAGGTCTTTTCACAGCTTATTATTTATTGAAAAAGGGTGTGGAAGTGGTTATATATGATGTGGAACCTAGGGGTGGGAGGGCTTCTGAGAATAACGCTGGTCTTATAACCCCTTCTTTCTCGGCGACACCTAGGATATCCATGTTTACCCTCGCTAAAGCTGGTTTGGGGTTAGGGGGCTTTATAAGGGTTTCTCTCTTAGAGGTTCTTCGTAAGCCCGGTTGGTTTTTCAGGATCATTAGATCCTATGGGAGGGGTGATGATGTTGTGAGATATTTGGCTTTAGAGAGTTTAAAGCTCTATCTAGACTTCTTCGAAAAGGAAGATATGGATGTGGATCTTGTTAGGGGTGTTGTTGCAGTATTTAAGGATATGAAAGATGCTGAGGAGCTCTCCAGAATAGCTGGTGGAAGGGTTTTAGATGGGAAGGAGCTCTCGGAGATGGGCTACATCGGTATGGGGGGAGGTGTGTATGTTGAGCATGAGATCTCTATAAACCCGTTGAAGCTCTATCGAGGGCTTAGGAGGAGAGTTGAGGAGCTAGGAGGGAGGATCGTTGTTGAAGATGTGCTTGGCGTTGAGGAAGAGGGTAGGGAGCCGAAGGTTATACTAGGTAGTGGGAAAAGGGGTTGTGATGGGGTTGTAATAGCTGCTGGGAGTAGGAGCGGGGATCTATGTAGAAGTATAAGCTATGATCCTCATGTATTCCCAGCTAGGGGTATAGTTGCTCTCTATGATACAGCTGGGGAAAAGGTAGTGCTAGCACCCGCCCTACTTGAGGACTACGGCATAGGTGTTGCCCAGCATGGGAGCGATACTCTTAGAATCACAGGTTTCTTCGAGATTATAGGGCATAGGGTAGATGGTGTTCAAGAGGATCTAGAGGAGTTAATATCAACAGCTAAGAAGCATGTAAGAGGGCTTGGCTCCCTAAAGCTTAGAGCTTTTGGAATGGGCTTCAGACCATGCACAGCCGATCTCCTACCATTGATAGGAAGGATATCTGGGACAAAGAATATATACATCGCAACGGGTCTCTGCAGACTTGGAGTTACTATGTCCCCTATAGCTGGGATCATCATAGCATCCATGATCTTAGACCTCGAACCCCCTGTGAAGCCCGTGATTTTAGATGCTATATCTCCATCGAGATTCATCCATAGACCATAGCATGTAGATCCCCTCGCCTTAGGGGTTACAACTGAAAGCATTGCCTTTCAAGGCGGGGATAGTATTTGCAAGCTCCATATCTTCTAGTGTTTTTGATAATGGCGATGTATGTGAGCCTTGGGAGCCGACCTCTAGCAATACGCTATTCATGGTACATGATAGGTACACAGGATTAAACCTATGCCTCAGAGGCGATGATAATATCCATAGCCCCGAGTCCTTCTACAAGGGGATAGGGGAATAGGTTGGAGACCTCTGCAAAAAGATCTTCTATAGCATTGAAAGGGGAGGAGGTCAGTCATTTAGCGAAGAAGCTGATAAATCCCTATAGGATCTGTAGATTGGGTTCCCACAGGGGCTAAATTGATATAGTTATAATGCTTTTAAGTCTCTATGGAGAGAGATTAACTAGGGTGTTTATGGCCAGCAATATAGATCCTGAGGTTAAAAGCGTTATTGAGCAGATGGCCAAGGATATATATGAGAAGACTATTAGAGAAAAGGAGGCAAAGCCTGTTGAGATAAAGAGTAAAAAGGAACTCATAGACTTTATATCGAAGGGTCTCTCAATAGTTGTTTTCTACAACCCCAACTGTCCAGCCTGTAAGAGATTCCTACCAGTTTATGAGGGCTTTATACAGAAGAAGGCTGAAACCTATAAGGGGATAAGGTTTGGCAAGATAAGCACCAAAGACGTGCAGGGCATATCAGCTGAATATATGGTGATTGCTGTACCAACAACAATAGCCTTCAAGGACGGGAAAGAGGTTAAGAGGACAGAAGGCTACATGGATGAGAAGGAGCTTGAAGACTTTATCAGAAGCCTGCCAATAAGCTAAATAGAATAGAGCCGGTGATAATTCGAAAAAGAAATAGCTATTAGCCATGCCTATAAATCCTCAAGGTTTTTATATTACCCTTCGATATATCTTCACATATCTCTCTCGCCATTCCCACAGGATCTCTTCTAAAGGTCTTTATGGTTGTGAGTCTTCTATAATCAGCATATGGTGAGAACGCCTCAACCCTATCACTGTCAAGACCATAGCCAAGCAGCACATAAGATGGTATGGAGTTGGCATATGCCATGAAGATCTCTACTATGGTGCCCACGCTCCCTCCCAGCGAAGCCAGTACATCTCCAGACATTACAAGCGTCTCGGATCTCTGTCTCATGGAGAGCCCTGTATATACTGGGTAGAAACAGCTCTTCCTAGGAGGATCTTCACGTGGGTTCTCGGGCAAAATAAATACACATGGTATTCCAATGCTACATGCATATTCAGCTATATGTTTCATCAAACCCCAATAGCCTCCTAGATATATGATGAAGCTACCCAGGCAGTTCTTAAGTGTTTTGACGAAGATTCTTGATGCCTCTAGAAGATCCTCTCCCGGCTCATCGCTACTAGCAGCTATCGAGATCCTCGGTATATTCAAACCATCTCCCTACTCTAGAGGGTTAGAGCACCAAAAACCCTTTTCACCTAGATCGTAATCCGCGTAGAAGCCCTACCAACAAATTCATAGCCGAAGGCTCCCCTCTAGGATGAGGAGGAGACCAGCTTATCTTTTGTCTATCGAAATATATATGGGCTGTATCCTTTTTCATGGTAGTAGGGATGCTTTTATATTTGTTTGTTCTCCAGCTTAGGCTTATGAGCGTCTAATCCATATATTGTTTTTATGATTAGGTGATATCTCTGCTAGATCTTGGGATACCTCGGGATGCTATGACCTTTGGAACACCCGAGACCGAAGCCCTATATGAGGGCTATGCCCAGAAGAGCTTCGGTGTTTTAAGCCTAGATGGGAGCCCCTTTCCGCTGGGCTTAAAAGCCACTAGCGAGCCCATAGAGATCCCAAGATCTCTTTGGGGGAGGTGGAAGCCCCCAATGCCACAGAGATGTTATAGCGTCCCTATGGATCAAGAAGCAAAGCAACCCAAAACAAAAGAAAATCAATGACAATCAATAACTATCGGAGGACAAGCGGGCTTTGGAAGAGATAGGTATATGGTTAAGAGTGCTTATAGCTGGTGTGATCTCCATGGTGGTGGGTCTCATAATCTCTATAGTGGTAATGATCTACGGGTTAAAAGGGTTCTTTGGAGCATTTTTATCAATGATAGGCCTTGGAATTTCTATAGCAGGGCTCTACCTAGCTATTAAAGGTTTTACTGGTTATATGGCTGCGAGGATCTCAAGATCTAGAAAATAAATTGTAATAGAAAATAGGTGGTGGGTAGTAAGACTAGCTGGGGCACGGAACATAGAATATAACGCTGGCTATATTTGATGCAACACCAAGGGCTGCTAGATCCCTCTCATCTATAACCCCGTCGCCATTAACATCTGGCACAGTGTCTGGTGCATCGTCTAGCAAGCCATTGCCATCTCTATCGCTTATAATCGCTGCTATGGCTTTTGTCCACCCACACCATGTAGGTGCTCCAACGATCCATATGGTTTGTATGAACCTATATATAGTTCTCCCACCTAGATCAAGCTTATCCTGGAATCCTGTGAACTGGAAGAGGTTAGCCAGATTCCTCCCAGGACCGCCCAGGGCTGTTGGGGTGTTATTAAATATAACTACAAGCCCTGGGAGAGCCTCGTTCTTCCCAACACCAAATACAGGCGGGCCAGCACCTATAGATATTCCATCCACAGGCCCTCTAGCTGTGTAATTAGCTGTAAACGCTACAGCATGTGTAGCATTAATCCTCACAACAGGGTTAATAGATATTTCGGGGTAGGCTACAAGCCTAGGATCTGATGTAATTATGTTTATAGCCACTATGTAGAATCTACCGCCAACACCAACAACAGATCTTGGGAGGGGCGAATAGAACTGAACCACGGTAGAGGTCTCAGGGCTCTGAGCAACCAAAGTATTTACCATGGCGAATGTAGCTGTTGAGATCAGAATGACAAATGCGATAGTAATGGCTATAGCTATATTCCTCCTTTTCAACTTACATACCTCACCTATTAATACTTATTCATGAATATATATTTTGTGGTGTTTTCTTATTAAAGCCACAAGTTTTTCTAGAACCTCTTTCACTAGGATCTAAAGCTGTTTAAAACAATGTAAATATAATATATGGATGCCGGGGGCGACCCGTCCCACATTCATCCTAGCCCCGGGGACACGGGGATGTTATGTGGGCCCGGGGTCCCAATATAGCTTATGCTTACTAAGATTATATATTTTATGAATGATAGAGCCCTCTCCTCGAGATCCTTAGAGATAGGATAAGGCTTCGTAATACTCATATTCGGCCAAAGGCTCCCTTGTTAGAAATGGATCCTCTGGGAAGCATTATATTCCTTGGGAGATATTCTCTGTCGTGGAGATCTATGAATAAAATTCTCTGAGGGCTAGATCGTAGGTTATGATTTAGCTACTCTATATAATATATCCCATATTCCTTTGGAGAGGTCTTCTAGGCTGTTCCATCCCTCTTTGGTTGGTTGTATAATATATATTAGTCTTCCTTCTTTATTGAATATGTAGAATCCTGCTGAATGCGTTATGAGCCCTGTATTAGGGTCTCTAGCAACGAATATTCTGAAGTTCTCCCACACTTTAGCCATTTTATCGACATCATCTAGAACCCAGATCCATGTTACGTTCTTCAGAAGCTTTCCCGTCCTACTGCTTTGATATCTGGTTACATCCTCATACGTGGTTCTCCAGGGATCCACGTCTATTGTAACAAAGATAACGTTCCCGGCTAAGCCTGATGAGAGGGTTTTGTTCATGAGATATACTAGTACATAGGTCTCCCAATGGCAGATATCTGGACATCTCACATATTGGAACGTCATCACACTCACCCTACCAGCTATTGGAAGCGATATATCGCCTGCGGTAGATCTGACATCGATTGTTGATATAGAGTAGTTTGGGTTTCTAATCACATATGCAAGTACTGTGGAACCACTTTTAATCTCGAATACGCCTCCCTCTCCAGCCACGCTTTGCCCTTGCTGTCCAGAGCTAAAAGCTTGTTGGAGAAAGCCTGATATCGCTAGGGTGGCGATCGCTGCTACCGCTATGAATGTAATCCCTACATATATATAGAGGTTTTTCAATCTCTACACCAAGCTATTTCTAATTAGACCACCTATAAATACATATATTAGCATATATACAATTTTATTCAAAATAATATTAGTGCTTATATCCTCTTTGGTGTCTATACATCAGAGGGCCCCTGATGAGGATATATCATATGAGGAAAAAGACCCGCTATAGCGTGGGAAGAGTCTTGCTGTTATCTACTATCATATGGATCTTGGTTATAGCATTGTACCCCATGCTGGGCCAGGCCTATATACAGCCCCATAGTGGTGCTGGCATCTATGGGGGTGTTAGAGGTTTAAATGAAGATAGGGATATTTCAAAGTCTAGTAACTTAAGTGCTATAGATATATATGATGTCTCTGAACTTGATCTATTAGTCGATTTGAAAGGCTATAATCTCCTCTACTTCGAGCAAAGAGATTGCCCTGGGTGTAAGGAGCTATCCCCAGCTATAGATAGATATTTTTCGTCAAACAGCAGTGCGGGTATACGTCTCATAAGAATACATATAGATGAGATCTTCAGTGAAAACCAGGATACGGCTCTAAAGTTGATATCAAGCTACAGAGTTCCTGGGACGCCAACGCTGATCCTTGTTAAGGATGGTGTTGAGATTGCCAGGCATATAGGCGTCTTCAGAGGAGATCAATATGAAGGTTTAAAGAGCTTCATAGAATCCGCTATTACAGGAAAATCTAGCTCTAGCGGCGATTCCGTGATAAGGCCTCTAAGCTCTCTAGGAATTGGTCTCCTCGCAGCATTATCTCCATGCTCCTTACCAATGATCGCCATGTTCGCATCCTCAGCCAGGCTGGGCGGAGGTTTCTCGAGAACTATAAAGGTGTTTACATCCCTCATAGCGATCCTCATACCGGCATCGCTAGGGATTAGCATTACTTCCAACATCGGCAGGATATTCGATATTAGCATCTACTATGCCTTAGTAACTTATGTAGCGACAGTCTCACTAACATGGGGGCTCCTAACATTTTCTAACAGAGAGCCCCTCCTATCAGTTGGGGGGAAATCAACTTTGATCTTCCCAATACTTGGAATGCAATGTTCATTCCCATTCTTACTAGCAGTAATATCGATGCTGCCTAAGGAGCCCATAGCGTCTCTAACGAGCTCTCTAGCATTCTCAATAGGCTATATAGCACCATATATAGGCTCAAACATATTTCTAAACATCCTGGGAAGTATAGCACAAGGTGGAAAGTGGGAACAGCTGACCAGGTATTTACAAGGGGCTATTCTAACATCAGCCGGTATCTATGTGCTAGCAACAGCGATACCACATATTATTGGGTGAGGATCACAGCCCACAGAGTTTTACAACTGGAAGCCTACCCCTTTCAAAGCAGAGGCTATATTTATAAGCCCTATATTCTCTAGCCTTCTCTTTAATGCTTATGGTGTTTGCGATCCTGGGGCCATCCTCTAGCGGTGCATGATAAAACATACTAGGTACACAGGACTAAATGCGGCTTCTCTTAGCCCTTATTATGCTTTTTCTTCCAACTCTATAGATCTCTATGTAGCCGAGTCTCTCAAGCTTTCTCAGCCTTCTCCATAGAGTTGTTTTCGGAAGCCCTGTTAATTCCTGGATCCTTGATGCTGATGCGTCTCCCTTGCCTATTCTTTCTATTACCCTTAATATCTCCCTATCCAAAGCATCTATCTTATCTATTGTGGATGATCTGCGCTTCTGAGCTGATATAGCATAGTATGTCGCAGCCATACCTATTATTGATATGCTAGCTAGTAGGCCTATTAGTTCTAAATCCGCGTTATTTCTTTGTGAAGACATCTGTATGGATATAACGCCTTCTAAGTTATATATTCTGTACTTTATGTAGTTTCCTTCCCTAATCTCTAGAGCATTGGGTGGTGGTTCTCTTATTTCTACCTTGTTATTTGCTATTAAATCCATATATGAGGCCCAAGACACGTTTCTGATCTCAATACTCTTCAGCCCTTCTGAATCTATTGTGTATACCCCGTTATATCTAAGTATGATATATCCTCTTGAGGAGTTAGTAAGTATTAATGCATATAGGTAGCCTATATACATAGCTAATGTGGCATTGCCATAGACAACTTCTATGCTATCTTCTACAGGCTCTACCGGAAGATCTATTAGGAGGGAACCCGGCCCTGACGAGTAGTTCATATACATATAGATAGTTGGTCCGCTATCCTCCAAATATATTGTCACGGTTCCATATACATAATATGTAGCTTCATCTCCTACCTCGCCCAGGCTATGAATGGGGAATACAATGGTTATCACAATTATCGCTATATATGGAATTATAGCTATCGAACCGCCAGTTTTTGCCAAGGTCATCTATCTATATTAGTATTTTATCTGGGGGATTAAACATAAATCAATACAATCATAGTAGATGGTATCTATAGTTGAAAGCCCTTGTCCTTCAGAGTGGGGGTCGGTGATTTAAGATTGATATGTGTCATTTGTTCTAACTATATCCTCGAGAAGCTCGCTGTTTATCAAGAAGCCCTCGGCGTTCCTCGTTATATTCCTAAGCACATTAGCATCTATTTGATGTGTGAATATATACTCTCTATATCCCTTCTTTATAATTGTCCGCGGTATCCCTATCATTTCGGAGAAGCTATAGAGGAGGGAATCTATGTGGTGTGGAAGCTCCTCTATAGATGATATGTGTGCCCTCCTTATCTTAGACATAATTTCAGAAGGTATATCGTCTCTAGCTATGAGAACGCAGCAGTGGTATTCGCCTAGGATATCTGAGGCGGGGATCTTTTTTAACCCCCTGATCTCAGCTATCGATGAATATGGCTCCCAGGTCATGGCTATACCCTCTCCGCCTCTAGCTAGGCTCTCGATCACACTGTCAGGGTCTCTATAATATCTGATCCTATGCTCGCTATGAGAGGTGATGGATCTTGTTGCTCGTATATATGCTACCGAGAGGATCTCCATTGTGGATAGCATGCTGGAAAATATAGATCTTATATTCAAGAAATCCCTCCCAATAATGGAGGCACCGCCGAGGGCTACAGAGCCTATCACCTTAAAGCCTATGCCCAGGGCTTTTAACAGGGGTAACATATATATCGGGAGATAGGCAAGGTGATACCCACTCCTGATAAAGCTTACAGCAACTTCAAGCACGCTCCTCTTTATAGAAGGTTCTACGAGATACCCCCACTCACGAGCCTTCTTCATAAGCAGGGGTAGTGAGAGATATTCCACCGAGGGTACCAAGCCTATAGTGAGTGTCCTGCTTATAGATGGATCCCCATATCTCGAGAGCCTCACTATGAGGGTTTTCCCAGGACCCTTACTTCTAGTAATAATCCCCCTTCTCTCCATTGAGGACAATAGCTCGGATACCCAGCTCTTAGAGAGACCCAAGATCTTATAGATCTCACTCTGAGCAATCCCCTGAGGCCCTACCTTCTCAAGGAGTTCAATGATTTTCAGCTCGCTCACACCCACCAGATCTCCTTATGTTCCTAGGATAGAGGATTAATATACATTGATAAAAAGGTTTTATCAAACTTTGCCTTCCAAGGGCGGAGCGATTTGGCGGAGGTGATTCGAGGAGTATAGGGTAGGGGCTATATCCTTTTTCATGGTAGTAGGGATGCTTTTATATTTGTTTGTTCTCCAGCTTAGGCTTATGAGCGTCTAATCCATAATTGTTTTTATGATTAGGTGATATCTCTGGTAGATCTTGGGATACCTCGGGAAGCGATGACCTTTGGAGCACCTGAGACCGAGGCTCTAGATGGGGCTCTGCCCTAATAGAGCCTCAGGATCTAGGATAGATGGGAGCCCCTTTCCGCGGGCTCAACAGCCACCAATGAAACCACAGAGATCCCAAGATCTTTTGGGGGAGGTGGAAGTCCCTCGATATCCACAGAGGTGTGATAGCGTCCCTATGGATCAAGAAGCAAAGCAACCCAAAACAAATGAATAGCAGCGACGATCAACAACCATCGGAGGACAAGCGGTTGCGAAAAGAAATTTTCTTTCTATATCGGCATCTCTTATTTAGCTGGTTCTTCCGACGGTCTTTCCGAGAGTATCTTCTCCATTGTTTCTCTAGGATCCTCTACCTTGACGCCTGCTTTCGCGAAGAATCTTGTTATAATCCTAATATCTTGCTCTAGGAAGCTGTGGGCGTTTGGATGACTGATCGAGACGGCTTGGGATACATCTATGATCACCGGTTTCTCCTCGAATATCATTATGTTATACTCGCTTAGATCTCCGTGGACTAGACGAGCTTTTCTATATATCTGCCCGATCATATCTATAACCTCTCTATATATCCTAGTAAGATCTTCAGGGGATAGCTCACCAGATTCATATGCTTCCTTAAGAAGGGGTGCCCTCTTACCATCAAACCCTATAAACTCCATTACAAGCACATTCTTCTCGAGGCACTTCGGCTCCGGAACCCTTATTCCTGCCTCATACATTCTCTTTAGGTTCGAGAACTCCTTCCTAGCCCATAGATATATGAGCTTTTTTGGGGAGAGCCCTTTATACTCCTCAAACCTGGGGTCTCCTGCTAGATATTTTATCATGGATCTTCTGAATTCTGAGGTCAAGGTTAGATAGATCTTTACAGCAAGATCTCTACCCTCGGGATCCTTTGCCCAGTAGACCCTAGCCTCCTTACCCGCGGAAACAACCCCTTTAAGCGATTTAAGACACCCCCTTGACTTCAGCTCTAACACACTCATTACCGTGGACGCATCGAATACCTCCTCAACGATTTCGAATAGATCGCTATCCTTTACTCTCCTCTCCCTCTCCTTCCTAGCAAACCTATCTATGAGCTCCTCATAATCGCGTTTTATTAGATTACCACCAAACTATATATCGATTTAGAGGTATATAACAGATTCCATAACGAGATCACTAAGACCTCCTAAGATCTACATTAAAAAAGATCTTTCCAAATCAAAAACGATCTACAATCCTATTCTAGTTCTAGCTGTGGCATCCCTCCACTTACTTTTAATCTCCATCCCCTCTCGCTGCCTGCAGGAATGTCTGTGATCTGTTGTTTTATTTCTTAACAAGATCATGGGTATTGAGGTTTTAAATCTCTGCATATTTTTCTGGGGTTCTACACAGGACACTAGATATCTATGTCTCTGTAGGTGGGGTTAGCCTTCGGTGTTGGATCATTAGCTTCACCTAAGCCCCATGGGGCTTCTATCTGAGAGGTATCTAAGCCTTATGTTTATAGCTCCGATAGTGTTTCTATCAAAGACAAATTCATTACCCAGCCTAGCCAGCCCTAGCGAATTTTAAATGCCCCCATCATTCTTCGCTCTCTCACTGCAACGAGGATCACTAAGAGATATATTTATAGATATCCCTGCCTCTTATAACTGATTAGAGTGGGGAGAAGGTCAGTTTTCAAAGGGCCCTGTGTTTCTCCCCAAGATCTCTTGCCATTCTAATTATCCCGAGTGATGGATTTTAAAAAGAGTAGAATCCCGAGGGTAGGAAGGGGCTGTATCCTTTTTCATGGTAGTAGAAGTCTTTTTATATTCTTTCATTATTAATTATTGGTTTGAGTGGAGGTTTAGGGACAAAGAGAGTCTAGGGATAATGGCTAGGGGAAAGAGAAAGAGGGATAAGAGGTGGATGTGGGTTGCAAAGCCGGGAGATAAGATAGTTGTTGGTAGAACCGCTGTTATACCCTCAAAGAAGCTATCTAGAAGAGAATTCAGAGCATTGGAAGAGATCGTGAACATATATAGCAGGATGCTTGGAGATGTGCTACCCCACGCATCTAGAAATATTATCGAGAACTACTACAGGCTTAAGAATGAGAAGTATCGAGAGCTAAGGAATATCTATCCAAATATACCATCCCACTACATACATGGCCTATGCCAAGATGCTGTTAAAAGGGTATCCCCTCTAAGGAGGAACAAGGCTAGACAATACTCTAGAGAGATCTTCGATGAGTTGGTCAAGTATCTAGATCTGGGGAAAAAGGATCTTAGGGGTAGAAGGATCAAGAGATATCTCTGGAGGAGATCTTGGGAAATAGCTCGGCACCAGGTTGATCTTGAGATGATGGGGGCAAACTAGTGCCTAGGATCAACAGTGTTAGCCTGTGGCTAGTCGACGATCATGTGTGGAAACCAGTAAACCCTACGAAGATCAATATAAATGGTGTTGAGAATATTTTCTTCACAAGCGCTGCCATCAACACCCATAGGGGTTGGGTGCACATAGATCTAGAGCACTCTAAGGAGTTCTATAAACTGCTTGCAAGAGGCTTTAAGCCTACATCCCATGCTAAGATCAAGCTTGATAGAAGGAATAGAAGGGTATTCTTCCACCTATCCCTTGAAAAGGAAGTCGAGATCTACAGGCCAGGGAATATTAAGCCCATTGATGTTAATGAGAACTCTGTAGCAACTCTATACGAGGCATTCGCAGTAATCCTCGAGACAGATCTTGCAAAGACAACACTGGGCTATAGCTATAGGAAGAAAAGCATTCAGAGGAGAAATGGATCCGATAGCAGGGAGACTAGAAAGGCTATGAAAAAGCTTAGAGAGGGGAAGAAGAAGAGAGACTATAGGATGAAAACAGCAAACCTAATAGTGAGAGATGCACTGAGGACTAGGGGCGTTATAGTTATTGAGAGAATATCCGGGGATGATATAAGGGTTATGATCGCTAGGTATAGGAATAGGCGGTTGAGGCATAGGATATATCAGAGTGCTTTGAAGGGTGAGCTGAACGCGATAATAGACAAGGCTAGGGAATATGGTGTGCCGGTATTGATGGTGGATCCCAGGAACACATCTAAGATCTGCCCAATACACAATGCCTCGATAGAATATGGGGAGGATAGAATAGGGATCTGTAGCAAGGGAGGTGAGAGATGGCATAGAGAGGTAGTAGCCTTGATAAATATCTATCTTAAAGCCCTCGAAGCCCTATATGAGGGCCCTGCCAAGAAGGGCTTCGGGTTCTAATCCTAGATGGGAGCCCCTTTCCGCTGGGCTCAACAGCCACTAATAAAACCGTAGGGGTCTCCAAAACCCTGTGGGAGAGGTGGAAGCCCCTCAATGCCACAGGATCAAAACCTGTGGATCAAGAAGCAAAGCAACACCAAACAAATTAATACCAGTGACAATCAATGATCATCGGGGGACAAGCGGTTAGTCACGTCTCCCTGCCCTTATCAGCTTTTTCGTCTTTAATGCGATGTTCCTGCACAGCTCCTCGTAAGATGATGCATAGGCTATATAGCCATGGGGAGAATATAATATCTCTATACACATGTCTATAGCGTCCGTTGATATGGCTGGCGATATCTTTCCAGCTAGCACCCCTATATCTTTGAACTCATATATAGCTATGGCCAGGATATCCCCCATATATTCTATATATCCTGCCGCACACTCAGCACCTCTAGACATAGCTACTCTGGAGACCCCTTCGCTGGTTAGGATCTCTCTGCACCTAGCCAGCCAGCTCATTGCGGGTTTGTCCAATATGCTATATACTGTTCCCCTTAAATTTGAAGCTAGTTGGCCTGCATAATATTGGATCCTCTATCTTCAAACAGGAGCTTCAGATCTTTAATATATATCTCGCTAGGTGTAGATATAATTAGTGGGTTTGAACGTATGCTAGAGATTAGAGTAGAAGATCCTAGCATCATATCTATAATCAATGATCTCAAAAGCCCCACTCTATTCTATGACAACTACTGTAGGCTGTGCTATCGATTCGCCAAAGCTATATGGAGACTTAGCAGGGGTAGGATAGCTGTTGTTGGTATGTACTCTAAACAAGCGATGTGGCTGAGATCTCTTATAGACCCAAAGATCTATTCATCGGTATCATGGTTCATGCTACCCGGAAAAGATGTTATATATGGTGGTAGATCCTCGATAGTGCCGATATTAAAGGAAATGCTCAGGGGACTGGTAAAGGGGGGAGACAACGATTTCAAAGACCCTGCCCCTACAACATGCTCCGAAATCCTGCCCTGCAGCGGTATAAAGGGATTTATATATAGAACTGTGCATATACTGATAAAATCCCAGAAAATCAAGATTATAGCCAGCACCTCCGCCACCTAGAGCAAGAGATCCTGGTTTCATCGCGGCTTTCCACTTGAATCATAAACTCTGCTGCCCTGCCTCTCCACTCTCCGACAGCCAATCTCCCTATAGCGTATAGCTATAGTGAACCCTCTTTAGCTTATCGATATATCTACCCTTGAGATGTTATCTGTGCCGGTATAGTTTATGAAGACCCATGAGACAGCCTTATACCCGGGTTCGAGATATATCAGCGAAGCACGTTCTCCCCTGGGAATGGGTTTCCCACACTTCTCAGATTGTCTGCCATGCTGCATATGCTAGCAGACCCCCATACAGGGGCTTTGCCAGGAGATCTGTAGAGGCCATATAGGAAGATATATGCTGTGAAATTTATGGAGACACCAATAAAAGGCTTTGAAACCGATTTGGGGAAGCTCCCATCATTAGAGATTACAAACCCCACCCAGCCATACCATACAGAGGTTATGTTGATGATTGTAACAACGGCGTTTCTACCATCCCTCCCGATCTCTATATAGCCCTCATTAGCTATACACTTTCCGTCTCTTTGCTGCGCGAGACCCAGGATCTTATAAGTGGTTATATGTACATTAGACTGGGCAGTCTTGATCTTAGCTGAAATCTCTAGCCTATCGCTCTACATGCTAGCAGCATTTGGGATCATGGATACAGCTATCATCAACAAGACGATCTTATATGACTACCTATTTAACAAGGAGCCTATCAACATAGAATTCCACAGAGATGAACAGGTGAAGAATATATAGATTGTGTAAACAGGCGCTTCAAATGTTTATAAGCACATTTGATTAAGAAGCTATCTGCAATATAGTCTAAACCAAGTTAACAGAAGGTAAGGGGGTTTTATTGAGCAGTAAATCCTACAACTGAAAGCCCTGTCCTTTAGGGTGGGAGGAGGTTAGTAGTTCTCAGAGCTTATTATAAGGCTCCTTAAGCAAGTAATGGCGAGATCTAATTCATTTGTATTAATAATATAAGCCAACATAGATATGACCTTATCTATACAGCAGCATAGTGGAAAGGATCTCAATGTTCGCTCAATAGAGCTCTCAACGTATATTGGCTATAATAGGGTAGACATCTCCGGCAACCTAACATCTAGAAGGACTTTCGAGGATAGGGAGAGAAATATTATAACAGCTATCGTGATGTAGGTATGCCTGTTGAGGTTATTAGAAATATCTCGCTGGGCCTTACTATAGCAGGTTCCGCTTTTGCCCGTTTCAATAGCATTTTGAGGCCTTGCGGCGAGTGTTAGAAAGTCAGAGGAGTTCCCGGAGGGAATATATGGCCAGCCAATTATAGAGGAAGGCTTTAAATAGCCATTTTATTAGGTGCCGCCGCGGGGATTTGAACCCCGGACCTACCGGTGTCTGCCGAGGATCTCTTCAGCCGGTCGCTCTCCCAGCTGAGCTACGGCGGCACTCCCATCTAGAATCTCATATGTTGGAATATAAGTCTTCCAGCCCTAGATAAGGCTATATCCTCTATGCTGCTGACTGCTCTCCGCCTTTGTGGGGTAGGGCTCTTCCTCCTCTAGGCTCACATCACCTTTCTGAAGCCCCTCACGGAGGATGCATCACAGCTCCAGGCTTAGTCCTCGCCGCTGGCTCCAGGGAGGCTGGGGCTCATAGCCCGCTAAGCTTGTCCCAACCCAATTACACATGGCATCCTAGCTGAGCTTATAAACATCAATACCCCCGCCCTAAAAGGATGAGGCTTTAAGCTATGGTGAGGGAAAGGCTTGGGGGCAAACTATATGGGTGATAGAGAGGAGATGTTGGAAAGCCTATTAAAGATAATGGGGAATTCCTATTCGCCCTACTCGAGATTTAGGGTTGCCTCGGCGGTTATGTGTAGCGATGGGAGGATCTTCACAGGGGTTAATGTTGAGAACTCCTCATACGGGCTCTCCGTGTGCGCGGAAAGAGTAGCTATATTCAAGGCTGTCTCGGAAGGCTGTAGAGAGATTACTAAGGTATATGTTATGTCTGACTACAGCGAGCCCATACCACCATGTGGTGCGTGTCTCCAGGTGATCTCCGAATTCTCTAGATCAGGCGATGTAGAGATTATAATGTACTCGCCGAAGGGAAGTAGCATTAAGAGGAAGCTATCAGAGTTATTGCCGTTGAGATTCAATAAAGATGTGTTAAGATATAAGGTGTAGCGATAAATTGATAAATAGATACAGCCCTAGTGAATCGATTTAGAATTTCTAGATGCCGTCTTGGGTGTCATTGCTTCTATCTAACATTCTCATCATAGCGTTCTAAAGACTGCTTATATTATAGTTTTTATCTAATTATACCCTGGGTCTCTGTGATGGTTATAAAAAGATGGATTCTCTCGATATTGATTCTTATATATACATCGGGATCCTAAGTCCACATCTACAGGTTTGATAATGCTTTCTATGGCTTTGATGACCGTAATGCTCATTACAACTGGAAGCTTTGGGGCATTCTCTGGAAGTATTTCTCGGATCCGCATGAACTGTTAAAGCTACCTCTGACATCCTCCTATGAATCCTCCTCCATGGTGTTCTAGTATTCCTCTTGCTTTTATATTTGTTTGTTCTCCAGCTTAGGCTTATGAGCGTCTAATCCATAATTGTTTTGATGTTGAGGTGATATCTCTGCTAGACCTGGGTGTGGAAAACCTCGGGATGCGATGACCTTTGGAGCACCCAAGACTGAAGCCCTGTATGAGGGCTATGCCCAGAAGGGCTTCGGGTTCTTAAGCATAAATGGGAGCCCCTTTCCGCAGGCTCAACAGCCACAGGTGAGCTCATAGAGATCCCTAGGTCCCTGTGGGGGTGGAAGCCCTCGATGGTCTCAGGATCAAAACCCTGTGGATCAAAAAACAACACAAATAAAAGAATATCAACGACAACCAATGATCATCGGGGGACTAGCGGTGTGAGGGTAACTATGTCTAAAGAGGCTGCTCTAAGGCTGAAAGAGGCTAGCGGAATATATTCAGAAGCAATCCACACAAGCGAAGCAAGGCGCGGGTCAAAAGCTGTTATGGGTAAGAAGACACCTATATATTACAATATCTTCGCAGAAGAAGATCTGGAGGATGTGGGGAAGCTCCTGAGAGACCTAGAAGGATCTGGGGTACCAATATATCTCATAACATCAAAGGAAATAGGAGAAGATATAGGAAAAAGATCTCTAGAATGGCTCTAGAGAGATGGGGTAGGGTAGCAATCCTATGGGGCGATCTAGATGAGATGCTTAGAAAAACCATAATATATACTTCAAACCGTTATATGATGTCCATCTAGAAGCAGGTTCAGTTTTCTCGGTCTAGTCGATCCTATAGCTATTAGCCTGGAAGCTATATTGTTTTATGCTAGAAGATCAGCGGCATTTGCCTTAGGTGTGTGGTAGATGATAGTTCCAGCAGGCATTATAATAAGTGTTTTTGCCTTAACAATATCTCCATAGGATCTGAGAGAAAAGAAAATAGAAAATAATAGATAGTATGGATAGCGATAGGTATCTCTATCAATGGGCATCTATATCAATGTAGTTCAAGAAAATGTCTCGGAGATCATCTAAAAAAGCTGTAAACTCCGCTGATCTAGGCTATTGAGGAAGACCCGGTTAAAGCTTAAATATTTTACAAGGCATTGATAATATATAGGTGAGCGTATGTATAGTGTAAAGAAGGTTGGCGAGCTTATAAAAAGAGCTCCTATCACAGTTTCTCCTACTACGAGCATTAGAAATGCCGTCCAGATAATGAATAGAGAGAATATAGGAAGCGTTATAATAACAGATCCTGAGGGAAGGGTTCTAGGAATATTCACAGAAAGAGATCTTGTGAGAGCTATAGCGGAGGGTGCAGATCTCGATAGTAATATTGCAAGTGTTATGACTAAAAACCCGGTAGTTGTATATGAAGATGAACCAGTATCGAGAGCGGTGATCTTAATGGCTGAGAAAAGAATAAGACATCTACCAGTAATAAACAGAAGAGGGCTAGTAGTTGGGATGATTACTGCAAGGGATATTACGGAGACATTTAGAAGATATTTAGAGGAGCTAGGCGATATAGGCGACTAATGTACTCTCCCTATAAATATCTGGAATTCCATGTGGACTATATCTACTCCTTCTTATATATACTTATTGCTATAGCGATGAAAGGCGTTTCGAAGCCTCTTGGCGTCAGATCCATAATTGCTGTTTGTTACAGGACTTAGAAGGGTTTTCCAGTAGAATCTTTCGACACTTCTTGCCTTGTAGTATGGGATTCGGGTTTCATTGAGCTTGATATGTCTTGATGCCAAGCCCTCTCCCATTGGCTTCAAAGCCCTAGGGATCCCATTTCACCGGGATCCATATCGCTGGGCTCCACCCGCTCGGGGTGACCCCGACCCACAGCTCCACCCCCATAGTTTCCTCAGGTTCATTGCTGTGGGGAAACCCCCGCATACTGGTTTTCCTCTTCCCTCTTCTCTTTCCTTCTAGGTATCTCCTCCTAATGTTTATAGATGCAGCCTTATGCCTGTTCATCTTTAATCCACATCTAGGGCATTCAAAGATCTGCCCTTCTTGGGTCTCTCTCCGCAACATACCCGCATCTGGGGCATTCCTCCTCCAAGGTGTTCTGGCATTCCTCTTCCTCCTATTCTTAGACCTTTTCCTAGACACGAGATCTTCCTTATCAAGATCCTCGAAGACGTGGACTGTGTTTTGGAATAGCATTCTCAACCCTGATGAGGGCTTGTTTATAAAATCCTTCTCCCTATTCCTCTCCCTTCTAACATACTTCTCATAAAGCTCCCTCTTACTCTTCCTTTGTGCCATGGCTTTCTTTCTCTCATAGGTGATCTTCGTGCTCTGGAGAGGCCTTAGATCTACATGTATAAAGCCTATTGATGGCTCGTAGCTATCCCATCCAATAACCCTTCTAACATAGATCTCCTCAGAGCTTTGAAGGGAATAGCCACTCTATCGTCGAAGATTATAGCCTTGCCAACAGCCCAGCCTCTAACCCTGTGCTCAAACCACGTTGATCTCCAGGGTATTGAGGGATATTCCCCTAGTTTTAGAGTTATCCTTATGGTTCTAGCCTGGTAATCTATCTTCATAAGCGTTGTCTTGCATCTAGCGAATCTCCTCCTAATCCTCGGCTTGACCCTTCTAGCCCTCCCCCTCAAATATCTTTTTCCCAAGACTCGATTATGGAGTAGGCTGTTCTAATAACAGCATCAACTCAGTGTGCAGCGTAGGGATTATCCTTCATAAGCATGTCTCTGAGGCGTTTCTTAAAAGCCCTGCCCCTCGGTATTACTGGGATTCTCATCTTCAAACCTCTGATCACGACCAGCTTTTTACCTTTTCTAACAAGCTCTTGGAAGCAATATCTCCACTCAATATTATCCTAGATCATATCTATAGCATTCTGCAGAGCCTTAACATACCATGTTATAAGCTTAGAGACCCTATCATCCCTTATAGGTACAGAGTATGATCTCACAAGCTCAAGGATCTTCAGCAAAACCGCTCCATAAAATGATATATCAACCCTTATAAACTTTTATGAAAACCAAACCAGTTTCTTGAGGCTCTTGATTATAGCCATATGGTTTTGGCTTAGAATGAGGGGTCAAGGCTGCCTTTTATCCCTTTTATTATTGATCACCTCCTCGACTTCCCTCGCTATTCTCATTATCTCTTTAGATGCCGGAGACTCTGGATATTGATCTAGAATCGAGACACCTCTATCGTTGCTCTCAGCTATTCTGGGATCTAGAGGTATTTTTCCCAGGAGCTTTGTACCAAGGGCTTTGCTGAGCTTCTCCCCACCGCCCCTTCCAAATATATAGTATTCCTTTCCATGTTCACATATAAAGTAGCTCATATTCTCTATAACGCCTATGATTGGTATCTCCTTATCCAGGCTTGCTCTAGCCATCTCAACGAATCTTATAGATTTTGCAACTACATGGGAGCTTACCTCGGATGGAAGGGTTACAAATATGAGGCCATCGATTCTAGGCACTGTCTGCACAAGGTTTAGCGCGTCATCACCTGTGCCTGGTGGCATGTCTATTAATAGATAGTCCAGCTCACCCCACTCGACATCTTCTAAAAGCTGTTGGAGAACCCTCACTTTTATAGCTCCCCTCCAAATTACAGGGGTTGTTTTATCGCTTAGCATAAGATCTATAGATACGACCTTCACGCCACCATACCCTTCAGCAGGCTGTATCCTAGGCATCCCAGGGGTCTTCGCAACAACCTCTAGGAGGTCCTGTTTAACACCCAGCATAATCGGCATCGATGGCCCGTGGAAATCCATATCGAGCACCCCAACCCTTTTCCCAATCTTACTGAGAGCCATGGCAAGAGAGGCTGTAACGAATGACTTCCCAACGCCCCCCTTCCCACTTAAAACGGCTAATATGTTGCCCACATCCCTGAGGTTCTCAAAAGCCTTCGTACTAGGCTGCGGAGGTGGGGGTGTGGGGCCGCCGCCCTGCTGGATCCTTACACCTCCCCTACTGCCTACACCTCCTATCCTATATGGATTTGACAAAATAGCTACCAATTTATAATCCTACTAGAAAGCATATATAGCGATAACTTCATCTATGAGACCACCGGCTCCCGAGATCGCCTCTGATCTCTTTCCAACCCTAAAAAGACGGATTCCATGGTTTTTTCACAAATTTTATTATATTTAATCATTATGCTTATAATGCATGCTTATATATCCCCTCATGGTAGATATAGCTGGGCTGGAAATCCTGAAGAGAATATTTGAAAAAGTGGTTCCAAAGACGCCTGAGATAGAGATTATGGAGAACCTGAGAAAACACCTAGATCTATCTCTCAAGGCTATAGATATAATATATAGCCTGATAACGGATTGCAAGGATTATGGTGAAGCTACGTTAAAAGCTAACGAGGTTCTCCTAATGGAGAAGGAGGCAGATAATCTTACCGAAGAGACATTCACAAAGATCCTCAAGGGATCTATCCCTCCAGCCCTTGTATCTGAGCTTCAATATCTAGTGGATAAAACAGACGATATAATGGATAGAATATATTTCATAGGTATGGAGCTTGCCAGGGCCTATAAGAATAGACTTGTATATAATGAAGAGCTGAAAACCATCTACGCCGACATAGTGTTGATGATAAGTCTCGCCAAATCTGGGGTTCAGAAACTCCAAGAGCTATATATAACAGCTTTTAAGAATAAAGAGAACACGATGAGGCTCAGGGCTGAGATAGATGTGATCGAGGATAGAATAGATGAGGTTAAGAACCAGGCGTTCAATAAAATCTATGAGAGCAAGGGTCTAAGACCTATAGAGATCTTCCACGCTATAGAGTTAATCAGAGTTGTAGACGACATAGCAGATGCTACAGAAGATGCTGCCCATGCAGTTGTTAGGCTTGAGAGCATCGTTATTTCATAAAATTAATAATATATATACAGGCATGGGGACGATAAACAATATATTCTAGGTGTTGATATGTTTATATATAAGTCTACTTCTATTTTCTTTAAATAGGTGGGTATAATCCCGGATATGGCATCGATCCCAGCTAAGAGACCCTATCTAGTAATAGCTATATGGATTGTAGCCCTGGTATCTCTATACCCCTTCTTCGCATCTCTCGAATCGCTTACCTCAGCAGCAGAGGAGAGCCTCCTCCCAAGGGATTCTGAGAGTTCTAAAGCTAGCTCCCTATTATCTATGATCTCAGGCGACAGTAGATCTGATATAATATATGTTTCAAATATAAATATAAGTGATCCGAGAACCGCGCTAAATATCTCTAAACTGATCTATAGCATAGATATCTCGGGTAATATCAGAAGCATCGGTGGATATCCGCAGGCGGTTACAGAGCTATATAGAAATGTAGAGAATATATCGAACATCTCTATCGTGGCAGCGTCTATAGGTACTAAAGATCTTCTAGAGCTTACCCATAATCTAGAAAAGAATCTTTCAATAACTATTAGTGGATTCAAAAATATATCACAAGCCCTTCTATATATTAGAGAAGCACTCACAACTATAGATGCCAACTTCACTTACGCTGTAGATCTTGCATATAGATTCTCAAGAAATATATCGAATTACGAGAATGGATTACGAAATATTGATAAAATATACTCAGAGCTCTATTGGCAGGCAAATAATTATTCAAAGAGGGTCTCGATTCTAAGGGAGGGTCTAATAGATAGCGATGTAAATAGAGACAACATATCGACACTATATCTATTCACATGGTGGCAGACAGCGAGAACAGTATATTACTACAATATATCGGGCACAGAGTATATAGCCTATACAAATCTAACAACAATAAATCCGAATCTGGCTCCTCTACCTCCTGACATAGCTTACACACTATATAGAGGTTTCGCCAACCTAACCGGGTTAGGAGTCCACCCTGATATAGCTATATCTAGATTAGCGTCTGAGATCTTAATGCCAAGGATCTTAGGTAAATACATCCCGAACGCCTCTGAGGAAGAGATCTTAGTGTTGATTGAGATCGTGTCGAGGGCGTGGCAAGACATATATGGGAGTCTCTCTACATGTCTTTACTGCTCTCTATCACCGCCAGATCAGAATAGCTCTCACATAATATCTCAGATATCTCTTCTTAATAAAATGCTCTCACTCAACAATAGGCTTTCATCGAGGATTAAGGATAATGGTGGAACTTATTTAGAGGATATAGTATATAGAGCCATTGTTTCGCAGGGAGTAAGCGAGGATCTTGCCAAGAGCTTAGCAAGAATAATAGTACATGGCAACGTAACAACGAGATATGTGGCCGAGATAGTTATTAGAGAGGCAACAAAGTATATGAGTGATCTATCCGGCTACTCAGCATATATATCTGAAATCATAGTATTGCTGGATCCGGATGCAAGAGGCTCTATATGGGGAAATAGGGATAAGGCTGTAGAAGCCTTATCGCTTCTAGTAGCTAGGATGGGCAATATCGATTATAGTGTGGCGAGAGCAATAGTTGATCTTGGATATAGAAATGCTTCTAAAGAGGATATAATACCGGTTATAAGATCATATATTTCGATCGCCGCTGAAAACATGAGTAAAGGAGTTCTGAAAGCATCTGATATATCCTATATCTTAGAGAAATACGATCCAAACGCGACAGGAGCTCTTGCCAGGATAGCTATAGTTAACGCTACAGTAGATCTATTTCTAATCACGTCAAAGGGCACTCCATATGGGGAGATGCTAAGTTCTATCCCAGCCAGTCTGCTGGAAAGCCTAGCCAGAAGCGAGGACCCTGTATATATTGCGAAGACCTTTTTCCTATTACAAGCACTTGAGAAGATCCAGGGATATCTAGGTAGTAACAGATATCCGCAAAAATCTGTTGAATCCTTGAAAGAGCTGGTTTCATATATTGTGAATACATATCCCAACCAAACTACGGAAAATATATATATGTATATAGTTAACATCACATCGATCTCTATTGAAGAGGAGGCTATGGAAAGGGGTTATACGATCAACGCCTCATATTCAGAGCTGATCTCAAAGCTAGCCCTTCAAGTAGCACTAGGCGAGCTAAGGTTAGAAGAGGCTGTTGAGAATGCTTCTAATAAGATCTTCGGAGATCTATATAGAAGTACCTTGGATATCTTAATAGGTAAGATCGTAGGCGAAGGAGGAAAATCCTTTATTGTGATATATACACCAACTGGCTCAGATCCATATGTAACTAGTAAGGACTTCTTTTCAAAGGTATCTAATGCGATTAAAAAGGAATATCCAGAGGCCTCTATACTCTGGACTGGTAGCAACGTTATAAACGAGGATCTCAAGAGGATCTCTTCAGAAGATGTTGCGAGAATTTCCAGGGTTAGTGAGATCCTTGTTTTCGTGGTGCTTCTAGCGATACTTGGTAGCGTGGCAGCGGTGATCCTTCCATACGCAGGTATAGTTTTAGGTGTAGTAGTGGGCGGGGGCATAGCGTTCTTCATAGCATCTGGTGGTATTGCTGATATGCTCTCACTCACGAGGACCCTCATATATGTCATACCCCTTGGACTTGGATCTGACTATGCTGCCTATCTAGTATATAGGTTTAGGGAGGAATATGCAAAGCTAGGTGATGCGAGGAAGGCTTCTGAGGAGGCTCTGAGGAGGGCTGGACCAGCTATTGTAGCTAGCGCCTTAACAGTAATAGCAGGTTTCGGCTCCCTCGCACTTGGCTGGGAGTTCCCTCTATTTAGAAGCCTAGGAATATATATGCCCCTAGTCGTTGCTGTTACAGCTGCATCGTGTCTCACATTAGTCCCTGCAATCCTCTCGATAGCCGGTGGATCCAGAAAATTCTGGTGGGGTGTTAGAAAGAGCATAGGTATAGATAGTGCTCAACATGGTGTAAGCAGGGTCTCAAGAACCTTTATAGGGATGGGCCCTGTAATGCCTATAGTATTTGCAATTATATCGATCACATCGATAGCTGTGTATCCCGTGATCACCTTTTCACATGATCTAAGGCTCTTCCTACCATCGAATAGCCCATCGATAGCTGCTCTAGACACAATAGCGTCTGACATGGGGTATGGCCAGGTATTTCCGAGCTATATTGTTGTTGTTAAGGGTTCAACTATATCTATAGATGATCTCTTAAAGATCGAGGATCTAGCATCGAAGATCTCTAGCATAGGCGGTGTGCAGAGTGTTGAAGGGCCTACAAGACCCTTTGGAACACCAGTAAATATTTCCACAGTATCTATCAAGGATCCCGCGGTTTCTGCATATATCTCGAATAACATAGCATATATGAGAGTGGTTATAAAGTATAATACGTTTAGCTCGGAAGCAGTAGATCTCATTGAGAGGATAAGAGAAATGACGAAGAGGTGGGCCTCTAGCAATGGATATTCAGTCTATATAGGGGGAGCTACGGCTACGTCTGAGGAGCTGGATAGACTTGTTAATAATCTATTCTGGTATAGGGTTTTACCTTTCGCCATTATAACGATGATCCTGATCTTCGCCCTTGTCTTTGGGAGCTTCTTAGCCTCAATATTAGCAGTTCTACTCGTAATCCTATCATCGCTTATATCGATGGTACTCACCGGGGTGATATTTAACAATGCTTTCTCATCGCCCGTGCTCTGGTTCCTCCCGCAGGTGATATTCACAGCGATGCTAGGTGTTGGTATGGACTATAATAGCTTTTATATGGCAAGGGCTAGAGAGATCTGTCTGGCAGAGGGTGAATGTAATTCTAGAGGGGTGGCAAGGGCTTCTGGAATTGTTGGCAGGCTCATAATGGGTCTTGCAATGGTAATGGCAGCAGCCTTTGGATCCCTCATGTTATCTTCATCAATAGGTCTAAGAGAGATAGGGTTCTCACTACTTGTTAGCGTATTGCTTGTAGCATCTGCAGTCTCTTACTTGGTTCTACCTCCTACGCTGTCTATAATCGGGAAGAGGATGTGGATGAAAAAGATATTAATATAACATGGGCTCCACATCGCTATGGTCAGTCCTAAATACCCTTTTTAATATATTCAATAGGTGTTGATGTATGTTTTCAATATCGATCGTATGGGGTAAGGGTATTCTGGTCACTGTTGACAGTAGATCTATGGATCCAGGGTTTCCAGAGCCCAGGAATGTAAGGGTAATCATATATCGGGGAGACGGTAGGGATAAGCCCCTAGCAGTTGTTTCTGGCTATGGAGAAGATTCTCTATTATCATCTCTCTTCCAGATAGCTGAAGATGTTTTCATAGAGTGGTTTGATACAGCTGGCTCAAGGAGTTGGAGAAACCCGGGTGAATTGGAGACGAGAAGGATAGTTTCGCAGATCGAGGAGAGGATCTTAGAGAGGTATAAGGATTTGAAGAATCTGGGTATAACCCCTAATGCCCAGCTATCGCTTGCATTAGTAACCCAGGATGGCTCTCCAAAGCTATACTATTTCAATGAAAAGGGCCTTGCATCTCCTAGACACCAGAATCCTGGATATATAGTGCTTGGATCTCCTACCTCTGTAGCTATTGCGGAAGCTTTTATCAGAGCTGTTGGTTACTCACCTCTAGAGTCTATAGGGCTAAACGTGGGTCTTTTATCAGCGTTTATGATTTCCCTAGCATCGGCGGTTGATCCCGGTGTTTCGCCCTACATAGGTGATTCGATATATATGAGGTACGATCCTGGAGAGAACGATGTGGTTGTTGGTAGCATTAAAGATCAGGTTCTCATAAAGATAATGGAGAGGCTTGAGCGGCGGAGAGAGGCTATAAAGCTCCTGTGGAGAGCTATGGATATTCTCGGAGATGAGAGGGAGGAGAGGGTTTTAAGGCTTCTTAAGGGCCTTGTAGAGGGTTCTGCATCGAAGCAGGAGCAGTGATTCGATATACAATATATATGCTCTAGAAGATAGCATTAATGGTGCCTAATATGGATCTGGTTAGTGAGGCTTTCTCACCTAGATCCCAGGCTCTCAATAGAGCTACCAACTCTATAGTTACATTTAACGAGAGAGCTGTTGATGAAGCATCCCACCTAGCTGAGAAGGGTTTAGAGCCTTTGCCGATAGCTGTTAAAGATCTTATAGAAACTGCCGGGATCAGGACCACCATGGGATCAAAGGTCTTCCAGGACTATGTGCCTAGGAGGGATGCATGGGTTGTTAAAAGGCTTAAGAAAACCGGGTGGATCATTATTGGTAAGACTAATACCCACGAATTCGGCATGGGCCCTACAACCACCTCGAGCATTTTTGGGCCTACTAGAAATCCGCATGATCTATCAAGGATCGCTGGGGGGAGTAGCGGGGGGTCTGCTGCGGCAGTCGCGGCAGGCATAGTCCCAGTAGCTCTTGGTACAGACACACTTGGATCTGTGAGGATCCCGGCATCGCTATGCGGAGTCTTCGGTTTTAAGCCCTCTTATGGTTATATAGATACCGACGGTGTCTTCCCCCTATCTCCATCTTTAGATACTGTAGGTGTCATAGCAAAAGATCTTTCATGGATAGAGAAGGCAATAAGCTCTATCGCCCCGAGACTCCTTAGAAAGGTTAAGCTAAAGAGCAGACCAAGGCTAGCTATACCTAAGTGGTTTAGAGCTCCACACGAGATTATAAAGGGGTTTGAAGACCTTGTTGAGGAGGTTGAAAATCGATTTCTAGACTATGTATCTGCTACTGGGTATGAGTATGAGGAGGTCGATATGCCTGTAGCAGAGAGACTAGCCTGGAGGGAGGTTATGGTTATAAGATATAGCGAGGGAACCCATATACATCTAAAATATAGGGATAAGTGGGATCTATACTTCCCAGACGTTAGAAGACTTATTGAAAGGGGGCTTCAACAGGGTTACAGCGCTCTAGACTATCTAAGGGCACTCGCATCTAGAGAGGAAGTAAGGCTAGAGCTGGGTAGGATTCTCAAGAGGCTTGACGTCCTTATAACCCCCACCACCCTTATACCAGCACCAAGGATAGATGATGTGCTGGGCAGAGAGGACGGCCCTATTAGGGGTGTTCTCACATATGAGACTATATATGCATCCTATATAGGTGCACCAGCGATCTCGATCCCAGGATTGAAGGTTAAGAACCTCCCCGTAGGTGTTCAACTCATAGCAGGGTATGGCGAGGACTCAAAGCTCCTAGCAATCTCTAAAGAGATTTATCGGCATTAATAGCAGAAGATTCTGAGGTAGCGTTGTTATAAGTCTCTATATCTATTTAAATAGATAGCTCCGGGGCGGATTGGATTGAAAATATTAATCCTCACGGGGAAGCTAGCATCACAGCTAGCGAAATCGATAGCCAATGAGATATCGAAATCCCTGGGCGTAGAGATAGACGTAGATGTTCTAGATATACCTGTAGCAGCTCTTATGACTGTAAAAGATGTTCTCGAGCACCTCTCTAAAAAAGCTGCGGAGGCAAGGCAATATGATGTTATCATAGCTCCAGGCCTCTTAATAGGAGATCTAGAGGTCGTTAATAGAAGCCTCGGTGTTAGATGTTATAAGGGTAGCAAATACATAGGAGATCTACCTCTTGTTGTTAGAGAAATCATCATGGGAGGTGTTAGGCTCTCAACTTCTAAACCAGCCGATTCAATTTTAGAGCTCTCTAGAAAGGCTGATTATAAAAAGATTCTTGAGGATATAGAGATAAGATCTGAGAGGGCTTTTAACATAGGATCTATATCTATTCCTCTTAACCCCCCTCCATTTAGAATCATTGCTGAGGTTAACATCGAAGATCCTATAGAACATGTTGTGAAAGAATCGATTAGAATGTCGAGAGAAGGGGCGAATATAGTTGTGCTTGGCACATCAGCTGATAGCGATAATCCAAATATGGTTGCAAAAGCTATTAGAGAGGTTTCTAAACATCTCGATAAGCCTATAGGGATCGACTCTATAAATCCAAGGGAGATCGAGGCTGGTATTGGCTCGGGTGCGCAGCTTGTAATGAATATAAGCAGATCCTATTTCTGGATTGTCGAAAGACTGCCAAGGGATATAGCATATGTATTGGTGCCAGAAAGCGTTGAGGATCCCTCGGCATATTCTAGGGTGAAGTCCTTGACAAGAGATCTAGAGGAGCTAAGATCCATGGGGGTTAGTAAGGTCATATTAGACCCTGTTATACCTCCACCCAACTTTGGGACCTTAGAAGGGCTATATGCTGTGAGCTTGGCTAAGAGATATATTCCATCAGTTCCTGTGCTAATTAGCTCTGCTAATATTGTGGAGATGATAGATGCAGACTCGGTAGGGATAAACGCCCTTATAGCGAGCTTCGCCTTAGAGTCTGGAGCCTCGGTGATCCTTGTTACCGAGGATAGCTGGAAAACCAGGGGCTCTGTTTCAGAAATTGTTAGGGCTTCTCAAATGTGTTCTATATCACATGTTAGGAAATCCCCTCCAAAGGATCTAGGGATAGATCTTTTAGTTGCTAAGTCAAAAGAAAAGCCTGTGAGAATCCCAATAGGGTTTGAGGAAGATGTGGTTGTAGATAGATATATCCCACCGTTTAGGCTCGATAAAGAAAGATTCTTCCTGGTACAGCTAGACTATGAGAATAAATATATAGAGGTATATATATTTCATGGGAGGAATGATAGGGCTATATACAGAGTTAGGGGAAGAGATCCCAGGAGCGTTGGGAGAATCGCACTTAGACTCTCAGGGATCCAGGATCCTGAGCATGCCCTCTACCTCGGGGTAGAGCTTGCAAGAGCCTATGAGGCCCTGAAGCTTGGAAAAAGATATGTGCAGGATGAGCAGCTAACAATATAGCTACTCATATCTCAGGGCTCTAACAGGCTCCATTTTAGAGGCCCTCCATGCAGGGTATAGCCCAGCTGCAATGCTTACCAATATAGCTATTGAATATACTATCAGGGTAATGTCAAGCGGTATTATAGGTGTATAGGATAGACTGATCTGCTATTGCCCTTGCATCTGCGGGCCAGGGCCTCTTTGTTGTGGGGTCCTCAGAAATGTGTAGCTGAGGAAGTGGGGTAGTATCTGGGAGCCGCCTATGCCCAGTGCTATTCCTATCAGCCCCCCTATGATCCCTATTAATGAGGACTCAACTATGTATAGCAGTAATATATCTCTGTTTTTAAAACCTATAGCCTTCATTATCCCTATCTCTCTCGTCCTCTCTAGAGCTGTGATCATCATTATATTCATTGTTCCCAAACATCGTAATATGTAATAGAGATCCTGAGATCTGCCGTGCTATATATCTGCTGGGGAGTTGGGGAAGGTCTTGTTGTGAAGATCGCTACTTTTGTAGACCAAGATGCACCAGCATCTAGGTTGCTAACGTAATACTTTCCATCACTATTAACAAGGGCTATAGGTTGTGTAGGTGTGTTATATAGAGCGTTAAATTATATAGAGGAGTATTGCCGTTGTTAACTATATATAAAGTTAAATTATTAAAGCCTGGTGTAATAGTGATTGGGGATACATTAACGCTTATCATTGAGATGCCAGTCTCTGATACATAGAAGCCCAGATGCTGCGTTAATACTTTTTAAGATCCATATTGATCTATATAGCTCAGCGATATTAAGACAACGAGTGTAGATCCTGCTAGGGATGATGGCACATAGACCTGGTAGCTTAGCATGGCACTCTTGCCAACTCCTAGGAGGCTTACAAGCTGTGGAGGAGTTATGCCAGCAGCCCCCTGGGCTTGGGCTGATATTGATACGCTTAGATTATAGATATCTGTGCTTCCTACGTTTGTCAGTTTGATCATTATATTGTTTAGGTATCCAGGGATAAGCGTTTTTATTAGAGGCTCTACAGCTATTGAGGTGATCTTCTGCATTCCAACATATATACCTACTTGCTGCGAATAGCTTCTTTGATATCCATATGGATCTATATATGTTAGGGATATCGAGATAGATAGTGGGGATTGCTGCATAGCAGGAGGAATATAGATCGATATATTAGCTACTATCCCTTTACCCGTCTAAGATCGAATTGTTTCGGCTGGTAATTAATAACAGAAACAGAAGGTGCTTGCACCGATGTCAGCGTGATCTGTTTCGCAATGCCGGTGCCATTGTTGAATATGAAGAGCTTTAATATGTTAAGGCCTCCAGGATCTAGCTGATGTGTTAGTGGAGAAACAGATATGTCCACCTTACCCCTTTATCTATCGCCAAGCCTCGATATCTCTATCCCGTCGACATATATTTCTCCCTTTGATGGCTTGTCAAGCGCTCCTATTAGATGTAGCATTGTCGATTTACCACTTCCCGAAGGTCCTACGATTGATATGAAGCTATCTCTATCTATCGAGAGATTCACTCCTCTGAGGGCCGGGTACTCTACAGAATCGATCCTATAGATCTTCCACACATTTCTAAGCTCTGCTATTGGGGTACTAGGCAACTATGCGCACCACTTTATAAAGCTGCGCTATCCTTATAAGGTACTGATATTTCCTAAATGTTCCGACAAATGTTCATCAACATATATAGGCTATTACGCAAAGATAGACTATATTGATACTCATTATAATTAAGACTATTTTAGTTTTTAGTATTCTACTTTAGGATATATAGGTGGTTTAAAGCGTGATATGTTAGTGATCATTACCTATGGTGTCTCTTTATATATGTGAGGATCTGTGTATCGGGGCTCCACCTGAAGATTCCAATGTAGGTGCCCCAATTTATGATACAGTCAAAGGCTTTTCTTCCTTCTGGTCCATAGAAAGTTTCTAGGATTTTTTCGAATTCCTCTCTGCTCATATATTCTTTCGCGCTTATTTCCCTATATATTGTGGAGATAGGCTCTAGCTTTAAGGCGAGTTCCCTCAGTATCTTTTTAAGGCTTCTGGAGTCAGCTCTAGCAATATCTCTACCCAGATTTGTGATCTCAAGAACCCCTTTGCTAAGCCTGACAAGATCTAGAGCCTCTGCCACATCAATTACGTTTGGTAGGAGGCCTGCATCTACATCTACTATCTCGCTTATCTTAGATGTGTCTGCAATACCGCCTAGGCTATAGAGGATCTCGACAAGCCCTATAACCTGATCGATTGTTATGCATATAGGTATCTGGGCTTTTCTATGTTGTGACACCCTACTTACCCAACCCCCTGAGAATCATAGCTAGGGAAGTTTATATTTAGGTTTTTTCAGAAGAATTTCCAGGGGATCGGTAGTTGTCATCCAGCTAGATCTCCAGGATCTTTTTATTAGCGCTATATACACACTCGCAAGAATGATTCTATCATATCTATTGTCACTAGCCATTGCTTTGATTGTAGGAATAGCAATGGCTACTAATAAGAGAATCGATTCTATAGTAAATCCTCTAATAGATATACTCCAGTCAATACCAATATTGGGGTTCTTCCCAGTAGCAATATTGATATTTATAAACCTGTTTCCAGGTAGGTTGGGTGTTGAGCTTGCCTCGATACTTTTAATAAGTACTAGCATGGTATGGAATATGATCTATGGTGTGTATTCTGCAATCAAGTCAATAGATCCTAGCGTGATCGAGATGCTCAAAACATATAGAGTAGGGGCTTTGACGAAGCTCGTACTAATATATATACCAGCAACTAGGAAAGCTATTGCAACCAACTCAGCGATCTCATGGGCTGGTGGGTGGTTCTTTATAACAGCAGCTGAGGTTATCTCCCTGGGGAGCTCCGAATATAGGTTGAAAGGGCTTGGAAGCTATATAGTAGAGGCTAGTGTGAGAGGTGATCAGCTGTCTCTATATATGGGGCTGGCAGTCTTAATAGCGATTATATTAGCATCATATATCCTCATATGGAATAATGCTATAAGTATTAAAGGAGAAGTATATAGTGTTTCACAGCCATCCATAGGGATCCTATATAGATTTTTTACAAGGATAGCTGGAAGTTTTAGGAACAAGCTATTAGATGCAGCAGTAATGACTGACCATATTATTACCTCTCTTGGAATGTCTATAAAGGTTCTCTATATACCATATATGATTATATTTGCTGCAGGAGCGTCGATAGTTATTATGTTCCTATTATACGGATCTTTCGAGGTTATTGCAGAAATACATGGAAAGCTAGGGATGCTGGCAAGACATATAGTTGTGTCTATGCCAATAGCAGTGTATGCCCTATTACTCAGCCTCTCAAGAGTCCTTGCAGTATTGGCTCTCGGGGTTGCGATAGGTGTTTCCACAGCATATCTATACATAAAGTATAGGAGGTCTACTTACATATTAATATTCATAGGAGAGGTTTTATCGTCACTTCCAGCTACTATCTGGTGGCCTATCCTTGCAGGAGCAATAAGATCTGGTTTCAGTCCTACTATTGTGTCTTTGATAATATTATTCCAGGGATCTTTTTGGTATATATTTTTCAATATAATCTTCTATGGAATACCTTCATTCAGGAGATCCTTCCTGGAGGTTTCAGAGATATATGGTATAAAAGGTAGACTATATATAGAGAAGATCTTTATTCCGTCATTATTCCCATCGATAGCGGCTGGGCTTATATCTGCATCGGGCGGTGCCTGGAACGCGACGATAGTAGCAGAATACATAGATCTTGGAGATCTGAAGATAGATCTAGGCGGAATAGGGAGCCTCATATCGAGATCTGCAGAGGAGGGTGATGCCTTATCTCTCCTCATATATATAACATGTATGGCAGCAACAGTTGTAGCCTTCAACAAGCTTATCTGGAACAAAATCTTATTTCAGAAGCTGGGTAAAAGGTACTATGAGGTAGGAGATTAGAGATTTTTTATTGGGCTGTATCCTTTTTCATGGTAGTGGGGTGCTTTTATATTCTTTCATTATTGATTAATGGTTGGAGTGGAGGTTTAGGGACAAAGAGAGACTAGGGATAATGGCTAGGGGAAAAAGAGGGATAAGAGGTGGATGTGGGTTGCAAAGCCAGGAGATAAGATAGTTACTAGCAGAACCGCTATCCTGCCTTCAAAGAAGCTATCTAGGAGGGGTTTCAGTGTATTGGAAGAGGTCGTGAATATATAGCAAGATGTTTGGAGATGTGATTCCCTACGCATCTAAGAAGATCATCGAGAATTACTATAGGCTTAAGAATGAAAAGTACTACGAGCTAAGGAATATCTATCTAAATATACCATCCCACTACATACATGGCCTATGTCAGGGTGCTGTTGAAAGGATATCCTCTCTAAGGAGGAATAAGGCTGGACAATACTCTAGAGAGATCTTCGATGAGCTTGTTAAGTACTTAAACCTAGGGAAAAAGGATCTTAGGAGTAGGAGGCTAAGGAGATATCTCTGGAGGAGATCTTGGGAGATAGCTAGACACCAGGTAGATCTTGAGATGATGGAAGAAATACTAGTGCCTAGGATCAATAGTGTTAGCCTATGGCTAGTTAATGACCATGTATGGAAACCAGTAAACCCAACTAAGATCAGTATAGATGGTATTGAAAATACTTCCTTCACAAGAGTTGCCATTAACACCCATAGGAGGCTGGATGTATCTCGATCTAGAGCCCTCTAAGGAGTTCTACAAGCTACTTGCAAGAGGCTTCAAGCTAGCATTCCATGCAAAGATCAAGCTTGATAGGAGGAGTAGGAGGGTGATATTCCACCTATCCCTAGAGAAGGAGGTTAAGATCTATAGGCCTGAGAATATTGTTAAGCCTGTCAATGTTATGAGAACCCAGTGGCAACAATCTACGAGGCATCCGCAGCAACCCTGGAAACAGACCTTGCAAAGACAACACTAGGCTATAACTATAGGAAGGAGAATATTCAAGAGAGATATGGATCTTGTAGCAGAGAGACTAGAAATGCTATGGAGAAGCTTAGGAAGGGGGAGAAGAAGAGATACTATATACTATAGGATGAAGACAGCAAACATGATAGTGAGAGATGCACTGAGGATGAAAGGAGTAATAGTTATTGAGAGGATATCTGGGGATGATATAAGGGTTATGATCGCTAGGTATAGGGATAAGCAATTAAGGCACAGGATATATCAGAGTGCATTGAAGGGAGAGTTAAACACTATAATAGACAAGGCTAGGGAATATGGTGTGCCAGTATTAATGGTGGATCCCAGGAACACATCTAAGATCTGCCCAATACACAATGCCCCGATAGAATATGGGGAGGATAGAATAGGGATCTGTAGCAAAGGTGGTGAGAAATGGCATAGAGAGGTAGTTGCCTTGATCAACCTCTATTTTAAAGCCCTCGAAGCCCTTTATAAGGGCTGTGCCCAGAAGGGCTTCGGGGTTTCAAGCCTAGATGGGAGTCCAGTGCCGCTGGGCTCAACAGCCACTAGCGAGCCCATAGAGATCCCAAGATCTCTTTGGGGGAGGTGGAAGTCCCTCGATGACCACAGGGATGTAATAGCATCCCTGTGGATCAAGAAGCAAAACAATCCAAAACAAATTAATATCAATGATAATCAACAACCATCGGGGACAAGCGGATGTGAAGATAGGGGTTGTAGATCTATGTGTGGAGGAGCTTCACACTGGTTTGTGCTATATACGCAGCCCTGGATCAACCTATTTTAATTCCTATGGATAAAGCTTAAAAACCTTCACACTTAAAGCTTTACGAGGATAGGTTTCAATTATAATGGCTAGATCTTCGAGATCTTCAAGTAGGCGAGTTGCTATACAGCATGGTATAGGGGTGTGCTAATATTAGTAGAACCTCTGGTTGTTTTAAAGAACATTGTAAAGGAGTATGGAGATAAAGGGAGGAGTGTCAGAGTTCTCGATGGGATTAATCTCGAGATTGGAAGTGAGATTCTAGCCATACTAGGCCCCTCAGGATGTGGCAAGTCAACATTGTTGAGAATAATAGCAGGTGTTGAGAAACCTACATCAGGCGAGGTGATCTATAGAGCTATTGATAAGAATCGCCCACAGATAGGGTTTGTCTTTCAATCCCCAAGTTTGGTTCCGTGGCTAACGGTGCTCGAGAATGTAGCTCTTCCTCTGAGGGCTAGGGGTATGCCTAAGAGGGAGGCCGAAGAGCATGCCAGGAGATCTCTCTCTGGTAGGGCTTCAGGAGTTTGAGGATTTCTATTCAGGCGAGTTGAGCGGAGGTATGAGGCAGAGGGTTAATCTTGCGAGGGCCCTGAGTATAGGGCCTGAGATTCTGCTTATGGACGAGCCTTTTTCACAGTTAGATCTGCTCACTGCTGAGAATCTTAGGGCAGAGCTGCTTGACATATGGCTCTGAGGTTTAGCACCTAGTAAAATCTATAGTGTTGGTGACCTATGACGTTATAGAGGCTGTATATATGGCTGACAGCATTGCGATCCTCACTTCAAGACCTGCTAGGGTCGTAGCTGTTGTTAATGTGAATCTGCCGAGACCAAGGAATAGGCTTTCCCAGGATTTCACAAAACTAGTAGATCTTATATATGAGTATGTCAGCTAAAAAGCCATTAAGCCATTGATTGTTTTAGCGATAGATATATAGTAAGGATTCGTTGCATTAATTAGGTTTTCTTTCTATTGTGGGAGAGATCAGCCTTTTGCAACCCCTATAGGCCTTAGCCTAGCTACTAGCTTAGCTATTTTAACCCTATCTGCAACAAGCGCTACTTTATCAACGTCTTTATATGCTCCTGGAGCCTCCTCAGATACTATCCTTGCATCAACGGCCCTCACATATATTCCTCTCTTGCTTAGCTCGCTTATAACCTGACTTGCTGGGTAGCTCCTGACAGCTCCTGATCTGCTCATCCATCTCCCAGCCCCATGGGGTGCTGAGTAGAAGGTTCTTATACTCTCCGGTATACCTACCATAACGAAGCTTCCTGAGCCCATGCTACCTGGTATCAAAACGACCTGGCCTGTCTCCTGGTGCTCCTTAGGTATCTCTGGATGTCCCGGCGGGAATGCTCTTGTTGCTCCTTTTCTATGTACAATTACTTTTCTCCTCTTACCATCGATCTCGTACTCCTCTATCTTAGCTATATTATGGGCTACATCATATATTATCTGTAGATCGAGTTTATCGGGATCTGTGTGGAACACCTGTCTAAAGCTCTCTCTAACCCAGTGGGTTATCAGCTGTCTATTTGTGAATGCAAAGTTAGCAGCAGCCCCCATAGCCTGGAAGTAGTCCTGTGCCTCTTTAGTGTTGAAGGGAACAGATGCGAGCTCTCTATCAGGTGGGTTTACACCATATTTCTTCATAGCCCTCTCCATGATCATTAGATAGTCGCTTGCAACTTGGTGCCCAAGCCCTCTAGAGCCGCAGTGAGCCATAACAACTACTTGTCCCTCCTGCTCTATTCCCAACTTCTTAGCAATCGAAGGGTCAAAGATCTTATCCACCACCTGTACCTCGAGGAAGTGGTTTCCAGCACCGAGTGTTCCTAGCTGCTCTTTACCCCTATCCTTAGCAGTTTTAGAGACCTTGTCAGGGTTTGCCCAGTCTATAAACCCCCTTGACTCGATGTGATACTTATCATCAGCCCACCCAAACCCCCTCTGGATAGCCCAGTCAACACCCATACTCAGGATATTATTTATATCCTGCACAGATACCCTTATCTTACCCTCAGCACCAACCCCACTTGGAATATTCTCGAAAAGCGTGTCTACAAGCTCCTTAAGCTTGGGTCTCACATCTTTTTCCATAAGATTGGTTCTCATAAGGCGGACCCCGCAATTGATATCATAACCCACCCCCCCTGGCGATATTATTCCTTCCTCTACATCAAAGGCCGCTACACCTCCTATTGGGAAGCCATAGCCTTGGTGACCGTCTGGCATTATATATACCTTTCCCACTACACCTGGTAACGTAGCTACGTTAGCCCCTTGGACTAGTGTCATATCCTCTTTCATCTTCTTGATCAGGAATTCGTCCCCAAATACAATAACATCTGTCCTCATACCTGGCCTAGCGCCCTTGGGTATGATCCATGTATACTCGTCTGGACCTCTCTCAAGCCTTATGGACATATTTAGACACCTAATATTATATACGCATAGCTCCTTTTTATCTTTGAAGCTTCTATAGCATTCGGGATATTGGTAGCTGTTTGGGGCTGATCTAAAATATAATTCTAACCTGTCCTTAGATCTACACACCTCTCTTTAAAAGTCTTCAACGCCTTTTCAAGATCCTCTTTCGTGTCTATATCGAGAACCACGCCTGGATCCTGGGTCTCGATATAGGATATATATGCTTTATATCTCTCCATGAGAGCTCTAGCCCCAATATCACCTCTTAGGCTCATGATTTCTTTGGCGATTCTCGATGATATGAGGACTGGGTTGCCTCTCAAACCTCTATAGGTTGGAACCACCATTAGAGGTTTTCTCTCCATCCCATAGTATGTCTCTATGATCTTTTCCATAGTCTCTTTCGATACAAAGGGCTGGTCTCCGAGGATCACCATGAATGCCTCTATATCTTGTCTAAGGTTCTTAATACCCTCTATAAGGCTTGTGCTCATCCCTTCTCTATACCTTGGATTAACTATAATTTTTATTCCGATCATATCATCTATATATCTAGCTATATCCCCAGCCATGTGGCCTAGCACAACAACTATATCTCCAAATCCTACATTTAAGACCTTCTTAACAACGATTCTTATGATTTTCTCACCACAGATTTCTATAAGCTGCTTTGGAAAACCCATCCTCTTCGATTCACCTGCTGCAAGGATCACAGCACCTATCTTCTCATATATAGGCATATAGTTGTGCAGCCTCTAATAAATCCCTTCTCAGCTCTAAAATATGAGGATCTCCAAGATTTCCTCATAGTCTTTAAAGGAGATATCTCAGCATGATTAGGATCAATATATATATTGTTCCTCATTAAATCTTCTATGGTAAGCTTTCATGGTCTTGGACATCATGTTTATAACAGCATATCTAGGAATTAATGCTCTAATATGGGTTACCATGTATGGTATTGGAAGAGATAGAACAGCATATGAGAAGATCGATTCACGATCTGAGCCAAAGGGAACAAACATATATGGACTTCCAAGAGTCTCTATAGTGGTTCCCCTATATCTTGAAAGACCTGGCTCTATAATGAGGACTGCTATAAGTATTTCCAAGCAGAGATATCCTAGAGGACTTTTGGAGGTTGTGTTTGTAGTTGAGGAATCCGATACAGAGACTCTCTGGGGAGCTGAGACAGCTCAGAAATATCTTCTGGAAAATGGAATCAGAACCAACATATATATAGTAGGTGGTAGGAGAAGCTCTAAGGCCAGAGCTCTAAATGCGGTTCTGAAATTCCTTGAGGGAGAGATTATAGCTGTTTATGATGCTGACGATATATTAGAGGAGGATCAAGTTTCAGAGGCTGTGAAGCTAATGACTATTAGAGGTTACGATGCCGTTGGTGTGAGGGTATATAGATATGGCGAGAGCTTGCTCGGCAAACTAATATATATAGATACTGTTATATGGTATGATCTTATAATAAGCTTTTTAAGGAGATCAGGTTTCCACACACCACTAAGTGGTGAGGGGCTATATATCAGGAAAAAGATTCTCGAGGAAGTAGGAGGCTTTCCGGAAAAGCTTGCTGAGGACGCATATCTCTCCCTAATTCTCTTCGAGAAAGGCTATAGAATAGGGCTTCTAGACTCATATGTTGAGGAAGCTGCCCCGAAAACCATCTCAAGCCATCTCAGACAGAGGATTAGATGGTATAGGGGACATCTCGAGTGTATCACGAGGATCATCTTCCACAGTAGTGGTAAGAGACTCAGAACCTCTATAAGCTATATAAGCCCAATAATAGCAGTTGTATCTCTTTTAATATCGATCGCTACTATGATGACCACATCTACATACATAGCTAGGGGTGGAGGTCAGGGAGACATATATAGTGGCGGGCAGAGCAGTGGGACAGATCCTCCGAGATTCCAGATCCGCAGCCCGGTTGTAATAACACTAATAGCTATATTTATAGAGAGTGCGGCACCACTAGCAGTAGTTGCCCTTACAGTATTTAGCCATAGGGGATCGAGGGATTCTAGATCGCTACTCCCATATACAATTTTACTCCCACTATATTGGATCTTGATCTCGGTCTCAGCATTGCCTGCTATGGTTTCTAGAAACGTGGAGTGGTATAGGACTAGAAGGGCTTAAAGACTTTTAAACAATAACAGGTATTCTGGCTTTTCTCAAAAGATCTCTAAACGCCTCTAGATCTACTCCTGCTAACATAGAAGCCCTTCTAATATCCCCTTTCTCTATATAGTATTTCAAAGCCTCTTTTATTCTTGGCTCTTGTTTTTCTATGAATTCCCAGTCAGCCATCTCCCTCCTAATCCTTCTAGCCTCCTCCTCAAGCTCGGCCCATCTTCTAATTCTATGTTCTAGCTCCTCTTTGTCTACATATTTCCTGCTCAATTCTGTTCACCGCCTCTATTAGATCTCTTCGAGGGAATATATGTAGGGTATCCTCTTCATATTCCTTAAACACCTTGGATGAATCGTTGCACTCTGCGCTTAGCACGCCTTCTAGCTGTGCTGTAAGTAATATCTCGAGCGCTCTCCACACAATGACATCTCTATATTCGTCAAAAATATCTGTAGCCATGATAGCTCCCTTGTTCTCGGTTAACACGGTATATCCTTTTCTCCTCCCAATAACTATACATAGAGCTTCAGGAAGATCTACGGGGATCATATGTGAGATCCTTCTAGATCTAATTATAAGCGATCTAGCCTCTTCAACCTCGTCCTCTGATTCTGTGTAAAGCGATAGCTTTCCGGAGGCAAGCCCTCTAGCTACCCAGGTTATTGTTGTGCCGCTTTTGATTTCTCTCAGAACAGCCTCAGGAATAAATACAATATCGAAGACCCTAAAGATGATCTCCCTATTCCTATATCTAGCCCAATCTATTATGAAACATGTATCAGCAATAGCTATTCTGGGGCTAACCGACATTAGGAATCCTCGCCTTTATCCTGATCTCGTTGAATTCCTCCACACTAATACCTGCTATTCTGGAAGCCACATATAGATCTCCGGTTTCTATGTAGTATTTCAAAGCCTCTTTTATTCTTGGCTCTTGTTTTTCTATGAATTCCCAGTCAGCCATCTCCCTCCTAATCCTTCTAGCCTCTTCAAGGTCTTCTCTCGATACTCTAGCCCTCATCACCACCACCTTCATAATAGATTTACTCTCCACCCAATTAGGAGATATAGCTAAAAGCCATATAGCATTGGAGCCCTTGTTTCACAATGCTAGCATCTAAGAGCTAATTCAATATCTCTTAGCTTTACACTGAAAGACCTGCCTTTTAAGGTGGAGGGATTAGAGACCACCTAGGATGCGGGTTTTTCATAGCCCCTATCTCTCATATCTTCATGTGTTCTCGCTTTAACATATTTTAAATCTATAGATTATTGAGAGAACGGCATTTTATTAGGCTTTAAGGTAATATTTCCTTAGTGAGGTAGCATGTCTAAAGATAATCCTGAGGTCAAGCTCCCTGTAATTAGATTTGAGGAGGAGATGTACGAGCTTGTTTCTACTGCTAAGCATCTTATAGATCAAGAGAAGGAGTTTGCTGTTGTCATGGTTATAAGATCCCAGGGATCATCTGCAGCCAAGGTCGGCGCAAAAGCAATTGTACTTTCCGACGGGAAGGTCATAGGGTGGCTTGGTGGTTGGTGTAGCGAGAATGCTGTGTTAACAGCTGCTCTAGAAGCCCTTGAAAAGGGCACCCCTAAAATAGTTAGGCTTGTTATGAGGGGTGAGGAGCTTAGGAAGATAGGCGAAGATGTAATAGAAGTTGGCACCCCATGTGGAGGTGAGGTTGACATCTATATCGAGCCTGTATATCCAAAGCCCCAGCTACTCTTGGTAGGAGACAACGAGGTTATCAGGGCTATCGCGAGAGTTGGCAAGATCCTTGGATATAAAATAGTGGTATACGATATGATGGCTACTAAGGAAAAATATCCCGAGGCAGATGTTATACTAAACTCGCTATCAGGGCTTGAGAAGATAAGGGTTGATAGACACACAATAGCGGTTCTAGCCACTATGGGCAAGACCTGGGTGGATGAGGAGATCTTGGAGAGGCTTTTAAAGACAGATATAGGATTAATAGAGCTTGTCTCCAGCTTTAGAAGAGCTCAGGAGATATTAAGGCTCCTAATTAAAAAGGGCTTCTCGACAGAGGATCTCAAGAGGATCAGAACACCAGCAGGAATAGATATAGGGGCAATATCTCCTGAAGAGATAGCTATAAGTATTTTGGCAGAGATAATAATGCTGAGAAGAGGAGGTAGTGGCAAGTCGATGAGAGAGGTTAAAGGAAACCCGCTCGAAGCCGTAGAGAGGGAACTTATCTCTTCCCCAATCCAAAAGGGGTGAGGATATTAAGAACCCATCTCCTGACATTCCATCGCATAGACTGCTTTGGTTAAATGATAAATTTAAATTCTATCAATTACATCTTATTGCTTGAGGAGAGGTGGAGAAGTTCTCAAAGACACTTAGGAGAACGGCTACGCTGGAAGGCTTGGCTAATAGGTTTGGCAGAGAATCTCTTAGAGAGATTGTTGAGGCTTATACAAGCATGCTCCAAGAGATGCTCGGCTATGCTCTAGAGCATAATGAATCGCAATCCACTCTTTATAGGTGCAATCAATATTGGCTTGAGATATCTATCCACAGATGGGAGGGACATGACGTTCCCCTCGACAGAGCCCCATGGGGTGTGGGCGAAGCTGTTGACTCCGCACCAAGGGCTAACTCCCTCACGGAATTAGAAATAATGAAATAAAATAATTAGAAATACCGTGGGGTGGGAAATGCTTTGCCAGAACTGCCGGTTATTAACCATAGAAAATTAACCCTGACTCCCCTTAAAGTACTTAAAGTAGATTCTTAGTTAGTTGTAATACCTATTATATACACTTTATAAGTATTAATGAGCAGCTAGTATTACAGTTTGATATGATATCCTCTAGCCATTTCAGGGCATATATATAAAAATTACTATATAGTAACTAGTTAATGTAGAGAGATTGGTGAAAGTATTAGGGTGGTTATTTGAAGCTGTACTCACATATTATCGGCGGATTCGGGCTTGCATCGCTTGCCAATTTACTATTCGGATCCGATCTATGGGCTCTTACCTATATATTTATATCATCCACACTAATTAACATAGTAATAGACATGGGACATAGAAAGCTCCCTAACGGTAGAATCGTTAGGAGCCCCTATACTCATGAGGCTCTTACCTGTATATTGATATCCCTATTCATTGGCTATATACTCTGGCTACTCTTGGAGCCGGTGTATGGGGTTTCACTATATCTCTCAATATATGCCTCAGCATTAATAGCTGTATCCCATTTATTTGGTGATCTGGTTACGAAGGGTGGGATCTATATAAACGTTGGCGGGGCTCTACACAGGATATCTATTTCAACTCTGAGCTATAGAGATCCTAAGCTTAATATGATGTTTATAACAATTCAGATAATACCTCTGGCACTAAATCTAATCACGATACAATATAATAGTATAACAGAGTATCCAAGTTATGTTATAATAGATAAGCTACTGTCAATATATGGAATTACCTCGAACTGACCCCCTTCTGAATGGCGAGACTTTTGGGTTGTAATGCTAATACCGTTTCCTCTATACTCTTTATCCCAAGGTTTATCCTAGGGGTTCTCTTTATTATCCTCTTTAATATTATATATAATGTGTTTTGTGTTGGTAAAATATATAGTTGTTACAGGTGGTGTGCTCAGTAGCCTGGGGAAGGGTATTGTTGTTGCGTCTATAGCTAATTTACTCGCGAGATCTGGGTATAATGTTACAGCGATTAAAATAGATCCTTACATAAATATCGATGCTGGAACCATGAATCCCTATGCACATGGAGAGGTCTTTGTCACAGATGATGGTGCTGAAACAGACCTCGATATAGGCCACTACGAGAGGTTCTTGGGGAAGTCCCTTTCAAGGGCTAACAACATAACTACAGGACAGATCTATCTATCTGTTATTGAGAAGGAGAGGAGAGGAGACTATCTTGGTGAGTGTGTGCAGGTGATACCACATGTGACAAACGAGATCAAGTCGAGGGTTAGAGAGGTCGCTAAAGCCCAGGGCGCCGATATAGCTGTAATAGAGATTGGGGGTACTGTAGGCGATATAGAGGGTCTCCCATTTATAGAGGCTATGAGGCAGATGAGGCTTGAAGAAGGCTTTAGCAATGTTCTCTATATCCACGTGGCCTTAGTTCCCTTCCTTAAGAGTGTTGGTGAGATCAAGACGAAACCCCTGCAACACTCTGTCCAGGAGCTTAGGAGGATAGGGGTTCAGCCTGATATAATAATTGCTAGGGGTGAGAAGCCGCTATCTGAGGAGGCTAGAAAGAAGATCTCGCTCTTTACAAATGTTCCAATAGACTTGATATTCAGCGATCCTGATGTAGATAACATATACAGAGTTCCATTGATCCTTCATAGCCAGGGGCTTACCAGGAAGATTTTAGAGAGGCTCGGTCTCAGCTATAGAGAGCCAGACTTATCGTCCTGGGAATCTTTTGTTGAAAAACTAGATAGAACCTCTAAAAGGGTTAAGATCTATATGGTCGGCAAGTACACAAAGGTGAGGGACAGCTATATAAGCATTGTAGAGGCTATTAAGCATGCATCTGCAGAGTTCATGGTGAGACCAGAGATCGAGTGGGTCGAGGCCACAGACATAGAGGCTGGTAGGATCAAGCTTGAAGATTATATAGAGGATAGGGCCGGGTACATAGTACTGCCTGGCTTTGGAAGGAGAGGGGCGGAGGGTAAGATAAGAATGTTGAGACTTCTGAGAGAAGGTAACCACCCAACTCTTGGGATATGCTTCGGCCTACAGCTAATGGCTGTAGAGATAGCCAGGAATGCTTTGGGTCTCGAAGGTGCTAACTCAACCGAGATAGACCCGACAACTCCCCATCCGGTTGTAGATCTTCTGGAGAGCCAGAAGAGGATAACGAGGCTAGGAGGCACTATGAGGCTAGGCTTAACCAGAACGAAACTCGTTAGAGGGACAATGGTATACAGCCTATACAATTCAGACGAGGTCTATGAGAGGCATAGACATAGGTACGAGGTAAATCCAAAATATGTTGACAAGCTAGAATCAGTAGGGTTCATAGTAAGTGGATATAGCGACGAAGGCTTCCCAGACTTTATGGAGTTGAAGGGGTATAGATTCTTTATAGGTACACAAGCACATCCAGAGTATAGAAGTAGACCTCTATCACCATCACCACTCTTCATAGGGCTTATAAGAGTGTTAGCTGGGTAGAAGGCGCTAAAGACTATCCGTCCCAGCCGTCTCTATATCTAGGCTTTTCAGAGTTTAAAAATAGATCGGCTGAAGAATTATCGAGACCTCATAGTTGCCACTAATTTAAGCCAAAGCTTAAATAAGAGTAGCAGACACCTAATGATGCTAAATGCATCAGTATTTGATTTGGATGGAACGGTTTTTAATGTTAAGAAAAGGCTAGATAGGTGTCTATCTGAGGGAGATGGTGGTGAATGTGCAGATCCTAACAGGGCTTTCAGAATACCCAGGGATAGATGTTCAAGATTTTGGGAATGTTATCTCTCTCCAAAATATATGCATCTAGACGAGCCCTACGATACTGTAGTGAGTAGGATAAGAGAGCTATATGAATCGGGCATCCACATATTTCTAATATCTGGGAGACTCGAGAAGAAGCAGATGGAGACCACAATAGATCAGCCAAGGCGATACCAAATACCATAATGGTATAAGACTAATGAGAGATCATGAAACAGGTTTAAGGCATGAGGAATTCAAGAGAATAGCGCTACTAGAGATCATTGATAAGGGATACAATATAGTTGAGCTCTGGGACGACAACCCCGAAGTAATAGAGGTTGCAAAGATAATGATTCCGAGAGCTAAAATTAGCATTTCAACACATTAGGTCTCACCTTAAAAACGATCTACTAGTTACTTCATCGATCATTATTAATACCTATTTACCCCCTCTAAGCCTTTGGACTATGTAGCTGGATAGCTCTGCTACGGGCTTAGCATAATCTATAGATCCTAGGGTAGGCCTGCTGGAATCCACACTAGATCAAATTTGCTTAGAATCTCCAATGCAATACCCCTGAGGGATCTAGGTGCATAGAGCTCCTCGGATACCCAAGCCTCCCCTCACCCCTCATAGGTTTCCGAGATCCGCTCCTGTAAGGTGATAAGAGGACACATTGAGACCGTGGGAAGTCCAAGAGCAAAAAACGCTCTTGGCGAACTGTGTCTGAAAGTCTTGTAGTTAAGGTCTCATCTCACCAGGGTGGGGGTCATAATATTTTGTCTAACAATAATTCTCTTCTATAGTATCGAGAGAGATGAGTTAAATAGTATGTCTAGATCGCGCGATGTCCGTGCCAGATAGCCTGGTAGGCCCTTCGACGTTAAATATGATCGGCTTATACCTGGTGGCTGTATAGTTATACTCGATGGCGCTGAAATCCCCTGTTACAAACCATATCCTATAGGGGGAGCTCTAGAGTTTGTTTTGCTCATGATATCATCGTAGGTTGCAAAACCAATTTCCAGGTTAACTTGAGATCCCACTATATATGAGTAGGACTCTCCACGATCTTGGGCGTATCTAACGAAGAGGACACCGCTTGAATTGCCTTGAGCTGATCCCAGCCCTCTCCCAGTGAGCCAAGTTACAACTGAAAGCCTCGCCCTTCAGGGTGGGGATGGTTTTAATAGCTTCCAGGTGTTTGTTTTAGAAAGGCTCTATGGCCTCTGGCGGTGAGGGTTTGCTAACCATCTCAATTGGAATGAGGGTTAGTCCCGAGCCTGGGGCTATAGAGCTCCTCAGGAGATACAACACAGCCCTAAACTATGTAATAAATAAGATCCTGAGACTGAATCTAAAGAAAATCGGGGAGGTTCATAGTGCTCTATATAGAGAACTCAGAG
>Ga0079996_113920_pt1 | contig 53178 bp, 57 predicted proteins | sample PerSpoAPS_AMetaG_FD_69199 | JGI IMG/M metagenome (GOLD analysis project Ga0079996, IMG submission 69199) | Thermal spring microbial communities from Yellowstone National Park, Wyoming, USA - Perpetual Spouter A (PS_A) MetaG (SPADES assembly)... | ecosystem: Environmental > Aquatic > Thermal... | reverse complement strand
AGCTTTCTTTTGTTTTTGGTCTCATATGAATTAAAATACCAGCAAACTTTGATTCTTTATTTGGATAATAGTTAGCAAAAATTTTAACTCCGTCAGAAGTAATAAAGCTAATCTTTTTAATTTCTACCATTTTAAACTTTGATTTGTAAAAAAGTAATAAAGATAAAAAAAGAATTAAGATAAAAACTAAAAGAATAATTTTTTTCATTCATCTGTGCCCGGGGAGGGAGTCGAACCCTCACGGCCTCTTCGGCCACCAGGTTTTAAGCCTGGCGCGTCTGCCAATTCCGCCACCCGGGCAAAAATAAAATTTGCGCGCGGGAGGGATCGAACCTCCGACCTCGGTCTTATCAGGACCGCGCTCTACCACTGAGCTACGCGCGCCTTGCGCGGGCGACCGGATTTGAACCGGCGACCTCCGGCGTGACAGGCCGGCGTTCTAACCAGGCTGAACTACGCCCGCTCATTTTACCTCTCCCCTCTTTCTTATTATTTTATCAATAATTCCGTATTCTTTTGCTTCCTCAGCATTCATCCAAAAATCTCTATCTGTATCTTTTTCAATTACTTCAAGAGGTTTTCCTGTATGAAAAGCTAAAATTTGATTAACACGATTTTTTATGTCACTAAGGTGTTTAGCGGCAATTTCTATATCTTTTGCTTGACCTGCAATTCCTGGTTCAGGGACCAAGACTTGATGAATTAAAATTTGAGCATTTGGCAAAGCTAATCTCTTTCCTTTAGCACCAGCAGCTAAAAGAAGAGCTGCTCCAGAAGCAGCCAAACCAATAGCAATTGTTTGAACATCTGGTTTGATAAATTGCATCGTATCATAAATAGCTAAAGCATCACTTACACTTCCACCAGGGCTATTTATATAAAGATAAATATCTTTTTCTGGATCCTCATGTTCTAAAAAAAGCATTTGAGCGATCACTAAATTAGCAACAGTGCTGTCAATTGGCATTCCTAAGAAAATTATTCTTTCTTTAAGAAGCCTTGAATAAATATCATAGGCTCTTTCACCATATTTTCCTTGTTCAATAACAATAGGTACAAGTTGGTTTAAAATTTTTTTGAGGTTCATAATTAAATTATAGCAAATTTTTTAAAAGAAATGTAGAGAATGATAAGGAGCAAAAGATTTATAAAAAGAGGAGGGTTTAAAAGATAAAAAAGAAAATAAAATTCTAAAAAAATAAAAGTAAAAATTAATGATTCAAGAACCTCTTTTTTAAAAATAAAAAGATAAAAGTAAAGAAGCCAAAGCATTAAAAAGACAAAAGAAATATTAAAACTAAAAGAGTGGGAAAAGTAAAGTAGGATAAAAGGAAAAAAAGAAAAAAGAAGGTAGGTGCTTAATTTTAATTTTTTAAAATAAAGATAACTTAAAAGAAAAAAGAAGAGAAAGAAGAGGTTTTTATAAGAAGGCAAAAAATTTAAAAAGGAAAAAAGAAAGGTATAAGACAAAGAAAAAAAGGGACTCCCTCTAAGATGCCAAACAAGTAAAAATATTAAAAAAGGAAAAAGAAGCGTTTTGTATAAATTTTGAGAAGGAAAATAAAAAAAGAAGGTAATCAGTATCAAGGAGAAAAAATTAAAATATTCTTTAAATATCAAGGTTTTGAGCTTCAAGAGCGTGTTTTTCAATAAATCTTTTTCTTGGTTCGACATCTTGACCCATTAAAATAGTAAATAAACGATCTGCTTCTTCTGCGTCTTTAATAGTTACTTTTTTCAAAATTCTCTTTTCAGGATTTAAAGTTGTTTCCCAAAGCTCTTCTGGATTCATTTCTCCTAAACCTTTATATCTTTGAACATCAATATTTACTCTTTTTTGAGAAAGCTTTTTTATAATTTCATCTTTTTCAGCATCAGAGTAAGCATAATAAATTTCTTTACCCGCTTGAATTTTATAAAGAGGAGGCTGAGCAATATAAATATGGCCATTTTCAATCAAGGGACGAAAATAACGATAAAAAAGAGTTAAAAGAAGCGTGCGAATATGAGAGCCATCTGTGTTATGAAGCAAAATACCGTTAATATCAACAAAATTATGATTATTAGGAGTAGTAATATCATAAACAAAATCATCTTCTATTTTTATTTTTTTAACTTCTCTTACAGGAAGAGCTACAAGATTTCTTGATATTTTTTTAATGAACTTATTTTTACCCAAACTTTTATCTACTTTAACATTTTTTAGATAATCAAAAAGTTTTTTAGCTGATTTATGTGATTTCCAGATATCTTTAGTTTTTTTCAAATAATCAATAGTTGAAATATAAACCGAATATGACAAATGATTTGATCTTACCAGCTTACCATTTAAATAATGATCCTTATTTTTATGTATAGAATAAGAAGGGAAAATCCCTAATTGTCTAAAAATAGTGATTATTCCTTCCGCTAAATCCCTTGAAGAAGTATGAAAACCATAAATAGCTTTGCTTTTAGAAACGATTATAAAACCATCGCTTTCTAACAAACCTCTAAGTAAAGCTTTTTGAATTTCGGGCCTAACATTGAAAAATACATCTGGAATAAATTTTTCAAAAGACTTTTTACCAAGTAAATTAAATTCTTCTAAGATGAGCCTAAAAGAGAAGGAATGAAAATGAATTAAATAATAATCTTTTCTCTTTTCAATAATAGGCTTTGTGTTTAAAACTTTTTTAATAACTTTAGTTAGATTTTTTAAATATTTTTTACCTTTATCCTTGCCAATAATTAAGGTAAATCTATTAGGATTTTTTTTCTGAAAAGCCTTTACACCATCTCCTAAATACCAACCCATAAGATAAGCAAGATTTTTATCTAAGATAAATTTTGTTTTTATCTTTCTTGTATGATTACCTAAATAAAACTCTGCATCTTCCGGAATATCTTGAACGTTAATGTGAGAAAGAGGCAAATAAATATTTATAGGAACGTTTAAATTTTTAACATTTAATGCTGAAAGATATTTTTTAAAATCACCCCATCGTGGCATAACATTATCAATCTTATTTTCCCATTGCTCCAAAACCGTCGGATAAATATTTAACCTCGAAGCTAATTTTACTCTTGAAAAACCTAAAAGCTCTCTTCTCTTCTTGAAATCTTCCCACATATTTAATGGCACATCGCACCAAGCTGAAGTTGGAATATTTAGCTTTGATGAAAAAGGAACCTTAATACGAATATTTTCATGGCGATGATATCTTAATATTGTTTCTTTTAAGTCAATAATATAGTCTTTATCATTTCTTGGCAGATTTCTGACAAAAACCAAATAATCTCCTTTTTTTATCTTATCTCCCCTTTTGGTTTGTATCTCACCATTTTCATAAACGTAGACGCTATGGAAGGCTGTTACTTTTACAAAAAAGCCAGAATAAGTTTTTATTTGATAAATCGGAGTTCTTTTAGGATGTAAAACAAAATCTATGATATTTTTTATTTCAGACGTTTTATAAATCTCATTTACCGTTAAAATTTGAAAATTATCGCTCTTATTAAAATCTCTTGCTAAATCTTCCATTCTTCTAAAGATAAGCATATTTTTTGATTTATCATAAACTAAAAGGGGTGTGTCTCCGGTAACGCTGTCAGCATCTGTGGCGATAATTATTTTTGAATATCTTAGGTTTTCTAAGCTAAAATCTTTGCCGAAGCCTGTACCTAAAGCAATAATCACATTTTTAATTTCTTCTGATTTTAAAATTTTAGCCAAGCTAGCTTTTTCTACATTTAGAATTTTTCCTTTAAGAGGAAGAACTGCTTGAAATCTTCTATCTCTTCCCTGCTTTGCTGATCCTCCTGCAGATTCACCCTCAACAATGAAAAGTTCTCTTTCTTCAGGATTTCTTGAGGAGCAATCAGCTAATTTTCCAGATAAAGTAAGAGAGGCTTGTATTCTTTTTTTAAGGACTGCTTCTTTTGCTTCTTTAGCTGCTTTTCTGGCTTCAACATTAATTAAAACTCTATTTAAAATAGCTTTAGCTTTTTCTGGATTTTTATGCAACCATTCAATTAATTTTTCGCTTAAAGAATTTTCTACAAAAACTTTGACTTCAGGATTTCCTAATTTAGCCTTTGTTTGGCCTTCAAATTGTGGTTCAGAAATTTTAAGAGAAAGAATAGCTACAAGTCCTCCTTTAACGTCTTCTTGAGTTAAAGAAATTTCTTTTCCTTTAAAGGCACCAATTTCTTCACCTACTTTGGAAAAAGCTTTAATAAGAGCATTATGAAAACCAAGAGCATGAGTTCCTCCTTCAGGATTTAAAATATTATTTGTAAAAAAGTATTCTATGGTTTCTTGATGCTCAAGATAAGTGAAAATCACATTTAACTCCTTATCATTTTCTTTAACTTCACATTCAAAAAAACCTTCAAAAAGAGGATGTCTTGAAAGTAAAAGATGTTTTAAAAAGGCTTGAAGTCCTTTTTCAAAATAAAAGCTATAGAAAAAAGGTTCTTCTCTTTCATCAAGAAAATTAATTCTTACACCTGGTGTTAGATAAGCTTGATGTTTTAAATATTCTAAAATTCTTTCTCTTTCAAATTTTATCTCTGGAAAAATTTCCGGATCTGGTTCAAAAATAATTGTTGTCCCTGTTTCATCTGTTTTTCTTCCTTTTTTTAGCGGTGTAATTGGCTTTCCTTTTTTATATTCCTGACTCCATTCAAAACCATCTCTTTTAACAATTGCTTTTAAATATTTAGAAAGAGCATTAACAACAGAAGCACCAACTCCATGAAGCCCACCAGAAACTTTATAAACTTTGTGAGAAAATTTACCGCCAGCATGAAGCATTGTCATCACAGTTTCTAAAGCAGATTTTTTTGTTTTAGGATGAATGTCTACAGGAATACCTCTTCCATCATCAATGACAACAACTCTATTTCCCTTCTCCAATCTTACTTCAATATTTTTTGCATAACCAGAAAGCGCCTCGTCTATACTATTGTTTACAATTTCCCAAATTAAATGATGTAAACCATCAATTCCTGTGCCGCCAATATACATTCCAGGTCTTTTTCTTACTGCTTCAACCCCTTCTAAAACTTGTATATTTTCAGCTTTGTATTCTGGATCAATTTTTTTTGCCATTTTTTAAAAAACCTATTAATTTTCAAATAAAATTTTACCATAAAAATTCAAAAGTAACTTAATATTGATCTTATTTTGGTTTATAATTAAATTATGCGAGGGCAAGTTACAAAAAAAAGAGAAAAACTGTCAGAAAGAATCTTAAAAGAATTAAGAGAACTTAACAAAAATATAAGAAAAATTTTACTCATAATACCAGAGGAAAGTTTAAACGATTACAAGTATATTTCTCAGATTAAAAAAGCTTTTGAAAAAGCAGTTAAATTAAATATTTAAGGTTGAAATTTTTATTTTCACACAAAACTTTAAAAAATAAAAAAAGTTGTTTATAATTAAGGAAAATGAGAAAAATTTTAATTGGTATTTTATTAGGGCTTTCTTTAGGAATAAGTTTTTCTCTTTTTGCTTGGGTTAATCCTTCACAAAATCCACCTTCAGGAGGTGGAGTCTTACAAACCTCAAACACAGGTTTAACCATAAATACAAGCACCTATTTTATTTCTGGCAACGTCGGCATCGGGACGGCGGCACCGGATCATAAATTACACATTTATAATGGTTATTTAAGAATAGACAGCCCAGGTTTAGGTTGGAGAACCAATCAAAGAATAGTAAGCTATGGCCCTCTTTCATTCCAACCAGATACTGACAATAGTGGTGATCCCTACATCTATTTCTTAAACCCAGCAGGTTCAGCTACTGTATTCATAAATACAAATTCTGGCAACGTCGGCATCGGGACGACGGCACCGGCACAAAAATTAAACATTTTAGTAAACCAAACAAGCGATTATTTTACATTAAGTGGCTGTAGTATTTCTGCTAATTCTAATGTTGTAACATGTAGCGGAGGAGTAAGCAATGTGATTCCGGGCATGTTTTTAATTATTTATCAAGCAAGCAATTCATATCCTTCTGGTTATACTCCTGTTAATAGATTCATAGTAGGCGTTAATACTTCTTTAAATCAGCTTACTCTTGATTTTGCTGTACCACGTTCTTATGATAGTAATACTTTTACTTTTCAAGTTTTTAAGGGTGGAGCTTTAGTACAAAACTATCCTTCAGGAAATAAATATAATATGGTTTTATCTGGTCAAAATATTTATTTTTCGTATGCAGGAAGTTTAGCCCCTATTTATGGTTCTATAGGAGCAGCTAATGGAACCTTTAGAATTATTTCTCAAAAAAGCGTTCATGTATTTCTTGATGCAGAAAATACTTTTTCTGATTCTAGTGGTGAAGTTAAATTTTCTATAGGTAAAAATAGTTCTTATTTTGGGCCTACTTATTCAGAAATTTTTTATGTTAATGAGTCTGGAGCTGTTTGGGCTGCTAGTTATACATGTCCATGTGATTTAAGATTGAAAAAAGATATTAAACCGTTAAATTCTGTTTTGGATAAAGTTTTAAAATTAAATCCAGTGTATTTTACTTGGAATGAAAAAAGTCCTTATGCTGGCAAAAAGGATATAGGAATAATTGCACAAGAGATTAAGAAATACTTTCCTGAAATAGTATCCATTGATGACAGAGGTTATTTAGGTGTTGATTATAGTAAATTAAGTGTGGTGGCTATTTCTGCGATTAAAGAACAGCAAAAAATAATTGAAGAGCAAGCACAAAAAATTAAAATTTTAGAAGAAAAAATAAAAGAATTAGAATCAAAAATAGAAAAAAGATGAAAAAAATATGTCATTATATATTTATCGCAGTTTTTTTCTTTTTGTCTTTTAAATTTGTATATTCTGCTTGTAATACTGCGGTTTTATATAGGGTAAGTTGGTGTCAAGTTGGTCAACAAACAGGTTGTAGTAACGGAGCTTGGTGTGCTAGTTGTGCTGCTGGAGTTTATTATTGTATTCGTTGTGATGCTACGGATGGATGGAGCTGTAATGCAGTATGTCCTGGCGGAGAAGTACCTACTTGTAGCGGTTCCCCACCTCCTCCGCCTCCATCACATCCTTGTGGTTCCTGTATTCCTTCATCTTGCGGAGGCGGACGAGTAAGTAAACCTCAGGAAAATTTATTTGCTTATGAAATTAAAGATACAAAGCAAGTTAAAAATATTAAATTTGATGGTTTTTCTTTTTTAAAACTTCTTCTCTCTAATATAAAATCTTATTTTCAAATAAAAGGAATTTAAATATCTGGGCGGAGGGGCAAAAATTGTTATTCAAATAAATTTGCTTAAAATAAATAATGAATTTATAACTCGCTAACTAAATAATTTTTAATTGAAAATAATGTAATTTTTGCTATATAATTAAAATAATGAAAAAGAAAAAAAGAAGAGAAACATTATCAAAATTTAAAGGTTTGACATTGCCCCTTTTTGTTGAAAAAGATGAGGATGGCTTTTATGTTGTTGAATGTCCTGTTTTAGAAGGTTGTTATGCCCAGGGGAAAACAATTGACGAAGCTTTGAAAAATATTAGAGAAGTAATTGGGATGATTTTAGAAGAAAAAGAAGCACAGGAAATTTTAAAGTCTTATCGTCCTTCAGAAATAAGCTTACATACAATTACTATTTGATTTTATAAAACTTCCACTTCTTTCAGGAAGAGAAGTTTGTAAAGCCTTAGAAAAGCTTAGGTATGAAAAAGTAAGGCAGAGGGGCAGTCATATTCGTTTGAAATGTCCAGGAAGAAAATCTGTGACTGTGCCTAATTATAAAGAAGTTAGTCGAGCTCTTTTAAGAAAAATTTTAAGAGATGTTGAAATTTCTATAGAAGAATTTCTAAAATTGTTAGAATAACAAAAGTCAACGAATTTCCAACTCGCTAATCTCGTTAACTAAATAATTTTTTAATTGTAATTAGTGGTAATTTTTGCGATATAATTATTTTATGGCTGAAGAAATTGAGTTTTTGAAAAAGAGAAGTAAAGAGTTTTATGAAAATTCTAAACATCTTTTTAAGCAAAGGAAATATAATCTTTCTGCTTTTAATTTAGAACAGTCTTGTCAGCTTTTTTTGAAATATTTGATTGCTAAAAAAGTTGGCGATTGGCCAAAGACTCATTATTTAGATGAATTGATTAAAGAATTAGCAAAAGCTTATAAGAAAAAATCAATTTTGAAATATTATCAAAAAAAGGAATTGTTTTTTGATGATCTCACTGATGCTTATTTTACTTCAAGATATTTCCCAAGAGAGTTTACAAAAACAATAGTAGAAAAAATGTTTTCAGAGTTCGAAGCTTTTATTAAGTTTTTAGAAAAAACTTTAAAAGTGCAATTGTAAATCCGCGTTAATCCGTGTTGGATCCGCATTAATCCGCGGTGGGAGAAAAAATGATAACATTAACTGAAATAAAAAGAGAATTAGTTGAAGAAAAAGAAAAATATTTTAAAAATTATCTTTATTGGGGTAAAAAGATAAAAGAAATAGCAAAAAAATTGCTGGGGAAAGATGTTAAGGTTCTTATTTTTGGTTCAGTAGTTAAAGGAAAATGGGGACCAAATAGTGATATCGATGTTTTAATTATTTCAAATAAACTTTCAAAAAATTGGATAAAAAATAGAATTATAAGAACAAAAATAAAGAAAAAAATAGGAGCTTTTTCTCCTTTTCAAATTCATTTAGCCAGACACGAAGAATACGAAAATTGGTATAAAAAATTTATAAAAGAAGATTATATTGAAATATGAAAAATCAGGAGATTGCTAAACTTTAATTTTGCAGTTTTAATGTTATAATAATAGTATGGCTAATAAAATTTTCACAAAGTTAAAAATTATTTTAGAAAATAGGAGACCAACAGGTGTGATTTTAACTTGGAAAGATTTTCAAGAAATTTTGGAAAAAATTGAAGATATTTATGACTTATCAGAAATTAAAAAAGTTAAAAAAAAACAATTTAGAAAATTCGATGATTTTTTGAAAGAATATGGCTTACGAAATATTTATAGAAAAGAGAGCAGAAAAAGATCTTAGAAAATTACCTAAAAATTACAAAAATAAAATCATACAAAAGATTTTAGAGTTAAAATATAATCCAAAACCCAAAGAGGCAAGAAAAATAACCTCTTCAGATAATTATTACAGAATTAGAGTTGGTGATTATAGAATAATTTATGAGATAAATTATAAAGAAAATAAAATATTTATTTTTAGAATTAGACACAGGAAAGAAGCATATAGAAATTTATAAATTTTTATAATTAATATTGAAATATGAAAAATCAGGAGATTGCTAAACTTTTAAGAATGATGGCAGTTTATTTGGAAATGAAAGGTATCGCCTTTAAACCTCAAGCTTATGAAAAGGCTGCTTACTCTATTGAAGCTTTGGATGAAGATATAGAAGAATTTGTAAAGAAAAAAGGAAAAGTAGGTCTTATGAGTCTTCCAGGTGTTGGAGAGTCAATTGCTGAAAAAATTATTGAATATTTAAAGACTGGAAAAATTAAAGAGTTGGAAGAGTTAAAAAAAGAAGTGCCTGTTGATGTAGAAACTTTAACAAGCATTGAAGGAGTTGGACCAAAAACAGTTTATAAACTTTATAAAGCTTTAGGAATAAAAAATTTAGAAGATCTGGAAAGAGCTTGTAAAGAACATAAGATAAGAAGGCTCCCTGGTTTTGGTGCTAAAAGTGAAGAAAAAATTTTAAAAGGAATTGAGTTTTTTAAGCAAAGCGGCAAAAGATTTATTTTAGGTTTTATTTTTCCTTTAGTTGAAGAACTTGTTAATTATTTAAAAGAAAGCGGCCTTGCTAAAGAAGTTGTACCTGCTGGCTCTTATCGAAGAAGAAAAGAAACTGTTGGTGATATTGATATTTTAGCTGTTTCTGATAAACCAGAAAAGTTAATGAGTTATTTTGTAAGTTTTCCTGAGGTAGATTATATTTACGGACAAGGACCAACAAAAACAATGGTAAGACTTAAAAACGGACTTGATGTTGATTTAAGAGTTGTTTCTGAAGAAAGTTTTGGCGCTGCTTTAGCTTATTTTACAGGCTCTAAGGATCATAATATTCAAATGAGAGAGCTGGCAATTAAAAAAGGATGGAAGCTTAATGAATATGGTCTTTTTGATAAAAATGAAAAAATGATTGCTGGAAGAACTGAGGAAGAAATCTATGAAGCCTTAGATTTGGAGTGGATACCACCTGAAATGAGAGAAAATAAAGGAGAAATTGAATTAGCTCGTCAAAGAAAACTTCCTAAACTTATAGAATATGGAAGTCTTAAGGGTGATCTTCAAGTGCAGACAGATTGGAGTGATGGACAAAATTCAATTGAAGAAATGGTTGAAATGGCTATTAAACTTGGTTTGGAGTATATTTGCATTACTGATCATACTAAATCTCTTCAAGTGGCTGGTGGTTTAGATGAAGAAAGATTTTTAAAACAATTTGAAGAAATTGAGAGATTAAATAAAAAATATAAAGGCAAGATAACTATTCTTAAAGGAGCAGAAGTAAATATAAACAAAGATGGTAGTTTAGATATTAGTGATGAAATTTTAGCCAAGATGGATTTTGTGGGTGCGGCTATTCATTCTTATTTTGATCTTCCTCGCTCCGTGCAAACTGAAAGAATTAAAAAAGCAATGTTAAATCCTTATGTAGACTGCATTTTCCATCCTACAGGAAGAATTATTAACCGAAGACCTCCCTATGAAGTTGATATTGACGAAATTATTGATTTTGCTAAAAAAACTGGAACAATTTTAGAGATTGATGCTTATCCAGATAGATTAGATTTAAGAGATGATCATATTAGAAAATGCGTCGAAAAAGGAGTTAAAATGGTTATTGATAGTGATGCTCATTCTGTTTTGCATTTAAAATTTTTAGATTTAGGTGTATCACAGGCAAGAAGAGGTTGGGCAAGAAAAGAAGATATTTTAAATACTTTGCCGCTTAAAGAATTTTTGAAAAATTTGAAAAGAAATAAAAAATGATCATCGTTGATGGAAAAAGTTTAGCTGAAGAAATTTTAGAAAATTTAAAAGAAAAAAGAAAAAATTATGGTGATTTGAGAGTAGTTTCATTTTTGATTGGTAAAGACAAAGAAAAGGAAAGTTTTTTAAAAATTAAACAAAAATTTGCTCAAAAATTAAATATTGACTTTAGGATTTACGAAATTGAAAATTATGAAAATCTTTCTAGAAAAAAATTAAGAAAATATATTAGCCAAATCGTAAAAAGCGATCTTGTTCATGGAGCTTTAATTCAGCTTCCTTTACCTCAAAAATTTAAAACCCAATACTTTTTAAATGCTATACCTCCTAAAAAAGATATTGATTCTCTTTCTTCAAAGATGTTAGGAAGGTTTTTTACTGATACTTATATTATTAGACCTCCAGCAGTAGAAACTTTAGATTTTATTAAAAGAAAATACAATTTAGAATTTACTGGAAAAATCGCTTTAACTCTTGGCTATGGAAGACTCGTGGGCAAACCTATTTCTCATTATTTAGCTAAAGAAGGAGCAACAGTGATTATTTCTCAAAGTAAAACAAAAGACTTGAATTATTTTTTAAAAGAAGCAGATATTATTGTTTCCGGTGTTGGTAAAGCAAATTTAGTTGAAGAATGTAAAGAAGGTGCTATTTTAATTGATTTTGGTTATGAAAATATAAATGGAAAAATTTATGGCGATATTAATTTTGAAAAACTTAAAAGTAAGGCCTATCTCATTACTCCGACCCCAGGAGGTACAGGACCAATTTTAGTAGCTAAACTTTTTGAAAACCTTTTTAAACTTTTAGAATTTAAAGGAGTGATTTAAAATTTTGTGCCCCGGGAGGGATTCGAACCCCCAACCTTGAGCTTAGAACGCTCCTGCTCTTCCAATTGAGCTACCGGGGCTTAATTGCCGCGGGTGGGAGTCGAACCCACGACCTGGCGCTTATGAGACGCCCGCTCTAACCACTGAGCTACCGCGGCAATTATATTATTTATTATAACAAACATCAAATAATTTTTTTAAGATGCTTTTCACGCCACTTTTGAATCAATTTATGATTTCCTGAAAGTAAAACCTTAGGTACTTTTAAAATTTTATTTTTTACTTTCACTTCTGAAGGGCGTGTATAAACAGGTAAAGAATAAAGTTTTCCAAATCTTTTTTCTTCTTGAGATAAGGGGTTATGTAAAACACCTGGTAAAAATCTTGAAACAGCATCAACGATCGCCATTGCCGGTATCTCTCCGCCGCTTAACATAAATTTACCTAAGGAAATTTTTAAATCAACAAATTTCTCTATTCTTGCATCAATTCCTTCATAGTGACCGCAAATAATGATAATTTGTTTTTCTTGACTAAGTTTTTGAGCTAAGTTTTGATTAAATATTTTTCCTGCAGGAGAAGTAAGAATAATTTTTCTTTTTTTTGTTCTATATTCTTTTTTTGCTTTCTCTAAAGCTAAATAAACAGGTTCAAATTTAATCACCATTCCAGGGCCACCACCATAAGGACGATCATCAACAGTTTTATGTTTATCAAAAGTAAAATCCCTTGGGTTCCAAAATTTTATTTTTATAATTCCTTTTTCTTGAGCTTTTTTGATAATTGAAGTTTGCAGATAAGAAAAGGCTTCGGGGAAAAGAGTGATAATGTCAAATCGCATTAAGCTTCTTCCTTAAGTTTTTTAATAATTTCATCAGATTTAAGAAGCGATGTTTCTCTTTCAAGTGGTGTTGGTTCTTCAACTTTAATATTAACTCTAGCGAAATGTCTTTTACCAATTGCTTTGATTATTTTTTTTATAGCATTAATAGTTTCTCCATTTCGACCTATAACAAGAGCCATATCTTGAGGATGAAGCTTGATACTTAAAAGAACACCCATTTCATCAACTTTTCTCGTGATAACCACATTTTCTGGATGATTAACTAATGACCTTAAAATTTCCTCTAAAACTTTTTGATAAGCAGGAATTTCGTTTGTCATCTTTCATTTCTTTCTTACTTCGACCAAAAAAGACTATAGTTAAAATTTTACCATAAAATTTATTCAAAGCTAACTTCTATTCTTTTTGGATCAGAAGGTAATTTATCTCGCCAATATGGCCAAATTTTAAAGTTAATGCTTTTTACACCTTTAAGCTGAGAAAGGGTTTCATTTAGATCTTTTAATGATTTTCCTTTAATCATATTCTTTAAAATCTCTTCGTTTAAATTAGGTTTTAAATAGGCTTTAGCTTTCATGGAAACCTTCATTGTTCCTTTTTTGAAATCAAAATCAAGAAGATTAAAAGAGAGCACTTCAACTTTTTCAACAATAAATTGATTTTTATCTTCACCTAAAGATTTAAAAGCTACACTTTTAGCTAAATCTTCGACTTCTTTTTTATTTAAAACATAGGTTTCTAATTTGCCTTGAGCAAGGCCTGAAAGTTTATCTGTTTTTTCTCCAAGAGAATGAGAAATGTTAGAAATTTTAAAGGAAACAAGAGATTCATCAAAAATAGGATAACTTTGAGGATAGCGAAGATAAAGCTCGCTTTGAAGATCTTTTTTAATTTTTTCTTCCAAACTTATTCTTAAATTAGTTAGATCATCCTGGGTAACAATTTTAACCTCAGAAGCTTTTTCAGAAATTTTATAATCTTCAGCTGTTTCTGCATAAATATAATCTGACCAAAGCCTGCTATCATCCATTTTTTTACCTTCAAGAGCTACAAGAGAAAGTTTTGTACCCTTAGGAATATTTAGATTCTGGTTTTTTAATTCAAAAGGAAAAGCTTCAACTTCGACTTTACTTGGGTTTGTTTCGCTTCCTTCTGGTAAATTAACTCTTTGAAGTGTTTTAAAAATATTCCCTTCAAAACCAAGTCTGGTTCCTGCTACTAAAGGAAAACTGGAATTCAGTTTATTATAAATATAAACTTTAAGGTTTGGTAAAAATTCAGAAACTTCTCTTCCCGTAGGTTCTATACTTTCAGTTAAATTTTTTTCAATTTTTACTTTTTGACCAGGTAAAATTTTATTTTCGTAATCAGGCAAAGCAGAATTTTCATTTATAGTGACAACTTCTTCCAAGTTAATTTCCTTTTTATCTAAAACGACTGTAAGTTTAGCTTTTGTTTGAAGAAAACCTAAAACAACATTAAGAAAAAGATAGGAAACAAAAAATAAAATTCCAAGAATAAATATCTTTTTTATGAGTTTAAGAAAAGAAAAGTTAAAAGAAGGTTTAAAAGAAAAAGTTTTTTGAGAAGGAGCTTTTTTATCTTCTTCCTTAAAAGTGACTTTGACTTCTCTTTTTTCTTCTTTTCTTTGTGGAGGCCTAATATCAAAAACTCTTTTTTCTTCTTCATAGTCCTTCAAAAAAATTTCTAAACCTGAAGATTCACAAAGACTTAAAAATTCATCATCTTCTGAATCAAAATAAACTCTTTTTTTACAAGCATTAATTTCTTTTCTTAAAAGCTCCAAGTTTTTCAAATTTTTTAAAACCTTAAAATTAGGAGGAACAACTAAAACAATTTCATCATTTTTATTTTCACAAATTAAATAAACAATATCTCCAAGTTCTTCTTTTCCTTCTAAATAAATATAAGTTTTTGACTTAGCCATTATTTTCTCCTTTAGAAATTTGACGATGTTTTTCAAAAAGCTCCTTAAAAACCTTTTCTGCTCTCTCTGAAAATATTATACCTCTTTCTTTTAAAAGTTCTTTGCTTATTTCGTAGGGCAAACCATAAGAAGTGTAAAGATAAAATACTTTTTCTCCTAAAACTTCATCGCTATCGCTTTCTTTAACTCTTTTTTCGAATTCTCTAAGACCGTTTTTTAAAGTTTCCTCAAAAGTATTTAACTCATCAAAAATAACTTTTTTAATTTTTTCAAAGTTTTGAAGTTCTGGATAAAATTCTTTATATTTTTCTATTACTTTTTTTATCATTTCTTCAAATTTTTCAAAGGAAAGATTTAAAAATTTAGAATGAAGCAAGATTCTTCTTAAAATCCTTCTTAAAATATAACCTCTTTCTAAGTTACTTGGGTAAAGACCGTCAGCTACCAAAAAAACGCTTCCCCTTATATGATCCATAACAATTCTTTTTCTTCTTATTTCTCCAGGAATTCCTTCTAAAACTTCAAAAAGAGGCATAAAAAGATCTGTTTCAAAAATGGTTTCTGTTTTTTGCAGAACTTTCATAAGTCTTTCAAAACCCATGCCTGTATCAACCCCAGGAAATTCAAGTTTTTTTAATTTTTTATTTTTATCTTGATAATACTCATTGAAAACAAGATTCCAAACTTCTATTCCTTCTAGATAAATTTCTGTTGTAGGCCCACAAGGACCTTCATCTCCTGTTGGCCCCCAAAAATTGTCTTCCCTACCTCTTTTTTCAATTTTATTAATACCTATTTCTTGCCAAATCTTTAAAGAAGTTTCATCTAAAGGAACATCTTTTTCACCTCCAAAAATAGTTACATAATCAATATTTAAAGAAAGCTCTTTAGTTAAAAATTCATAAGCCCAATAAATGCTCGATCTTTTAAAATAACCTGAAGTTCCAAAATCTTGTGGATCATCACTGCCTACAGGACCAAAAGAAAAATTACCTAACATTTCAAAAAAAGTAAGATGCCTTTCATCGCCAACTTCATCAATATCAGTGGTGCGAAAACATTTTTGAATAGAAGCTGTTCTTTGCGTGCCAAAATCTTTATTGGGATCTTTTTCTCTCGTGTAATATTTCTTAAATTGCTGCATACCAGCAGTGGTAAGAAGAACTGAAGGGTCATCATAAGGAATTAAAGAAGAAGAAGGAACTATTTTGTGTCCTCTTTTCTCAAAAAAATTTAAAAATAATTTTCTAACCTCTTCGGATCTAATCATTTTCTCTTTTAACAAAAGGAAAATAAATTACGTCTTTAATAGATTTTTTATCTAAAAGAATAGTAAAAAGTCTATCAAGTCCTATACCAAGTCCTGCAGTTGGTGGCATACCATATTCTAATGCTTCAATAAATGTTTCATCATAGGGATGAGCTTCAAGATTTCCTTTTTTAAGTTCCTCGACTTCCTTTAAAAATCTTTCTTTTTGGTCTAAAGGATCATTAAGTTCAGCAAAAGCATTAGCAATTTCAAAACCAAAAAGATAAAGCTGAAATCTTAAAGTAAGCTGATTATTTTCAGGATGGGATTTAGCTAAAGGAGAAATATCTTTAGGATGATCAATTAAAAAGGTAGGCTCTATTAAAGTCGGTCTTATAAGTTTTTTAAAAATTTCATCCACTATTTTTCCTTTAGTTATTATTTTAGGATTGAATTCAATTTTTTCTTTTTCAGCTACTTTCAAAAAATCTTCTAATGTGTTTTTAAAATAATCTAAACCGGTTCTTTCTTTTAAAAGTTCAACATATTTAAAAACTTTCCATTTTTTAGCTAAATTTATTTTTTTACCTTGATATTCAATTTCTAAACCTTTTTTACCTCTCATTTTATTATATCTTTTTACAAGCTCTTTCAAAATCTCTTCAGTAAATTTCATAAGTCCTTCTCTGTCTTGATAAGCAAAATAAAGTTCCATCATTGTAAATTCTGGATTATGTTCTCTATCAATACCTTCATTTCTAAAATTTTTTCCTATTTCAAAAATTTTTTCAAAACCACCAACTATCATTTTTTTAAGATAAAGCTCCGGAGCTATTCTCAAATAAAGCTTTTCTTTAAGAGCTTCAAGATAAGTAATAAAAGGTCTTGCTAAGGCTCCTCCATAATGAGTTTGCAAAATAGGTGTTTCTACTTCAATAAAGTCTCTTTCCCATAAAATTTTTCTTAGTTCTTCTAAAAGTCTAAAACGGTAATAAAAGGTTTCTTTTTCTTCATCATAAAAAATTGTTTTAAGATAGGGATTTCTTACTAAAAGTTCTTCATCTCTAACTTTATAGTATTCTTTAGGGAAATTTTTTAAAGACTTAGAAAGCAAAACCCATTTTTTGGCCAAAAGACTTTTTTCTTTGCTTGAAGGTAAAAAAGGAGATCCATAAAAACCAAAAAAATCTCCTATGTCTGCTATTTTGACAAAATTTTCGTAACCATCGGTTTCTTCTCTTTTTAAAATAATTTGTACTCTACCTGAAAAATCTTTGAGATCTATAAAAACAATCTTGCCATGATCTCTAAAAGCCATAATTCTCCCACAAAGCCAAAAATTTTTTTTACTTTTTAAATTTTTATTAAAACTAGCTAAAAATTCTTTGATATCAGTTTTTTGAGGAGAAGTAGGTGGATAAGGATCGTAGCCTAATTCTTCTTTAATGATTTTAAGTTTTTCTTCTTTCGTCATTTTTAAAAATTATATCAAAAATTAATCTAAAAACCACCACCAAATCCTGATGGTGATTGAAGCTGTGTAGAAATTTGCTGATAGATAGGAACTAAAACAGCAATAGCTACAAAACCGACAACCAAACCAACAAAAATAAGAAGCATCGGTTGAAGAAGTGTTAAAAAATTGTTTACTAAGTTTCTAAATTCTTGTCTGTAATATTCTTCCATAATACTTAAGGTTTCTTCTAAATTTCCTGTTTCTGAAGCTACACCTAAAATATTAGCTAAAATAGGAGGAAACAAAGGTTCTTCCGATAAAGCTTCACCAAATCTTTTTCCAGCCACAATTTTTTTCTCTACATTTAAAATAGCTTCTCTTACTCCAGGATAATTTACGCTTCGATAACTAAGTCTTAAAGCCTGAGGGAGTGAAATGCCAGCTTTAAGAAGAGAGCCTAAAATGAATAAAAAGTCACTTAAAGCAAGATAAAGATAAATTTTAGAAAGGAGAGGAAGCCTCATAAAAATTTGCGTAAGAATTTTTCTTGTTCTTCTAAGTGAAATTAAAATAATTAAGAAAATTAAAAAGAAAAAGGAAAAAAGAATTATTTGAAAAAGATAAGCATTCGTAAATTCTGAAAGGTAAAGAAGCACTCTTGTAAGTAAAGGAGGGTTTTTTGTTAATTCTTTTATCAAAATACCTATCTTAGGCATGACAAAGGTTATAAGAAGGAAGATAACTCCTAAAGACATTAAAAAAACTATAGCGGGATAAAGTAAATTACCTATGATTTCTGATCTTATCTGTCTTTTCTTTTCTAAATTTTCTACCCAGCGAAGTAAATTTTCCGCTAAATTTCCAGAAACTTCTCCAGCTCTAATAGTTTCTACTTCTACTTCTGAAAAAATGTGCGGGAAAGATGCTAGGGTTTTGTAAAGAGGTTCTCCTTTTTGCAAACTATAATTTAAATAATAAAGAAAATCAGCCAAGCTTCCTCTAGATTCTCTAAGTAAGATTTTAAGTCCTCGATTAATATCAAGACCTGATTTTAAAATAAGATAAAGATTACGAGCGAAAAAAATTTTTTGAGAAAGAGAAAGTCTAAAAAAAATTTTTAAATATATTTTCAAAAGAAAGTTTTCCGGAATTTCTTTTATTTCTATAGGAGTTAAATTATTTCTTAAAAGAAAAGCTAAGCATTCTTCTTGAGAATCCATAAAAAGATTACCTGATCTCAAATTACCCTTTTCATCATAAGCCTTGAATCTAAAAACTTTCATTTATTCTCTAATAACTCTAAGCACTTCCTCGACCGTAGTTATTCCTACAAGAACTTTTTCTAAACCATCTTCAAACATCGTTTTATAACCATTTCTCCTTACTATCTCTTTAATTTTTGATAAAGTAAACTCCTTAGAAGCAATAATTTCTCTAAGTTCATCATTCATAACGACACCTTCAAAAATAGCTGTTCTTTCTCGATAACCGCTATAACCGCAATTTTGACATCCTTTTCCTCTAAAAAGATAAGCTTTTTCAAGTTTGTTTTTATATTCTTCAAAAGTTTCTTGAGGAACTTCTAAGGTTTTAAGTTGTTCTAAAATTATTTTTTTCTTATATTCAGAAATTTCTTCAGAAACAATGCAGTCGGGACAAATTTTTCTAACTAATCTTTGTGCCAAAATCAAAGTTAAACTATCAGCAACTAAATAATGAGGAATACCTAAATCAATTAAACGAGGAATAGCCGTAGGTGCATCGTTAGTATGTAAAGTAGAAAGAACAAGATGACCAGTTAAAGCAGCTTGGACAGCGACATCGGCTGTTTCTGCGTCTCTAATTTCACCAACCATAATAATATCAGGATCTTGCCTTAGAAAAGCTCTCAAACCAACAGCAAAATTAAGTCCTACTTTAGGATTTACCTGCGTTTGATTAACATAAGGAATAGCATATTCAATTGGATCTTCTATAGTTACAATATTAACCTCTGGTTTATTTAAAATATTTATAATAGTGTAAAGAGTTGTTGTTTTACCAGATCCTGTAGGACCAGTAACTAAAATCATGCCAAATGTTTTCTTTATAGCATCTAAAACAATTTCTTTAAGAGGAGAAACCATACCTAATTCATCTAAAGAAGTTGGTTTAACTGCTCCTGAAAGAATTCTTAAAACAGCTTTTTCTCCATAAAGAGTAGGCATAATCGCTACACGGATATCAAATTCAAAATCGCTGATTTTTGTCTTAAATCTACCATCTTGTGGTCTGAAATGTTCATCAAGCTGAAGATTAGAAATAACTTTAATTCTAGCAATAATAGGATCTAAAAATTCTTTAGGAAGGCGCATAATTTCTCTTAAAACACCATCAATCCTAAATCTTACTAAAATTTCTTTTTCCAATGGTTCGATATGAATATCAGAAGCTCTAGAGCTAAAAGCATAACCTATTAAGTTATTTACTAAACTAACAGTTGACTCTTCAGTAATTAAGCCAGCAGAATGAAGAGTTTTAATATCTGATTGAAACCTTCTTTTATATTCTTCTGCGTAAAATCTTTGATAATTTATTAAAGCAATTCTTAAATCTTCAGGGGTGATTAAATAAACCTCAATCTTTTTATGAGTGACTTCTTCAAGAATTTTTATAGTTTCTAAATCTAAAGGATTAACCATTCCTACTTTTAAAACATCATTTTCCAAAGCAAAAGGTACAAGTTTTTTTTCAAAAGCTAATCTTTCTGGCACTAAAGAAAGAACAAAAGTTGGTATAGTGATATTTTTTAAAGAGATTCTCGGAACCTTAATCTCTTCAGCAATAAGATTGTAAAAATAATTTAAATCTAAAAGTCTTCTTTGAATCAAAATTTCGTAAAAAGGTATACCTAATCTTTTTGAATCTTCTTTGCTTCTCTCATATAAATCCTCATCGATAACGCCTTTATTTATTAAAATCTCTTTAATTTTTTCTTCTGGCAAAATCATGGTTTCATTTGAATAAGAAAAAAGAATTTTTTATAAAGCGGGATTTCCAAAATTAAAATAAGAAGACTTAAAGGCAGCCAAAAAAATCTAAATGAATAGTATTCTTTTCCTTTTTTTAAAAGAATAGACAATGTTGCCATTAATAATAGTATAAAAAAAGAAACAAAAATAAAAAAGAAATTATATGGAAAAGAAAAAAGAAGAGAAGAAAGAAGAATAAAGTATTTTTCATCATCATAAAAAGGATCTCGTTTAAAAGTAAAAAATATAAGATAAAGAAAAGTAAAAACTAGTAAAAAACCTAAAAGTCTAAAAATAAGATCTCGAAAGAAATTAAAAAAAACGTAATTTAGAAAATAAGAAAAAGGAGTGTAAGGCGGCAAAAGAAATTTTGAAAAATTATTATTTTTCCAAAGAAAATATTGAAGAAAAGAAAGTGAGAAAGAATAAAAAAGAAAAGTCAAAATAAGAAAAACTAAAAGAAAAATCAGATAATTTATTCTTTTTTCTTCTTTTAAAAAATAAGATAAAAAGCTTAAAATTAAAAAAAGAAAGCTCAAAGGATAATAAATGTCCAAAAAAAGAATTTCTTTTAGCATTTAATTAAAAATTTTAAAACAAAATGAAAGGTTTTACGCTTTTTGAAACTATTTTAGTTTTAATCATTATTTCTGTTATTTTAGGTTTTGGTTTTTATTACTTTAATCAAATGAGCCAAATGAATTTTCTTTTCGAAGAAACAAATAAAAGAATTTTAGATTTAACAAAAACAGCAAGAGAAAAAGCAATTTTGGGGGAAGAAAACAGCGATTGGGGAATAAGTTTTGTCAATACTTCTACAGATTATGTGCTTCTTTATAAAGGAACGCCTACTAATATTTATTTTCAATTTACTATGAACAAAAGGTTTAGTTTTGTAAATCCACCAGAAGGCAGCAGTCTTTCAATAACATTTTCTAAATTTAAAGGTTTTCCTTCAATAAGTACTACTATTTCTATAAAAAATAGCTTAACCAATGAAATAAGATATCTTTGCATACCATCAAGTTCTTCTCCTTTTCTTTCAGCAACTTCTTCTTGTTTGGAATTTTAAAGAAAACATTTTAAAATTAATTTAGTCGAAATTAAAAAGATTAAAAAAATGGGAGAAAATTATAAAAATCTTGTTTATTTGGGAGCCACTATTTTGATTTTATCTTTGGGATCTTATTTTCTTTTAAAAAATGTTTCTCTACCTAACTTAAAAAAAGAGGAAAGTTTTGAAAGCAAATTTTTCCAAGAAGTTAATCTAAATGTAAATTTAGGTAATTTGCCTCCTTTAGGTTTTGAGGGTGCAGAAGTAAAAATAGTAGAATTTGGAGACTTTCATTGTCCTTTTTGCGCTCTAGCTTATAATTACCTTTATCCTGAACTTGAAAAATATATTTCTTCACAAAAAGTTGTTTTTTATTTTAGAGATTTTCCTTTAGAAGGTCTTCACCCACAGGCTAAAAAGGTGCATTTAGCTTCAAGATGTGCTAATGAAGAAGGAAAATATTGGGAATTTCATAAAGAAATTTATAAAGAAGTCTTTAAAGCTATGAATGAAAGAAGGGATTATTCTTTTACTGGTAGTGATGAATATCTTTTAAATTTAGCTTCTCGCTTAGAATTGAATGAAGAAAAATTTAAAACTTGTCTTCAAGAAAAAAAATATGAAGCTGATATAAATAAAGATATTGCTGAGGGAAATAGTTATGGCGTTAATGGAACGCCGACATTTTTTATAATTAAAAAAGGAAAGGTATATAAAGGAAGTGGCTTTGTTCCTGAATTATTGCCTGAATTTAGAAATATTATCGAAAAATGAAAAAAATAATTATTTACACAACAAGCTGGTGTCCTTGGTGTCAAAAAACAAAAAAGTTCTTAGAAAATTTAGGATATTCTTATGAAGAAAGAAATGTTGAATTAAATCCTGAATGGGGGAAAGAGCTTATAGAAAAATCAGGGCAAATGGGTGTTCCTGTGACTTTAATCATTGATGAAAACGGAAAAGAAAAATTAGTTATTGGTTATGACCCTCTTTCTCTTAGAGAGGCTTTAGAATAAAAAAATGATTTATGATTCAATTATCATTGGAGCTTCAGCTGGTGGGATTAGTTCAGCTATTTACTTAAAAAGACAAGGACTTAATTTTATTATGATTGCTAAAGATATCGGAGGTGAGATGGCTCTTTCTGGTATTGTTGAAAATTATCCAGGTTTTCCAAAAACAACTGGTTTTGAATTAGCAGAAAAATTTGAGGAACATATTAAAAGTTACGGAATTGAGCCTATCATTGATGAAGTTATTAAAGTAGAAAAAGAAGAAAATATTTTTAAAGTTCAAACTAAAAGTAATAATTTATATTTTTCCAAAACTTTAGTTTTAGCTACTGGAGCGACACCTAAAAAATTAAATGTTCCTGGAGAAAATGAATTTTATCATAAAGGTGTAAGTTATTGCTCTGTTTGTGATATGCCGCTTTTTAAAGGAAAAACTGTTGCTATTATAGGCGGAGGGAATTCTGCTTTAGAAGCAGGCATTATGGCTTCTAATATTTGCTTGAAAGCTTATATAGTTAATAAAAATCCAGTTTTTAAAGGAGATAAAATTCTAATTGAAGAGGTTTCAAAAAAAGAAAATGTTGAAATTATTTATAATGCTTTGACTCAGGAAATTTATGGTGACGATTTTGTTAAAGGGATAAAATATTTGGACAAAAATACAAATGAAATTAAAGATTTAAAAGTTGATGGCGTTTTTATTCATATAGGTTTAAAACCAAACTCTGAAATGATACCAGATGAATGGAAAGTAAAAAACGAATTTGGAGAAATTATTGTTAATAAGTTTTGTGAAACCAACGTAACGGGATTTTTTGCCGCTGGAGATGTCACCGATTTCCCACACAAACAAATAGGTATAGCCGTAGGACAAGGAATTGCTGCTGGTCTAGGCGTTATAAATTATCTCAATAAAAATAAAATTTAAATTGAAATTTTAAGTTTTTTCTTTATCTCTCTTGGATGAAGATTTCTCACAAAATAAAGTTTAGCTCTTCTTGTTTTTGCCTTTCCTAAAATTTCAATTTTTTCTATAAGTGGTGAATGTAAAGGATATGTTTTTTCTATCATTTGTCCAGCAGCTTCCCCTCTTACTGTAAACATCACTCTGGTTCCCTTTTTTCTTTTAACTGAAATAACCAGGCCTTCAAATTTTTGTAAAAATTCTCTTTTCTTTTCTTTAATTTTCTGCCAAACTCTTACCACCATACCTGGTTTTATTTCTGGAAGATCTTTTCTTAAATATTTTTCTTCAACAACTTTTATAAGACTGTGTGTCATATTAATTTACATTTTATCATAAATTCGAAAATTTTTTAAATGAGGGTCATAAACCCAAACTTCATAAGAAATCTTTTGGGGCTTAGGAAGTTTAAATATTTTTTTTACTTTATAAGGTCTTAACCTTTCTTTTTGTACTTGAATAAGTTTTAAATCTTTTTTACTTAAAGCAATGATATCGAAAAATCCTAAAATATCTTGAGAATAAAATTTTACTTTAGGCGGCTTCCAAACAAAATATTTTCTTTTTTTCAAAATCTCTAAAGCTAATTTCTCTATTTTTTTACCACGTAAAACTTTATTTACTCTTTTCTTCATTTTTTATTTTTTCTAAAATTTTATAAACCCTTTCAGCTTCTTCAAATTCTTTAGAAGTATAAAAAACTATTTTAGAAGGCAAATGTCTTAAATAAACTTCTTTTTTTAATTCATTTTTTATAGTTGAACCTATTTTTTGAAAATAGGAAACAAATTCATTTTTCTTCTCTTCTGGAAAAACGCTAAGATAAACTCTTAAATAACCGCCTTTTTTAGGAAGTTTTATATCAACAATAGTAAAAAGAACATCTTGAAAGACATTAAATTTTTGCATAATTTCTGAAAGAGCTTTAATAACCTCAAATTTTTTTCTTTCTTTCATTTTTAAATTTTTATCACCACAGGCAAAATCATTGGCCTTCCTCCTGTTTTGTGATAAAGAAAATCAGCTATTTCTTCTCTTAAATGATATTTAATTTGTTCTTCTTGGATTAAAGGAGCCTCTTCTCCTAAAAATTTTATATTTCTTTTAACAATTTTCTTTATAAGTTGTGAAAGTTCTTGAATTAATTCTTTATTTGATTCTTTGGAATAACCAAAACCTTTAAAAATAATTTCTGGATTTTTTCTAATTTCTCCTGTTTGGCTATCAATCGTGACAATAATAACAAACATTCCTTCTTTAGCTAAGTTTTTTCTATCTCTTAAAACAACACTTTCAACTGAACCCATACCTAAACCATCAACATAAACTGTATGAGCTGGGACTCTTTCGTCTGTTTTAAATATTTTTTCTGGAAGCATTTTAATAACATCACCATTTTGAGCAATAATAATTTTTTCTTGAGGTATACCTAAATTAATAGCTATTTCTTCAACAGCTTTAAGCATAAAATAATGACCATGTACAGGCATAACATATTCTGGTTTAACTAAACTAATAAAAAGCTTTACTTCTTCAGAAAAAGCATGTCCAGAAGCGTGAATGTCCATCATTTGGTAATGAACAACTTTTGCTCCTTGTTTCAAAATATCATCTTTTAATTCTTGGACAATTCTTTCATTACCAGGAATAATCGAAGAAGAAAAGATAACAGTATCGTCCTTTATCAGTTTGAAGTAGCGATGTTCACCGTTAACAATTCTCATTAAAGCTGAGCCTTCTTCAGCTTGTGAACCTGTACAAATTATAGTTACCTGATGAGGTTTAAGCTTAAATGATTCTTCTGGTTTAATAATTGTCCCTTTAGGCATTTGAAGATATCTTAAATTTCTAGCAACTTCAACGTTCATTCTCATTGTATGTCCATCAACAACAACTTTTCTTCCATAAATAGCCGAAAGATATATAAGTTGCTGAATTCTTTCTAAAAGAGAAGCAAAGGTAACAGCAATAATTCTTCCGTTAGCTTTTCTAAAAATTTCTTCTAAGGTCTCCATAATTTTTCTTTCAGAGATAACAAATCCTGGCTGGTATGAGTTAGTTGAGTCTATCATTAAAAGTCTTACCCCCCTTAAAGAAAGTTTAACAATTCTTGAAAGATCAGCTGGTTTATCAAAAAAAGGAGTAAAATCTATTTTAAAGTCACCAGTATGCATAATATTCCCAACAGGTGTTTGGATAAAAAGTCCAACAGAATCAGGAATATTGTGATTAACATGGAAGTAATCAATAGTAAAAGAACCAATCTTTAATGGTTTATAAACATCTTTTCTAAATTCTATAACTTCTAATTTTGGAGCAGAAGGAAAATCTTCTTGTCTTTTCAAAATAATTCCTTTTGAAAGAGGTGTAGCGTATATAGGAGGATTACCTAATTTATCAATAAGATAAGGAATAGCGCCGATATGATCATAATGTCCATGGGTGATAACAATTCCTACAATTTTTTCTTTATTTTTTTCTAAATATTCAACGTTAGGAATTAAAAAGTCAACACCTGGCATTTCTTCAAAAAATGGATAACCTAAACCTATATCAACAATAAGAATTTCTTTTTCATTAAGCTCAAAAGCAGTTAAATTTCTTCCTACTTCTTCTAAACCTCCTAAGGGTATGATTTTTAAAGTTCCGAAATATCTTTTTTCTTCTCTCTTTTCTTTTCTTCTTAATTTAAATTCTTCGCTTTTTATTTCCTCAATTTGCTTGATGTTTGTTTCCATTTAAATTAAACTTTTTTAATTTGACCTTTATGGGCAGGGAGGGATTCGAACCCTCACGGCTTTTAGCCACAAGGTCCTGAACCTTGCGCGTCTTCCAATTCCGCCACCTGCCCTAATCAGATACTTCCAAATTTAAAATAGTTGAACTTGGTGAACTTATATCAATAGTTGCTGTAGCAAAAAGATTTTTAGATATAGCTGTCGAAGTAAGAGTTGAGGTTAAAGAAATAAGTCTTAAACTAGAACTTAAAGAAGTTGTAGCAATAGAAATATTAACGTAACCTTGAGGTAAATTTATTTGCATTGAAGTAGTAGTAAAATCTCTGTCTTGATTAATTCTATATAAAGCATAACGCAAACCGCTTATTTCTAAAGATTTTAAAGAAATGTTTCTTTGGAAGATGAATGCTAAATTATAAGAAAAAGAGAGATAATTTAGTACTATTATAACTAAAAAACCAAAAAAAATCAAGATTATACCTAAAAAACCTAATAAAACTTGACCTTTTTTCATTTACTTAAAAGGTAAACTAATTGCAGTTTCATAACTTACTTCTTTTTTACCTGTCTCATCACTTAAAACAAAATTGGTCTTATAAGAACCGTTTAATTTTTGAAAAACAAGATTTTTGACGTTAATTCTTTTATCGGTAACTCTAGAAATTTTTTTAAGATTATAAATATTATCGAATTCCGCAAGATAAACTTTTCCGTTTTTACCATCAAAGAAAAACCAACCTAAGGAATCATTCCAAGCAAAACCTTCTAAATATTTACCATTTACTAATTTGACTTTAAAATTACTAGACGAACAATTGCCTAAATCTTGACAGTTAAAAACTATAAAGCCAAAGATATCATTATAAGCATAACCTCTTAGCTCCGGTTCAGTGCTTGAAGTTATGCAAACACCATAAATAATGCTTTCTCCTGAAGAGTTTCTAAAACTTACCCAACCAATGATAGGCGACCAAGCATAACCTGAAAGAGCATAAAGTGAACTTACCTGAGTAGATGAAGAAATTCTACAAGATGAAGAAGCTACAAAATTTACAGAATAATTTTCTCCTTTAAGACTTATTGAACCTACTCTTATATTAGCTATTAATCCTTCTAAAGTAGAAGAGTCAGAGTTTAAAAAAACAGGAGAGGTTCGAAAAAGAAGTGATTTTTCTCCATTATATTTTTCAAAAAGAAGTTCATAATCAGTAATAAAATTTATATTTTTACTCTTATAAGATTCTTTTTGAAAAGTAAGTATTAAATTTCTTGCCTCACGAGAAACATCTACTTCACCAACGCTTCCTTGATAAAAATTCAAAGTATTAATAAGTAAAGGAAAAACAATAAGACCAACAATTGAAAAAACACCTAAAAAAATAACTACTTCCAAAAGAGTTAAACCTTTTTTAAAAGTTAACATTTAGTTTTGGAAGAAGAAAATAATCGTTAAAAATTATATTTTGATATTCGCCTGTTACTTTTATTAATTTTACATTAGGATCATTTTGAAAATTATCTATTCTAAAACTAAAAAAATACTCTTCTAAACCAGATTTTACCCTTTCTTTGCCTGAAGCAATTTGCCAACCAGAAGCTGTTGAGGTCAAAAAATAATCAGTTGTTGTTGAAAGTGAATTTAAAGAATTGAAATCTCTTTGAGCAATATCAAAAAGGGCATTTCTATATTTTTCAAAACCATAGATAGTAACGTCTTGGCTTATATTGCTATAACGAAGAGCATTAAAAGAAAGAACAAGCGCTGAGGCAAAAATACCCAAAATAATAGTTATTAATCCTAAAATTAAAACAACCTCCAAAAGAAGCTGAGCCTTAGATTTTGACATTATTTCTCAAACGAAGAATTTCTTCTTTGATTTGTGGTGGCACTATTTCATAATGTGAAAATTCCATATAAAATGAACCCCTTCCCTGAGTTAAAGATCTTAAAACAGTAACATATCCAAACATTTCTGCTAAAGGTACTTTCGCATGAATAATTTTCACTTTTTCTTCATCAATTACTTCTTCGATCCTTGCTCTTCTTGAAGAAAGATCACCTGTGACATCTCCAACAAATTCTGATGGTACAGTAACTTCAACTTTCATTATAGGTTCAAGAAGAACAGGATTTCCTTGCTTAACTCCTTCTTGAAGAGCAATAGCGCCGGCAATTTTAAAAGCAATATCAGAGGAGTCAACTTCATGATAAGAACCGTCATACAAAATTACTCTTATATCTGTAACCGGATAGCCGGCAATAACTCCTTTTTCCATAGCTTCTTTAATTCCTTTTTCTACAGCAGGAATAAAATTATCAGGAATAATACCTCCTTTAATAGCATTAACAAATTCAAAACCTTTGCCTCTTTCTAAAGGTTCAAGTCTAATAATCACATGTCCATATTGTCCTCTACCACCGCTTTGCCTTATATATTTTCCTTCAACTCTTTCTACAACTTGTGTAATAGTTTCCTTATAAGCAACTTGAGGTTTACTTATATTAACATCTACTTTAAATTCTCTTTTTAGCCTATCAACCATAATTTCCAGCTGAAGTTCTCCCATGCCGCCAATTAAAGTATCTCCGGTTTCTGGATTTACAGATACTTTAAATGTTGGGTCTTCATCAGCTAAGGCTTTAAGAGCTAATCCCATTTTCTCTTGATCAGCTTTAGTTTTAGGTTCAACTTTCATCCAAACCACAGGTTCAGCAAATTGTATTTTTTCAAACATAATAGGATACTTAGGATCACAAATAGTATCTCCTGTTTTTAAATCTTTTCCTCCGACAATTGCTCCAATATCTCCTGCAAACATTTCATCAACTTCTTCACGATGATTAGCATGCATTCTTGCAATTCTTCCTATTCTGTAAGTTTCTCCAGTAGAAGTATTTAAAACTGTCATACCTGATTTTAGAGTACCTGAATATATTCTAAAATAAGAAAGAGTGCCAACATGGGGATCAATCATAATCTTAAAGATAAGAGCTGAAAATGGTTCGTTATCATCTGCTTTTCTTATTTCTTCTTTCCCTGTAATTGGATTAGTACCTTTAACTGGAGGCAAATCAACTGGTGAAGGCAGAAAATCAACTACACCATCTAAAACAAGTTGAACACCTTTATTATCTAAAGCAGAACCACAATAAACAGGAATAAAAAGATAATTAATACAAGCTCTTCTTATAGCTTTTCTAATATCATCCTCATTAAATTCTCCTGAAAAATATTTATCCATAAAAATTTCATCACTTTCAGCTAATTTTTCTAACATATGGTTTCTCCATTCTTTAGCATATTTTTCTAAAGAAGGATCAATTTCTTTATAAACTACCTTCTCTCCTTTTTCACCTTCAAAATAAACTTCTTTCATAGTAATTAAATCTATAACACCTTTAAAATTTTCCTCTTTACCTATAGGTACACATAAAGGAACAGCATTTTTTGTAAGTTTTTCATAGATTGAATTTAAAGCATCTTCAAAATCAGCTCCGATTTTATCCATCTTGTTAATAAAACAAATTCTTGGAACTTTATACTTATCAGCTTGGTGCCAAACAGTTTCTGATTGGGCTTCAACTCCTTGAACAGCATCAAATAAAACAACAGCTCCATCTAAAACCCTTAAAGATCTTTCTACTTCTGCAGTAAAATCTATATGTCCTGGAGTGTCAATGATGTTTATTTTATATTCTCCTTTAATTCTTTCTTCTCTAGTAGTTGCCTCTTTTAAATAACTTTGAGTCCAAAAACATGTTACTGCCGCAGCTGTAATTGTAATTCCTCTTTCTCTTTCTTGTGGCATCCAGTCAGTTACAGTTGTACCTTCATGAACTTCACCAATTTTATGTGAAATTCCAGTATAATACAAAATCCTTTCGGTAGTTGTTGTTTTTCCGGCATCAATATGAGCAATAATTCCTATATTTCTTGTTTTTTCGATAGGGTAAAGACGCGGCATTTAAAAATCAAAAACATCTAATTCTGACCTTATTCTTGTGGGGGTTTTTTCCTATTCCACCAACCAAAATGGGCAAAGGCTTTATTAGCTTCAGATAATTTATGCATTTCTATTTTTTTCTTATAGGCTTCTCCTTCTTCATTAGCTGCTAAGATTATTTCTTCAGCTAATCTTTCAAACATAGGTTTTCCTTTTTTACTTCTAGCTGCCTCAATTATCCATTTAATTGATTTAGAAATTCTTCTTTCTGCTCTCACAGGTCTTGGCACTAAAAAGGTAGCACCACCAACTCTTCTTGGCCAAACCTCTAAAAGAGGAGCTACATTTTTAAGAGCTTGCTGAAAAACTTTTAATGGATCCTGATTTGTTTTTTGTTCAACAATCTCCATAGCTTTATAAAAAATTTTTTGTGCTTTAGTTTTTTTACCGTCTCTCATAAGATTATTTATAAATCTTGCCACTAAAATGCTATTATAAATAGGGTCTGGCTGCCAATGTCTTTCAATTTTTATTCTTCTTCTAGGCATTATTCTTTAGGTTTTTTAGTTCCATAAAGAGAACGACCTTGTCTTCTTCCTTCAACCCCAGCAGCATCATAAACGCCTCTCACAATATGATACCTCACACCAGGGAGATCTTTAACTCTTCCTCCTCTTACCAAAACAATCGAGTGTTCCTGAAGATTATGACCAATACCTGGAATATAAGCAGTTACTTCAATGCCGTTAGAAAGTCTTACTTTGGCTACTTTTCTTAAAGCTGAATTAGGTTTTTTAGGTGTCATAGTATAAACTCTAATGCAAACTCCTTTTTTAAAAGGAGAAGGAGCATAATAAAGTTTTCTTTTAAGAGAATTATAAGAGTAAAGCAGAGCAGCTGCCTTTACTTTATACTTTCTTTTCTCTCTTCCTTTTCTTAAAAGTTGATTAATGGTTGGCATTTTGAAAAAAAATAAAAATGCGCTTAGTTAATTATAACAAAAAAAGAGGTATTTTGAAAATAGTGCCCGGGGTGGGACTCGAACCCACAAGGCCTTAACGGCCAGCAGATTTTGAGTCTGCCGCGTCTACCATTTCCGCCACCCGGGCTTTTAATTAAATTATATCACATCGCTATCAGAAATAAGCTTTATTTTAATTTTTTCTTCATACTCTGCACCTTCTCTTTTTAAAATAGATTCATAAAGGACAATCTCATTAAAAATAACGCCCCAATTAAGTTCTTTTTTTATTTTTTGAGTTATACGCTTTCCTTTTAAACGACAAAGATTAATATGAGGCAAAAAATCTCTTTCTTCTCTTTTATAATCAACCTTAAATTCTTCGAGTTTTTTTTCAAATTCTTTTTTAAGCTCTTCAAGTCTTTTTTCTTTTTCCACGTAAAGCCAAATCATTGAATCTTTTCCAGGAGGTCCGAAATCTACTTTTTTTATTTTTAAGTGAAATTCTTTCATCAAACTGTTTTTACCCCAAGGAAAAGTTTTGAAAATTTCTTCTATTTTTAAAAAATCTTCAAAATTTATGTAACCTAAAAAAATTAAAGTTAAATGCAAATTTTCTAATTTGATCCAATTAATTTTAAAACCTATTTCTTTTTCTAAATCTTTTTCTAAAAAAGCAATCTTTTTTTTAAGACCGTAGGTAAGTGGAAGAGCGATAAAAAGTCTTATTTTCATATAAAGGATGGTTTTAGATTTTTAATTTTTTTAAGATCAGTTATATTTTGAATAAGATCAGCTAAGATATATATTTTTTCTTTCTTTCTTGTTTCTCCGACAATAAAATAAATATCACCTTCTCTTAAAATTTCAAAATAATTTTCATAAACTTCAGGAGGAAGAAAAACTTCTATTCTACCTGAAAGGTCTTCAATTTCAAGATAAGCAAAAGGTTTTTTATCCTTATTTATTTTTCTTTCAACACTGTTTAAAACACCAGCGACAGCGATTTTAATATTTTCTCCAAAGTTTGAAATGTCACTTATTTTTTTTACTTTTCCTCTTAAAACTTTCTCGAAATCTTCAAAAGGATGTCCAGAAAGATAAATTCCCAAAAGTTCCTTTTCATATTTATAAATATCTATTTTAGAAATAGAGGTATATGTAGGAAAAACTAGGTCAGAGTTTTTATTTCCAAAAAGACTTTTAGCTAGAGAGAAATTTTTAATTCTACTTGCGTAATCTAAAATTTTGTCTAAATTACTTATAAAAACTTCTCTCTTACCAAATCTATCAAAAACACCTGCTTTAATTAAACTTTCAATAGATTTTTTATTTAAATCTTTATGTTTTATTCTTGAAAAAAAATCAGATAGAGATTTAAAAGGACCATTTGTTTTCCTTTCTTCTAAAATAGCTTCGACAAGTGGTTTACCTACATTTTTAATACTTCCGAGACCAAAACGAATAGTATCATTACTTACAATTTTGAAATAAAAATCACTTTCGTTAATATCTGGTGGTAAAATCTTAAAACCATATTTTTTAGCTTCTTCTAAATAAACGTAGATCCTTTCCACATCATGGCCTTCATGAATAAGACAAGCGTTAATAAATTCTAAAGGATAATAAGCTTTAAGATAAGCAGTAATATAGGAAACATAAGCATAGGAAATTGAATGACTTTTATTAAAGCCATATTGACCAAATGGTTCTATCCAGTCCCAAATTTTTTGAGCCAAGCCTTCTGAAATTCCATTTTTTATCATTCCTTGAATAAGCTTTGCTTTAAGCGACTGAAGTAAATCAACTTTTTTCTTACCAACTGCTTTTCTCAAAACATCTGCTTCTCCTAAAGTAAAACCAGCTAAATCAGTAGCAATTCTCATAAGCTGTTCTTGATAAACTAAAATTCCATAAGTTACAGAAAGGATTGGTTCTAAAAGTGGATGAAGATATTCTACGGGTTCTTTTCCATACTTTCTTTTTACATAATCAGGGATAAGTTTAACAGGTCCTGGTCTATAAAGAGCTAAGACGGCAGAAAGTTCTTCTAAATTTTTTGGTTTTATTTGTTTCAAAGCTTCTGTCATGCCCTTACCTTCTACTTGAAAAACACCAACTGTTTTACCTTGACTGTAAATTTCCTTAACCTCTTCTTCAAAACTGTCTTCGTTTAATTTTTTAAAATCTATCTCTTTACCATGTCTTTCTTTTATTATTTTGAGCGTGTCTTCAATAATAGAAAGAGTTCTTAAGCCAAGAAAATCCATTTTTAAAAGCCCCAAATCTGAAATTGCATTCATATCGTATTGGGTAATTATTCTTGAAGTCTCCTGAGGAGCAAATTGAAGAGGTAAAATTTCTAAAATATCTCCTGGTGTAATCACGACGCCTGAAGCATGAACAGAAACGTGTCTAACTACTTTTTCTACTCTTTTAGCATATTCCAAAATTGTTCTATATTTAGGTTCTTCTTTAAGAATTTTTTTAACATCACTTAAGTTTTCTACTTCACTTAAACTCATATTTTGAGGAACAAGACGAGCTAATTTATCAACAAAAGAAAACGAAAAACCTAAAGCTCTACCAATATCTCTTACTGCTGCTCTTGAAGCCATTTTTCCAAAAGTAATTATTTGAGCAAAGCTATTTTCACCATATCTTTTTTTCAAATATTCAAAAATTAGATCTCTTTTAATATCACTCACATCAACATCAATATCAGGGGCTTCTACTCTTTCTGGATTTAAAAATCTTTCAAAAAGTAAATCATACTTTAAAGGATTAATTTCGGTAATCCCTAAAAGATAAGAAACCAAACTCCCAGCTGCTGAACCTCTACCTGGACCAACTAAAATTCCCTCTTTTTTAGCAAAATTAACAACGTCTTGAACTATTAAGAAATATCCAGAAAAACCCGTTTTTTTAATCACATCTAATTCATAATTCATTCTCTCTATGGCTTTTTGATCATTCTCTAGACCTCTTTTTCTAAGACCTTCATAAGCTAATTTTCTTAAATACTCATCTTCAGTCATATTTTGTGGCAAAGGAAAAACAGGGTATTTATGTTTTCCTAATTCTATTTCCAAATTTATTCTTTCAGCTATTTCCAAGGTATTCAAAATTGCCTCTTCTATATCTCCATAAAGTTCATAGATTCTTTTTTCATCAGCTAAAGAAAAATCATCTTCTTTCATAGAAAGCCTATCTTCTTCTTCAACATCTTTTCCTTGTTGAATAGCCAAAAATATATCATGAACTTCTCTATCTTCAGGATAGACGTAATGAACATCATAAGTAGCTACCATCTTAAGGTTTGTTTCTTTAGCAAGATCTACTAAAGCTTTTTTAAGTTTTTTTACATCTTCTAAATGAGGATGATAGTTAATTTCAATAAAGAAATTATCTTTACCAAAAATTTCTACATATTCAAAAACCTTCTTTTTAGCTAAATCATAATTTCCTTCTAAAATAAGACGAGGGATTTCACCGTTAGGACATCCAGAAAGGACAATTAAACCTTCGCTATATTCTCTTAAAAGATCTTTATCAACTCTTGGTTTATAGTAGAAACCTTCAAGATATGCTTTACTTACAAGTTTAATTAAATTCTTATATCCCTTTTCATTTTCTGCCAAAACTGTAAGATGATAACTTTTGGAATCGATTTTTGGTGTTTTATCAAATCTTGTTCTTTTAGCTACGTAAAGTTCAGCTCCTATAATTGGCTTGATACCTAAACTTTTGGCTTTTTTATAAAATTCAATAGCACCATAGAGATTTCCATGGTCAGTTAAAGCCAAAGCAGAATAACCAAGTTCCTTAGCTCTTTGAAGCAAATCATCGATTTTGCCTAAACCGTCAAGTAGGCTATAATGAGAATGTACATGAAGATGGACGAATTTCATTTCATAAAAATTTTATCAAAAGGAATTAAAAATAAAAAAGATTGGCAATTTGAAAAAAATATTTTGAAAAAATATAAAACTCTTGTAAGCATTGATGAAGCAGGAAGAGGAGCTTTAGCTGGACCGCTTTCTTTAGGAGCTCTTTTTATTGATAAAACTTCTTTAAAAATTTTAGAGAAAAATAAAATATTTTTCCTTGATTCTAAAGAGGTTTCTGAGGAAAAAAGAGAAATTTTTCTAAAAATAATTAAAAAAACCGGTATTCCTTACAAAAAAATTTTTATTTCCAATAAAAAAATAGATAGATTAGGTATAGGAAAAGCTTATATTTTAGGTATCGAAAAAATAAGGAATTTTTTCAATCCCGAGATTTTAATTTTGGACGGTAAAGAAAATAAAAATATAAAAGGGGCAATTTTTGTAGTTAAGGGTGATAAAAAATTAAATTCTTTAGGTGGTGCTTCCATTGTGGCTAAGGTTTATAGAGACAGATTTATGAAAAGATTAGCAAAAAAATTTAATTTTTATAAGTGGGAAATAAATAAGGGATACGGAACTAAAGAGCACTTAGAAGCAATTAAAAAAATCGGAATTTCAGATTATCATAGAAAAAGTTTTTTAAAAAAATTATTAGGGTAAAAATGGAAGAAGCGCCATTTGTCTAGCTCTTTTAACTGCTCGAGCAAATTTTCTTTGATGAAATGAACATAAACCCGTATGTTTCCTTTTTTTAATCTTATAAGCAGCAGAAAGAAATCTTTTTAAAATTTCCACATCTTTATAATCAATTTCTTTAGCAGCTTGTGAACAAAAATAGCAAGTCTTTTTTTCCTTAGGTTTTATAATTTCGTTAATCATAGAAATATTATAACATAAATTTGTTTACTCAAATAAGACCATTAAGTCTTAAGAAAGCATTTACATTTGGTTTTCTCCCTCTAAATCTTTTGTAAAGAATCATAGGATCTTCAGAGTCTCCTTTTTCTAAAATGTTTTTTCTAAATGAAAGTCCTAATTTTCTATTTAAAAGTCCGTTTTTCTTGAAATATTCAAAAGCATCGCAAGCTAAAACTTCAGACCAAAAGTAACTGTAATAACCAACTTCATATTCCCAAGTAAAAAATATATGTCTAAATCTTGTGAGGTTATATCTTAAAAACATTTCAGGAATTAAACCAATTTTTTTCATAACCTTTTTTTCAAACTCTGGCGGATTTAAATCTTTATAATTCTTTAAGGTATGTATTTCTATATCCAAAAGAGCGTCAGCTATAGCATAAGCCTTTTCAAAACCTTGATTAAATTTTTTGTAATTTTTAACTCTTTCAATAATCTCAAAAGGAATTGGTTTATTTGTTTTATAATGCTTAGCAAATTTTTCTAAAAGATCTTCTTCTAAATGAAACCATTGAGTAAACATAGAAGGAAGTTCTACAAAATCTAAGGCTACATTCGTGCCAGAAAGAAAAGGGTATTTACATTTGGAAAGCAAATTATGAAGAGCATGGCCAAATTCATGAAAAAGTGTTTCCAAATCATCAAGAGTAAGTAGCATTGGTTCTTTTGAAGTGCTTTTCAGAAAATTAGAGGCATTTAAAACTATAGGTAATTTAACTTTACCATCAAGAGATGATCTTTTTTGAAAGCTTGTGCTCCAAGCATGACTTATTTTATCTTTTCTTTCAAAAAGATCAAGATAAAAAACTCCTAAAGTTGAACCATCTCGATCTTTTACTTCATAAACCTTAAGATCTTCGTGAAATTTAGGAAGATCGTTTCTTTCTACAAATTCTATACCGTAAAGCTTATTAGCTAGATAAAACATACCGTCAAGACAATTTTCAAGTTTAAGATAGGGTTTAATTTCTTCTTCTTCAAAATTAAATTTTTCTTTTCTTACTTTTTCTGCATAGTATAGCCAATCCCAAGGTTTTATCTTAAACTTCTTTCCTTCTTTATAAACTGCTTCTTGAATTTCTTTTAATTCATCTTTAGATTTTTTGATAGATTTATCCCAAAGCACTTTCAAAAAATTATAGACATCTTCAGGTTTTTTGAGCATTCTTCCTTCTAAATCTAAAACAAAATGAGCGAAAGTTTTATATCCCAAGATTTTAGCTTTTTCTATTCTAAGTTTTATTATTTTAGAAATTATTTCTTTGTTGTCAAACTCATTATTATTGTTTCCAATATTCATAAAAGCTTTAAGCATTTTTTCTCTGAGTTCTCTTTTTGCTGAATATTGGAGAAATTGGAAAACTACGTTCATTTTTAAAGGAAAAATCCATTTATTTTTATAACCTCTTTCTTTAGCTAAATTTTCTGCATATTGTATTAATGATTCAGGAAGGCCCTCCAAATCTTCTCTTTTTTCAATAATAAGTTTAGATTTTTCTTCATCTCCATTAACATTTTCTCCAAATTTTTGTGAAAGCAAAGTAAGCTCTTTATTTATTTCCATTAAACGGATTTTAGATTTTTTATCTAAATTAACTCCTCTTTTTAAAAATTCTCTATAATATTTATCTAAGAGTCTTTTTTGTTCTGAGTTAAGCTTTAAGTATTTTCTTTTTTTATAAACTGCTTTTACTTTTTCGAAAAGTTTTTCGTTCATAAATATCTCATCATAATGGTTAGTAAGAGCTGGTAATATCTCTTTAGATATTTCTCTCATTTTTTCTGTATATAGAGAGTCAAGCAAAGCATAAAAAGTATAAGATACCCTATTTAAAACTTCATCGCTTTTTTCTAAGGCTTCAATTGTGTTTTTAAATGTAGGCTTTTCTGGATTATTAATTATTTTCTCTATTTCTTTTTTATGAATTTCAATGGCTGTTTTAAATGCAGGCAAAAAATGTTCCTCCTTAATATCTTCAAAAGGAGGTATGCCAAAAGGCGTTTTAAATTCTTCTAATAACAGGTTTTTCATTTTTAAGCTGCGGGGTCTGGATTCGAACCAGAACCTCAGGGTCCAGAGCCCTGCGTGCTACCTTTACACCACCCCGCATAAGACTTTAAATTTATTTTATCTCATTTTTTCTTTGAAGTAATAATTAAAAATTTCTGTAAGTATAACTAAAATAGGTAAAACAGAAATCACGCCCCAAAATCCAAAAAGTTTGCCGAAAATTAAAATGCTAATAATCACAAGTATTGGGTTTAACTGAACTGTTCCTTTCATTACTAATGGTACTAAAAAGTGATTTTCTAACTGTTGAATTATAAAGAAAGATAAAATTAAAGGGAAAATAGCTTCTGGCCTTTCGATAACTGCTATAAAAACAGCTATTAATGTAGAAACTATTGGTCCTAAAATTGGTACTGCTTCTAAAACTCCGGCAGTTAAACTTACTAAAAACTTATAAGGTAAATTAAAAATAATTGCATAAACAAAATAAACAGAAAGTCCTATGGAAAACATAAGTATAATCTGACCTAAAATCCAAAAAGCAAGTTTTCTTTTGATTCTAAACCAAAGATTAAAAATTTCTTCCTTTTTTTCTTCGTTTCTAATATAAGAAAAAATTTCTCTTTCTAAGTTAGGACTAAAAGCTATATAAAGAGAAATAACAAAAACTAAAATAACAGAAATAAAACTTCCAAAGAGAGAATAAAGAAAATAAAAAATATTAGGAAAATAAGATTGAAAAATGTTAAGAATGTCTAATTTTTTAAATGTTTCTTCTTTTTCAATTTTAAGATTATAGCTTTTTAAAATTTCATTAAGATGGGAAACAAAAGAAGGAAATTCGGTAGTTATTACTTTAAAGAGAGAATAGAAAAGAAAACTTATGAAAAGAAAAATAAAAAGATAAAGCAAAAAAACAAAAAGATAATAAGGAAGATTTGTCTTTATGCTTAAAAAACGAGCTATATTTTGTAAAGTGAAACCTAAAACTATTCCTAAAAAAAGAGCAAAAATTGTTTCCTTGGTAATCCAAAAAATTATAAATAAAAGAGGAAAAAGCCAAAAACTTACTTTTTTAAAAGCTTCCATTAAATATTATTTTATCACCTAAGATAATTAAAATTTTTTAAAAGTTTATAAAAGTCTTTTTTACTTTTTTCGTTTTCTACAGTTAAAGAAAAACAAAAATTTTTATTAAATAAAAACTTAGCTTTCTTATTTATTTCTTCAAAATTTGGTTTTGGAGGAATTAATTTTATTAGAAAATCTTTAAGATCAATTTTTTTAAACTCTTTGAGAAAGTAAAGATAAAAATTAGCATAAAACCTACTTAGGTTAACAGGATTTTCAAAATACATAAGCATTTCGCTAATTTCAGAATTATAAGCTATTTCAATTTCTTCTTTGCTAAAGCCATCTTTTTTAATTTTTTCTATTTCTTCAAAAATAGCTTGAATACCTTCTAAAAACTTTTCTTTTTTAATTCCTGAGGCAATAAAGAATATAAGTCTATTGTAATTATAGAGAAGATAAGATTCAATATAATAAACCAGACCAAGTTCATCTCTTATTTTAGAAAAAAGTCTGTTTTTGCTTCCAGCTCCCAAAATTCTATTAACTGTAAAAAAATCTATGAAAAATTTATTTTTGACCAAATCTTTAAAACCGTAAACTGGCATAAATGTTCCCATAGAAAAATAAACTTGATTTATTTCTTTATCTATTTCGAAATGTGTTTTTTTAGGAGGAATAATATTTATAAAAGGAAGAAAAAAGTTTTTACCTTGAGGTAAATCTTTAAAGTTTTCTTCAATTAATTTTTTTGTTCTTTTTATGTTTTCTATTTTGCCGACAGCAATAAAAAGAGAGTTTTGAGCATTATAAAATTTTTGATGATACCTTAAAAGATTTTTTCTATTTATATTTTTAATAGTTTCTTCTCTGCCAGCAACATCTTCTCCCCAAATTTTGTTTTTAAAAAGAGTTCTCATAAGATTAAGAAAATTCTTTTTCATTCTATCATCATTTGACATCTTAATCTCTTCTAAAATAATGCTCTTTTCTTTTTCTATATCTTCCTCTTTAAATAAGGGATTTTTAATTAAATCTGAAAGAAGAAAAATTGACCTTTCTTGAAACTTGGAAAGGGTTTTAATATAGTAATGAGTTTGTGTTTGATATGTTTCTCCATTGTAAATAGCAGCCATTTTTTCCAATTCTTCTCTTACTCTTTCTACTGAGGGAAAATTTTTAGAACCACGAAAAACCATATGTTCAAGAAAATGGGAAATACCTAATTCTTTTTTGTTTTCATAATCTGTGCCTAACTTTACATAAAAACTAAAAGTAGTGCTTTCAAAATCTTCTTTAGGAAAAAGAAGACATCTTAAGCCGTTTTTTAATCTAAAAAGTTCAATTTTCATTTATTTTTCTAAAACAGATGCTTTTTTGAGAATACTTTTTGCTGTTTCGCTAAGTTTGGCTCCATTTTTTAAATAAAATTCAATTAAATCTTTTTTAAATTCTCCTTTCTTAAGATATGGATTCCACCAACCTAAAACTTGAATCACCTTTCCATTGAGCTTCCATCTTTTATCTTGAAGAACTAATCTAAAAATTTTTTGATTTTTTTTACCTATTTTTTGAAATCTTATCACTAACATTTTAAACAAATTCTATAATTGCCATTTCGGCATTATCTTTTATTCTGTTAAAAGGAAGTTTAACGACCCTCACATAACCGCCTTCTCTTTCTTTATATTTAGGAGCAATATCATAAAAAAGTTTATAAGCTGATTTTTTAGGAAGTTTAGATAAAAGGTATCTTAAGGCGCTTAAATCTCCCTTTTTAGCTTTAGAAACAAGTCTTTCAATAAAACTTTTTAAAACTTTAGCTCTTTGTGTTGTTGTTTTAATTTTTTGGTTCATAATAAGATGGTGCGCCATGATTTTAAAAAGTGCTTTTCTTTTATCTCTCTTTAATCCAAATTTTTTACCTTTTTTTAATTTTCTCATTCTTTTATTTTCAAAGTCTCAAAATAATTAATAAGAATCTCAATAGCTTCATTAATGGCTTCTACAGGCGATTTAGTACCATCTGTTTCTACAGTTATCCTTAAAAGATCAAAGTCGGTTCTTTCCAAATATCTTACATTTTCAACTTCATAGCTAACATTAACAACTGGTGAAAAATTAGCATCTAAATAAAGTTCTCCTATTTTAGGTTTTTCTTTAGAAAGATTTTCTGATAAAACGTAACCTCTTCCTTTTTCAACTGTAAGATACATTTTAAGCTCTGCATCTTCACTTGTCAAAGTGGCAATATGAACCTCTGGGTTAACTATTTCTACCCCAGCTACTTTTTCAATATCTTTTGCTTTGATTTCTTTTTTACCCTTTGCTTCAAGTTTAAGCTCTACAGGATAATCTAAATCCATTTTAATTCTTATTTTCTTCAAATTAAGCAAAATATCTAAAATATCCTCATAAACACCTGGCAAAGTGGAAAATTCATGTTCTACTCCTTCTATTCTTACTTTAGTAATTGCTGATCCTAAAAGAGATGAAAGTAAGACTCTTCTTAAAGCATTTCCTAGGGTTACTCCGAAACCAGGAAAAAGTGGTTTAATCTCAAAAGTGGCCTTTTTTTCTTCATACAATATGGGTTTTGGTTTTTCTGGAAAAACTAAATCGTTGATAATTGACATTTTTTATTTTATAAATTACTGACGACTATAAAAGTCAATAACCATGTTTAAATTGAAGTTATGTTGAATTTCTTCATATTGAGGTAAGCGTAAAACTTTAGCTTTAAATGTATTTTTATCAATTTCTAGCCATGAAGGCGGGTTATAATTTTTTAATCTTTCTGCTAAATCCTTAAATGGTTCTATATCTCTGCTTTGTGGTCTAATTTCAATAACATCACCAGGATTAACTAAATAAGATGGCACTTTAAGTCTTCTTCCGTTAACTAAAAAATGGCCGTGTGATACAAGTTGGCGAGCTTGAAGTTTATGTGGCGTATAACCCAATCTCCAAATAACATTATCTAATCTTCTTTCTAAAATTTCTAAAAGAGCTTCAGGAGCTGCCCTTTTTTGTTTTTTAGCCATCTCTACATATCTTTTCATTTGGTTTTCATTAGCTAAATAGAAAAACTTGAGTCTTTGTTTTTCCATAAGTTGTCTTCCATAAAGTGAAAGAGCTTTTGGTTTTCTTCCATGCATTCCCGGTCTTGTTCTTCTTCTTGATAAAGCACATTTATGAGACAAGCATCTTTCATTCAAACCAAGCTTAATTCCAAATCTTCGACAATATTTGCACTTTGGTCCTAATCTCATTTTTAAACTCTTCTTGGTTTTGGTTTTGTCGGCCCTCCAAAAGGAACAGGAGTAATATCAGCAATATAAGTAATATTTAAATCCTTGCTAAAAAGAACTCTTAAAGCAGATTCTCTTCCTGGTCCTATACCTTTAACGAAAACTTTAATTTCATCAATATTAAAATCTTTCATTTTATCCAAAAGAACTTCCATAGCTTTTTGCCCGCCAAAAGGTGTTCCTTTTTTAGTATTTTTAAGACCAGCATGACCAGCAGAAGACCAAAGAATAACATTTCCATTATCATCAGTTAAGGTGATAATAGTGTTATTAAAATGAGAATTAATATAAATCCTTGCTGTTTTAAGATAGAGCTTTTTCTTTTTCTTAGTTTTAGAAGCTTCAGAAACTTCTTCTTTTTTAATCTCTTCTTCTCCTGTAATTTGTTTTGTTCTTGTTTTACCCATTTTATCTCTTACCTGCACCGGCTTTTCTTCTAGCACCGGTAGCTACTGTCTTACGAGGACCTTTTCTTGTTCTAGCGTTTGACCTTGTTCTTTGACCTCTTACAGGAAGTTTCTTCACATGCCTAATACCTCGATAACAGTTGATATCAATAAGTCTTTTAATATTAGCTTGAACCTCTCTTCTTAAATCTCCTTCAACTTTAAAATTTTCTTCAATATACTTTTCAATTCTATTAATTTCTTCGGCAGTAAGCTCACCAACTTTTTTCATAGGATCAATTTGCGTTGCCAAACAAATTTTTTTAGCCAAAGAAAGACCTATCCCATAAATCCTGGGAAGAGCGAAAACAATTCTTTTATTTTCTGGAAGATCTACTCCTACAATTCTAGTCATTTTTATCCTTGTCTTTGTTTATGTTTGGGGTTTTCACAAATAACGTAACGATAAACCCCTCTTTTAACAATTTTACACTTACGACACCTTTTTTTAATTGATGGTTTGACCTTCATTTTTTAAACGAAAAATAAAAATAGCAAGGAAAGAATATTTAAAATTATACCATAAAATAAAATAAAATGGCAAGGATCTTATTTTTTATAATCGATGGTTTTGCCGATAAGCCACAAAAATTTACTCCTCTTAGATTAGCTAAAAAGGAATTTTTAGAAAAATTATTAAAAGAAAAGAGTTTGTCTCTTTATAGATTTTTACCCTTAGAAAAAAATTATTGGCCTAAATTGGGACAAAGAAGCGTTACGGGTTTAGCAAATTTGGGTATTTTGGGATATAAAATAAAACCTGAAAAATTTAAAAGAGGTCCTTTTGAGGCTTTGGGAAGTGATATAGATTATAAAGAAGGAAATTTAGCTTTAAGAGTTGATTTTGCTTATGTTAATGAAAATTTAATTGTTTTAGATAGAAGAGCCGGAAGAAATACTTACGGCTTAGATAGATTAACCAATGAAATCAATAATTTAAAATTTGAAGTACCTTTTAAGTTCTATCATACTTATGGTCATAGAGGAGTTTTAATTTTTGAAAAAAACCTCTCAGAAAAAATTTCAGATTCAGATCCTTACGAAAAAAATAGAAAAGTAAAAAAAATAAGGCCGCTTTCTAAAGACAAAAAATCAGTTTATACAGCAAAAATTTTATGGAAATTTTTACTTTTAACACATGAAATTTTACATAAAAGCTCTGTGAATAAAGAAAGAATAAAAAAAGGACTTCTTCCGGCAAACTTTCTTTTAACAAGAGAAGCAGGAAATAAATTTCCAAAACTTAAAAATTTCTTTAAGATAAATAGAATAAAAAACGGACTGGTAATAGCTGAAAATGGAGCTTTAAAAGGTGGATGTAAGCTAGCAGGTTTTAATTCTTTGACTTTGCCTGAAATAGAAAATCTTGAAGAAAGATATAAATTCTATTTTGAAAAAATTTTAGAAAATTTAAAAAATTATGATCTCCTTTACATTCATATAAAAGAGGCTGACGAAGCTAGTCATGATAAAAACTTTCAAAAGAAAAAAGAATTTTTCGAATTTTTTGACAACTGGTTTGAAAAATTATTTTTAGAAATAAAAAAAGAAGAGGACCCCTTTTTTGTTATTACTGGTGATCATATAACTGACACAAAAACAGGAAAACACCTTTGGGGTCCTCTTCCTTTGATTTTGATAAAAAGCAAAGAAACAAAAAACGAACCTAAAGAAATAAGCGAATTAGAATCTCTAAAATTTCCTCTTATAAAGCCAAAGAAACTTTGGAAAATGTTAACAAAATAGATTTTATTTAGCTTCTTCTTTTTTCTTCAAAAATCTATACCACATATAAATGTTGATAAGAAGAATCAAAAGAAGAAGGAGAAGCCAAAAGTTTTGGAAGATGCCGCCTATAAAACCTAAAAGAGGGGAAAGAAAGTTACTTCTTGTTTTTACTTCTAAATTACCATCATAATCATAATTAGCTCCTGGTGTTTTAAGATCTATCTTAAAAGCATAAACTCCCTCTTTGACATCACAAGTAGGATTAACTTCCCATTTAACTAAAGTTGTAGAACGAGGTTTTAATATTAAAACTTTAGGATTAGGTTTAAACCAGTTTTCAGCATCTCCATAAACAGTTAAAGTAACCTTTCTGTTAACTGAAGTATTATTAACTAAAGTAACTTGAATTTCATTTTTTTCACAAGAGTAAACAAGATAAGATGAGTCTAAGAGAACGTCAACTAGTCTTGCTTGAGAAGTTAATATTGGCACATTTTGAGTAACAACTCTTGTTCTAGTTACAAAAACATTTCTGCCAACATTTATAAGAATTTCTTTAGAAGCCGAAGCACCTTGATTGTCTGTCACAGTAAGTTTTATTCTGTATGTTCCTGAAGCTAAAGCACGAGAAAAAGTTTTATTTGTAGAAGCGATTTCTCCATTAACTCTCCATTCATAAAAAACGATGTAACCATCGGGATCATAAGAGTTAGAAGCATCAAAGGTAACGATAGTTCCTGGGAGAATGGTTTCAGGTGTAAAAGCAATTATAGGAACCGGAGATTGATTTGTAAGTAAAGGATTTATAGTAATCGGGAATGATGGTCCAGAAGAAACGTTAACTGAGCAAGTAGCAAATTGTGTTTGGCTTCCTGAAGTAACAACTAATGTAGCTGTATAAGTTCCTGGAGAAGAAAATGATCGAGAACAAGTTGAAGAAAAACCGCTGCAAGCACCTGACCAAGAATAAGAATAAACACCAGTGCCACCACTTACGTTAGCATAAAAAGTTACTGTTTGATTTAAATTAGCTGGATTAGGTGAAGCATAACAGGAAACGTAAAGTGATGCTCCGCATTGGGTTCTAAAAGAATAAGTTTGTCCATAATTTGTTCCTCCAGAATTTCTGGAAACAGCTCGGTAATAATATGTTTGACATGGTTGAAGACCTGAAATCTGAGAGCAGAATCTATAGGGAGTATAAGAAACATAAAGAGATTGAGATGGGGTTTGATTACCTAAACTAGGAGAAGTTCCCCATTCAAACCAAGCAGTTATATTTGGATCACCACCATTATCTTGAATTTCACCAACTAAAGTTGCCCAGGTATCACCATATTGAGTATTTCCTGGGCATGACTGAGCTAAAGAGAAAAGATAAGGCAAAAACAAAATAGCTGCTAAAATTATTAAGAATTTTTTGTTTTTTATGTTTTTTATTTTAACCATTGTTTTAAAATTTAAGCTTAATTTCATATTATAATTATAAATCATTTTTAATAAATTGTCAATACTTAAAAAATAATCCATTTTAATATATTTTTTTTATAGCTTTTGTTATTTTTTGAAGAAGTATCTTTACATAAAGTCTTTATGCTTTTAGTTTCTCCATAATTTGTACCAGCAGAATTTTTAGCAGCAGCTCTATAATAATAAACTGTGCAAGGTTTAAGGTTATTTTCTCTTAAGCAGAAAATTTTAGGTTCTCTAAGTTCTAGTTCTTTTGTCTTTTTGTCTAAGTTTTCTTTTTTTAATCCATACTCAAACCAAACAATAACTTTTTCATCACCTCCAAGTCCATCTAATTTACCTACAAAATCAATATAATTCCTACCAGGTGTTGTTTTGGGCGGACAAACTTCAGCAAAAGCAAATCCTGAAAAAACAAAAATCGTTAAAAGAAGAAATATTAAAAACTTTTTCATTTTTATTCAACGCTTATAAAGTAGTGACTGGAGGTAAAGTAATAACTACTGGTGGCCTTACTGGTTGATTAATCGTTACTGAACAAGAAGCAGATTGAGTTTGGCTTCCTGAAGTAACAGTCACTGTAGCTGTATAAGTTCCTGGAGAAGAAAATGATCGAGAACAAGTTGAAGAAAAACCGCTGCAAGCACCTGACCAAGAATAAGAATAAACACCAGTGCCACCACTTACGTTAGCATAAAAAGTTACTGTTTGATTTAAATTAGCTGGATTAGGTGAAGCATAACAGGAAACGTAAAGTGATGCTCCGCATTGGGTTCTAAAAGAATAAGTTTGTCCATAATTTGTTCCTCCAGAATTTCTGGAAACAGCTCGGTAATAATATGTTTGACATGGTTGAAGACCTGAAATCTGAGAGCAGAATCTATAGGGAGTATAAGAAACATAAAGAGATTGAGATGGGGTTTGATTACCTAAACTAGGAGAAGTTCCCCATTCAAACCAAGCAGTTATATTTGGATCACCACCATTATCTTGAATTTCACCAACTAAAGTTGCCCAGGTATCACCATATTGAGTATTTCCTGGGCATGACTGAGCTAAAGAGAAAAGATAAGGCAAAAACAAAATAGCTGCTAAAATTATTAAGAATTTTTTGTTTTTTATGTTTTTTATTTTAACCATTGTTTTAAAATTTAAGCTTAATTTCATATTATAATTATAAATCATTTTTAATAAATTGTCAATACTTAAAAAATAATCCATTTTAATATATTTTTTTTATAGCTTTTGTTATTTTTTGAAGAAGTATCTTTACATAAAGTCTTTATGCTTTTAGTTTCTCCATAATTTGTACCAGCAGAATTTTTAGCAGCAGCTCTATAATAATAAACTGTGCAAGGTTTAAGGTTATTTTCTCTTAAGCAGAAAATTTTAGGTTCTCTAAGTTCTAGTTCTTTTGTCTTTTTGTCTAAGTTTTCTTTTTTTAATCCATACTCAAACCAAACAATAACTTTTTCATCACCTCCAAGTCCATCTAATTTACCTACAAAATCAATATAATTCCTACCAGGTGTTGTTTTGGGCGGACAAACTTCAGCAAAAGCAAATCCTGAAAAAACAAAAATCGTTAAAAGAAGAAATATTAAAAACTTTTTCATTTTTATTCAACGCTTATAAAGTAGTGACTGGAGGTAAAGTAATAACTACTGGTGGCCTTACTGGTTGATTAATCGTTACTGAACAAGAAGCAGATTGAGTTTGGCTTCCTGAGGTAACAGTCACTGTAGCTGTATAAGTTCCTGGAGAAGAAAATGATCGAGAACAAGTTGAAGAAAAACCGCTGCAAGCACCTGACCAAGAGTAGGAATAAACACCAGTGCCACCACTTACGTTAGCACTGAAAACAACTGTTTGACCTACATTAGCTGGATTAGGAGAAGCTGTACAAGTTACTTGAAGAGGAGCACATTGAGTTTTAAAAGAATAAACTGTTCCTCTTGATGTTCCTGCAGAGTTTCTGGCAACAGCTCTATAATAGTAAGTTCTACAAGGCGTTAAACCTGTAATTTGATCACAGAATCTATATGGCGTGTTAGGGACGTAAAGTGATTGCTGAGGTGTAGTATTAGAAAGCGAAAGACTAGAAGTTCCCCATTCAAACCAAGCAGTTATATTTGGATCACCACCATTATCTTGAATTTCACCAACTAAAGTTGCCCAGGTATCACCATAAGTTGTTTGAGAAGGACAAGAAATTTGAGCAGATGTTTTCTTTTGAAAAAGATAAAATGTTAATAAAAGACCTGTAAGAATTGTTAGAAGAAAAATTAACTTTTTCATGGTTTTTTAAAATTTAATAAGTAATGATCGGTGGTAAAGTAATAACAAGTGGCGGAAGTAAGCGATTAATAGTAAAAGTAACAGATTTTCTACATTCTTGAGAACAATTATTAATATCTCCAACGCAATGTTTCCAAATTCTTGTCCAAGTAAATGTACCAGAAGTATAAGCTTTACACTTTGTTTCCCAACCAAAAATAGTTTCAGTACAATTCATTACTCCTCCAGAAAATTCATTTCTCCACCAAGTAGAAGCATCTCCTGCTGTAACTTTAAAAGTTATCCAATCACCAACATTAGAAGGATTAGGAATAACAGAAAGTTGAACTTCATTTTCATTACATTGAATTTGACCTCCACCACCGCTGCCGCCGCCACCTGAAGTTCCTGACCACCAAACTATATAACCTTTAAGGTTAGAACCGTCACATGACCATCCACCCCCAGATCTACAATCTTTATTAAAGACATCGATCTGAACAGTCTTATCAGATCCTACAGAAGCATAATTTGCTACATAAGCAGTGCTTCCAGGACCTAATTTAACTTCATTGCTTCGGCATTCTATTTGTCTTCCTGAACAAGTATAAACAAAAATCCATTCACCACTTCTAGCAGTGCATTTACCTGTAATCATATCACATATAGCATCACAAGCATAAAAATTTGCTGTTGTTCCCGTACCGCATAAATTAGTATACTCTCCACCAAAGGGAGGCGTATAGCCAGCAAATACAAGTTGATATAAAGTTAAAGATAAAAAGAGGAAAGTTATAAAAAAATAAAATTTTTTCATTTTTTTAATTTTATTTATAATTTTAATTACTGACTTAATTAGATTATAGCATACAATATATTTTGTGTCAAGGGTGGGCGACCGGGCTCGAACCGGCAACCTGAGGCTCCACAGGCCTCCGCTCTAACCAATTGAGCTACGCCCACCATATAGCTATATTTTTATTATACCACCAAAATTTCCTCTATAATCCTTTTTAAATTCTTAATCTCTTCATCATTTAAACCACTTATCTTTTTTAAATAACTATCATCTTTATTTAAAAAATCTTTAATAGAAACAATATCATAGTTAAAAAGAGAAGTTAAAGTTTTTTTAGAAAGGAAATCAAAAATGGTTAAAGGGTAAAAATGTTTTTCTTCTATGAGTTTTGGCAAATTTTTTTCTAAAGGAAAATTCCAGGAAAGGAGATTAATAGAGTAGCATTTAGCAAATTCAACAGCTTCTGAGGTAAATTTAGTGTTAGTAACCAGAAGAAGTTTATAATCTTTATTTGTTTTCAAAATATCTAAATGTCTTGCATAAGCATAAAGTACTGTTTTAATATCATTTTTTTTACCTTTTTCTTGATGAAATTTACATTCTCCTAAAAATTTTTCATTATTCTTTTCAACCAAAAGATCTATCTCATAACTTAAACAAAAACCTTTAAAAATTAGGTTATGTTTAGCAAAATATCCATATTCTTTGAATAGATGGGCAATATATTTCTCGAAAGGATAACCGCTAGGGCCTAAAAGATAAAGAGAGTTTTTAAGATTAAATCTATAAGCACTGCTTCTTTTTTCTTTCTTTAATTCTTCGAAAATAAATCTATAAAGCTCTTTAGTGGTAACTACTTCTGGTAATTTTTCTTTAATTTTTTTTAAAATTTTCTCTATATCTTCTTCTGAAACTTTAGCTCTTTTTAAAGCAGAAATTACTTTCTCTTCTCTATATTCTTCTTTAGTTTTATCACTTTTGATAACATAAAGTAGCATTAATCTTTAAAATTTTTATATGCTTTTTCAATTCTTTTTATGGCTTCACTTCTGTCAAGCCAGTCTTTAACTTTAACCCATTTTCCTGGTTCTAAGGTTTTATAATTTTCAAAAAAGTGTTTAATTTTATTTTTTATAGCTTCGGGGATTTCATTAATATTTTTATAAGTACCTTCAATAGGATCGATTTTTTCGACAGGAACAGCTAAAATTTTTTCATCTAAACCTGCTTCATCTTCCATAATTAAAACTCCAATTGGTTTTACTTTTATAAGAGATCCTGGCAAAACAGGAAGATCGCAAATTACTAAAACATCAACAGGATCACCATCATCGGCTAAAGTATGTGGCATAAAACCATAATTAAAAGGATAAACCATAGCAGTATGGAGGAATCTGTCAACTTTTAAAAAACCTGTTTCTTTATCAAGTTCATATTTAACACTTGTACCTTGAGGTATTTCAATAACGACGTAAAACTCTTCAAAGGATTCTAAATTGCTATTTATTTTTTTAAGATCCATTTTTAACAAAAATTAAATTAACTTTCCGACCCTAATGGTTCAGCTACTCCTCCTTCAACTAACTTTTCTGGTGCTGAAGCTAAACGAACATCTATTTTCCAACCAGTTAAACGTGCGGCTAACTTTATATTTTGTCCTTTAGCTCCTATTGCTAATGGTAAATTGGCTTCATCAACTAAAACAAGCATTGTTCTTTTAGGCATTTGCCTAACTTCTAAAACTTTTGCTGGGACCAATGCATTGGCAACATATTTTGTCGGATCTTCATCCCATAAAACAACATCGATTTTTTCGTTATTTAATTCATTCATTATCGAAATAATTCTTGCTCCTTTGGCCCCAATGCAAGCACCAATAGGATCAATATTTGGAGATTTTGACCAAACAGCTATTTTGCTTCTTACTCCTGGTTCTCTAGCTATACCTTTTATTTCTACTAAACCCTCGGCTATTTCTGGTACCTCCACTTGAAAAATAGCTGGAATGAAGAGAGGATGCGCTCTAGAAAGAAAAACTTTTACTCCTTGCGGAGTATTTTCAACAGCATAAACATAAAATCTCATTCTTTGCCCTGGCTTACAGTTTTCTCCAGGTATGGTTTCATTTTTAAACATCACACCTAAAATTCTTCCTAGATTAACAAGAATATTACCGTTAGCATCCTTTTTTTCTATAGTACCCGAAATAACTTTGCCTTCCTTTAATTTAAATTCTTCATAAAGGTTTTCTTTTTCAGCTTCTCTTATTTTTTGAATAATTACTTGCTTAGCTACTTGAGCTCCAATTCTGCTAAAATCTTCTATTGCTGGAAGTTCAAGTAAAATTTCTTCACCACAAACAGCGTGAGGATTTATCTTTTTAGCTTCTTCGAGCATAATTTCTTTTGTTTCATCGAAATTTTTTTCTTTAAGCTCTTCTTCGCAAACAACAGTTTTAGCTAAATAAAATTTTATTTCTCCAGAAGCAGTTTTCCTTGCTTTAACTATGCCCTCTTTAATATTTTGATCTCTTTTATAAGCAGCACTTAAAGCACTTAAAAAAGCTTCTTCGACAACATTTAAAGGAAGATTGTATTCTTCAGCTATCTTTTCTAAATAACTTTGAAAACTTTTAATATTAATCATTTTCTAAAATTATAACACAAATTAAAACTACTAAATTTAAAAATTTTTTAAAGTTATCTCAAAAGAGGATTAGAAGCACCTCTAACTTCGAAATGAAGATGGCAACCTGTAGCTCCTTTTGTTTTTCCAGTATTTCCTACATAACCTATAAGATCTCCTTTTTCTATATATTCTCCTTCTTCAGCAACTCTTAAGCTTAAATGCCCATAAAGAGTGGAAAAACCTTTATGATAAATAACTATATAATTACCGTAACCTCCATTCCAACCATCTTTAGAAATAACCACATAACCGCTTTGCGAAGCATAAACAGGTTCACCACAAGGAGCAGCAATATCTGTAGCATTGTTTCCATGCCTTTCACCAAAATTAAATCCAGAAACAGGTATGATGATATTTCCTAAACTTTCTAATGCAGAAACAAATTTAGATCTATATTTTCCTTTCGGCTCAACAAAAGTTTTTTGACTTACTTCTACTAAATTTGATTTTTCTCCAGGAATTTTTATTTTCATACCATAAACTAAATCTGTTTCTTTTTTAAAACCATTTAAAACCATAAGATCATCAATGGGAACTTTAAGCTTTTTACTCAAACTCCAAAGAGTATCTCCTTTTTTAACTTTATAAAACCAAAACTTTTGATTAATTTTTTGAGAAACAATTTTTTCTAATTCTTCATCATTAATCTCATATTCATAATCTAGAAAACCAATTTCTGTTTTTTGTAAGTAGGAAACATTTCCTAAGTTGCTATTCAAATCTGTTGAAAGAAAATCTTCTCCAAAAGCTAATCTAAAAACGAAAAATAAAGCTATAAAATAAAAAAAGTACTTTAAATAATAAGTACTAATTTTTGATTTCAAGATTTATTTTCGTCCTTAGTAAAATAATTATATCAAAAAAAGATTTTTAAAAAAATGAAAAAGAGGATAAAATTTAGCCAAGTTTTCCTAAAAAATCAAAGCTATCTTAAAAAAATTGCTTCTGCCTTAGATATAAGTGAAAATGATATTATTGTGGAAATTGGAGGCGGCAGAGGTGAGTTAACAAAGTTTTTAACAAAAGCAAAAAAACTTTTTGTTTATGAAATTGATAAAAATTTAGTTAACATTTTAAAAGAAAAGTTTAAAAGCTTTGAAAATGTTTTTATTATAAATCAAGATTTTCTTAAAGCTGATTTAAGTGAATATAAAGAGAGTTATAAGCTTGTTGGAAATATTCCTTACGAAATTACAGGAAAAATTTTTAGAAAAGTTCTTAATGAAAAAAATAAACCCAAGCTTCTTGTTTTTACTTTACAAAAAGAAGTTGGAGAAAAAATTATAGGTAAAGGAAAAATTAGTTTTTGGCATATTTGGATAAAAACTTTGGGAATAGTTAAGAATTTGGGAATAATCAAAAAAGAAAATTTTTCTCCTATTCCCAAAGTAGATTCAATGATTATCAAAATAGAATTTTACGAAAAACCTCTTGTAAAGGATCCAGAAAAATTTGTAAAATTTCTAAAAATTCTTTTTAATTCACCAAACAAAAAACTAAAACATAAAATCAAAAATTTACCAGAAAATTACAAAGAAAAAAGAATTTTCGA
>Ga0079996_109173_pt1 | contig 53842 bp, 63 predicted proteins | sample PerSpoAPS_AMetaG_FD_69199 | JGI IMG/M metagenome (GOLD analysis project Ga0079996, IMG submission 69199) | Thermal spring microbial communities from Yellowstone National Park, Wyoming, USA - Perpetual Spouter A (PS_A) MetaG (SPADES assembly)... | ecosystem: Environmental > Aquatic > Thermal... | reverse complement strand
GAATTGTTATCCTGTATTTTTCTCTTTCAGACTTTGTTAATCTTCCTGTTAAAGATACTGGTTGGAAGTTTACAGCTCTAACAATATCCATATTTCTTTGAGCATATCTAATAATTAATCCCAATTCATGATCGTTAATACTTTTAATAACTGTAGGCACAAGAACTACTCCAAGACCAGCTTTTCTGCATGCATCTAAAACATAAGGAACTTCCCAATGATTCTTTGGATTTGTTCTTGGTGTAACTCCATCAAAACTTAAATATAGATTTGAAACACCTGCTTTTCTTAAAGCAATTGCATATTCTGGACCTTTTAAAGCTATTGTAATTCCATTTGTATTTAATTGTATATGATCTATTCCTTCAGCCTTTATTGCCTTTATTATATCTATTAAATCTTCTCTCAATGTTGGCTCTCCACCTGTAATTTGTACAGAGTTTCCTGGTACAGGTCTTTCACTTCTTAACATTCTTACCATTTCAACTATTTGTTCAATTGTTGGTTCATATACATAGGCTCCTTCCAATCCTTTTTTAACATAGAAGAAACAATACCAGCATGTAAGGTCACATCTATTTGTTACAATTATATTAGCTAAACCTGTATGGCTAAGATGGTTGCTGCATAAACCACAGTTATATGGACACATACATCTTTCCATTGGAACATTAGGAGCATGCGTACCTTTTCCATCTTTCCAGTAAGCACTAAATCTTTCATACATTTTATAAGAACCAAAGTATAGTTCTTCTATTTCTCCATGATCTGGACAAACTTTTCTCATAAAGACTTTATTTTCTCTTTCAAAAACAGCAGCTTCTAATAATCTGTTACATTCAGGGCATATACTTTGGGTATATCTTATCAATCTTTCATTTTCTCTTAATGAAAGTCTTTCTGAAATTAGTTTTTTAGGCTTTATTTGTATAAGTTGTGCCATTGAATTAACATTTGTTTAAGGGTTTAAAAACCTTCATTAACTTTACATCTGTTAAAAAGGTTAATTATTTTACTTTGTAGTGCTTTCAATATGTTTATCTTTTTATCATTTTAAATAGTTGTTTTTTGAATTAATTTGTAAGTTTATAGTTTATTCAATAAATTTCAAAATCTTTTACTTTCGCATTAATAGAAAAATCAAAGTCTTAGAATATTTAGACTTTAAAATTTTTATATAACATAAGTTATAATAATCCTATGGGTTATTTTAGACCTGAAGTTTTGGTATCTACAGAGTGGGTGCAAAATAACATAAATAATCCGCAAATAAGAATAGTAGAAGTAGACTACGACCCTTCAAATTATTATCAAGGACATGTACCAAATGCGGTACTAATAGACTGGAAAAAAGATATGAATGATCCTTTAATTAGGGATATTGTAAAGAAAACTGATTTTGAAAAACTTATGAGCAGACTAGGAATAAGTAATGATACAACAGTTATATTATACGGCGATTTTAATAATTGGTTTGCAGCTTTTGCTTTCTGGGTATTTAAATACTATGGTCACAAAGATGTTAGATTAATGAATGGTGGAAGGAAAAAATGGTTAGAAGAAGATAGACCAATAACAAAAGATATTCCAAGTTTTCCTCCAACAAATTATGTTGCTCAAGAGCCTGATGAAAAAATTAGAGCATATCTTGATTATGTTAAGTCATCCTTACCATATGTTGGTGTAGATAAAATATTAATAGATGTTAGAAGTCCAAAGGAATATACTGGCGAGATACTTGCTCCTCCTGAATATCCCAATGAAGGCGGACAAAGAGGTGGGTATATTCCTAAGGCTATAAATATTCCTTGGGGTGTTGCAGTTAGAGAAGATGGAACGATAAAAACCTATGAGGAACTTAAGCAAATATATGAAAGTCAAGGTGTAACTCCTGATAAAGAAATAATAGTATATTGCAGAATAGGAGAAAGAGCTTCATTTACATGGTTTGTACTTACACAATTGCTTGGATACAAAAACGTTAAAGTATACGATGGTTCTTGGAGTGAATGGGGTAACATTGTAAGATTACCAATAGAGAAATAAGAATAATTAACCGAATTTTATTTTTTTCTTACAAATATATACCATAAATTTCCTTCTTTTTTTGCATCTAAAAACTCATTTTTTGTTTGATCAGTCCATCTTATCATTTCTACATAAGCTGTAGGATCATCTGAAACAAGTAAAACTATTTCCTTTTCTTGAATTTTAGAAAATAATTCATTAAGTTTTGGTATTACCGCTGCGCATTCAACACCTATTTCGTAAAGATGATAATCTGGTACATACTTTAAACATTTTATTCTTAAGGTTTTTATGAGATTTTTTATATTTTCTTCTTCATTTTTAACTTCTTTAAGAATGGTTGGTTTTTCTATTGCTTCAATCAAAGCTAACCAACCTTCATTATAAGGATCATCGTTAACAATTTTTGGTTTGGATAGTATTTTTTCATTAATTTCAATTAATTTAACTTTGAAAGGCAATCTGATTCCTTCATATTTATTTAAGCTTTCAATTAAGCAAACATTCTTTCCCTTTTCTATTATACTAAGAATAGGCTTAAAATTTATTCTTACTATTTTTCCTAAATAAGACGAAAACAAGCTAGTTATACCAATTTTGTATATATTTGTCTGTATTTCTTTAAACCAGACATTAAAATCTGGAGCATATAATAACTCTTCGGGAAATAAGCAGTCTTCTATTTTCATAAAAAATATATAATCTAAAAATGTTAAAATACTAAGCTTGAACAATTTAACAGAACAAATAGTATCTTTGTTAAAGGAATTAGAATTTAATGATGAAGAAATAAAGGTATATTTGTATATTCTTAGAAAAAAGGAATTTGTTGAAAAGGATATATTCGAATTAGGAATAACTGAAAATAAAATTTTGAATATAATAGAAAAATTTAAAGAAATGGGACTTATAATTGAAAGTGCAAATAGAAAATTTAAGTGTTTACATCCCAGAATGGGAATAACTAATGTTTATAAAATGTTGGAAGCAAAAGTACTAAACAGTTTAAAAGAAAAAAGGAAAAAGGCTGAATTGTTGGTAAGATTTTTAACTCCTTTATATGAAAAATGAAAATCTCGCCCTTTAGTGCGGGGTTGTATTTAAATATTTAAAAAATATTCTTTCTTAATGACTAGGAGGATTAATGCGATAAGAGCTACTGTTTCGATGAATATCGCAATAACAAATACCCTCCTAGTCTTTGCTAAAAACTATTTAGAAGGATTAAGATATGTCCTTCATTGGTTAAAAGAAAGAAAAATTAATCCAAATAAAAGCAATATTTTAAGCATAGTTCATGAAGAATTATACGATGAACTTAAAAAAGAATTTAATCTTCCGCCAAGAGTAGCACAAGATTGTAATAGAAATGCTATTTCAATATATAAAGGTTGGTATAATAATCCTAAGAAAGGAAGATTTCCTAAAATATTTAAACCAACTGTTTGGTTGACACCAAAACACTCATATAATGTAAATTTTAAAAAAATGCTAGTTAAAATTTCAAAAATTGGTGAATTTGAAATTCTAGGTTATCCTAGAAACTATAAAGAATATTTATCTTGGAAAATGAAAGAATCAAGGCTAATATTTCGTAATGGAAAGGCTTTTCTTAAAATAACCTTTGAAAAGCTTATGCAAAAAATTGAACCTAAAGAAAGTATAGCTGTTGATATAAATATGAAGACAATTGTTATTGGTAAAGATGAAAATAATTATGTTAACATTCCAACGAGAATTTCTGAAATTCATCATTATAAATCATTAGCAGAGAATTTACAAAGAAAATATCCAAAAAGATGGAAAGAAAATAGAAATATTAAAAGAAGAATAAAGGCTTTTCATTTAAAAGCAAAAAATATTGCTGAAGATTTTGCAAGAAAAGTTGGCAAAAGAGTTGTTAATGAAGCTATTAAAATGAATACTAATGTAATTATTTTAGAGAATTTAAAGAACCTTATTAAACATGTTAAAAATCTTCATAAACAACTTAGAGATAAATTATATTTTATGCAGTATAGAAAAATTCAATACTGGATCGATTGGCAAGCAAAGAAACATGGTTTATTAGTTAAATATGTTTATTCTGCTTATTCTTCAATTAAATGTCCTAAATGCAATAGAAAAATGAAAGAAATTTATTATCGTTGGTTAAAATGCAATTGCGGTTATGAAAATGATCGTGATATCATTGCAATTATGAATTTAAATGGGAGGGGTTCTCTGAGCCTCTCGACTGCCCCTCAAATGCGAGATGTAATCCCGAATCAATTGAGGGGAACTCTCATCCTTCAAGGAGGGAGGAAGTCAGGAAAAATGAGGGTATGAGCAAGAAGTGTGAACATGTTATAACTTATTATAATGCAGTTAATTTCCTAAATAAAGGAGAAATTGTTGCAGTTGTTGATGTTTATCATTGCAGAATTTGCAAAAAGCTTTTTGCAGATCTAAGGAGAATAGGTATACCATTTGTTTTAGAACCAAAGCTAGGTTTCGAAGAACTTGAAGAAGGAAACGATTGGTTTCTGCTTGTATGCTATTATGGCGAAAAATATATTTATAATTTAGTTCAAACAGAAATAGGAAAAAAATTAAAACATACTTGTATAGGAGGAATAGAGAAGGAAATAGAATGTTTAGAAGAAGATAATTTTTATGGAAATGAAATTAAACATAAATTAATAAGAATAAGAAAATACTTAGGTAAAGCTGTCGATTTTTATTATTAATTTTTTAAAAATATAAGAAATTAATTAAATATGCTTTCAGATCAAGCTAGAAAGGCTTTATATGAACTTGGATTGACTGCTTATGAAGTAAAAGTTTATGAAACATTGATTTCTCATGGTTATTTAACAGCAAGTGAGATTAGTCAAATTTCTAAAATACCTTATACGAAAATTTATGAAGTTTTAACGAGTTTGATTAGAAAAGGTTTTATCAAAGCGGAAAAAACTAGGCCTGCTAAGTATTATCCTGTTGAACCTAAAATTGTTCTTGACTATCTTAAAAAAGAGAATGAGAAAAGATTAATTCAAAATGTAGAAATCGCTCTTTCTGAGTTAAATGCAATATATGAAAGAAAAGGTATAAAAGAGAAATCTGATGTATGGCTAATAAGAGGTAAAAATGATATAGTTGCTAAAATTAAAGAGATGATAATAATTTGTAAACATGAACTCTTCCTATCTTTACCCAGGTATTATCCGGAACTAAAGCAAATAATTCCAGATTTATTTTCCAGCACAAGATTTCAAAATATAAAAATATATGCATTAATAAGCAAAGATGTGTCTGATACAATTTCCAGATTTGCTAACCTAAATGTAGAAGTTAGGGTAGCTAAAAAGATGTTTGGAGGAGGATTGATAGTCGATTCTAAAGAAGTTTTACTTTTATTATCAGAGGAAGATGGAGATTTTATTGCTCTATGGTCAGACCATGAAGGATTAGCTAAATTTGCTAAAAATTATTTCTTATATGTTTGGGAATCTGCAAAACCCATATAGAAATTATTAATTATATTTTGGGCTGGCCCGGATTTGAACCGGGGATCTCCTGCGTGTGAGGCAGACATCCTACCAGGCTAGACCACCAGCCCAAAATATAAATAGGTTTTTTTAAAATTTTTCTTTTAACTTTTAATTCCCTTTATGTTACACCTTACATTTGAGTTTCGAAGGAATTTTTAGGATGCCTACGCTGGATTTTTTAATTTCTAATTCGTTTCTTACCATAAATCTTTCTTTTAAGGAATTAATCTATCAACATCTCTTGGGAATAGTACAACTTCTTTTATGTTTTTACTATTTGTTAAAATTAATAGAAGTCTTGATATTCCCAAACCAAAACCTGCATGAGGAGGCATTCCTGAATCTAGAGCCTTTATAAACAAAGAGAAATTCTCAGGATTTAAGTTCATTCTCTTAAGTTTTTGAATAAGTTGCTCACTTTTATAAATTCTTTCCCCTCCTGAAGCTATTTCTAAAAATCCATAGTTAAAATCAAAGGATTTAGTAATTTTAGGATTATCTTCATGTTCATAGGTATAAAATGGCTTTAATTCGGTTGGCCAATCTATTATAAAGAAGAATTTCTTGCCAATCTTTCCTTCAAGCAATTTTAAAGTATGCTGAGTTAAATCATCACCCCATTTTATGCCATAAGGTTCAAGAATTGAAATTACCTCATCATATTTTATTCTTTCAAACTTATAGTCGACGTTTATTTTTTCACATTTCAAAACTTTAAACTCTTTTTCATTATTTTCATAGAGCTTGTTAATTACATACTTTATTAAGTTTTCTAACAGATCCATTACTGCATGATAGCTATAAAAAGCACATTCAACATCAAAGGATAAAAATTCAGATAAATGATATGGCGTTCTAGATTTTTCAGCTCTAAAATAGGAAGCTATTTCAAATACTTTTTCAAAGGCTGCTGAACAAATTTCTTTATATATTTGAGGGCTTTGGGCAAGGTAAGCTGTTTCATCAAAATATTTTACCTCAAATAGTTCAGCTCCTCCTTCTGTAGCAAATTTTATTATTTTAGGAGTAAATATTTCAATAAATCCTCTTTCATATAGAAATTCACGAATATATTTAACCATTGCAGATTGAATTTTAAATATTGAATTATAATCTTCTCTTCTTAATGAAAGATATCTTGCATCTAAAATCGTATTTAATTCAGCATCGACCTTTCCTGTAACATCTAAAGCTAATGGATGTTTTGCTTTAGATATTACTTTTATTTCATTTGGAATTATTTCATAGCCTAATTTTGCTATTGCAGACTTTTTAACTATTCCTTTAACATATATTACATCTTCATGATGTAATTTTTCACCTATTTTAGCTATTTCTTCTTGGTCTTTGTTTATTGTTATTTGTGCTTTTCCTGTAACATCTCTTATTATTATAAATAAGAATCTTGCAGTATCTCTAATCTCATGTACCCACCCATATAATTCTATCTCTTTATCAACTAACTCAGGAATTTCGTTTATGTAAACTTTTTTCATTTTGTTATTTTTAATAATTAAAATTATTTATTAGCTTAGCAATTTGTTCGAGTGAAAACAAACTCTTTGAAAGTAAGCTAATATAAGTTAATAATTTTAAAAAATAAACTATTTTAGCATGCTAAAATTATTAAAGAATTAATATAATGAAAGCAAAAGTTTGCAAAGTATGTGCTCTAAGTAATATTTTTTGTTCACAATGTAGCGAGAAATTTGAAAAAGGTATATTAAACTCAGCAGAAGTGGAGATCGCTAAGCATCTTTATGAAATTGAAGAAAAATTTAAAGAGATCAAAAATATAAATTTGGAAGAAGTTAACATCATAAATAATGATAATTTACTAGTTATAGTTTCTTCCCCTTCTCTTTTAAATCCACTGTTGATTTCTTCCCTTTCAAAATACTTAAGTAATAAAACAGGAAAGAATGTAAAAATAGTTGAGAAAGTTAAAGATGTAAAAAAATTTGTATCGCAAATTTTTTATCCTGCAAAAATTTTAAGTTTAAACCAAGTATGGTCACCCGCTGGCTCTTATGAATATAATATTAGAATAAGCAAGGAAGAAACAATAAAGCTTCCCATCAGTATAAAAGAAATGGAAAAAATTATATCAAAGTTGTTATCTACAAACGTAAGAATAACTATAGATTAGATCTTAAATTTTTTTAAATTTATAAAGCTCTTCTCTAAATTTTAATTTATGCCATTACCTTCTCCTGAAAAAATCCAGCTTGCTCAAAAATATCTGCTATTTGTAAAAATATGTAGAGAATGTGGTGCAAGAAATTCAATAAAAGCTGAAAAATGCAGAAAATGCAGAAGAAAGAATTTAAGATTAAAAAGAAGAGAGGTGATTAAGAAGTAACTAAAGCAACTTAAGTTTAGAAGTTATCTCATCTATTTTATTATCTTCATCAGGACCAATACCTAAACAAGTAATTGTTCCTGCAGGTATTTGTGTTAATCCTCTATCTTCAATTATTACTGCTATTAATCCTTTTTCAATTGCTTTTTTATATAAGTTCAACAATTCTTCTAAGCTATCAACTTTTAAAACTACTTTTTTTTGTCCAGTAATTAACCAATCTTCTGCCAATTTTTTATTTACTTTTAATGTCTCCACGAAAGCTGTAACTGAAGCATGAGCAACTTGAGCAGCAATTTTACCTTTACCCATTTTAATATCATTCCTAACAACAATAACCTGTTTTATTTCATTCATATTTTTAAAATAAATTAAATATAGAATATATGCATGATTTGATTATTGTTGGCGGAGGACCATCAGGTTTATCTTCAGCTATAGAAGCTTCTGATAATATAGATATTTTAATAATAGAAGAAGATAAAAGAGTAGGCATTCCTAGACATTGTACAGGAATAGTAAGTTATGAAGCCTTAAAGCTAATTGGAGAACCTGCTTTAAAAAGCGTAAAAAATAAAATAAGAAAAGCTGAATTTGTATCTCCTTCAGGAATAAAAGTTAATATAACTTTATCGCATCACAAAGTTTTTGTTTTAGAAAGAGTTTTCTTTGAAGAATTATTGCTTGAAAAAGCATTAAAAAAAGGAGTAAATGTGAGTCTTGGAGAAAGAGTTAAAAAGATTTCAATTGAAAAAGAAAAAGTAAAGGTAATAACAAATAGCAAAGAATACGAATCAAAAGGAATAATTTATGCGGCTTCTACGAAATATAAGTTAATAAATACAAGGGTTCCTAGAACTATTCCAGCAATACAATATGAATTTGAAGGAGAAGTTGAAGATGAAGAATGTGTTAAAGTTTTTCTTTGTAAAGAAGCTGAGGGATTTTTCGCATGGTATGCTCCCTCTTCTAATAATACTTTTCTTGTAGGGTTAGCTAACAAATACTTTTCTCCAAAGTTAATGCTAAATAAATTTATTTCTAAGAAAGGAATTAAGGGAAAAATTTGTGGAATTTATAGTGGAAGGATAGTTTTTGATAAACCTTTTAATCAAATTATTTTTTATAATGTAGCTTTGGCAGGTGATGCTGCTGCTCATGTAAAGCCTACTACAGGAGGAGGATTATATTATGGAATTTTAGGAGCAAAGATAACTGGAAAATTTTTCCCAAAATATGTACTAAGAAAAGATGCTTATTATAAGAACATAATCGAAAAATTTAATTCAAAGTATATAGTTAAACCTCTTAAAAGTATGTATGAATTTTCTAGAATATTTTTCTCTTTGCCTTTAAATTTATATGATAAGATTTTTTATGCTATTAAATCTTCAGACGTGCTGAATAAAATTCAAGAAAATTATATAGATTATCATGACAATGTTATTAAAAGCTTTTTAACTGACAGGAAATTGCTTTATAACTTAAGCATAGGATTTATAAAGGATTTCATAGACAATATATTAAGATAAAAATGCAATATTCATTAAAATTGCCAAAGTGTTCAACTTGTAATAGAATAATTCCACCATATGAAAGAGCAATAAAATTTCCATGTCCAAATTGCGGTGGTAGTATAATTGTGAGATGTCAAAAATGCAGAAAATTGGTTAACACTTATACTTGTGTAAAATGTGGTTTTCAAGGACCTTAAAATGGGTAAAGTATTAGTTGTTGTTAAAGTCTTGCCTAAGGATATTAGCATTAATTTAGATGAGCTATATCAAAGAATTAAGGAAAATTTGCCTGAAATTTTATCATTAAAGGGTTATAAAGTAGAAGAAATCGCCTTTGGTTTAAAGAGTCTAAAACTTTATTTTTCAATGCCAGATAATGTTGAAGGAGGAACTTCGGTTATTGAAGATTATTTAAATAAATTTGAAAGTATAGAACAAATAGAAATAGAATTTATATCTTTATTAAGGGAATAATTTTGTATGCATAAAACTAATTCTTCATTTAAAGAAAAGAAAGAATTTGTTTTAAGGGTTGCTGAAGCTAAGCAAAAAGATGTAGGAAAGGGAAGAGTAAGGATTGATAGTGAAATATTATTAAAACTTGGCGGATCAAAATCTTTAATTGTAGAAATAGAAGGAAAGTCAAAAACTGTAGCTATAGCTTTACCAGCCTATCCAGAAGATGATGGATTAAAAATGATAAGAATGGATGGATTGTTAAGAAAAAATGCAAATGTTTCATTAGGAGAAAAAGTTATAGTTAGGCCTGCTTCTTGTAAACCTGCTGAGGTAATAAAGCTTGCTCCTCAGGATCATATGATAAGTATCGATTCTTCTTCTTTGAATTATATAAAAAACAAACTTATTGACAAGCCTGTTTTAGAAAATGATCTAATTCAAGTACCTGGTCTTGAATATAATTTAATTTTTAAAGTAATATATACAAAGCCTTCAGGACCTGTTTTAATAACAAGCGATACCTCATTAATAATTTTAGAAAAACCTGTTTCTGAAATAGCAAGAGTAAAAGTAACGTATGAAGACATAGGAGGGCTAAAAAAGGTAATTGATAAAGTAAGAGAAATGATCGAATTACCTTTAAAATATCCTCAGCTTTTCAAAAAGTTAGGAATAGATCCTCCAAAAGGTATTTTATTATATGGTCCTCCTGGTACAGGCAAAACTTTATTAGCAAAAGCTGTTGCTAATGAAACTGCAGCGTATTTTATATCTGTAAATGGTCCAGAAATTATGAATAAATATTATGGTGAATCTGAAGCAAGATTAAGAGAAATATTTGAAGAAGCAAGACAACATGCACCTTCAATAATATTTATTGATGAAATTGATGCAATAGCTCCTAGAAGGGAAGAAGTGCATGGCGAAGTTGAAAAAAGAGTTGTAGCTCAATTGCTTGCATTAATGGATGGTCTTGAACCTAGAGAAAATGTAATTGTTATAGGTGCTACAAATGTTCCAAATTTATTGGATCCAGCTTTAAGAAGACCGGGTAGATTTGATAGAGAAATAGAATTTCCGGTTCCTGATGAAGAAGGAAGATATGAGATATTACAAATTCATACAAGAAATATGCCTCTGGATAGCAATGTAGATCTTAGAAAGCTTGCAGAAATGACCCATGGTTTTGTAGGTGCAGATCTGGCTGCCTTAGCCAAAGAAGCTGCTATGAAAGCAATTAGAAGATATTTACCAAACTTAGATTTAAGTAAACCAATTCCTCTTGAATTGCTGGATAATATAAAAGTAACCTTTGAAGATTTTCTTGAAGCACTAAAAGAAATAACTCCGAGTGCAATGAGAGAGGTCTATTTTCAAAAGCCTAATGTTAAACTTGAAGATATTGGAGGATTGGAAGAAGTAAAAAGAGAGTTGGAAGAAGCAATAATATTGCCAATAAAAAGAAAGGATATCTATGAAAGAATGGGAATAGAGCCTGTAAAAGGTGTATTGCTTGTAGGTCCTCCTGGTACAGGTAAAACAATGCTTGCTAAAGCTATTGCAAATGAAAGCGGAGTTAACTTTATCTCTATAAATGGACCTGAAATATTTAGCAAATGGGTTGGAGAATCTGAAAAAGCTATAAGGGAAATATTTAGGAAAGCAAGACTTTCTTCACCTGCAATAATATTTTTCGATGAAATAGAAGCTATCGCTTCGGTTCGAGGTATCTCAGGTAGCGAAGTTTATAATTCTGTTTTAAGTCAGTTTTTAACAGAATTCGATGGTTTCAAAAGCAATGAAAATGTATTTGTACTAGGTGCTACAAATAGACCTGATCTTTTAGATCCAGCTCTATTAAGAAGCGGAAGATTTGATAAAATTATACTTATTTTACCTCCAAATGAAATTGAAAGACAAGCAATTTTTAGAATTTATCTTAAAAAAATGCCTATAGCTGAAGATGTTGATATTTATGAATTAGCAAGAATAACTAATTGGTATACTGGTGCAGATATTAAAAATGTTTGCAGAGAGGCAGCTTTGATAGCTTTAAGAGAAAATATAAATGCAAATAAAGTATATAGAAAACATTTTTTGGAAGCAATAAAGAAAGTAAGTCCTTCTGCTAATGAAGTAATGGTTAATTATTACATTTCATGGTATAACAGAGCAAAACAAATGCTTCAAACAAAACCTTCTCCTATAACATTTTTATGAGCTATTACAGTTTACCTTTAGAAAATATAATTTTTGAAATAGTATCTAAAAAACAAAAAATTGATGAAAGGGAATTGATTGAAGAATTAAATAAAAGAAAAATTATGGTCTCTCCTTCTGAGTTAAATAATGCTTTAATAAAGCTTGAATTTTATGAAAAAATAATAGTTTATTCCCAAAAAGATACAAAAATAATAATGATAAGACAATAAAATATTGATGGGTGTAGATTTAGGTGAATTAATAGAAAGGAAAAATATAAGACTTGAGGATTTATCTGGAAAAATTATTGCCATAGATGCTTATAATGCTCTTTATCAGTATTTGTCTGCAATAAGGCAACCTGATGGTAAACCATTAATGAATAGACGTGGAGAAATAACTAGTCATTTATCTGGTTTATTTTATAGAACAATAAACTTAATAGAGATGGGCATAAAACCTGTTTATGTTTTTGATGGAAAACCTCCAAGTTTAAAGCAAAAAGAAATAGAAAAAAGGAGACAAATAAGAGAAGAAGCTGAAAAAAAATATATTGAAAGTTTGGAAGCTGGAGAATTAGAGGAAGCAAGGATTTATGCTCAACAAGCTTCAAGATTAACTGATAAAATGGTAGAGGATGCAATGAAACTTTTACAATACATGGGAATTCCGTATGTAATTAGTAAATCTGAAGGAGAGGCTCAAGCTGCATATTTAGCTATGAAAAATGATGCATGGGCTGCCGCAAGCCAAGATTATGATTCTTTATTATTTGGTTCTCCAAGATTGGTTAGAAATTTAACAATTAGCGGTAAAAGGAAATTGCCTCGTAGCGAAACATATATCGAAATTCAGCCTGAGCTGATAATCTTAGATGAAGTATTAAGAAAACTAAAATTAACTCGTGAACAACTAATAGATATAGCTATATTAATAGGAACAGATTACAATCCAGAGGGATTTAAAGGAATAGGACCCAAAAGAGCCTACTCTTTAATAACAATGTATGGTAATTTAAAGAAGGTTTTGCTTTCTCTTAAAATTCAATATAAAGATTACTATGATGAAATAAGGAATATTTTTCTTAATCCACCTGTAGAAACAAATTATAAGTTGGAATGGAATCCTCCAAATACTGATAAAATAATAGATTTTTTATGTAAAGAAAATGATTTTTCTGAGGAAAGAATATTAAATGCATTAAATAGGATTAAAAAATCAACAATATATACCAAAGGTCAAAAAGGTTTGGAAGCTTGGTTTAGTTAATCGTTTTTATAAACTTTACCTGTTCCTTTTAATGGTACAAAGGCACAATCGCATATTTTATTTGAATAAATTTTATTATCTTTTTTTCTTACTAAAATAAGTTCTTGACCAAACTCATATAAACCTACTGGAATTATTAGCCTTCCTTCATTTTCTAAATAGTTAATATATTCCAAAGGGATATCTTTTGAACAAGCTGTAACAATAATTACATCAAATTTATTTCTGAAAGGTAAAGAATGAGTAGCGTCTGCATTTATTACATGAATAAAATAGTCAAGATTTAGCTTTCTTAAATTTTTTTTAGCAAATTTAGCTAGTTCTTTTATTACTTCAATAGTAACGACTTCTGATTTTGTTATGTATTGATAAACAGAAGCCATATAACCTGAACCTGCCCCTATTTCTAATACATTATCTCCTTTTTTTAATTCGGTATGTTCACAAAGCATTGCTACCATATGTATTGCTGAAGTTGTTTGCCCATAACCAACTGGTATAGGAGTATCAACATAAGCATATTTTTTAAATTCTTCAGGTAAAAATTCTTCCCTAGGAATTTTCTTAATAGCTTCTTCAACTTCCTTTCTTCTAATTATTCCTAATAATTTTAATGTTTCTACAGTTTTTTCCATCAATTCATATTTTTGAAAATAAACTAATAAACAAATTTTAAAATTATTCTTAAATGAGAAAAAAAGAAAAAACCGTTATGGTCGGAGGAACCTTTGAAATAATACATCCTGGTCATATTTATTTATTAAGAGAAGCTAGCAAATTAGGCAAAGTTATAGTAGTTGTAGCTCGTGATGAAAATGTTAGAAGATTTAAGAATAGAGAACCTATAATCAATGAAAAACAAAGATTAACAGTTGTAAAAAGTATAAAATATGTAAGTAAAGCAATTTTAGGAAATCCTGGACCTGATATTTTTCAAATAGTAACAAAAATAAAACCAGATATAATTCTTCTTGGTCCAGACCAAAAAGTTGATGAAAATAAGCTTAAAGATTATTTAAGAGAACATGGTTTAAATAATGTAGAGATAAGAAGATTAAAAAAGAAATTAGAAGGTGAATTAAATAGTACAACCAATATAATAAATAAAATAATAAAGGAATATAGTAAAAGTGGGCCCGTAGCTTAGCCAGGTTGAGCACCCGGCTCTTAACCGGGGGGTCGTGGGTTCAAATCCCACCGGGCCCGTTTAAAATCTTATAAAAATTTAGAATTATTCCTAAATATAAGATCTGCTTTTCAATTCTTTTTAGTTTAAACTCTTCATTGATTTGTAGCTACATATATTATTGTGAACATTATGTGGTGTAGAGAATACTCCATTATTTTCTTATTAAATTGAAAATAAAGTTTCTCATAAAAACTAACATCTGCTTATGCGCTACAAGCTTTTCCTTCAACTTAATTAGACCTCATTTAAGCTAGAGTAAGTATTGTTACAGTATTTAAAAAAATTAATTTATAAAAAATTTTTAACTTAAATGATAACCTATTCTTTTTACTTTATGTAAAGTATATTTTTTAGGTTTTAATTCGTTTACAATATATTTGAATGCCTTAAGAGGTTGGCTTTTATATCCGCATGTATAGACATCTAATGAAGCATAGTTATATTCTGTCCATGTATGAATTGCAATATGGCTTTCCTTTATTAATGCAATAACAGATACTCCTCCCTTTTCTCCTTCCAGTTTCCATGCATGTATATCAACAAGATTCATTTTAGCTATTTTAACTGCTTCTTTTACTATTTCTAAAAGTTTTTCTTTAGAAGAGATTATTTCTTTATCGCATTCATACAAGTTTCCATATACATGCTTTCCTATAATTTTTTTCTCTTTCTTTTTTAATTTAACTAGAGGTTGTCCCACTTCGGTTTTTCTAATGGATTTTTATACAGAAAGGTATTTAAGCTTTTTTATTGAAGAATTATAAAAACAACTGGAAATGGAAGGGAAAAATTCTTCAAGAAATGACAGATATCATGATGTTATAATAAGGCTAAATTCTGTAAGAATGCTTAGAAGCTTAAAGAATTTTCTAAAATATAATGAAATGGAGAAAATTTTTGGAATTCCAAAATCTATTCTTTCAAGATATATTTCAGGAAGTGTACTTCCAAGCAAAGATAAAGCAGAAATTATATATGAACAATGTATAAGTAAGGGATTAATTAAAGAAATAATTAATAAAAACAATTTAAATAATAACGGAGTTTATAATCCTTCTTCAATATACCTTTTTTCTTCACTAATATTAAATCATTGTTACAATCTTGATGTAAACAAAGTAATAGTTTTTTTTCCAAATGATATTTTTTTAGGATTTTTAGTAGCTTTGGAATTAAACTCGCAGCTTGTATTTGCTTATAATGAAAAATATTTTCCTTCTGAAAAAAGGATCGAATATACTTATAGCTTAAAATTAAACAAACCATTTGAATATGAAATTAAAAATACAATTGCTATTTTAAAAAATTCATTAAAAAAGTTTGATAAAGTATTGATAACTGGTTTAAGTTTATCAAGGATGGTTGAATATTTAGCCTTGGTTTCTCTTATTAAAAAATTAAAATTCGTAGAAATAGCTGGAATAATTATCGTTTTTTCTGAAAATAAGAAATATGTTAAAGAATTTCAAGATAGATTAAACCAGATATATCCTAATATTTACTTTAAAATTATTTTATGATTTTGCAAAAGATCAAATCTTGTTATTTAAGATGAGCTCAGAAGATTGACAAGAGAAGCATTAACTGGTCTAAAGGCTATTCCTTTTTCTGTAATAATTGCATCTATTAATTCAGGATCTGTTATATCAAAGGCTAAGTTTAATACTTCAGCATCTTTTGGAGCTATGTAAAATCTTTTTATTTTAATTACCTCCTCTTTCCCTCTTTCCTCAATTTTTACATCTTCAACTTTATTTTTTGTATCTATTGTCGATGTAGGTGCTGCAACATAAAAAGGAATTTTGTAATAATTAGCTATCAATGCTATATTTAATGTGCCAATTTTATTTATTACATGACCGCTTAGAAAAATTCTGTCTGCACCTACCAAAACTTTTTTTACCATACGTTTTTTCATTACTATACCTACAGCACTATCTGGAATTATTTTATAAGGAATACCTAATTTTTTTAATTCCCATGCAGTTAATCTTGAACCTTGCAACTTAGGTCTTGTTTCTGTTACAAACACTTGTATTTTTTTACTTTCAGCAGCTTTTGCTATTATTCCTAAAGCAGTTCCTATGCCAACTGTTGCTAATGCACCTGTATTACAGTGAGTTAAAATAATATCATTATCCTCGATTAACTTTTCTCCATTTTCAGCAATTTTCATATTTGCTTTTATATCTTCTTCGCAGATTTTCAATGCTTCTTGTAAAATTTTTTCTTTAATTTTTTCCAAATTTTCTTCATTGTTTATCGCATTTTTTATTCTATCAATAGCGAAATACATATTGTAAGCTGTGGGTCTGGCACTGATTAACTTATTTGAATATTCTTCTATAAGGGCCTTAATTTCTTCCTTTGAAGAATATTTTTTGTAAAGTGCTACTAAAGCTAAACATAAAGCAGAAGCTCCACCTATTGCAGGAGCACCTCTTATTCTCATTTCCCTTATTGCTTCTATAATTTCGTCAGGGTCATTCGTTTCTATTATTTTGAATTTATTTGGTAGCAAATTTGTATCTATAAATCTTACTTTTCCATCCTTGAATTCTAAGTTTATTATCATTTAAAAATTATTCATTTTTCATTATTATTAATATTGATGAAATATAACATAATTGTCGATGAAGAATTTAAAATATACTTGCCTTTAAATTTATCTTTAAGTTTAGCTGAATCAGGATATGGATTTATTGAAGGAAATAATCTTTATTTAGAACCTTACGAAGCTCTTTATTTATTATATAAAAATAAAGCTAATATAGTAAAGGATGGAAAGAATATAAGCTTTGAAGAAGCTTTTAAGATCTTTTCAAGCAAAACGGAAAGATTGTGGGAACGCTTTATTGTTTACATGACTCTAAGGGAAAAGAATTATATTGTAAGAAAAGGATATGGAAATGAATATGATTTTTTGTTATATGAGAAAGGAAGCAACTATAAAGAAGATTATGCAAAATATATTGTAACGATATTAAGAGAAGGATTAAGCATTCCAATAAAAAAATTAGATGAAATGTTGGATTTTGCTAGGAGAATGAGAAAAGAATTGATTATTGCGATAATTGATGGTAATGGTGATGTTTCATTTTATAAAGCTTCAAAAGTCAGAATCGTATGAAAGTTCTTCCATATATTAAGATTACAAGACCATTTAATTCTTTCATGATGGGTTTAGCTGTAATAGTAGGAATTCAGGTAGCTGATCCTTATTGGGTAAATTTAGAATATGATTTTATTTTTGGAAAATCTCATTATTTCTTTCTTCTAATTAACTCCTTTCTTGTTGCTTTCTTTATTACTTCTTCTTCAATGGTCCTAAATGATTATGCAGATTATTCTATAGATAAAATTAATTTTCCTAACAAGCCTTTACCTTCAGGTTTAATAAAAAGAAACGTAGCATTATATTATGGTATCATATTAGCTTTGGTAGGTTTAATCTTTGCTTTTTTAATAAAAAATTTTCTTTCAATTTTCTTAGCTTTTACGGGATTAATAATAGCAATACTTTATAATTTTTATTTTAAAAAGAAAGGTTTTATAGGTAACTTAATGGTAGCTTATACCACTGCTTTACCCTTTATATACGGTGCAAGCTTAGTTTATTTCAAAAATTTTGAATTTATTGCTATTTTATCTTTAATGGCATTTTTTTCTAACGTAAGTAGAGAAATAATAAAAGGTATAGTTGACATTGAAGGAGATTCAAAAATGAATATAAAAACGTTAGCTAATACTAAGGGCCCTTTTCTAGCTTCCAAAATAGCTTCAGCTTTCATAATAACTGCAATAATATTAAGTATAATTCCTTTCTTAATTTCATTCTCATTCTATTATCTTTTATTCATAACAATTGCCAACTTAATTTTCTTATATTATACAATAAAACTTTTGAAGAATCCTTCAAAATATAATTCCTATCAAGTTAAAAAAATGTATTTGGTAGCAATGTTTATTGCTTTGATAGGCTTTTTATTTTTATAGAATGGTTAAAGAAAAAATCCAACTAGTAAGAGGAATGCGGGATCTAATTTTCGATGAAGCTGAAAAAATAGTCAAGATAATCAATGTTGCTAGAAATATCGGCTATTTATATGGATATAGAGAAGTTATTCCTCCAACAATAGAATATTATAACTTATTTGCAGAAAAATCTGGATATGAAATTAAAAAAAGAATGTATGTTTTTGAAGATTTATCTGGAAGAAAGGTGGCTTTAAGACCAGAAGGAACTCCTTCAATTGCTAGAATTTTCATAAATGAACTACAAGCACTTCCTAAACCTATCCGTGTTTCCTATTTTATAAACGTATTTAGATATGATGAACCTCAAAAAGCAAGGTACAGAGAATTCTGGCAAGCAGGATTTGAACATCTAGGTTCAAGTAGTATTTTGGCAGATATAGAAGTAATTAAATTATGTTATGATATATTTGAAAATCTTAATTTAAAAAATGTTAAAATGAAGGTTGGAAATATGGATTTTATTAAAAAGCTTCTAAGAAAGACTTCAGTAAGAGAAGAAGATATACCTTATTATCTACATTTAATAGATAAAAGAAATTTTGATGAAATTAAACAAAACTTAGAAAAATTAAATAATGGAAAAGAAATCTATGAAATTTTGTTTCAATTATCCCAACTAAAAGGTAACATAGAAGATAAGTTTTCAGAAGCTTCAGAAATCTTAAAGAAATATGAAGATTTGGCTACTTTATTAAGCAATTTTAAAGAGGAAATTTTAATTATTTCTTCTTTTTTCCATGTTGAACCAGATTTTTCATTTGCAAGAGGTTTGGAATACTATACAGGTATAATATATGAATATTATCATGAAGATCTTAATGTTGCTATAGGAGGTGGAGGAAGATATGATACTCTTATTGAATATTACGGCGGGCCAAAAGTACCAGCAACAGGCTGTGCTTTAGGTGTGGATAGAATAGCATTAATATTTAAAGATAATAATGGTTTAAATCAAAGAAAATGTTTAATTTATTTAACAGATATAAATAAAGAAACAATAAATCATGCTTTGAATTTTCTTAATGAAGCAAAAAAATTTAAACTTGTAACAAATTTTGATACCTCTAATAGAAGTTTATCTGAATCTATAAAATATGCGTTAAAAGAAAATTATAACTTTTTTGTTATTATTGGTGTAAAAGAAGTAAATAATAAAATTATTACTATAAGAGATTTATCTAAAAGAGAACAATATGAAATAAGTTTAAGTAATTTATCAGAATGGCTTTCAAAAAATGTCTGAATTAGAAAAATTAAGAAAATATTTAAAAGAAAAAAGATTAAAGGCTCGTTTATATTTTGAAGGTATTAAATATGCAATAGTTTTGAATAGTCAAACAATTGTAGAGGAAAAAACCACAGGTTTACACGTTAAATGGTTCCAGGCTTTTGGGAACAAAACATTGAATGATATTTTCAAGCATTTTAAACTATCAAAAATTATTATTTCAAATGGTAAAGAAGAGAAGGAATTTAAAACTTTAATTGATGCTATAAATTACTTATTATTTTAAAATATTCTTTAATAACCATTCCTTATCCATTTCGATAAGATCTTCATAATTGGTTCCTATACCTAAATATAATATTGGTTTTTTAGTAGCATAAATCAATGACAAAGGTACTCCTCCTTTTTCATCTGCATCCACTTTGGTAACAATATATCCATGTATCGGTATTTCTTTTCCAAAAATTTCTGCTTGGTAATATGCATCATTTCCAGATAAACTATCAACGACTAGTATTACAAAATCAGGCTCAATAACTTTTATAAGCTTTTTCATCTCATCTACTAAGTTTTTATCTGTTTGCATTCTTCCTGCGGTATCGATCAATACTACATCGATTTTTTTATTATAGGCATATTCTACTGCACTATAAGCTACAGCTGTAGGAGAAGCTCCGTATTTATGTTTTATATATTCCACGTTTAAATTTTTAGCATGTTTTTCAAGCTGTTCTATTGCTCCTGCTCTGAAAGTATCTGAACAAGCTAGCAAGCACTTTAGGTTATATTCATTCTTTAATTTATAACATAATTTAGCTATAGAAGTTGTTTTTCCATTGCCATTAATTCCAATGAAAACTATAACAAAAGGTTTTTCTTGCTTATCTTTAATCATTTTAATAAGATCATATTTAGGTAATTGTCTAAATGTTTCCTCAATTAAATTTTTAAATACGTCATCAATTATTTCCTCTATTTTTGTAAATCTTGGGACTTTTTTATTTAATAATGCAGACTTTATATCTCTAACTATTCTTTGAGCAATTTCTTCAGATACGTTATTTTCTACTAAATTAATTTCAAATTCCCATAAAGCTTTATCTAGATCTTTTTCATCGAGCGTCGTTGTTGCTATCTTTTCTTTAATTTTACTTATTGCTTTTTTAATGCCACTAAACATTAACTTTTTTCGGTCAATTTTGCTATTTCTCTTTCAACTCTTGAAATGATATTACTTAATTCTTGGATTATTTTGTTCAAATTCTCAATATTTTCCATTAGTCTTTTCTTCCTTCTGTTTATAAAATCAATCGATTCTTCTAAAGTATATTCAACATATATTTTACTGCCTACATGAACCAAAAGTTTTGTGTTTGGTTTATAATTTATTAAAATATGAGAACCGCTTCCTATTGATGCAAACATTTCAACATTTTCTTCTTTAAGTTTTTTTAATTCTTCAAAACAATTTGAAGTAACTTCCATTTCATTATATGCTGCTAGCATTAAAGTTAACTGGCTTTGATAGCTTTCTAATAATTGCTTGTAATATTCATATTCTATTAATTTCCTATTTAATATAGCATCCTTACTGCTCATTTTTTATTTCTTTTATTTCTTCAATATAAATATGACTTCTCTTAACTTTATAATTGCTTCCTAAAGTAGAAAGCAAAATATCTATAGCATGCTTTAACGAATATGCTTTTATTCTTTTTTTAAATTTTAAATAAAACTCGGTACCTTTTCTAATGTATCCTTTAGCTTCAAAATCTTTAACTACTTTTTCCAAAGAAGATTTGGTCGATTTTCCCAATTTCAACACCCGTCGTTAACCCGCCTACAATTCCTCCTTTATTATTACATATTAAACCTAATTTAATAATTTTACTTCCTCTATTTACGCTTCCATAATCTCCATTTGTATTGAAAGTATTTTTGAATATTTCTAATGCTTTTTCACTAAAATAATTTGAAGCCAAAAATCCTTTGTCATTAACATATAAGAAAGATGCTAAGTAATTTTCTCCCTTAGGCAAGAAAGAAATATTTTTAACTTTTAAAGTCTCCTTTATTATGTTTATTTCTTCTTCATTAAAATTAATATGAAGAACTGCACCATTCGAATTACAACTTATTAAATTACCTAACACATTGTATTTAGATTTTAAAACTTCGACGTTTTCAAAATATGAAGTCATTTTATCTCTTTCTTCTTTTGTAGAATTCCATGGTAGCAATATTCCTTTTTCATTGAAGGCTACAAAAATTCCTATTAGGTTACTTTCTGCAATTGTTGTTTCATCAACTTCTACTTCAAGTATCTCTTTAAAAAATTCCTTTGTTTTTTTATCTATTCCCTTTGGTAAAAAACAAACTTTATTTGTAGCTATAGAAAAAGCACCTATAATTTCCATATTAAAAATAAATGCCCTATCTATTCCTGCCATAAATTTAAGCAGAAAATACTAATGCCCTATCTTTATTCGTTATTATAATTTTAACTTTTATTTTTCTAGGAGGCTTTTTAATTCCTCTTTTCCATATTGTTTCATTAACTTCTTGACTAATCCATACTTCCTTTTGTTTTGTAAATCTTTTTACCAGTTCTCTTAGAAGCTTTACAGCCTTTTTACTTCTTTTATATAATGGAGCCTTTTTAGCATCTCTTAAATTTATAGTCATAATTCTTTCTTCTTTAATACTTTCATCTTCATAGAGGAAATCTTCTATTTTAAATTTTTCTTCTACAGATTCCTCCTTTACTTTTTCTTTAATCTCTTCTTTCTTAACTTCTTTTTCTTCACTCATGGTTTAATGGAAGAAGTACGCCAGGTTCTTCTTCTATTATGCCTTCTTAATCTTTTACCTCCTACTTTTGTTTTTGCTGTAACCCATATAGGAACAGCTTCTGCTAATTTGCTTTCTCTTGCTAATTTCTTTTTTCTATAAGAGGTCTTATTTCTAGCCATTATTCTTTTCTATAAATTTTGAACCTTAATTCCCTTGTTGTTTGAATAGATCTTAATAGTTCTTTTACTTGTTCGTCTGTCAAAGGTTCTTTAATTTTACCAGCCAATGCAAGTTGCATCAATTGTAATTCAAGTTGATTTATTAATTCAGGTTTAACTAGTTTAACTGTATTAATTCTATTTCTTGCTTCAGGTGTTAAAATTTTCCTTAATATTTCTTCCTTCTTTAATTCAAATTCTCTCCTCCTTCTTTCTTCCTCATATGATTCTTCCAATCTTTTTCTATATTCTTCTAATTTTCTTCTTCTAATTTCCTCAAGTTCTAAATCTTCGCTCATTTTCTCACCTATATTTAGCTAATGCGGGAATTTCTTTCACTATTTCATTATATAATTTATCAGCTATTTTATATAACAATGATTGTCCTTCACTAGTTAATATTCTTCCTTTAGGAGTTTTTTTAACATATCCTGCCATTTCCAATTGTTGCAATATTTTTCTTATTATTGCCCCACTAGCTTTAACATGGTGTTCTCTTCTTTTACTAAACTTTTTTCTTCCTCCATACAAAACTCTTAAAGTTTTAACGCTAACAGGTTGCAATAAATATACTTTCCTCAATATAGCAGCAGCTCTAATATACCACCAATCATCTTGAATTGGTAATCTTTCTCTTGAAGGAGAAGTTTTAACAAATATGGACCATGGTGGAGGCTGAATTTCTTTAACATTTTTTAAATATTTAGCTAACTCAGCTATGAATCTATCAGCAGGAATTATTTTAGGATCTACCATATGTGTTAAAATTTAAGTAAGAATTATTAATATATTTTTCTTTCAACTTCTTTTCTAATTACTCTACCGCAATCTAAACAGGTAGTTATTATTTTAATTTTTTTCCCTTTTCCTTCAATTCGAATTCTAGCACCATCAGGAGGTAATAATAAGTTAAAACAGCTTTTGCAATAAAGAGATCTAAAATCTTTAGGGAATTTTAAATTGAATCGTGTTTTAATTTTATATGCGTGATAAACACAGTTTTTTGAAAATTGTTTATTTATTTTGTAATATTTTAGGGCATAATCTAACAGTATCTTAATTCTTTGCTTAGCTAAATCTATTTGCTTATATTTTTTCACATAACTTTTTAAGATTTTTTAATAATATTTATTTTGGAAATGGCCCGGATTGAGTAGCCTGGTAGCTCGTAGGCCTGTGGAGCCTATTGCATGGGTTCAAATCCCATTCCGGGCCTGCTGTTAATTTTATTTTTCTCTCTTTAGTTTATTTTATTGAAGGGCCGGTAGTTCAGTGGTAGAATGTCCGCTTCGCACGCGGAAGGTCGAGGGTTCGAATCCCTCCCGGTCCATGAAATTCAACTATTTTAAAAACAATTTTTTAGATGGTTAAAATGACCATAAATTTTGATCAACCGAGTTAGTAAAGAAGCCAATAAATAGATTTGGCCAAAGTAAAAATATCAAAATAAATAAAAAAATTATTAAAGGAAAAATAGAGACATGGTAGAATCAAAAATTACAGAGGAAAATTTTGGACTTTGGAAAAATTGGAAGATTTCTAACGAGGGATATGTCAGAAAACTGAGGAAAGAAAGTAAAAAGGCTTGAAAGATTGGGATAGAAGTATGTTTTTCAAGCTGATAAGAAATCACATACAATGAAGGTCTTAATGAAAGAGTAAAAGTTATTGTTGTTAATTTTAAATTGTTTAAAAATGTTAAACTTTTAAGGCATTTTCAAATATAATATATACGTTTAGTAGGTGAACTTTATGAATGAAGATAATACTAACGAAATAATAAGGCTAAGAAGATTATTGAAAGAATTAAAGAAGAAAGAAGGTAAAGGAACTGAACTTATTTCTTTGTATATACCTTCTGAAAGACAGATGAGTGATATATTAAATGTTTTAAAAAATGAATATTCACAAGCAGGCAACATAAAGGATAGAAGCACAAGGCATAACGTACAAGAAGCGTTAACTTCAATTATTCAAAGATTAAAATTATTTAATAAAGCCCCTCCTAATGGTTTAGTTGTATTCGCTGGTTATGTAGATAAAGGAATACCAGGTGCAGAAGAATTTGAAATTCATTTAATAGAACCTCCTTATCCTATTAATGTTTATTTGTATAGATGTGATTCTCGTTTCCATACCGAAATATTAGAAGAAACTATTAAAGTAGGTAAAAAATATGGTTTATTGGTATTAGATAGAGAAGAAGCTTCTTTTGCTATAGTTTATGGTAATAATATTGAAATACTTGAAACAATTACTTCAGGAATACCTGGTAAACATAGAGCAGGAGGACAATCTGCAAGAAGATTTGAAAGAGTTATTGAAGTTATGACCAACGAGTTTTATCATAGAGTTGCTGAAAGAGCTGTAAAATATTTTCTTAGGGAAAACGTTGTTGATGGTTTATTAGTAGGAGGACCTGGACCAACAAAAAATGAATTTCTTGATAAAGATTATTTACCTACAGATTTGAAGAAAAAAGTAATAGATGTTATAGATTTAGGATATTCTGGAGAAGAAGGAATTTATGAATTGGTTGAAAGAGGAAAGGAAAGTTTGCAAAAAGTTGAAATTGTTAAACAGAAAGAGGAAATTTCTAACTTTTTAAAATATTTAACTGAGAATCCTAAACAGGTCAGTATAGGCTTAAATGAAACTTTAGCAGCTTTAGATAAAAATTTACTTTTGAAAATCTTAATACCTGAAGATTTAGAAATAATCAAATTAATATATGAATGTTTAAGTTGTGGAAATAAAGGAGAAATTCTTACTCATTCAGAAGAAATTATTAAATTAAAATCCGAATTAAAATGCAGTAAATGTAATTCAACTAATTTAAAATTTGAAGAAATAAATGAAACCGATAATATTCTAGAAAAAATCTTTGAATCTGGAACAGATTTGATACTTTTAAGTAAAAATTTAAATGAAGCTTCTTCAATTAAAAAGAGCTTTGGAGGTATTGTAGGAATATTAAAATACTAATGAAAAAAACCATCTTAAAATTAGGAGGTCATTTGCTTAAAAATGAATATTTTAAAAAATATGCAGAAACTTTAAACGAAGCAATAAAGATAAAGAAAGATTTAATAGTTGTCATAGGAGGTGGAGATAAAGCAAGGGAATTTATTGAAATTGGAAGAACTCTTAACTTAAGTGAATCCTTCTTAGATTATTTGGGAATTTTAATAAGTCATGTGAACGCTTTAATATTTCATCAATATCTTTCTAAATATCATGAAATCTATTTTGTTAAAGAATTGGATAAATTAATTGAATTGGCAAATTTAAATAAAGCTATAATATGTGGAGGTTTCTTTCCTACAATTTCAACAACTACTGTTGCTTGCATGATTTCTGAGCTTACAAATGGAGAGCTATTATATGCTACGAATGTTGAAGGAATATATGATAAAGATCCTAAAAAATTTAAAGAAGCAAAACTTTTTACTCGAATACATATTGATGAGCTAATCAAGATTTTTGAAAAAAACCAGGAGTTTTATGCTGGAGGATATAAATTATTTGATTTACAGTCTTTGCAAATATTAAAAAGATCAAAGATTCCTGTTAGGGTATTTAATGGAGAGAATCCTGAAAATATTATAAAGGCTATAAAGAATGAAGATATAGGAACAGTAGTATATTATTAAAGAACGTTTTAACTTTAAAGTATCTGTTCTTAGCTTTTTAGGTTTAATTTTTTAAATCATTTTAAATAATTAATATTTGGTAGCAGGGGTTCCCGAGCCAGGTCTAAGGGGCGGGACTCAAGATCCCGTGGCTTTAAGGCCAGCGTGGGTTCAAATCCCACCCCCTGCATTGTTCATTAAAAAATCTTTAATAATTTCCTCAGTACTTTTATCTTTAAACTTTTTACATAATCTCAAATAGTTCTTCTTTAATTTTTGGTAATCTATGTTATAAATTAAAGAAATGTCTTTGAGAGATAAATTTTTAAATCTTTTTTGACCGATTATTTTAAGTATAAGAGCTTTTTTAAAATTTAACTTGGTATAAAGTTTTATTCTTTTTTCAAACTCTTTATATCTTCTAAAAAGATTATTTTTCGAAATTCCTAAAAACTTGGCTACCGTTTCAAAAGAAACATTGATATTATTTCTTTTGCAATAAAAAATTATTGCTACACCTAGAAAAATCTCTTCTATGCCGCTATAGTTTAAAAATACTTTGATTATATTAATATATTTTTTTGCTTCTTTTACTATTTTTTTATTAATTAAAGAATTATCTTTAATTTCATTTCTTATAATTTTAATTATTTCTTTTTTATTTTTAATATTTTTATCTGTTATTAAATATAAAATTTTATCATTTATTTTGTTTTTATATTTTGATGGTATTTTTAATTTTAAAAAAGTTTTAGAAAAATATAAATTTTTTCTATTAAACTTTTGTTTTTTCTCTTCTTCTTTTATAAAATTTATTGTTGAAAAAATTATGTAATTGCTAACAAGACCGCATTGAGTGCATACTAAGTATTTTGAATTATTAATCTCTTTTAGTTCTTCTCCGCAGTTTTCGCATTTAAGCATTACTTTCTTCTAAAAAGTATATTGTTTTATAAGAAAGTCTTTTGTATTTAACTCCAGGCATCTTTATTAAATATTGGCTAATTTTCTGTGGGGTAGCTTCTATTCCTTTAGCTAAGAGATAAGCTGCTATATCCTCTACAGTAGCCTTTTTAAGTTCAAGCAACGATTTGTATAGTGCTGCCTTAAAGTATAGGCTATCCATCAAAAATTATTATGAAAAAAATATAAAAGGCACCTAAGTAATTTCCTCTACAATTATTAAATTTTTCTTAATATCATAACTTAAGTATAACTTATTAATTTGTTTATTTATTTCTATGTATGTAAAATTTACGTAATATTCTACTTTATTCTTGTAAATGTTTTTTATTATTTTATTTGGATCATAGAGAATAATACTAATGTTTTTGCTAACTTCTATCGTATTATTATAGATTTTTATCCATGTATTAGGTGGAAGTTTTATTACTAACCTTGTAGCTTCTAATGGATTACCATAAATTTTTTGAATAGAATTATTTAAATTATTCAAAGCAATTTCCAAAGCTTTTTCTGAGGTAAATTCGTTATAAAAATACACTGGTGTTATGCCTAAAGCAAAGGTTATTCCAATTATTATTAGCAAACTTAAAGTAATCAAAAAGCTATTTACTATTTCGCTATTCATGCTAAAAGCCAAAATATTATTCCAAAATTATTAACAATCTTGATTAATAGCCTGTCTTTATATCTACCTTCTGTTATTATTATGAATTTATTGTCTGATGTCAAAATCAATGAATCAACTTTGGAATTGCTATAATAAGTTTCTACTTGATAGTTAACAAAGAAATGCTTTTTAAAAAAGGGAAAAAGAGATAATTCAATTTTATAATATACATTTTCGCTTTCAGCAGCAATAAAAAGTTCTGTTGTGCTAATGCTTAAAGTTACATTAAACAAAATTTGATTATCATATAGGCAATAAACAGAAAAGAATGCATCCTTTCCTTTCTTATTATTGTTTGTTATAAATATTTTGACTATACTCTTACTTTTGCTTATTTTTTCAGCTTTAATTAAAGATTTATTTAAATATTCATTTGCTAAATTTTCTGCAAACTTAGCTACATTTTCAGTGTTTTTTTCGTTTATGTTATAGTTAAAACTTCTTTGAGTACCATAGGATATCGATTGTATACAAAAATAGGAAATGTTAACTTCTTTAAGGAATATTTCTTCCTTATTTATTGTTTGAATATTTAATGTTGTAATATAAAATGATGAAAGAATTATTATCACTGCTATAATAGCTGAAATAGGAATTAAAACCTGTGCTTTTTTATTCATTTGCTTATACATAGAACAATAATTAACATGTTAGTATATTCAGTACCGTTTTTACCATTTAATATGATATAAGATGAATTACACATTGTTTTATCAAAGTTATTTCTTTGGTGATACCATAATAGATTTAAATTTTCATCGTAAACTTCAATTCTATAACCATAATCTGGTGGTATAGCTTTTTCTAAAAGATCTATAATTCTATTATAATTTGAATTATAAACATCTGTAGCGATACCACTTTGAATCAAATAAGAAAGTATTCCTGAAGCAAGCTCCCTATCATCTTGATTTTTATTGAAATTAACAGCATTTGTTTGTAAATAGTTGCTACTAATTAATAATGAACTGAATATTATGAAGCTTGCTAATATGGCTTCTATTATTCTTGCTTGAGCTCTTTTATACATATACCACTACCCTAACGATTATTAATGTTTTGTCTATATAAGCCCCTACATACTCTCCTTTGTTTATTAAAGGTTTTTTGAAGCTTTCAAACAATATATTTTCCTTTATTCCTTCGTTTGTATATTCAATTTCTTTAACTTGAATATATATTTTAATATTTTCCTTTATTCCATAATTTTGAGGGTCATCAGATGGATTCTTAAATTCTTTGTTATATATTATTCGTTGACAAATCATCTTGGCATAATTATTTAGTAAATTTTCCATCTCTTTTTCTTCTGTGATATTTGAATATATTATAATGTTATTAACTGTCCATATGAAAACTATTAAAATAATTATAACACCAAAAATTGTTTCGTTTAAGTTTTCCATTTTAAATCGAAAATAAGTTTAAAAATAAGCTTAAATTTAAAGCTAAGAAATTCAAAACTAAACAAATTAAAGCATTTTTGCTTCCTAATTTTAAATCTTCTCCTATAGAACCGCTAAATAACCCCAATAAAATTGAATTTAAGAAACTTGAAGCGTAAAGCATTTCATTTAGTAAAATTATTTCGTTTATAGAAGAACTTAATATGAATGAAGGAGCATAAATTAAGTTAATTTCTCCAAAAACTTTACTTAAACTGATTAGAACATTTGAAACTATACCTACTGCAAAACCTAATAATAAGCTTAAAAGAAATGAAGAATAAGCAAAGAAGTTGCTTCTTAGTTTAATTATTTTTCTATTATTTTCAAGTTTATTTATGAAATCAGCAATATCTTCAAATGTAGCAGGATCTACACCAATCCTGTCACTTTCATCTATAATGGTAAACATTTGTTTGAATATTATCGGTATATTTTCTTTATCAAGCATATCTTCAGTATTCAATCCTAATTTTTTTGCAAATATTATTTTCTTAAGTAATGTATTAGTTTCTTCATCATATCTATCATGGATTTTTTCTATAGCTTGATAAACTCCATTACCTTTCTTGATCTCTTCAGAAATATCTCTAATTACCATCGGTAAATTTCTTAAAAGCTTTTCCTTTTTACTTTTTTCTTCAAAAATCAATAAATATAATATCAATAAATTAAAAAGCAAAATTAAAAAAATAAGTAAAGTAAATGTTATAAACTTAACTAAAAATAAAAACAATAAAACAAAATTAATAATGGGAAAAACAATTATTTTTTTATTTTTCTTAATTTTTATTGGAATATAAAAGTAATTTGGTATACTAGTCTTTAAAATAGTATAAAATAATATTGAAAATATTAAAGGTAATATATATAAAAAGAATATAAATTGGAAAATATTAGAAAAACCGATAAATACAGAAGTTATTGCTATTGTTATTGGTAATAATATAAAAACTATTATTTGTGAAGCTGTTAATATATTAAATTTTTCAACGACGTTGTTTATTTTTCCTTCGACATACTTAAATATATCCTTAAGCTTTTCTTTAAATAACAAGTATAAATTAGAACCTAAAGATATTGATGTAGCTGTTAAAAGTAAACTTTTTACTTCCTGCGATGGAAACTTTTTTGAATATAATGATATTGATTGAATAGGATTTAAATTGAGCAAAATCCTCAATTTTTCTATTTGCAAAAACATTCTGGCAAAACCTTTAAAGAACTTACTTCTTGCTAAATAGGATAAAGCATAATATGGATTCATGTTAGAAGCACTAAAGATTGTTAAAACCATTGAAGCAAAAGGTAATTCTTTATCCAAATCTGATTTTATTTTTCCTTCCTTTAAAATAGGTAATAGAATTAAGTATATTAATAAAATGAAAGGATATATTAACAAAATTACTCCAATAACAATTACTATAGGATTAAATCTTATTAAATCAAAAAATAATATAAAAAGAATAATTATTAAAATGTTGGAAATCAAAGCAGATAATAATATATTCAAAATATTTTTTATAAAGTTATTTGGCGTTTCATTAATATCAGAATAATATAATTTAGTTTCATAGAAAGCAATTAAATTATCTTTAAATTTTGTTTTTCTTTCAATAATTATTAATAAAGTTTTATTTACTATATTTATTAAAAAAATTGACAATATGCCATAAAGAATAAGATAAAAAGCTATCAAAAAATTATTTAAAAACATTGATAATATAATTGAAAAGATAAATACATTGAAATTTATTTTTGATATTTCTTTTATTTTAAATACTTCTATAATTTTATGTAAAATCTTTTCAAATTTTTCTTCTTCCTTCTTTTCTTCAATTATTATTTCCTCAGACATTTTCCGTCTCACCTACACTTATGCCTTCTTCTACTTCAATTTCTTTTCCTTCTTTTTCTTCTTCCTTAATTTCTTCAAGCTTAAACTGCTTAGGATTTTCATAAAATTTCCAAATAAGCTGTGTTACAAATCTATAATCTAAAAATTTTTCCTCGATTAAGCTCTTTTCTTTTAGTTTTAAAAAGAATTTATATTTCATTATAAGATCATCAATGAACATTTTTTCATCCCATCCTTTTTCTTCCATTATTAACTTAGCAGTAGGTAATCTTACAATATTTTCAAGTTTTGGAACATTAAAACTATCCTTTAAACTATCATAAGAGAACATTTTATAAAACTTAACTTTCTTCTTTTCCAATTGGACTTCAAGATCATAGATTCCTGCTATTCTTCGAACAAATACTTTTCTTGGAATACCTCTTTCATCTTCTTTTATTAAAACATATTTTTTAATATTAACTATTGAATGTAAAGAAGCTAAACTGCCAATATCAACGTTTATAGGCTCGTTTATTAATCTTTCTATTGCAACATTATGGGTTTCCGCATGAAAACTGGTTATTCCTCCATGTCCTGTCATTATAGCTTGAGCCCATATTCTTCCTTCCTCTCCTCTTACTTCTCCAACTATTAAATAATCTCCGCTCATTCTTAATGCATGTTTTACTAAAGTAAACATATCTATTGAGCCCTTTTCATCCAAAGTTAAACTCTCTCTAGTTATTAATGGTATCCAGTAAGGATGAGCTAATCTTAATTCCGGTGTATCTTCAACGGTAATTATAGTTGCTCTTTCATTTATACAGTTGCAAAGTCCATTTATTAAGCTAGTTTTACCGCATCCCATTCCTCCTATTATTAAAATTGCTTTTTTATTTTCTATTAGTTGCATTAGCCATGCTGCCATCATTGGATCTAAAGTATTTTTAACAATTAATCTAGTTATACTCCAAGGATTCTCAGGAAACTTTCTAATAGTTATGCTACTTCCTTTATGCCCTACTTCTTTTTTATAGGTTACAGTTAATCTTGTTGTATCGCTACTTCTTATTGATAACAAAGGTCTAAATGCGCTTATATTTTTTCCACTCTTATAAACTAGTTTTTCAACGTAATTGTTAAGTTCATTTTCATCAAGAACAATGTTAGAAATTAGTTTATCATAATCTGAATGAATTATTCTTGCTGGAACATTGGGAGCAGGTATTTGTATATCTTCCACTTTGCTATCTTTTACTGCAGGATCAAGAACACCAAATCCAAAAATTTCTCGCTTTAAAAAATAGATTAATTTATCATTTTTTATTCCCATCTTTTTAATTGCTTCTTCGAACTTGTTTTCATCTGTAATTTCTATGGAATGAAGCTTATATAGCAAATATTCAAGAATATTATTTAATGCCTGAATTTCACTTTGAGTTATTATAGGATCTTCTATTATATACCTTCCATCTGAAGTTATATAAATATAAGAATAACCAACCTTATATTGATCTATTACAATAGAATTTGAAATAGAAGCTCTATTTATTTTAAAAAGAAAAGGATTAAAAGAAAAAAAATTATTTCTCATAATTTAAACTAGGTTTATTGTTGAACTATAGCTTGGAATGGAATATTTCCTGCATCTGTTTGTATTACACCTTGAACAACATTGGGTAATGATCCCCCATAAGGTAATGGGATTTGTAATGATTTTGTTTGTCCTGCTTCAATAGTTTCACTATATGGAACTGGACCTATATTTGATAAAGAAAGACCTAAAATTGTTACTGCTGTATTTCCTCCATTCTTAAGAGTAATGTATAAAGTATATTGTCCTCCAGCAGGTTGAATTACAGGTGTACCTACTACTACTAAAGTTCCTTGTTTACTCATTGTGCTACCTAGACCGTACATCCATGCTATTACTAAAGTAGCTATTGCTATGGATGCTATTATTAATAATACTGTTATTATTGGTGCAGATATATCTCCTTTCTTGGATTTTACTATTTTTCTCATCTTCATTAATTATGGAGGTATATAAATAGGTGACAAAGCAGTAATTTTAATGGTAGAATTTTCTAAGGTGAATTCAATAAAGTTTGAATATGCTTCACCTATTGCTTTTATCGGAGTATAAATGTATGAATGCCTAGAACCTACTTGTATGTAAATTGTATTATTCAGACCCTTTATGAAGACCATTTTGTTAACCATTAAGAATAAGCTATTAGAATAACCAATTTCAATAAAATCTCTGTATAATTTATGAACTATTTTTTCAACTTCGCTTTCTAAAACTTTTATTTCTATTTCGCTAACTGAATAATAAATAATATTAATTATACTAATAGTAGAAATCAACATAATGATGGAAAATAAAAGAAGTCCTTTTGTAATCAATACTTCAATTATTGCCCTATCCATAATTTACTATTAAAAAGTCTATGTTGATTTTGGAAATATATAATATTACAATATCTCCTTTATTTACCAAAATACTTTCTATTTCATTGTTATCAATTAAAATTTTTAATGTTGTGTTATAAAAAATTGGTCTAACGAACTTTTCAAAGGTTTTATTTAGCATGATTTTTAACTCAAAAGTACCTTTAAGAAAGACTTCTTTACTAAGATTTAAGAAGGATAAATAAACGTTATGACTAGTTATTCCATACATTTTAGTAGAATTTCTTTGTATGCTTAATTTAGGTAATATTTCCCAACTATTCCAATCAAAATATACGCTTAAAACATCATTATTTTTTGTATATAGTTGTTCTAAATTATAAATGTTGCTTAATTTTTTATTAAATTTTATTATGAAATATTTTATTTCAAAATTAAAAATTTCATTTTGAATAATTATAGTTAAATTAATCTTTTGATATTGGGAAATATTTATAAAATTGTTTCCTATGTTTAATATTTTTATGAATCTATTTTCTGTTGAAAAATATGCTTGTTTTATAATAAATTCAAACGTTTCTTTTATATTTTTTATATCATAGTTTTCTATAACTTTTTCTTTATAGTAAAATAAATTATAAGATAAAAATGAAGTAAAAATTATAGCAGATATTATAAAAGTTGATACGATTAATAAAATTTTATTTATTGGAATATTTAAACTCATATTTTTACATCTATTATTAAATCAGATAATTGTGAAGGTAATAAAATTGTTTTAAAATAGCTTGGAATTACTTTTATATATATTTTTTTGTAGTTTTCCTGAATATCTACATTGAAAATTGTTTCACCATTTGAATCGGTTACATTATAAGTTACTAATTTATTATCAACGAAAAGCAAAACGAATGCGTTTTTTATTCCAGTAAAGTTCTCAAACTCTACAACTTTGATTTTTAATTTTAATTTGTTATTGGATAAGCTTTTCTCTTTTATTAGAGTAGCTAATTTAATCCATTTTACTAAAAATTCGTTACTCTTATATAATGTGCCATTTCCTTTAAATTGTGCCTTAACTTTTAAGTATCCAGAGATTTTTTCTAAGTTATTTATGCTTTCATAATTTAAAGTAACTTTAATTCTACCTGAACTATCAGAATTTCCTAAGCTTTTGCCTAAATCAATAAAGTTTAAAGAAAATACATTCTCTTTAAACAAAACTGGAGATAAGTCATCTGACCATATCAATTGAAAATCTAAGTTTATATCATTTTGGGTATGATTTACGCCTACCAATTCAATAAGCAAATTAGATATAAATAAAGAAGTAGTGTTACTTCCGTAAAGATTTCTAACTTCTTCTTTATATACATAACCATTATTTGATAATTCGTACCAGCTCCATTTTATTTTAACTGTAGTTATTGTGGTTATTGAAAATTTCCCAAATAAATCAGAAATTCCTAATCCATAATTACTTTCAGGATAAACAATAGAATAGGTTTTTCTTACATCTATTAATTCATTAAACTGTTCTGAAAAAATATAATTTAAATATTTAATTTTATAAACGTTTGTTCCTTCTCTTTTTATTAAAAGATCATTAACAAGAATTGTATTATTTATAAATATTTGAGTTTTTCCATTATATATAGGCTTATTGATATAAGGTTTTCCTTCATCTACTTCTACTATATTGTTAATTTTAATTGATTCATAAGGTACAAATTTTACATTAGGATTATTGTTTATCTTATTAACTATTTGTAAAGAGTTTTTAGTTAAATTTCCAGAATATGTTGTTTCTTGCAGAGAAGAAACATCGTTATCTGTTATATACATTACAATTGTTGAAACTATTTCAGTAGGAACAATGGTTGGTACAATAGATCGAGGAGGTAAAAGATTAGCGTATGTATTTGGACTAAACCTATCTTCTATTATTATATTTTCTGAAGAATTCCACTCAAGTAATTTATATCTTTGGTCTAAAACAGCCTCAAGCGGATATCTGCCTGTTACATATATTGTATATTCTCCACTGGAATATTCTGTGCCATTAAATCGTATTTTTCCTTCATAGTAATTATTATAAACATAAGTAAAAGGTGGATCGTAATGAATATATACAACATAAAATGTTAAATAATATCTTACTCCCACTTCAACACCTTCATCAAGAATTTGGTAAGCTGGCTGAAGATTCGCAATTAAGGAATAGGCTACCAAAACATAAAATAAAAGATATGCATAACGATTTTTCATAAAATCATTTTTAAAAAAAGTATAAAAAAGACAACAAAACTTTTTATCTTACTCTATAAAAATTAAAAATGATAAGCGGGGGTTCCCGAGCCAGGTCAAAGGGGCAGGTTTGAGGTACCTGTGCGCTAAGCGCTGCGTGGGTTCAAATCCCACCCCCCGCATAAAAATTTGTGTTAGAAAATCAACAGAATTAGTAGATATAGTTCAAATCCACCCGCATAAATGAATAATTCTATAGACTGAATAAGTAATTATTTTCAATTTATGGAATACAAATTTATAAAAAGCCCCGGGAGGGATTTGAACCCTCGACCTTCCGCTTACAAGGCGGATGCTCTACCAGCTAAGCTACCGGGGCTGTTTTCTATTTTTCTATAATAAATAAAATAAAAATATTTAATATTTATTAAAGTGATAACCGAATTTCAGCCTATTCAAGTATTAGCTGATTTTTTTGTAATGCTGGTTATAGGTAATTTAGTTATTTTACTTTCAAAAAAGCTTAAGTTTTCAGCATCGATTTTGTTATTAATTACAGGTATATTGTTAAGTCCTAATACTATTGGTTTAAATATATTAGGCAATTCAGGAATTTTATTCTTTTTCCTCTATTTGAGCTTTTTCTTCGTTATATTAGGCTTAGTTCTGGATTTTCCTTTGTTAAAAATTCGTGAATATTCATTCATAATTTTTATAGTAGCAGTAATTGAAATTTTTTTCGTAACAGTTTCCTTGTATTATTTTAACTTAATTTTCTTTAAGTTAAGTATGTTAGATTCATTTTTTATAGCTTTTTTGATAACAATTACAAGCCCAATTATTTTATTTGAAATTGTTCATTATAAGTTTAAAGCAAAAACTTTAATGACAATTATCCAAGGTATTATATTTATAGAAAACTTAACAGCCATATTTTTTCTTTCATTATTAAATATTATATTTCCTGAATATGAGTTAAGCAGATTTGAATTTTTCTTTAGAATTTTTTTATTAACAGCATTTGCAGGTTCTTTAATTGTTATAGGAGGCTATTTTATACCTAAGCTCATTAATAAGATTTACCATATGAAAGATGTACTATTCATTTATGTCTTAATTTTAATTAGCTTAATTGCTATTGGAGGCATCTTTATCGGAATAAGTCCCTACACTTTAATTTTTATCTTAGGAATGATAATTGGTGTAACTAAAGCTAAATCAACAATAAATGAAATTATTTATCCTTTAAATAGCATTTTCTCTATATTTTTCTTTATTATAGGAGGCTTGTTGGTGAATATTTCTTATTTACCTTTATTTTATCCTGTAGTTTTGTTCATAATTGCAATTAGTTCCCTAATAAAATATCTTTCAATTGTTTATCCGCTATTAAGTTTTGGGTATGTATCTAAAAGGAGTTTACCATTGATTTCATTCATGCAGCCAGGCGAAACAACTTTAATTATAGCCTTAATTGCTTATTTATCAAAATTAATTAGTGATTTTGCTTTTAATTTAATTTTTTTCATTATTATATTTATTTCAATTTTTAATTATTTATTTTCGTATTTTATTAAAAAATTTATAAAAGAATAAAATTTTGTATGAATATAAATATTCTGATTTCTTTAAAAAATAAAATCGCAACTTTTTAAGTTTAGAATGAACCAGTTTTCTATTTGTTTTTAGAACTAAATTATAAATTTCGAATTGGTAAGGTCGAAAAATTAGCTAATATTTATAGCTATTGCAAAAAATTAAAAAATGAAGGAAATATTACTTGGAAAAACATTTAAAGGATTTGAACAATATTACGTTATGAAACGGGAAAAGTATTGGGAAAATAATGATTCTTATTCAATAATAACATTGAAAACATATTGAAATTTTTCGATAAATTAGTCAATTTATATAACCTCTTTACATAGATTGGAAATTTAAGAAGAGAAAGAAGCGTAAAGAATATTCATTCACATGATTTAATTAATTTTAGTTTTTTAGTTTTATTTTCTCAATTTTCTCCCTGTATGAATTAGAAAAAATTTAGGTTAGACTAAGAATCATGTTCTAATTTTTCTTTTTGTTATGCAAAAGATTTATTTTTAAGGTCAAAGATTTATCTTTAAATGTAACATGTCTGTTAAACAGACAAAAATTGTTCATAAGGACAAAGGAGTTTATAGTTTTAGTAAATTCCATAAACCTGTAGAATACGTCGATTTAGGTGAACTGGTAATACTTGAAACTGAGGATGCTGTTGGAGGTCAAATTAAGAGTGAAGATATGCCATTAGAGAAGATTGATTGGAATAGAGTTAATAAAGCTACTGGTCCGATATATATTAATGGAGTAGAAAAGGGAGATACGCTTGTTATTGATATACTAGATATAGAAGTGGCCAACGAAGGTGTAATCTTAGTTGTTCCAGGTACTGGTGCTCTTGCTCAAAGAAGTTTTAAGCCAAAAGTTAAAATTGTAAAGATTAAAGACGGTGTTGCTCTCTTTAATAATGTAGCTATTCCTATCAAGCCTATGATAGGTACAATAGGTGTAGCACCTGAAGGTGATGATATCCCCACAAGTACACCGCATAAGCATGGTGGCAACCTTGACTGTATAGAGGTATGCAAAGGTGCTAGACTATACTTGCCAGTATCAGTTAATGGGGCATTATTTGCAGCGGGAGATTTGCATGCTGTGCAGGCTGATGGCGAACTGTGTGTTTCGTCGATAGAAGTTGAGGGAAAGATATTATTAAGATTCAATGTAATAAAGGGAAGAAAGCCTGAGTGGCCAATAGTCGAGTTTGGAGATCACTATTCAATTCTTGTGGCTGATGAAGATTTGGATAAAGCTGTTGAAATTGCTACGGAATATGCTGTTAGAGCATTAATGAAAGCAAAGAAATGGAGTTTTGAAGAAGCTTATATGTTCAGTAGTTTAGGAGTAAATATAGCTATTAACCAAGTGGTTGATCCAAAGAAAGGTGTTAGAGCTATATTATCTAAGAATGTTGTCTCAATTTATGATTTGCTTAATCCGAACCAGTAGACTAAGATATATATGAGTTCAGTTAGATTATCTGACGAAGAATTAATCTCTGAAGCATTAAAAATAGTTAATGCAGCAGAAAAGAAAGGTATCATACTCAGGATACTAGGTGCATTAGCTATTAGGATACATACTAAAGGCTTAGAAGAGTTACATAAGAGATTATGTAGATTAGGAGATGCTGATAGTTCCTTTACTGATATAGATTTAATAGGATACTCTTCTCAAAGAGCTGGTATTAGACAACTTATGGAGAAGGATTTATCATTTAAAATTTCTAGGCAATTTCTTTTATTATATGGAAGGGATAGGCTAATCTATTATCATCCTCAAGACCTATATTATGTAGATATTTTCTTTGATCAACTGTATTTTAGTCATACCCTACATTTTGGTAAAAAGGGAAAAGGTAGGCTTGAACTGGATAATCCTACAATAACTGTTACAGATCTTTTATTAGAAAAGTTACAGATACATCAAATAAATGAAAAAGATATTAAAGATATCATTGTTCTATTAAGAGGTCATGACTTTGGAAATAATGATATGGATACAATAAATTTACAATATATGTCAACCATTCTAGGAGACGATTGGGGTTTCTGGATGGATGCTGTTGAAAACTTAAAAAAGACTATTAAGTATGCTGAAAAATATTTTTTACAATCTCTGATTACAAAGGAAGATTTAGATGATGTGGTAGGCAAATGTTCAAGATTGCTCGATTTTTTAGAGCGATGTCCTAAGACTAAGAATTGGGAGAAAAGAGCAAGGATAGGCGTAAAAGAAAAATACTGGAGAGATGTAGAAGAACTCTATAGATAATTTTATCCCGAAGTAAAAATAAAATCCTTAACCTTATTATTTTCAATTTGAATTAGAACTCCTCTTAATATTCCGTTATGATACTCGCTTCCAGGATTGAAGCATATTGTCTTACCTATTTTCGAGAATCCTTTTGCTTCATGTACATGTCCATGTAAGCCAATAAGGGGTTGATAAATCTCTATACTTCTTCTAACAGCCTTACTACCAACTGGTATAACCATTAGTTGACCTCCAGGTCCTATTTTAGGTTTCATATCTTTATCCAACTCAGGAGCTAAATCTATGCCTGAATTATAAGGAGGAACATGAATATTATAGATTAATTGAGAATCTCTATTAACGTTCTCCATTAATCTGTTAATTTTTTCTTCTATTTCTTCTTCAGAGATATCTCTTGGACATCTCCATGGGGTGATATTTGAATATCCTAGACTTAACATCTGAAATTTATCAGATAACTGAACGATTTTCTCGTTTGGATTAATAATAACAGTTGATGAATTGAGTATTGGGTCAATTGAGTAACTATCATCATTTCCAGGCATAATGAAATATTTAGCTTTTTTACCTTTAAGTTTAACTTCAGCATATTCAACCCATCTCTTAATTGATTCTTTTATTAATTCATCAAAGAGTTGTTCCATTTTAGACGTATCTTGTATTATGGCTTCCCAATGTTCTTTAGTAGTAATATACGGATAAGATCCTGAATCTCTAATTTTCTGAAGAATTTTCTCTAACTGTTCTTTATTAGTTAAGATTTCCTCTTTTCCACCTATTTTACACATATAATGATTTCCAAGATCATATACTGGAACTATAAATTTGCCAGTAATATCTCCACCTATAATAGCTATATCGCATTTATAAAATTCAGCGGAATTTAAGAATTTCTTGAAGCAGACATCGCTACCATGGATGTCTGAAGCGAAGAATATACGGATTCTATCTTTTGACATTTCAATTCCTCTATTTACATAAATTATCAATAACTATTTAAGTTTATTCTGTAACCTAAAGATGATTTTTTAATCTCTAAAACAGCCTTATATGAATCTCAAGCATGTATAAAAAATTGATTTTATTTAATTTGCTAATATTATTCTGGAGGTAATTCTTTAAATGATAGTTCTAGAGGTAACCCTGTCTTCCGGTGATATATTGAAGATATGAAGTATATTGTGATTCCTATCAAGAATAAACCTATTGTGAAAGCTAGAATGGACGGGTTTAATTCACCTACAAAAGCTGGAGATATACTTGCATATCCTAAATAGATTGATAGAATAATAGATATTATTGCAAGTATATAGAGGATTGGAACGGGACCAATTCTAGCTCTAACTATTGGCGGCGCTCTATCCCATATAGCTTTTCTTCTTATTGGAAATAATAAAGCAGCTATAGAAGTTATTATTTGCATTATCATCCATCCAAAAACTATGTAAGCAAAATATTGGAGTAAAGGAGTCCACAGCCATAATGCTTGAAATATTATTGCAACTATTGTTACAAAAATTAAAGCAGCATATGGTGAATGATATCTTATATCAACGTTTGATAAGAATGTTGGTACAACTCTATCGAATGACCATGCAAAGACGAATCTTACACTTGAAGCTATATAAGTTAATATAGCTCCTAAAATCATGGCACCCCAGCCAATCATCATTATTGCATATATTCTAGGATCTGCGACATATTGGAATAACCACATGAAGAAAGGTTCTCTTGCTAATGGATATTTGTCACTACCTATTGCATATAGGTAAGAGAGTGCTCCTAGAAATTCTCCACCCATTCCAATATATGAGACTTCATAAGTTAACCATGTAATTAATCCAAAGACTAAAACTGCTCCAACTATAGCTATTATCTGTGATTTATGAACTTCTTTAATCTCTCCAGCAAGATAAATTGAGAAGTTAAATCCCAGAAAGTTTATGTACGTAAAGGTTAATCCTAAAAGTGTTGCTGATAACAGAAAGTTACCTGGGTAGCCTTCTTTTACAGCCTCACTTATTATAGCATCATATGATGTTCCAGTTAACGTACTAAATTTTTCTGCAAAAGCTGTTTTACCAACGGCTAGTAAAACTACAGCATATGTTGCTAAACCGGCCAATACTAATATGAAGAATGCCAATAAAACTTTTGTGGTAAATTTAGCTCCTCTAGAAATAATAAATGCGCAGATTAGATAATAAATCACTGCGAAGATAAATGTAAACTCGTTTGATGAAACTGTGGTTGCAAGATCTGGTAAGCCATTTGCTTCAAGTATAGCTGCAAGATCATATTGTGTAAACCATGGAATGTATGCTCCTGCAACACTTAAGATGACCATGAATAGAAAGAAGTTTATGGCATAGCCAACGGATGGGTGAAGTATTCTGCTAACCCATATGTAGTCTCCTCCAGCTCTAGGCATGGATATAGAGAATAATGCATAGAATAGTCCTATAATAATGCTTATCGGTATAGCTAATAATGCAGTTGTTGGTAGATGTGCTCCTGGATATATTATTGAGGCCCATACACCGTAGACTAGGACAGCCATGGGAGCCATAACCATAATATTGAAAATCATTGCATCAAAAGCAGAGATATTCCTTATAAGCCCTGATGCTCTTCTGGCATAAACATCTCCGCTCATGCTTGTTCGCCTTATTTTTATCTTATATTTTTAGGTATATAAACTTTACTAAAAAAATATACAACGATAAACTAAACATTTAAGTTAAGGATTGTGACTGTTGTGTTAATAGGTTTGGCTGATAAAATTTCTTAAGTTTTCTTACTCATATGCTAATGAATTGGCTTTTAATAATAAAATTAAAAACTTAATATTGAAAAAATACCCAATAGCACAAATTAAAAGATTGTTTGTTTTACAACTTTTGTATTTTTTTAAGATAGGAACAATTACATATAGCAAATTTGTTAATTTTATAAAAGGTTGAAATCTTGCTTTTAGGGTATGTATGAAAAGATTTAAATAATTTAAAATAATTTTTTCATAAGCATGACAACACTGTTTCTTCTTAGCTCGAATGAAAACTTTATGGAATCAAAGAGTAGAAATCCAGTATTGGTGGCTAACTTTTTATTTCTTGATGAAGTTCCTTATTTTCTTCATTCTCGTATTCCTAAGAAATATAAATTAGGTTTATTCCCTACGCAATTTTTCTGCTTACCAAATGAGATGTATAACTACAAATCAATAATGAATGCAATGAAATATTTCAAAAAGGAGTCTCTGCTTTTTTCAACACTGAAAGTAGATCGGTATTAAAATGTTAGCAGATATAGGAATTTTTGGCTTAGGTACCATGGGAGAAAACTTATGTTTAAATCTTGTAGAAAAAGGCTTCAAAGTTTCTGTATATAATAGAACCGAAGAAAAGACAAGAAAATTTTATGAAAAAAATAGATCTTCTGCCATAATTCCTACATATAATTTAAAAGATTTTGTAGAAACGATAAAAAAACCCAGAAAAATTATTTTATTAATAAAGGCAGGAGAGCCTGTAGATGAGGCAATAAATCATTTATTAAAGCATGTTGAGAAAAATGATATAATAATCGATGCAGGAAATTCGCATTTTAAAGATTCAGATAGAAGATATTTAGAATTAAAAAAAGTTGGTGTAAACTTTTTTGGTATTGGAATTAGCGGAGGAGTAGAAGGAGCTAGAAAAGGATTAAGCATAATGGTAGGAGGAAGCAAAGAAGCATTTGATGAAATAAAAGAAATTCTTGAAAAAGTTTCTGCAAAATATGATGGAGAATCTTGTCTTTCTTATTTTGGAGAAGGTGGTTCAGGACATTTTGTAAAAATAATACATAATGGAATTGAATATGCTATAATTGAAAGCATATCAGAAATATTCTTTTTGCTTTCCAAGTTTTTTGATTATGAAAAAATTTCTGAAATTTTTGATGAATGGAATAAAGGTATATTATTTTCTTTTCTTTTATCTGCTACTGTTAATATTTTAAGAAAGAAGGAAAACGGAAGATTTTTAATAGATTATATTCTTGACAAGGCTGAACAAAAAGGTACAGGAAAATGGAGTGTGGAAATTTCTTTAGAAACAGGAATCCCGGCTCCTGCAATAGCAGCTGCAGTTTTCTCAAGATATATTTCTATGATTAAAGAAAGCAGAGTTAAATATTCTAAATTATATAATTTATCTAAAATAACTAATTTTAATTTAGATTTAGAAGATATTAAAAAAACTCTTTTAATTTCAATTTTACTTTCATATATTCAAGGAATTTATTTATTAAAAGGATCTTCATTTTATAATTATAATATAAATATTAGCGAAGCGTTAAGAATTTGGAGAGCAGGAAGTATAATTAGGAGTGAAATTTTAAATTTATTATATAAAGAATATTTAAATTATGAAGATATATTACTTTCAAATAACATTAAAAATATCATATTAGAAAGTTTTCAAAGTTTTTTAAAAACATTATCTTTTGCTATTAATAATCATTTACCTTTTAACGTCATTTCTGCTAACTACAATTACTTTACAATGATGATCAATGAGAAGCTCCCAGCCAATTTAACACAGGCTTTAAGAGATTACTTTGGTGCACATGGTTACAAAAGAATAGATAAAGAAGGATATTTCCATACTGAGTGGTATTAAGAAGCTTTCATAAGTCTTTCTTTTTCCTCTTCTACAATTTTTAAAACTTTTTCATAAATTCTTGTATTTATATATCCTTCATTATAATAATGTTCTAATTTATCTTCGTCTATTACTTTAACAATTCCTTCTTTATTTTTAACCACGTCGATGCCAAAATCTACATATCTTACGCTATTTTCATAAAATTCAACAGGTGTGGAAATATTAACATATATTCCTATTAAATTACCATCCTTTCTAAAGTATCTTAATTCACTTGCCATTGATCCTAATTTATATTTTGCTATACAATAATCTCCAAACATTTTTTTCTCATTTAAGCCATCATAAACACCATGGCCCATGATTCTTCTTAATAACTTTATTTCTTTTTCTTCTGCATTAACTTCTATTATTTTTCCTGGCGTCAAATTAACTAATTCACCATTCGGCAAATAATGTTCAATTTTTAATATTTTGCCAGGTTTTAAATACGTTTGAATTATACTCTGAATTAATTTATCTTTAATTAATTCTTTTGAAGGAAAAGCAGGTAATAATTCTTCAGCAAATCTTATTAATGCTTCAGATTTTTCCCCAAAGTTTCTAAGATAATGATGTTCTTCAATTGTGGGTAATACGCTATCACGTATTTTATCTAGAACTCTTTTGGCATAATAAGTTAAATAAACTTCTGCATAACTATATCCACTTTTTATTTCACCTACATTTTCAGGTTTAACATTTACCAATTTTTCTTTTTCGTTTATTAATTCCAGAATTTCCTTTTTAACAAAATTCTCATCAACATTAATACATGTTTCAAATATTTCTGCACCCCAACCCAAGGGTAACATACTTTCTATTTCTTTTAATAACACCTTTCCTTTTACTGTATTCATCATTACAGGAGGCATTTTTATATCACCGTTTTGAATTAACATTAAAAACTTACCTATTATACATAATCCTACCCAGAAGTTTATCGGTTGCTTAAATACTGGCTCCCTTACGGAAACTATTAATTTTGTATTTAAAGGAAATTTTCCGGGAATATATCCTTCATATTGCCCTACTGTTATTTTTGACTTGCTATCTTCATTTCCTATAACTTCACCTACAAATATGCTTCCTAAATTTATCTTTGATTTATTTACTATTATATCTTGAAGCTTATCATCGAATATTTTAATTATTTCATTAATTACTTCTTTTTCTCCTATAATTTTTAGACCGAAAGGATAAGGATTTGAAATGACTGCTGCATCCCAATTTTCATTAAATTTTGTTAATTTTAACCTTTTTATTATTGTTTTTGAAGGAAAAGCTAATTCAAAATTATTATCTAGTAAAAGTTTTGTGATGGCTGTGCTATAAATACCTTGTACGTAAACACTTTTTTTATTCATTAATCTTTTACTTGTTCAAGAATGCTTATGACTCTCCACAATGTTGTCCTTGCATAGGAAGGAATTGTAGGATCTTGTATTATTTCTTCAATTTTGCTTATACTTGAAGCAGCTTTAACTCCGTATAATCTGATATCTTTTTTCATTAATATATTAGCAGCTTCCTTACATGCTTCCCTAACATTTCGAGGAATATCGGGATCTTTTATTAAACTATTTAATAAATCATAAGCCATTTTTATTTTCGCTTCATTGCTACTCATATTCTCATTATTGTTAAATCTTAAAAATATATAAGAATTTATCAATAGGCTTGTGTGTTTTAAATTAAGGTTTTAAAAATTCCATTCTAACAATTGGATATTAAAATAATCTTTAAAACAAAATATATTTGATGAATCAAAAAGAGACTGTTACGAAAAAAATGGCTGAACTTTTAAAAGCAGGAAATGTTATGTTAAACGATTTCTGTCCTGATTGCAAAGTCCCATTATTTAAGTTAAAAGATGGAAAAATCATCTGTCCTTCCTGTAATAGAACAGTCATTTATGTTAAATATGGAGAAGAGGAGGTTGCTAAACATTATCAAATTATAGATGTTACAATGAATTCTGTAATTAAAAAAATTACTGAATTAACTTACTCAATTATTGATGAAATAGATGAAGAAAAATTAAAATTAAAAGTATCTTTAATTAACGATTTGCTTGATGCATATGAGAAATTATTAAAGATTAAGAAATATCATTCTGAAACTTCGTAATGAAAAAAGGACATTTAATAGTTTTCGAAGGAATAGATGGTGCAGGATTAACTACTAATTCTCTTTTTTTAGCTAATTGGCTTAAAAATAACGGATACAAATCTATTTATACCAAAGAACCAACAGAAAGTGAAATAGGAATTTTGATAAGGAAAATTTTACAAAATGAGAAAAAAGCTGATCCTTTTTTATTAACTCTCCTATTTACAGCAGATAGGCATATTCATGTAAATAATGTAATTTTGCCGTTAATTAAAGAAGGGTATTTTATTATATGTGATAGATATTATTTTTCAACAATAGCTTACCAATCTGTACACGGAACTGATGAAAAACTAATTAGGAAATTAAGTAAAAATTTTCCCAAGCCAGATATTGTTTTCTTATTGGATATTGATCCAAGAATTTCTTTAAAAAGAAAAAGTGGAAAAAATGAATTATACGAAAAAGTAGATTTCTTAGAATCTGTTAGGAAAAAATTTTTAGAATTAGCTTCAGAAATGAATTTCATTGTTATTCCTTCAGAAGAAGAATTAAGTTATGTTCAGAATCAAATAATAAAGGTTATCAAATATTATTTAGAAGAAATTAAAAATGATTAAAGGTAAGTTTAAATATTGGGGGTTTATAAAGGATCCTATATATGGATATATAAATATAACAGAAGAAGATAAGAAACTGATCGATACACCATACTTACAAAGATTAAGAAGAGTTAGACAATTACCATTAGCTGATTATGTTTATCCTTCAGCTGTTCATACTAGATTTGAACATTCCTTAGGCGTTGCTCATTTAGCTATGAATATCATGATCAATTTACCTGTAGAAATAGAAGAAGATGAAGCAAAAATTGTCAGATTTGCTTCACTTCTTCATGATATAGGTCATGGTCCTTTTTCCCATTTATTTGAAGTTATTTTAATCAAATATTTTGGCTTAAATCATGAGCAAGTAGGCAAGGAAATTATAATAAGAAGTGAAATAGCTGATATTTTAAAGGATATAGGTATAAATCCTGTTGATGTTGGAAATTTAATTGTAGGAGAAGCCTTTTCTTTTAAAAAGTATCTCCAACAAATAGTTAAAAGCGGTATTGATGCAGATAAATTGGATTTTATTAAAAGGGATAATTTTCATAGCGGAGCAGGTTATGGTAACATAGATATAGATAGATTGGTTAATACCATGGAAGTATATGAAGAAAATTTAGCAATAAACATGACAGCTCTTCATACTTTTGAACTTTTCCTTTTAGCTCGTGTAAAAAGCTTTGAAGCAGTATATTTTCATAAGACGTTAAGAATAGCCCAGCTAATGCTCTTAAAAGCTATAGAAAAATATATAGAAAAAAATGGTTTTCCTTCAAAACTTGAAATAGATGAATATCTTAACTTGGATGATCTTAGATTATGGATCAAATTAGCTGAGGATAGTTCTTCTAAAGATATCATGAAAAGAATTGAAAGAAGAGATTTAATGAAAGAAGCCTTTGAAAAAAGATTTCTTTCTAAAGAAAGTTTAAGTAATCTTATGAAAGAATTGGATGAAATTAAAGAAAGCATTATTTCAAAAGCAAATATAAATGAAGATGAATTGTTTATAGATCTATCAATACTTCCTTCTGTACCATATCATGGAGCTTATGCATATGACCCTTTTGAAATTCCTATAGTAAAAGTAGAAGCATATGAGAAAATAAAATATAGCTTAACAGAGCTTTCTCCTTGGATTGAAAGTATTAAAGGATATTTAAACATTGTTCGTGTTTATACTGAAGGAAAATATCGAACAAAAATAGAAGATATATGTAAAAAAATCTTCAAAGATTTTCCTTAATCTAGGATTATAGAATCTTCATCTATTCTTATATAATCGCCTTTCTTTACAATATTTTTCAAATCTTTCTCAGGTTTATCTAATAATGGAATTTCACTTATCAAGCATCCCGAAGCTAATATCATGTCAGCTTTATCTACTATTATTGCAGCAGGAGCTACATTGTTTTTCTTTAAAGCATAAATTATCCATGAACCTACTGTTGAACCTATGCTGTAGGGGAATATTAAGACTTTATCTTTTAAGCTTTCCATGTAAATGTCACTTTTTTTATTTATAATAATACCTGTCTTTTTATCCACATCTCCGTAAAATGAAATTGGCATCTTTGATACTAAAGCATAACCTTCTGCTTTTCCTGGCGAAATACTTCTTGCTTTTATTATCATTCCAACATTAATTTCATAGCATCTTTTAATTCTGTCAGATAAACTTCTATTCCTTTCAAAGATCTTAAATAATGTGCAGCCTTTATCGAATCTGTACCTACCTTCATTCCTTTATAAGATAATGGGGCAATAACTGGACATGCTCCTGAAAATACATATATTCCTCTTTTCTTAAGTTTTAAAATTTCGTTTGCAGTAGTTTCTGAAGCACTTTTAGAAGCAAAAAGCCATAATTTAGAATTATTTTTTATTTTTTTATTTACAGTCAACCTTTCAATATTTATTATATCCTGCTGAGAAAGATGAGGACATCCTGTAAAAAAGTAATCTAGTCTATCTGCTTTATTGTAATTGAAATCGTTTAGTATTTCAAAAAAATCTTCCTTAGTTAAAGTTATTTTTTCTTTTATGTTTATTTTTTCTTTTATATCTTCTTCAAAATATACCATGCCTATGTTACTTGAAGCAGATAATCCTCCGCAGAATTCTTTAATATCTATTAAATTTTCAGGCTTTTTATATTCTATTACTGGTATTCCATTACCTATTTTTTTGCCTATTAAATAACCTAGAACACCCCACATTAAATGACCTTCAACATCAAATTCCACTTTTACATAAAAATTTGGCTTCCTTCCTTCCTCTGTATGTAAACCATAATAAGGAGTTCTTCCTGTTATAGCGCATGCTAAAGCAGATAGTCCGCTTTCTTTATTTGTATAGGAATTAATGAAAGAATTCACATAAATTACCGCAGAAGATTCAGCAAAGGCTACATGTTCATATTTGTTAGGAACATTATCCAAAACGTAAGGAGTGCAACTACAACTTGCTTTAGCTCCCAATCTTTTGTAGGTTTCAACGACTTCTATCTGTTTTTTATAAAATTCTTCATTTACACCCATCTCATACCATATTTCTAGATCTGTACCACAAGGATTTATTGTAGTAGGCACCTGAACTCTTGCTCCTTTTTCTGCTAACTCTTTCAAAAAACTAAGTCCTTCTTCTCCTATATTTTCATAAGATATGCCTGCAATATGAGCCCTAGTTATTTTTATCAATTTTTCTGCTTCAAAGGCTTTTGATAATCCAATTAAAAGTTTCATAGCTATTTTTACTCCTTCTCCGAATTCTCCATTCAACATTCTTTCTTCTTCTTTACTCAATAACATCTTTTATCAACTCATCAATTCTTTCCTTAGATATAGGAATATTTGATCTTTTATATTTTTCATATGGTTTTAAAAGACTTCTTGTTGCATCTATACCTAATTTATTACCTAAAGATAGTTCTTGATTTGAAGAAGGATCAAGTGAAGATATTGTGGCATCTTCTATAACTATTATACCTTTGGCAGGATTTAGCCTTGTAGACAATGCCCAAAAAATTTCATCCATGTTATCTATATCTATATCTTCATCGACAACAATTGCTATTTTTAAAGAAGGATGGGCTGCAAAACAAGCTGCAATTATATTTTTACCATCTCCTTCTCTTATTTTTCTAGCAGATACTACAGCAATAAGCCATCCGCATCCTCCTTTTATTAATCTTACCTTATTTACAAAAGGAGTTATTCTTTCTACATATTTCCTTATTAATACTTCTCTGCCTAAGCCCATTAATAAAAAGTGTTCATTTCTAGCAGGCAAAATATCTTGATATAATGATTCTTTGCTTGCATAAACCTTTTTAATATGTACTACTGGTTGTTTCCTTATAATGTCAGTTGTTCCTACCAAATCGGTGAATGGTCCTTCGTTTATTTCTTCGAAAGGATCTATATATCCTTCAAGTATTATTTCGCTTTCAGCTAAAGCATAAACTCCATTATCGCATTTAAATTGATGAAAGGAATTATTCATTAATCTATTAGCTACATGAATATGATCTACTTTATACCTAGGAGATAAACCTGCTGCAAGAGCTACTGCAGGATGAACTCCTATACAAATTGCTACATTTAATACTTTTCCTTTCTTCTTTGCTTCTTGTAACATAGAATAAAGATGTCTTGGAACTATTCTAATTCCAAAGGTTTCTTCATCTATATACATTAACCTATGTATTGATGCATTTTGAAAATCTTCTTCTCTTGCTATTACTATTCCAGAAGTAATATAATATGATGCATCGTTTTCATAATGTTTAGGAATAGGAAGATCTTTGACTTTAATCTCAGGATCAATCTTAAAGTAAGGAGAATTTACAATTTCGCAAGGTAAAGGATTCTCCATTGCAAAATATATTTTTTCATGATAATTTTCTTCATTCATATTCATAGCTTCATATAATCTTTTCCTATTGGAACAAACGTTACCGACAACTTTGATATTAAAATCCTTTATTTTTTCAAATAAAACTATGGGGCCATCGTCAAATTTATCCAAAATAGCTGCTATTTCAAATTCTCTTTTAACTTCTTTTTTTATTCGAATTAAATTTCCTTTGTTTTCTTCATATGTAATATAGTTTTTCAAAGTAAGTAGGTTTGTCATTTTATGTTATTTTTAAAATATATTATATGAATTATTTTCCTAATTTTCCTTATAGAGAATTAAGAAAAGGCCAAGCTGAAATAATAAATGCAATTAGAAATTGTATTGAAAGAAGAAGAAATTTAATTTTAGAAGCCCCAAGTGGAATAGGAAAAACTATAGCTGTTTTATATGCTATTTATCCCTATTTGTTTGATAAATTTAAACTTATATATTTGACTAGGACATATAGAGAAATAGAAAGAGTATTTCAAGAGTTACTTTTATTAAATAAAAATTTCGAAGTTGAAACTACTTTAATTAAAGGAAGAAAAGAATTATGTATAAATGAAAAAATAAATAATAAAGAATTTGATGAGTTTTATTTTTTATGTAAAAAACTTATTCAACAAAATAAATGTAATTATTTTAAAAATTTTATTATTAAATCAAATATTATTGAAAATATTTTAAAAGATAAAAAATTTTTATCTAATTTAAATCTAATAGATTTAGGTTTAAATATTTCATGTTGTCCTTATGAGTTGCAGAAAATTAAGATTTTAAATTCAAAGATAATAATATCTACTCATTATTTAATTTATAATCAAGAAATTTTAGAAAATTTTTCTCTTCCTGACTGTATCTTAGTAATTGATGAAGCGCATAATATTATTGATTTGGCATCTAAAAAATTGATTGGGAATATTTTAGCTTCTGATCTTATTTTCATAAAGGATAAAGTAAAATATGATGAGATAAAAGATATGATAGAAAAATTATTGTATTCATTTAATAAATTATTTGAAAATAATAATGATAAATTTTATTTAAAAATAAATTTATATAAACTATTAAATCATTTTGAAAAAAATCATGGTATCGATTTATTAAATTTTTTTAAAATTATAATTAATTTTTTCGAAAAAAGGGAGGCATTGGAGGATATTTCACTTATTCAAAGAATAATTAAAATAAGGAATTTTTATGAAAAAATACTTTTTTCAAATAACGAAACAATTTTTATTCTTGAAAAGAATAATAACGATTTATCTATTCAAATTTTTAATTTTAATCCTTCAATTTTACTTTCCCAATTTTTTAAAAAATTTTATAATATAATATTTATTTCAGCAACTTTAAAACCTTTTGAATATTTCTCAAAATTAGCAGGTCTTGAAGGTAATTCTGAATTTTTTGAAGTAAAATCAGAATACAATCCTCAAGTTTTAACAATTATTATTAAGTCATTATCTACAAAATTTGAAGAAAGAAATCCTCTTTTATACAAAAGTTTAATTAAAATTTTAGCTGAGATTTCAGAAAATAGTAAAGGCAACATTGGTGTTTTCACAGCTTCTTATGAGATAATAAAAGCCCTAATAGAAAATGGTTTGTATGAGAACATAAAAAGTCCTATTTTTATTGATAAACCTGAAATTTCTAATGAAGAACTTTCTTCGATTATAAACAAATACAAAGAATTAAATAATGCTATTTTAATTTCGGTTCAAGGAGGGAGAGTAGCAGAAGGGGAAGATTTTCCTAAAGAAAAAATGGACACAGTAGTAATTATAGGAATACCTTTTGAGCCTCCTTCTTTATTGGTAAATGAAAAAATAAATTATTTAAATAAGATCTTTGAAGGAAAAGGAAAACTTTATGGATATATAATTCCAGCTATTAGAAAAACTGTTCAAGCTATAGGAAGAGCTTTTAGAAGCCCAACGGATAAAGGAATAGTTTTTCTTATAGATTCAAGATTCTGTAGTAATATAATAATGAAAAATTTACCTGATTGGATATTAAAAAATAAAATTATAATTGAATATCAAGAAAATAAAATTAAAAAATATTTAAGGAAATATTATAATCACTATTCTTAATTTATATTATATGAACAAATTTAACCTTCTTGACCATTTAAAAGGCTGACTTTTCATATTTTGGAAAATATTTATAGATTTGAACATTTTAATATTAATATGAGCTATTATGAAAGTCTATTAGCTAAACGTGTTTTCCAAGCGAAAATGTCTCCTATGAGAAAAATGGCTGCGTTATTAGATGAAGCTAAAAGAAAAAGAGACATAATTTCCTTTGGTTGGGGCGCCCCTAGTTTACTACCCCCAAAGGAAATCCTTGATAATCTTTATAATTATGTTAAAAATAATCCGTATGAAATTTCTCGTTATGGTTCTACTAAAGGTTCCATTGATTTAAGGGAAAAAATTTCAGAGGATGTATACAAATATACTAAAGTTAGGTATGATAAAGATGAAATAATTATAACTGATGGGTCTACTGAAGGCATTTTTCTTGTTCTTTCCATTTTTCTTGAGGAAGGAGATGAAGTAATTCTTACAGATCCTACATACTTAGGATACT
>Ga0079996_121569_pt1 | contig 54011 bp, 59 predicted proteins | sample PerSpoAPS_AMetaG_FD_69199 | JGI IMG/M metagenome (GOLD analysis project Ga0079996, IMG submission 69199) | Thermal spring microbial communities from Yellowstone National Park, Wyoming, USA - Perpetual Spouter A (PS_A) MetaG (SPADES assembly)... | ecosystem: Environmental > Aquatic > Thermal... | reverse complement strand
TCATCCTATAGTCCCTCTTCTTCCCCTCCTTAAGCTTCTTCATAGCCTTCCTAGCCTCCCTGCTACAGGATCCATTTCTCCTCTGAATACTCTCCTTCCTATAGCTATAGCCCAGTGTTGTCCTTGCAAGATCTGTTTCTAGGATTACTGCGAATGCCTCGTATAGATTTGCTACAGAGTTCTCATTAACATCAACAGGCTTAATACTCTCTGGCCTGTAGATCTCGACCTCCTTCTCTAGGGATAGGTGGAATATCACCCTCCTATTCTTCCTATCAAGCTTGATCTTAGCATGGGATGTCGGCTTAAAACCCCTAGCTAATACTTGCAGAACTCCTTAGAGGGCTCTAGATCTATGTGCACCCAGCCCCTATGAGTATTGATGGCAACACTTGTGAAGAAAATATTCTCAAAACCATTAATCCTGATCTTAGTTGGGTTTACCGGTTTCCATATGTGGTCATCAACTAGCCATAGGCTAACACTATTGATCCTAGGCACTAGTATGCCCTCCATCATCTCAAGTTCTACCTGATCCCGAGCTATTTCCCAAGATCTCCTCCAGAGATGTCTCAGAGCCTTCTACCCCTAAGATCCTTTTTCCATAGGTTTAAGTACTTAACGACCTCTTTGAAGATCTCTCTAGAGTATTGTCTAGCCTTGTTCCTCCTTAGAGAGGATACCCTTTCAACAGCATCCTGGCATACTCCATGTATATAGTGGGATGGGATATTGGGATAGATATTCCTTAGCTCTCGATACTTCCCATTCTTAAGCCTATAGTAATTCTCAATAATATTGATGCATAGGATAGCACATCTCCAAGCATCCTAGTGTATATGTTCACGATCTCTTCGAGGATCCTGAACTCCCTCCTGGATAACTTCTTTGAGGGCAGAACAGCGGTTCTACTAACAAAGATCCTATCTCCTGGCTTTGCAACCCAAATCCACTTCTTATCCCTCTTTCTCTTTCCCTTAGCCATTATCCCTAGATCTCTCTTTGTTCCTAAACCTCCACTCCAACCATTAATTAATAATGAAAGAATATAAAAGCATCCCCACTACCATGAAAAAGGTTCAGCCCTAGGCCCTCTCACCGTAGTGGCTTCACCCTTGTTGCCAGAGAGTTCCTAGCCTCTGCGGGTTTCGGAAATCCATGGTCACCGACAATATTAGGATCTATAGTTTAAATATTTCCGGGGCTGAGATCTACCCACAGTCATAAGAATATTTAGAAGTATTTACAGAAAAATCTACAAATTGCTTAAGACCTGTAACAGTTTTCTTGATACGGCTTTAACGGTCTATGAGAGCGCTTCTCTGATTTATGGTAATATGGTTTGATCTGGATCTATGGCTAGCATCATAGGCAGCACTCTAATCATATTTAAGAATTACTGCTTTATCTATAGAGGAGATGCGATGGTTTGGGATATATATGCCTCTGTAAGGGCTAGGATAGTATATGTTGGAAGGCTTAGTAGAAATATTGTTGAGGATATGCTAGCTGCTGAGAGCGCTAGTGATGCTGTGAGCTTCCTAAGAGAGACACCATATTACCAGTATATAAGGGGTGTCCCAATTGAAAATCAGGAGCTTTTAGAGCTATCTCTCTATCTAGGCCTATATAGATCTATATCCCCGCTCCTCGTCATAATAGATAAGGACTATAGATCTATAGCTGAGCATAGCCTACTCTTCCTAGAGAACAGGATTATATCATCGATACTAATCTCTCTAGCAGTGGGCGAGATACCATCACTGGATCTTAAGATCCTCGAAGGCACCAGGCTTGGAGAGTTCTATAAAGTAGCGATTGAGGATCGATCGTTTATGAAAGCTCTAGACCATCTTAAAGAGAGAGGATTCAGCAACTTTATCGATGTTTATAACATACTATCAAAATACATAGAAACTAGATCAGCGGTCTCAATAGCGTCCGATATAGGCGCTATAAAAGATCTCTCAGAGATCATAAGGATCTATCCCTCACTATCAAAACTCATATGCCCAGAGATAGATTCCATACTGATCCATGCAGCCATGAGAATCTCTAGGAATAAGGCTAGAGAATATATAAGCCCTGCAGAGCTGTCCGAAATAGCATGCCACATAAGCAAAACAGAGATTGAAGACCTATATAACTATAGAGAAGAAGAAAATACTCTAAATATACTGAGAAAGATATATGGAGCACAACTAGTACAGAAAGGTCTTGAAGAGAGTCTCATAAACATAGCTAGCCATGTAAGGAAAACTGTTAGAAAATATCTCGAAGCAACACTCTCATCCTACCCATTCGATCCCAGCACCGTGTGGGCAGCAACTAGGATAAGAGTTATGGATATTGAAGATATAATAGCCATAATTAATGGAAAAAAAGCTGGGCTATCCGTGGAAGCGATTAAAAAGACCCTATCTATATCAATATAAAACCTTCGACAATAAATTCGAAAGAAAAGTTGTTCTGAGTTTAAAGCGTATAGTTCCACAGAGTTCAGACTTCAAGTAAGGTTATTGTTTGGTGAAAGGCTCAAGCGCTGGAAATCCTGCTCCCTAAGTCTCAACCATGAATCTGCGTTGGGGGACGTCTCTTCCTCATATTCTAGGATCTACTTTCTTACTCAATGCTTTCTCGGCTATTCTCATATATAGAGTCTTCTCTAAGATATTCCAGCGTTCCTCTTCCCCTAATCCTCTTAACTCACCTTTTATCAATCATACCCCTTTTCTCCACTTAGATATGTCTTCCTCAGGACTTTATTATTAAATATAGGTCTAATAGCAGCATCGACGTGTGTGATGTATATGGAATATCCTTCATAAGCTCCTGTCTAAGCATCTTATTGTCCCCTGTCCTTTGGAATCATTAGAATGTATATATAACTTGTAATCGATGAGGACTAGATATGTAGCAATTCTACCCTAACCAGTATTGGAAGTCTAAGCACCCACCTAATATTACTCCATATAATTGTCTATAGCCTTTTGAAGGATCCTTACATACCATGTTATGAGCCCAGCAACTATTGGAATGCTTATAAGTAAGAGGTGCATCCTTATAAGCTCAAGCATCTCTAAAGAACCTTTTCACATAGCTTCTTTAGCTCTCAAAACCACATCTACTCACTCTCCAAAAGTTTTATATTAAGAATTAAAAATCTACATAAATACATAAAAATAGAAGTGTAGCGCTAGGGCACACCTAGTATTAGCACCAAGATCGCAATAGCTATTCCATATATAGCGATTCCCTCGCCAAGTACCACTATCAGGAAAGATCTTCCAAAGACCTCGGGCTTCTCTGTAAATGCGCTTATAGCAGCGGCACCAGCTAGACCTACAGCTATTCCAGCACCTATACCAGCTAATCCTAGAGCAAGCCCAGCACCTATGAATCTACCCATCCTTTCACCAAACTCCTTTGCATTGAATGCTACTTGCTGCATTTCCAGCTGCTGTAGAAGCACGGTTGTTTGGGAGGCCCCCATCTGGATCAAAAACACTAGTGCTATAGATATTGCAGCTGCTGTGGAGATTCCAGTACTATATATAATCCATGTGCTTCTCAAAGACCCCCTGGTCATCAAGTTCCCGCTTTAATTAATTGCATAATTTGCTTTAAAGCTTTATCCCTGGTATAAATGACCTCACTCTTTCTCCTCTCAAGTACTTCCCCCAATATTCTCTCCATCTCCTCCTCAACGGCTTTTTTCTTGCTCTCAATCATATCGTCAAACCTATTTAATAGATCCTCAGCCACGCGCAGACCCCCTCGCCATCAATTTTTTCTTCATAAGCTTTAACCTTATAAACTCTTCTCTCATCCTCTCCTCTAATACACTTCTAATTCTCTTAATCGCATTTGCATAATTCGGCAGTATGAGATGATCTATCGCGTTTATAAGCTTCTGGGTTCTTTTAAGCTCCTCTATAAGCCTCTTAAGGGTCGCCTCCGCTTCTGCGAGTTTCACGATCTCCTCTAAAGCCTCTCGCAGAAGATCTATAGATATGTCAAGACTATACGGGGTCGTAGCCGGCGGGTACTCTGGCTTCTGGACGCTCCCCTTATCAAGGCTTAAAACAGGTATCTTTATGCCGAAGGCCGCTCTTTCGCCTATGAGTACTGAAGCGGTCTTCCGAACTGAGGACTCAATGCTTCTTAAACCAATCAATCCTGCCTGTGAGACTGCTATCGAGTATTTCTCGTACGCCTTTCTAAGCTTCTCTCTAACCGAGTTCTGTAGCCTCGTAAACTCCTCTATAGCTATTCTAATATTTAAGAGAAGCACCTCCCTCTTATCCTCTAGAACCCTTCTAATCCTTCTTATTGTTGCATAGCTTCGCCTTAGGTTTATCAGGTTAATCTTTGTGGGAAGCACCGATCTGGGATCTATAGCCATACCGTTTTAAGCACCCTTAGCCCTCTTCCTCGGGTGATACTTCTCTATATATATATCCTTTATATTTGTTAACTCGCTCTCAGGTAGTACTGAGAGTACCTCCCATCCTATATCTAGGGTCTCCTCAATAGATCTGTTTTCGTAGAAGCTTTGTGAGAGAAATCTTCTCTCAAACGCGTCTGCAAATCTTAAGTATCTCCTATCCGTCTCGGAAAGGCTCTCCTCACCAACAATTATTGCAAGGCTCCTCAACTCCTGCCCCCTGGAGTAGGATGCATAGAGCTGGTTGCTCACATCACCGTGATCCTCTCTAGTTTTGCCCGCCCCTATACCTTCTTTCATAAGCCTCGAGAGGCTCATAAGCACATTAACAGGTGGGTATATACCCCTATTATATAGCCCTCTATCGAGGACTATCTGCCCCTCTGTTATATAGCCTGTTAGATCTGGGATCGGGTGTGTTATATCATCAGCAGGCATGGTTAATATCGGCATCTGGGTTATAGACCCCTTCTTCCCGATAGCCCTACCAGCTCTCTCATAGATAGAAGCAAGATCCGAGTACATATATCCTGGATAGCCCTGCCTACCAGGAACCTCCTCCCTAGCCGAGCTGATCTCTCGGAGAGCCTCGCAGTAGCTGGTCATATCAGTTAGAATCACGAGGACATGCATATCCCTCTCAAAGGCTAGATACTCAGCCAAGGTTAGAGCCATCCTCGGGGTTATAAGCCTAACCATGGCAGGCTCGTCGGCAAGGTTTATAAACATAGCCACCCTCTTTATAGCCCCCGTCTCTTCGAAGAACTTTCTAAAGAAGAGGGCCTCATCATATTTAATCCCCATCGCAGCGAATACAACAGCGAACTCCTCCCGCTCACCCCTAACAGTAGCCTGTCTAGCTATCTGGGCTGCAAGCATATTATGTGGAAGACCGCCCCCACTAAATATTGGTAGCTTCTGACCTCTCACGAGGGTGTTCATACCATCTATAGCTGAAACTCCTGTTTGTATAAAGTCCTCCGGATAGGCTCTTGAGGCCGGGTTTATTGGAGAGCCATTGACATCTCTCCTATCCTCGGCCAGGATAGGGGGGCCTCCATCTAGGGGTCTTCCAAGCCCATCGAAGACCCTACCTAGCATCGCTTCTGAAACAGGGGTTTCCATGGTTTTTCCTAAGAAGCGGACCTTAGTACCTCTGGTGCTGATCCCTGTTGTACCTTCAAAAACCTGTATAACTGCATAGCCCATGCCAACCTCGAGAACCCTCCCACTCCTCTTCTCTCCACTTAGTAGCTCAACCTCTACTAGCTCGTCAAAGGCTACTCCACTGGTTCTCTCAACTATCACTAGAGGGCCTCTGATCTCCTTAATAGTCTCATATTCTCTATATTGAGAGATCTGCATGCCCATCAAGATCCCCCCGCTATGCTTCCAAGCCTATCCAAGATCCTTTTCTCTAACTCCTCCAACTTATTAAGCTCTTCATTAGATACTGTGAATCTAGCCTTTATAAGCTCTGTCACCAGATCCTGTGTCTTCTCCCTTATAGTCTTAACGCTAACCCCTGAATCTACCAGCTTCTTAGCACTTCTATAGAGGCTCACGATAGCCCTCATGAGCATAACCTGCTTCTGTGGGGATGCAAAAGCATCGATCCTGTCATATGCGTTCTGCTTCAGGAACCCCTCCCTAATTATCCTAGCTATATCCATTACCAGTTTATCGGGCTCCGCCAGGTTCTCCGGCCCTATGAGTCTTACGATCTCTCTCAGCTCGTTCTCTCTCTGGAGGATGGCATATATAGTGTCTCTCAGATCTCTCCAATCCTTTGCAACATTATTAGCCCACCAACCTGTTACCGTGTCTACATAAGCTGAGTAGCTAGTGATCCAGTTTATAGCGGGATAGTGCCTTGAATAGGCTAGAGCAGTATCTAGAGCCCAGAAGACCCTTATAAACCTCCTAGTATGGGTTGTCACAGGCTCTGTAAAATCGGCCCCTGGGGGAGATACAGCCCCTACTAGTGTGACAGACCCAACCCTCTCAGGCCTACCAAGAGTCACAACCCTGCCAGCCCTCTCATAGAACTCTGCAAGTCTGCTCTGAAGATAGCTTGGATAGCCCTCCTCGGCTGGCATCTCCTCGAGCCTGCCAGCTATCTCCCTCAAGGCTTCTGCCCATCTACTGGTTGAATCTGCAACTAAAAGGACATCATAGCCCATGTCGCGATAGTACTCTGCCATGGTGACCCCTACATAGATGCTAGCCTCTCTAGCAGATACCGGCATGTTACTTGTATTTGCTATCAAAATAGTCCTCTCCATTAAGGGTCTCCCACTCCAAGGATCTTTATATGTTGGGAATTTCTCAAGGACCTCGGTCATCTCGTTACCCCTCTCACCGCATCCAATATATATCACAACTCTAGCATCGCTCCACATAGCTAGCGAGTGTAGTGTCACAGTGTTATGGAGTATAGCTGGTACTTCGCCTCCTACGAAGTTATGAGTCCCAGGTACTGTGACGTCGTATACGTTGAAGTCCCCCTCAATGACCTCTATACTTTCCACCTCATCGAAAGCCACATACTTTAACGCCCCAGCTATGGAGCGTAGCACACTATCCTCGGTTAGCTGTGCTAGCAGCATTAGTTTTGCCGCGCCTACTCTCTCGCCTACTATAGCGTAGTTCTTTGTATTAATCCTCGCTTGCTCTAGGATTCTTTTTGAGACCGCAAGTACAGCCCCTGGTATTACCTGTGGCTCTATCCTCACGGCATCTCTGACCTTCCTATCCTGCCTCTTACTTGATATATACAATGCTATCCTGAGGATCTTACTTAAGCCCATGGTCCACTCAGCCGATATCGCTTCTAAGAACTTCTCTATCTCATCTCTACTCGTTATTATAATCCTATAGTAGATTCTGCCGTATACCCTCTTCTCCCTTATGGTATATATTATGCCTAGCCTAGCTAGTAGGTAAGCTAGGCCTACTGCTACCCACTTAGATGCTGTTGTTATCTCGACCTCGTTCCTTGCAAAGCTCCCGTCTCCTAAGTAGTAGCCTCTTAGGAAGGCTTTAACCACGTTTATAGGGGATCTTAGTATTAAGTGTGGGACTACCGCCTCCTGGGACTTTCTCCTAGAGGGTACTCCCAATGCTCTAAGTATCCTAGCTACTAGCTTAGAGTTCACTATGACGCCTTTGACCGTTCTAAACGATTCATCCCTAGCCATGACTCCGAAGACCCTGTATACTAGCTCCTTGAATCTAGCTCTCAGCTCCTCCGAGTTACTGAAGAACCTTACGGTATTGTCAGTCACCATACCATCAGATATTACTAGCCCTAGTAACTCTGCGAGATCCTCATCTAGACGCTCGGGCACCCTTACCGAGATCCTACTCCTAGGTAGTCCGAGAATCCTTGGTCTTAGCGGTTCTACTCCTAGCAACGCATATACTCTCCTAACGAGACCTAACCTAGGCCTAGTCTTGCCCTTGACTATCTGCTCTAGGATCTTCTCATTGATGCCTAAGGTTTCAGATGCTCTCTTATAGCCACCAAGTCTATACACTAATACCCTGATGAGCTCCCGTATCCGTTTTAAATCCTTCTCGTTTCTCACGGTTGCATCGTCTAATCCTAGCTCGTAGGGATCGAGGAGTTGTGGCTTACCATCAACGGGGAGGTACCTGGGTATGACTAGCTGGTCTCCCCTCCTTAGCTCAGCTGCTGGTGTCTCAACTATGTATCCCTCCTCGCTCAGCCTAAGGAGCCTATGGGGTGGTGTAACCTCTATCACTCTACCAGATCTAGTTCTAATCCTGACCATATACCTGGATTTACCTTTGTAGATGTAGTTCACAGGAGCTTCCCTTAGTCTTATACCGTTGAAGGTCAATATCCTGAGACCTAGGCTTGAGATGTCTATTAACTCTTCCTCCTCGCTACTCTCGACTATAACACCCTTGTCTCTCACTCTTTCGTATAACTCCTTGATTGTAACAAGCTCGCCTGACGCTAGTAGTATTGGCGTATTAGGTGGAACGCACTTCCCTGTACCGAACCCCCCGGGTATGGCTCCTGTGCCGCCCTTAGCCATTGGAAATAGAGTATCTATAATCCTCATCCCTGTCAGCATAGGGAGCTCAGGCTCCAGCTTCTCCTTAAAGGGCCTCGGCTTCCTAGCAGGCCATCTACTTAACATCTTGACAGCCCTCTTCTCACCATTCTCTTCAACGTATGCTATGTGATCCTCGACTGTGTATTCACCCTCAGAGGCTATCTCAATGATCCTCCCCCTCACGCCATGGGGTATCATTATGGCATTCCTTATGAGGGGCGTCTCCTCGACATACCCAATCACATCCCCTGGCTCGACCTTGTCGCCCGGCCTAAATTCTTTTGACGGTGTGAAGAAATATTTCCTATCCCTGGGAACTGCTTCTAGCCTTATTCCCCTAGCCACAAAGATGCTTTTAGCTATATCAGCTATTCTTTTAAGAGGCCTCTGTATTCCATCAAAAATCTGTCCAACGAGACCTGGCCCGAGCTCCACAGATAGTGGGGACCCAGTGCCATATACAGGTTCTCCGGGTCTTAGGCCTGATGTGGATTCATATACCTGGATATATGATCTATCGCCGTCTATTCTTACAATCTCCCCAACGAGTCTCTGCTCCCCTACTTCAGCTACTTCGTACATCTGGGGCTTTGGAATGCCTTCAGCTACTACTAGGCTACCGCTGATCCTAGTGATCCTTCCTCTTCTCTCTTCCATAGGCTCACCCAAACAATATTCTAGATATCCTGACTTTAAGTTCGTATAAACTGGCTTCTATCACGTGTTCTAGCGTGTAATTATATCTAACACTTCTATCCTTTGAAAATGCTATGAAGCCGCCGCTGATCTTTAGCTCACCTGATATAGATTTAACCCTATCCCTAACCCCTAATTCATCGATGATCTCTCTAACGAGGTTTGCCGATACATGGTTAGTCTCTATATGCACCTCGCTCTCTAAGGCTAGAACCGTCTCAATAGACTTTTTCAGGAAATCCCTATATAGATCTCTGTTGTTTAGGAGCTCTTTAATAAATCTTTCCTTGATCTCCTCAACAGCCTTGCTGATCCACGTCTCGCGTCTCTGCTCAGCTATCTTCTTCAGCTCAACCTCTATCTTAGATCTTTTGCTCTCAATGGCACTTTGATATCTCTTGATACTCTCATCTATTTTTGATCTTAGCTCCAGAGCTTTCTTGTTTAGGAGATCTTCTAGATCCTTTTTTATGCTACTCTTCAGCTCTCCAAACATTTTCTCTAGCTTCTCTAGCATCTCAGAGCTCACTTCCTCAACGATCTTTTTGGGATCCCCATAGATCCTATAGATCTCCGTCATAGCACTCACCCAACGCCCAGAGCTTTCTTCAGAAGAGATGCTGCATCTATAGGCTTTACATCGCTTGAAAGACTCGGTATAACTGTTATCACAGGCGCCCTAGGTGTCGTGGAGATTCTGTCGATAACATCCTGCACCATGTCTGCAACATCCTTAGTCACTATTATTAGAGCTATATCCTCAGACTTAGCTAGAGCTTTCAGATGCTTTTCTGCATCAGACGCGTTCTCGACAACAAAACCCTCAACACCGAGCATGCCAAAGGCATTTGTAACATATCTATCTCCGAGAACCACTATCCTTCCCCTCCTCATGAGCTCCCCATTGTTTTCTTCTCTCTAAATAAATAAGCTTGGTTTATACAGAATATATGTGGAGTTTAAGAGGTGCAATAAGTGCTTCTGCCGGAGAAAATGATCAGAATCTCCCTCCTGGTTTCGAGGAGAGATCTGGATCTAGCTGTATATTCGCTGATAGAGACAGGATCATTTCAACCGGTATCACGACTAGGGGAGGGGAGGGCCTCTGAGAAGGCGAGGATCATAATGCCTGCCGTAGGAGAGGGTATATCCAAGCTAGAACAATATATGGAGCTTGCAGGTGTTAGAGGTAATGAGATCGATATTGATCAAGAAGCTATCCTCGAGGGGGAGGGGTGGTTTGAGATCTCTTCAAGGCTTTTCCAGACTATGAAAGAGATTGACGAGAGATTTGAGGATCTCTATCGAGGGGCTAGGGATCTACAGGATAAGATCAACAATCTTGAGCCTATAGCTCAAGTGATAAGTGTTCTTAGCGATATAGACGCTAACATAGAAGAGCTGGTAAATGGTAGGATCTTGAAGGCATATATATTCGTGACACAGAGTGAGAGAATAAACAGGTTCTTAGAATCTGTCGAAAAGAAAACAGGCTTAGAATTAGCGGTAGTGAGTCCCCTTGATGAGAATAACAGCGTAGCATTAATAGTTACCAGGAAAAGTGATGAAGAGATTAAGGAGATAGCAAGGCAGGAAAAGGCTAAAGAGATAGAGATCCCGAAGGGCTATCCCCTAAACCTAAAAATACTCTCAGAGAGCTTGAGAAAAGAGCTTGAGAAAACTAAGCTAGAATTAGACAGGATAAGGGAGAGCGCAGCCAAGATCTATGGAGAGATATCGAGAAAATTCATGGAAACCTATGCAGGGCTCAATACAGTTAAGGAGGCACTCTACATACTCACGAGATCTAGGGATAAGGGTAGATATGTCCTCCTAGAGGGCTATATTCCCAAGAGTGCCGTAGAGAGCTCCCTCGAGATAATAAGAAAGAGACTTGGCGATAGAGCCATCATAGAGGTTAAAGAAATTAGCAGACTTGAAAGGGATCTAGATGAGGAGCCTCCATCGAAGTATTCTGTACCCACTAGGCTCCAAACATTTAAAATGGTTTCTGAACTCTACGGCCCACCGAGCTATAGAGAGGTAGTTCCAATCTATATAACGGCAATAACCTTCCCCCTTATATTCGGTCTCATGTTCCCTGATATGGGTCACGGGCTTGTGCTCTTAATAGCCGGGATCATATTTTACAAGATACTCGGCAGAGATAATAGATCATATAGGGAGTTAGGAGAACTCGTGATATATGTATCAATAGCGGCCATCATTGCAGGGATCCTCTCTGGAGAGTTCTTCGGGCCAGCGACCCCGGTTTCGAATTATATTGAGTATATATTTAAGAATCTATTTCATATAGAACCTCCTCTAGCGGTGCCTATAGGTAAGGAAGGAGGTGAGGGCGCTATAGTTGAGGCGCTAATGTCTCTCATATTCCTATCGCTAAGAATAGGTGGAGCTACACTAGTACTATCAACATTGTTGGGAATTGTTAACTCTTTATTAGAGAGAGATTATGAGAAGATTATAGTTAGGGATCTCCCAAGATTCTTGTTATTCTTATCAGTCGCAGCCCCGCTCTTCAGATACCACAAAATCGAGAAAGCAGGGCAGACATATGGATATCTAGCCAATATAACACCTTCGCCTGGGGGTCTAGAACCAGATATAATTAGAGGCATTCTAATCGCAGGGTTGATATGGACTCTTCTAGGCGAGGTTGCCATGGAATCGATTAGACATGGTGTAGGACATGGGATTAGGAGGCTCACTAATGGTTTCATGGAGTTCTTTGATAATATAATTATATTAATAGGCAATACTATTAGTTATCTAAGGATCATGGGGATAGCTCTAGCCCACATAGCAATAATAATAGCCTTTTACCAGCCAGTTAAAGGTATGATAGACGCTGGCGGGGTCATATCACTACCAGCATGGATCCTCTATGCGGTAGGTAACCTACTAGATATAGGCCTAGAATCGATAGTAGCATTTGCACACACACTAAGGCTACATCTCTATGAAATGTTTGGAAAATTCTACCTAGGAGTCGGAAGATCCTATGAACCTGTTAGACCCCCAATGATAAGAGTGGAGATAAGGAGGTAGGGGGCGGCGCGGTCCAAAGCCCCGCATCCTTGACCGCTAGACGACCCGGCTCCAAATATAGAAAACAAAAGGGGTCTTATAACCTTTGACATTGGCAAGGGGCAAACCCTGTCCTTCAGAACAGGGGCAAAGCTGTTACAAGTTTATTGATAAATACAAATATCTCTGGTTACTTATTGGTGATCTATGCGTATGATGAGGATAAATGTTGGGCTTAAGCTTATAATCCTCTAACCCTTAACTACTTTGATGATAAGGCGATACCTTAGTGTGGTGTATATATGGATACTCTCGGGATGCTATGACCTTTGAAGCCCCGAGACCTTGGATGGGAGCCCCAAGGCGTTAGGGATGATCTACTATGGAATTGAAATTTGTATATTTCTCTATGATTTTTTTAGCTGATCTTGATATTTCTTCCAAATCTATAAGATCTTCCTCTATATCTAGCCTAGAGCCTGTCTTCTCCAAAAGTTTTTTTGCTATTAGTAGATATCTCTTCTCGTCTTTAATAGCGCTCATCTCTATATAGACAACCATTGCAACTATTTCGGATGCCAGCTCCTCGTCAACCGGCTCCTTACTTTCCTCAAAACTCTTTAGACTCTTCATGATCTCGTTTCTAATCCTCTTTATAGCCTTTATCCTGCTCTCGAGGTGTTTCTCGACATGCTCACCTTTTTTCAGCTTTATACATGCGATCTTAAGAGCCCTTAACGCTTTTATATGGGTGTTGATTGTTTCTTCCAACTCGCTTAGAACAATGTGCAGCGTTTTACCAAGACTATCTCTACTCATTTTCTAGCAATCCTCTTTATAGTAGCTATCGTGTTATCTGCTATACCAAGTGTCTTTAGCATTTCAGCATTTACCCAGACCTCGTTCTGGGGTACCTTTTCATCGATCACTGGTGAAAGCTGTATACTCTTTCTACCAGCCACAACTATCTCGACCATATCATCGCTCACCCCTATCTCCCTTGCTAGTAGAGGGCTTATTCTAGCCTTACCCTCTTCAACATTTTCAGCTCTCCTCACCCTGATCCTTTTCTCTAATATCTGCCTCTTCTTACTCTCCCTAAGCATCGACGGAGGTGGGATTACCTTCAGAGTATCTATGATGCTTATCCTAGGTCCGCCTTCTCCCTCCTCTTCCAAACCCCTCTTACCCTCCCATAATTCTCTGAATCTGAAAAGAATTGGAGGTAAATATATTCAATCTTCATAATCTCAACTCCTAACGATGCCTTGCCAAGCCTTTACCCGAGGTATAGAATTATGGATAATAGATGTGTGTGTATGTACTTTTTATATATTTTAATATTATTTTATGTAAGAGCTCTGTTCCTTAGAGAAAGAAATAGATAAGGGCTTAGAAGCTCTATCCGCTAGATCGCTGATGAATATCTAATATCTATAATTCCTCAGGAAGAACATATATCTAGGGGATATGCTGTGGAGAAGCCGCCTACAAAGACGGGGGACAGTTTTGGAAGATGGTTTGACTGGGTTATATCAGCTGCAGAGATCTATGACTACGGCAGATACCCTGTTAAGGGTATGGGTGTGTGGACGCCATATGGATTTAAAATAAGGGAGAAGGTTCTCAGCATTCTAAGGGATCTTCTTAACTCGACCGGGCACGAGGAGATACTGCTTCCTCTCCTAATACCAGAGGATATGATCAAAAAGGAGGGGGAGCATATTAAGGGATTCGAAGACGAAGTCTACTGGGTAACCCATGGGGGTCTAGATCCTCTCGACGTTAAACTGGCATTGAGGCCCACGAGCGAGGTTGCTATAACGTATATGGAGACTCTTTGGTATAAGAGCTATAGGCAACTACCTAAGAAGCTCTACCAGGTTGTGAGTATATTTAGATACGAGACCAAGGCTACGAGACCCATGCTAAGGCTGAGGGAGGTCACAACTTTTAAGGAGGCCCACACGCTCCATGACAGCTTCGAAGATGCAGATAAACAGGTTAGAGAGGCTATGGAGATCTATGCTAAGTTCTTCGACAGACTTGGAATACCATATATAATATCCAAGAGACCTGAATGGGATAAATTCCCTGGAGCTGTATACACGATAGCATTTGACACGCTTATGCCTGATGGAAGGGCTCTCCAAATAGGTACTGTACATCATCTGGGCCAGACTTTTACAAGAGTATTTGAGACTATAATACATAAGAGAGACGGCTCTCAGGACTATGGATGGCAAACTAGCTATGGGATCTCTGATAGGGTCGTGGCTTCCTTAATATCTATACATGGAGATGATAGGGGGGCTATTATTCTTCCAAGCATAGCACCGATCCAGGTAGCGGTTATACCGATCCCATCCCAGAGTGATGAGGAGACCGAGAAAATTTGGAAGTATGCAGAGGATATAGAAAGAATGCTTAGAGAAGCTGGGATCTCCTCTATAGTAGATCTAGACACAGAGAAGAAGCCTGTCGAGAAATACTATTATTATGAAATAAAAGGCGTCCCATTAAGGGTTGAAGTGGGGGCTAGAGAGTTTAGGAGTAACAGTGCTACTATATTTAGGAGGGATAGCTTCAAAAGATCTGTAGTGTCTAAAAATGAATTAGTAGAGAAAGTAAAAGAGACGCTAGAAAATATTGAGAGGAGCATCAAGGAAAAAGCTTGGAGAGACTTCAAATCACAGGTAAGGTTCGTGAATACCTTAGAGGAAGCTACAAATATCATAGCCTCGAAAGCCGGTATAGTTGAGATACCCTGGTGTGGGAGAGAAGGGTGTGCTATAGAACTTGTAGAAAAGACCGGGGCTAGCAAGATGCTCGGCACACCTCTAGAGATCCCCAATCTCGGGGAAGCGAGATGCCCAATATGCGGTGGCAAAGCTAGAACAATAGCAAGGATTGCGAAGACTTACTAGCCTAGCTACAACTAATAATCTCGCCTCCTTTATTGCGGGCTGCGTTCATTATCTTTTAAGTACCGAGCATGTTTCAAAAACTGTTACTAAACCGACGATAAATTTAAATATAAATGGATACTTATAATTACTGGAGGGCTTGGTATGGAGGAACGCTATCTTAGTACTAGGGAGTTTGCAAAGCTTTTGGGCGTTTCGAGGATCGCTGTGATTAAGTGGATTAAGAGTGGTAGGATTGTGGCTTACAATGTTAATGGTAGGTGGAGGATTCCTTATAGTGAAGTTGGGAGGGTTCTTGGTGGTGTTGAGAGGGTTAGGCGTATGGCAATATATGCTAGGGTCTCTCCAAATGCTCGGAAGGAGGATCTTGAGAGACAGGTTGAGGCATTAAAGCTCTGGGTTTTTAAGAACTTTCCAAATGCCGAGCACGTTGTTGTCACGGACATTGCGAGTGGTTTGAGGGAAGATAGGGATGGTTTGAAGAATCTTGTTGAGATGGCTAGGAGGAGGGAGATACAGGCAGTTGTAGTTGCATATAGAGATAGGTTAACGAGATTCGGCTTTGAGTACCTAAAGACGCTGTTCAGCGTTTTCGGAATAGACTTGTATGTAGCGTTTCAGGAAGAGCCTAAAGAATATCTTCAGGAGCTTGTAGAGGACTTTGTAGAGATAGTAGAATCTCTTGCCTCAAGAATCTATGGCAGGAGGTCTAAGAAGTACAGAGAGGTAGTGAGGTGTGTTAGAGGAGCTATTAAAGGCTCTGACTAAAACCGAGGTTCTTGAGTACCACGCCAACAGGTTTGCTAGGAGAGCTCTCAGGGAAATTGAGAATGTGTATATTGGGATGATCTAGTAAGCAGTTAAACATAATGCTTTCCAGAAGGCATTGCATAGGGTTTTCTACAAGAGGTATAGGGATCAGTATCCTTGGATGCCAACAAGGGTTATTAAGGGATCCTATAGAGATGCTGTTAGAAGGGCCAAGGCTTTTAGAGAGCGCAGGAAAAAAGGTAGAACATATACAGACAAGCAGAAGGTTAACAGGGTCGAGATAATCTACTCTGATAACCAAGATTAGGGCTTGGGATGGTAAGTTGAGAACCCATAGAGGCTGGGTTAAGCTTCAATATAGAAACCATAAACAGCTATATAGGTACCTCTATGGTGGCTGGGTAGTGAGTTGAGATTTAGGATTCTTGGTAAGAAGGTGGTTGTTGAGGGAGATATGTAGTGGTAGCTGCTATAAACAATAGCTTAAATACCTATCCTCAGATAGAAGGCCCGTGGCGTTGGGCTCGGTCAGGGCCCGTGTAGTGTGAGTGAAACTAGTGATCTCACACCGAAGTGCAGTCCCTCTAATAGAAATTCAAGCATTTGGAGACACCATCGAGTACCGTTAGCAGGGTAACGCATAAACCTGTATAGACATTGATTATTAGCCTAGCCAAGGAATGAGGGGCAATGACGACTCGAGACATGCGAGGAGGTTATATATGCATGTATTTATACTCCTACGCGTTAGTATCTCTGGTCGGAAAGTCGAGGTAATAGGTGGCAGTCTATGCCTAAGAAGAGAGAGAGTAGGGGTAGGAGAAAAGGATCTAAGGGATATGTAGAGAGGATACAATGCGATCAATGTGGTAGGCTTGTTCCAGAGGATAAGGCTATATGCATTACAAGAACATATGCCCCAGTAGATCCTCAGCTAGCTCAGGAGTTAGAGAAGAAAGGCGCGTTAATAGCTAGGTATCCCGTTACTAAGTGTTACTGTGTCAGCTGTGCAGTGTTTATGGGCATAGTGAAGGTTAGGGCTGAGGAAGAGAGAAAAATAGTTCCCAAGAGATAATGCGGAGACGATAGATATTAATGCAAAATTTTTAATTTCAAAATATTTATTGGGAAGAGTTTAGCAGATCAATAGTTATATTAGCCTCGTGTTTCTTCAATAGCTTCGCTCATCTCTTCAGGAGGTTCATAGTAATACTCACCTACGCTTTTTTGATACCTATCTAGGTAGCTACCGGGCTTATTTATCCTTGGCCTTTTAGTCCTAGGATCTCTTCTAAAAGTCACACCCAGGCAGGATAGCAGGCTATTCATACCCTTTCTAATGCTTGCAGGAGACTCTGCATATCCCTCCCTCCCAGGGTCGCCTTTGAATACGAGGAGCCTATCTGCTATGAAATCTATAATAGATACGTCGTGCTCGATGACTATGGCAGCCCTTCTCTTATTCTCTATAACACGTCTAATAGCTCGAGCAACTGTTATCCTATCCTCAACATCTATATGGGCGGAGGGCTCATCCAGTAGATATAGATCCGCATCCTTCGAAAGGGCTACAGCTATTGCGACCTTCTGAAGTTCACCACCACTTAGCCCAGAGATCTCTCTGGATAATAGCCTGATTATCCCGAGCTTTCTAACCACATCGTTATATATCCATGAATCCTGGTTAAGAGCTTCTGGAGAGGTCTTTCTAAGAAGCTCTTCAACCGAGAGGGAGCCATCCTCGAAGATCATTGGTGAGAGGAACTGAGGCTTATAGCTGATTCTCAGGGCAACTGTGCTTACATAGCCTTCATCAGGCTCCAACTCTCCAGCAAGGATCCTCGCAAATGTTGTTTTTCCAATAGCATTGGGGCCAACTATCCCTATTACCTCCCCTATATATATTCTACCCTCTTGCATCTTCAGCTGGAAGTCTCCAAGCCTCTTTACCAGGTTGCTCCACTCTGCTAGAAGAGTATCAGATTTCTGCTGTGTATAAGCCTCCCCTCTAGATCTGCTGGTGAATATGATCTCGGTTTCTCTTATCCTCATATTCTCAGATGGTAAATAGCCCCTGAGGAAATGCCCGATCCCAGCCCCTGTCCCATAGAGCTTAGAGAAATATCCATATGCCCCTGGCTCTCCGAATGTAATTACTATATAGTCAGACACATAGTCAAGCACTGCTAGATCGTGCTCTACTACTAGGGTATAAGCGTTTCCAGGCACTAGATCCCTTATAGCTAGGGAAAGCCTCAGCCTCTCCCTCACATCTAAGTATGAGGATGGCTCGTCGAATAGATATACGTTCCCTTCTCTAAGCAGGGCTGCAGCTATAGCTAGCTTCTGAAGCTCTCCCCCGCTAAGTTCTCTCACGTTCTTCTCGATCATGCCATGCATGTTGAAGTATTCTACAACATCTTTCCCTATTCCGCGTTCATCTATCCTCGATATTATCTGCCTAACCTCCCCCTTAACATATTTCGGTATTGCCTCTATACTCTGGATCTTGTGTATAACCCTTAGCTTCTTATTGACCAGCTTTCTGAAATAGTTATAGGCCTCTGAGCCTCTGAGCCTCTTCAATATATCATCCCAGCTAGGGGGATCCCTATAGTTCCCAAGATTTGGAACTATCTCTCCCGAAAGGATCTTGAGAGCTGTTGATTTTCCAGTACCATTCCTCCCCAAGATCCCTATTATTTTACCCTGAACAGGTGTTGGGATCCCGTATAGCTTGAAGAGATTCTCCCCATATCTATGCATAACTTTCTTCTCAAGATCATCAGGAAGATTCACTATATAGATCGAGTCAAAGGGGCATTTCTTAACGCAAATGCCACACGCTATACATGTAGCTTCATATATAATAGGCTTTCCCTTCCTAGCATCGCTAGGCTCGATCGCGATGACTCCTCCTCTATTAACTGGACAGAATCTTACACAGGGCATGCCACCGCATTTATCCGGGTGGCAAGACTCATAGTCTATCACTGCTAACCTAGTCACTTAGGAGCACCTATTCGGGACAAGATCCCCAGATTTATCTTATAGATAGGAAGAATATAAGTCTAGATGGGTATGGATAGTTGGCACGTAAGATCATATTACTAGGATCTACAGGAACCATAGGAAGAAAGATCGCCGAGACCCTTGTGGAAGAGGGGCACAGCCTGGCTATCATAGGCAGAAGCGATTCAAGGCTTCGCGAGCTAGTGAGATCCGTGGGATCTAGTGCTGAAAGAATTAAGTGTATATATACCGCTGATCTGAGGGATCTAGAGTCATCAAAAGCAGCAGTAGCAAGTAGCTCTTCATGCCTAGGCGGTCTAGACGTTCTCATAAATAGTGCAGGTGTTTGGGATGACACAGACCCCTGGAAAATAACTCTGGATAAATGGCTAGAGATATTTGTGGTGAATACCATAGCACCATACATGTTATCCCTAGAAGCTTCCAAATACATGGAGAAAGGGGGTACAATAATAAATATGGGTTGTTTGACCGCAACCAGAAACCATAGGATCTATAAGGGGTTGAGACCTTCTCCAGCATATCTATCATCAAAAGTCGCAATAACATATCTAACTAAACAACTAGCCGAGATACTAGCACCTAGGGGGATAAGGGTTATTACGATCGCCCCTTCATGGGTATATAAGCACGGAATTGGTGAAACGCTATTAAAAGCAATTAAGGATACAGTGCCCCTTAAAAGACCCGCAGATCCCGGCGAGATCGCGGAGGTTATAAGAGCTATTATTAATACTAAGACCCCCTATATTACGGGCTCCGTGATAGAGATCTCTGGAGGTCTCTAGGATATGGGAGCAATAACGCTCGGGATTATTACTACTATATACAAGGATCTAAAGCCTGTTTGAGGCTCTAGCTTATATACCATATCGAGATATAGCATATAATTTGAGGCGTGTGGGTCAGATGGCTGGTATAGCTGACATAGCCAAGAGATGGGAGGGAGGAGAGAGCGTCGGGGAGAAGCTGAGAAAGACCTTCGCTAAGAGGGAGCCTATTAAGTATAGGCTGTTAATGACAAACTATAAGATAAAGAACCTTGCTAGCAAGATAGGCGTCCAGCTGGAGAGGATGAAGGAGAGGGACAGGGTCCTCTTCGAAAGAGTTGTTGATGCCCTGATATCTAAAGACACCACAAGGGCCACGATGCTTGCTAATGAGATAGCAGAGATAAGGAAGGCTGTTAAACAGCTAACTATAGTGCAGATAGCGTTAGAGCAGATCTCTATGAGGATCGAGACAGTTGTTCTCATGGGCGAGGCTTTCGTGCAGCTCGCACCAATAGTTGGTGTGGTCAAGGAGCTCAGAGGACTCGTTAGAGGTATAATGCCGGAGTTCTCATATGAGATGATAGAGCTTGAGGAGAGCCTGAGGGAGGTAGTGACAGAGACTGGTGAGGGCCTAGGTGTTGGCTTCACAGAGGCTACGTACTCTTCACCAGAAGCCAGGAAGATCTTGGAGGAGGCGAGGATAGTTGCCGAGCAGAGGATGAAGGAGAGCTTCCCAGAACTGCCGTCAGTATCCACAGTTGAGAGTAAGGCAGAGACCAAGGCTCAGTAATAGAGGATCTAATAGAGGATCTTCAGATTTCTTTTAGCCATACCTTTTATAAATTTTTATTTCCTCGCGCATTTTTAATAGTGGTGTTTATTTGAATAGAAAGAGGGATAAGGGGCAGTCTCATTCTACGAGACCGGTGAGGGCCGGACCCCCGAAATGGGTCAGGATGAGACCCGAAGAAATAGAAACTGTTATTATTGAGCTCCGTAAGATGGGATATATGCCGTCGATGATCGGATTAATACTTAGAGATCAATATGGAGTTCCTCTAGTGAGATCTGTGATAGGCGTTAAGCTAACTAAGATCCTCGAGAAACACGGCCTTGCACCTGAGATCCCCGAGGATCTTTTTAATCTGATGAGAAGGGCTGTGAATCTCCTAAGGCATTTGGAAGAACATCCAAAGGATCTACACTCTAAGAGGGGATTGATAGAGATCGAGTCTAAGATAAGGAGACTAGTGAAGTACTACAAGAGGGTTGGAAAGCTTCCACCGGATTGGGAGTATAATAGAGAGAGGGCTAGACTCTTAGTTGCGCAGCAGGTAGCAGGGCAGGTTGGGAGCTAGCTATCTTGTCAGCTAGTACTGATACCGTGGCTAGAGATATTCTCCAGAATTTCTTTAAAAGGATTCTAGAGGAAGGTTATTGCGAGATATATGTATACCATGACATAGATTCTATCACTGCAGCGTCTATGATCATTAGGATGCTTAGTGCACATAACATAGAACCCGGTATATACCCAGCGATCCTAGTACAAGATACAGCTCCAAGCGAACCCTCTCTAATCATAGGTTCAAAACCTCCCAGGGTTGGGGAAGGCGTAGCTATTGTGAGAAAGAAAGAAGGTATCACTAAGATCGGTGACTGGTTCATCACTCAGGCGCAGTCATCGATATCATATGAGGTTGCAATAGCGCTATCTCAGATATATCAATTACCAAGAGAACTTAGAAGCGCATCAGTAGCTGGACATATGAGCGCATTTACAAAGAGTATATTATCGCAGGTTGACGATAAATTCATAGCAGGTCTTGGAGAGACATTCGGATCTGACGCTATCTCAATAAAGGAAGGTCTAAAGATTATGGGATACGGCGTCGAGGAGAACCTGGCCTATGTACTAGAAAATACTTTGGATCCGTATCTCCCAGGCATTAGTGGAAATTTTAAGAAATCCTCTGAGATAGCTTCTCAGATAACCTCTCAGGATGGTAAGGAAACTTTGAAGAAAATTTCTAAGGCTTTGAACGATGCTATCGGGATTCCCTTGGTATCTGTTCGGCTTAAACCTATATATAGGGAAGAATATCCTTTCTCAGATCCGTATGAGATGTATATATGCCTCTTAGGGACTCTCTATAAAGGATCTTCAGAGGTTGCTGCAATCATATCTACAGGCCTACCAGGCATTTCAACAATCTCCTATAGATGCCTCTCCCTAAGAAAAGCTATCCTCGAATACCTCTATGAGATCTTCAGTAAGAACAAAAGGGTGTCAACATACTCGGTAAAGGGGAAAATATTTACCGCATACCCTGATATATCATCCAACATAGTCTGGCCTATACATAAGATACTCACCTCCTTATCCCACTATCAAGGGTATGCTGTCTATGAAGTTGGTGGGAGATACGCCTTCCCCATCGAAGCTATATATGAACCCCAGAATCTAAAGGGCTTGAATTTGTCATCGTCAGGATTATTGCTTGTGAATGATATCGAGGAAATGCCAGAGATTGTGAGCGTGATCGGCCCATGATCGTTAAGATATATGCCGAGGTAACCACGCAAGGAATAGATCCTTCTCTAATAAAGAATTCTTTAGAACCAGATAACATTGACATACCGAAGGACGTGATCCTAGATCTTAAATATTCCGGGGATAGGATCATTATTTCTATAGAATGTAGTGTGAGCAGAATACTCACATGTAGATCAACAATGGACGAGATATTAATGTTGATAGATAGTATTTTAAAAAGCCTGGAAAAACATCGTATAGATATAGAAAGGGTTTAAACCCTTTCTATATCTATGCAAATAGAATCGTGAGGGTCGATGTAATAGCTATTGAGGATATGAGGGTTATAACCCATAACTTCGATGTAAGGGGGCCAAGAACTTCGAGAGCTCTTAGATAGTTCCACACAACTTTGCCCATGAACGGTGCGTCGTTCCACACATACTCCTTACAGGTTACCTTGGCTGGTTTGAGATCCTCTAGAGCCTTCTTAAGGGCAGAGGCTATGGCATTTACAAGTCCCTGACACATGTGGATAGCAATATACGCGGTACCAAGGGATTCCGCTGCACAGCTATGATCATCCGGGGTTACGACCTCAACATCCTTGAAGCCCATCTTGGTTATAGCATCTACTATGCTCTTTCTAGTTATTTTATGTATATTATTACCGTAGAGATAGACTATGGCATAATCCCCAGCCTCGTTTCTGAATACGATGGCTTTTATCCTGCCTATGCACATGCCCTTACAGGGTTTCTCTAGATACGCTTCTCCATAGCCCACTAGAGTTTCGCCTGATCTATGCTCTTTCTCTAGCCTATCTATAGAGTTAACAGCAATCTCTGCTATTGCTTCTTCATCTATTTCCTCCTTCCCATAGTTATTATGGGAATCTGCTGCAGCAATCATGATACCCCTAGCCTTTTCAATACCATAGAATATTTTTTCTATTGACTCCGAGAGATCGTCAGACCCGTTTATACTCGATATGTGGAGAGCTAAGCAGCCATCGCTTCCGAACGCCATCCCCATCCAAGATCTGCTAGTAACCCTTATAGGACCCCTTATACTGCGACCCCTGCTCTCCCCCCTTATGAGGTTCCTTGAAAGCTCCTTGGCTATATACTCAACATAGCTTCTCCTAACAATATTTCTCTCATGGCTTCCTATAGTATGCAGTACGAGGCATCCATGTCCTAACGATTCTATGTATTTATCAAATATATGTATAGCATCTGACGAACCAACCCTCTTAAATGGTCCATAGTGAAGCCCCGGGTATACTATATGTAGCGGTTTCCCCCCATCTCTATATATGCTCATAACCCTTATCCTAAGGCTATTTCTAACAGAATTTCTATGAAACACGTCCTCAAGAACCTCTGTCTCGCCAAAGAGCCACGCCCTGAGAAATCCTCTGGCAACTTCAAATGTTTTCATACCACTAGCTCTTCCTCCAAGCTCTAGTATTGCTATGAAGATCATGAATGGGGCTATAGAAGCGATCGATATTAGAGGAATTAATAACGTATCCTCAGCATTAATTACGCCGTTGCTGCCATTAGAAAGCACTCTATAGCTCAGTAATGAAGCTATTGTAGGGACTATACTGCACGTCAAGGCAAATGCTAACGATCTGGTCATGTTTCCCTTAAATATGTAATATATTAAAAATACCATCCCAGAGCTAGAAGCGAATGACAAGAAATGCCTCTCTCTGTGAGAACCCACCAGATCTACAAATATATAGGGGGCTATAGAAAAGACAGCTATCCCAAGAGCTTTTTTTATTGTATCAACAGCAGCACCAGTTACAAAGGTTACGTAGATTAGTGCAAAATATATCACGAGCCCAGCGAGTGTAGGTATCGCTGCAAAAGGCAAGCCCTTCAAGGACCCCATATTTAACAACGAAATCACAAGACCCTCTATGACATATACAAAGCTAAGTAGAGCTGTCCTGGGCAAATAAAATAGCCTTCTATACAAAGTATTGATCAGATCATCAACATCCTGTCTTTCCACCATGTCCTGCTTGCCCCTCTTTCAATTCTATTTTCAATTCTATAGTAGATCATCTCAAGGGCATCCTCACCCTACCTCCCGGGCTATATGCCCTAAGAGGCTTCTCGGGAAGGCTGTCAAGCCCAGCGGCACCATGCTTCTATCTAGGATTGGAGCCCCGAAGCCCTTCTGGGCATTGCCCTCATACAGGGCTTCGATCTCGGGAGCTCTGATCATCATCGCTTCCCGAGGGTATCTATATGCCCAACACATAGGGTATCGCCTCATCATCAAATATGGTTAGGGATTAGATGCTTATAAGCTTAAGCCAAGATAACAAACAAATATAAAAACTTCCTATTAACATAAGAAGGATACAGCCCTTAGCGACAGGTTGAGAGTGCTGCATAAGGGATCTGTAGAGATCGTCGATGGTAGATCATAAGGGGCTTGAAATCAATAAAAATAATAAAACTATTAACCACAGTCTAATGAGAGAGGATATGGAGGTTGAGATATCTATTGATCCTATAGTAGTCTATTCTTTTCAAGAATGCTTATAGCAGAGATCCTAGAGCTGATTATCTCTATAACCTCTCTTCTAAGATCGGGATCTTTTCCAAAAATTCCCCTAGCTGCCCTTGTAATCATTTTCAGAGGCTCTCTAACCCCTCTATGCAGGGCACAGAGATGGAGGGCCTCTATTATGACCATTACTCCTGTAGTGTCTAGATAGTTTGATATAAAGTCGGCTATTTGGTTAGTTAGCCTCTCCTGAACCTGTAGCCTTCTAGAAAATGCATCAACTATCCTAGCGAATTTAGAGAATCCGAGGATCTTGTTCCCAGGTATATATGCTATCGATGCCGTACCTATTATCGGTAGTAAGTGATGCTCGCACATGCTTCTCACAGGAATATCGTATACTATAACTATATTATTCCATATTTCTAGGGAATCATCCCCATTATCTCCCTCATAATTAAATGTTCTTACATACTCCTCCGGACTTATTGAGTATCCTCTAGCCAGCTCATCAAGCCACATTCTAGCGACCCTTGCCGGGGTATTCTTCAACCCATCCCTCTCAGGATCTTCCCCTATTATTTCAAGAAACCTTCTAACTATATTGGTTAACTCATCATATAGTTTCTCCCTATCGCTTCTCTCGCCAGACGACTCAGCATCTTTCTTGGTCTCCATTTATGGTCGCCTTTTAATAGATATTCTCATATATTGACACTGCGTGAATGCTTAAAAGATTTATTGCGTAGCATTTATTGGTTATATATAATGCCTCTGTATCAGGGGAATGATCTGAGAAAGGTCACAGGTGGGAAGAAAAGAGCTAGAAGGAAACCGAGAAAGAGAGAGATAGGTAGCTTCCCAACTAATACCGCCCTCAGTAGCGAAGAGGAGAGGATAGTATCCAGAACCTATGGTGGCAATAAGAAGGTGAGGGTTAGAAAGGCTCTATATGCCAACCTACAGAGCCCTGATGGGACAAGTAAGAAGGTAAAGATCCTAAGGATCCTTGAGACGCCGATGAACCCAGACTATGTTAGAAGGGGCATTATTGTCAAGGGAGCTATAATAGAAACTGAAGCCGGAAAGGCTGTCGTGACATCGAGACCCGGACAAGAAGGTGTTATAAATGCTGTGTTAATCAAGCAATGATCTGAGAGAAAATGGCCAAGAAGATTATTATATGGCTCTCATATCTAGATCCCTCCCTTACTAGGAGGCTCGGGAGAAGAGTTCCGAGAAACCTTCTCCCAAGTAAAGTCACTTTTGAAGATATATTAAGAGCATGTGAAGAGCTCGGTCTTGAGTGCGAGGTTCTAGAAGATAAAGTATATCCTAGAACATGGTATCTAGGCCATAAAGGTGTTTCCATAACATATAATGGATCTAAGTCGGAGCTTCTCAGAAAATTGGCTGCGGCTTTGTCTAAGAAGCTTTCAACTCCATAATAGATCATCTTTTTCACCGGATCTAGAGATCTAGCAGTTAGTTCTTCCCCGATTCTATCTTGGATCATCTCTGTGAGTATCGCTCCATATCGCTTCTCTATCCTTCATCTCTTAATATCTATGATTTCTCTGTCTGGCAGCGATTCTAAGTTATAAAAGGTCTAAAAATATAAATTCTAATAAAATATTTATTATAAGATTTGGATTCTTTGTACTTTCTTCTCTAGGTTTTTTGATATATTTTCAATTTCTCCAAAATTGATTTCTACTGGAAAGCCTCTAGAAACCCTTATACCAGATATTGCTGAGGCTCTTATAGCTGCATCTAGAATATTATATCCCATGGCAATAGAGCCCACCAGAGATGATATAAATATGTCGCCACAACCTGTAGGATCTCCTGTATCCATTTCTATATAGGATGGGATATAGTACCATACAGGCTCACTATCCTTCTTCATTTCTACTTTTATTTCCTCATATGGCCTGTCACCTATATGAATATATCCTCCTCTTGACCCTATTGTATATGCTGTGGCTAAGGCTTTCTCTATAATAGAACGGATCTTACGTAGATCATCTATACTCTCACTTGCTATATCTCGTATATCGTCACTACTTAGATGGATAAGTGAGACCCTAGGGATTCTTTGTAAGCTTTTAAGTATGTTTTTTAGGCTACTAATCACCTTTCGGTTATCAATTTCTCTTGAGAACCCCTGAAGATCTATAGCAACTCTTCCTAGACTAGTTAATCTCTCCACATCCTCTGGCTCGATCTCCCTATATACGGGTGATATAAGGATCCACGAGCTGCTTAATAGAAATTCCAGACCCGAACCATCTATACTTTCTAGCTCTATAGGGCATCCTACATCGAGTATCTCCGAGTATCTTCTTCCATAACTATCGTAGATATGTCGAAACACATATATAGAACTGCACGATGGTTTCGTATTTATCAGTCTAAGTCTGGGGAAATCCTTAAAGATCTCCTTAACCCTTTCCAGCATATCAGGTCGGGTCGATGTAATCAATATAGGCTCCATTCCCATCAGAGCTAGTGTGATGCCAGCGTAGTAGGCGGGTCCACCAATTTTCTCATATACCGAACCGCCGATCTCTATCCTATCTATAGTGAAGCTTGAGATTAAAACTACCTTTCTGCCCATTCCATTATACACCGACTAAGTCTATGTAGCATAGGCTATATAAACCCTCTGCTTGAATAGCTAGGCCTTTCCCTTATTCCTTATATACTTACTAACAGATATTTCGGAGGCTTCTGCAGATGAAGCTATTATTACGAGAATCTCATGTACCACAGCAGAGAGTTCTTCGAAACACGCCCCCTTCCTAGATATGTCTAGCACTGTCTCTATGTTATTCTGTCTCTCATTGAGGGATTCTAGAGAGGATTTATAGTTATTTGATATCAGGGCGTCGAAAGAGGTTTGGAAATATCTATACGCTATTCTCAATGCCTCCTTTAGTATTGTATTGCATCTTTCTGAAAGCCTAGTTCTTAGAAGATATGTGGAGGCCCTATCAAGAGCGTCTCCTATGTGTTCTAGAGCCTTTATAGAGATCGCTAGATCGATAGCCTCTTCAGGCATCCTAGCAGACAGCCTCTTTATACTCCTAAGTCCTATGAAGTGTAGAGAGTCTAGTTCATCATCCATAACGAGGATCTCTTTCAGATACTCTTGATCACCATCTTCTAGGTATCTAGCCATTAGCTCAAACATCGTCTGCGCTGTGCCCTTCATAGTCCTTATCACCTCCTGAATGTTTATAGTTCTCTCATCAGCGGTAACCCTGATCTCTGACGAATCGCCCTTCTCTACAAATATCATGCCTGGCAGCTTGCCCTTTACATGATTAAAAGCTCTTCTAATGATATTCTTATCCCCCTTTAGTACTATCAGATCTTTCCCTTCTATATAGGACGCTATAATAAGCTTCGAAAGCATACTCTCATCTTTCTCCTCAAGGGAAATAGTCCTATCAAAGATCTCACCTGATATTGGGCGTATCGTTATATGGTCTCCTGCTATAACAGTTTCAACAGACGATCCTATCTTTATACCGAGCTTATCTAGCCACTCTTTTGGTAGCGTTAGCCCATAGCTCTTTTCACCTATCTTTATCACCTTTCTAATAGACGTTTCCACCCAGTAACACCCAATATTAATATGATTATAAAGGTTAATAAGAGTAGGCAGCGTCTAATAACTATAAGATGAAATAGCATGGGGGATTTTTAAGAAAAGCTCCTTAATAAGATGAGCTTAGATATGGAAACATGGGAATTAATGCCTGTAAGATAAGATAACAAATAGCCTCAAGCTCTTGGATCAATCTCTTATGGTGTACACATTGTTAAGAAACTTACCTATCACCCTTAATCTAGCTAGCAATATTAAGAGACACATGCTCTGGGAGAATAAAGATCTAGATCATTTAGCTGAAGCTAACCATCTAGAAAGGGGATGAAGATCCTCATCGCTATGAAGAACGAGGTTTAACTGTTGCTATATTGTAGAGAGCTTCTTCAGATACTTTCTAAAAACCAGCGTGTCATGTAGAATTTCTATTGGTAGTATAGCATCAACATACTTTGAAGCTATTCTTAAACACGCAGTTTCTGGAGCAAACCCCCTTTTCCCAGCATGTGGTGAGAGCCACAATATTTTACTAACTATTCTTGTAAGCTCTCTCAAGCTTCTTTCCAGAAGATCTAGATCTCCTAGATCCCATCCATCGCTTATTAACATCACGATGCTCTGTCTTCTCAGAAACCCCTTATAAGAGGTTATTAATTTATATAAAGATTCCCCTATTCTAGTACCACTCCCCCATATTCCACTCTCCATGAGAAGATCTCTCAGGGCCTTTTCCCCTGAATTTATGGCCTCTGTAGCTCTTACCAAGTCTGTGCTGAATATGAATGCTTCATAGCTTTTGAGGGGCAGGCCCCTTATAGCTCTTAAAATCCGTGAAATAGTATCCCACGTATCCTCCATAGATCCGCTGATGTCTATTAGAAACACATAGCGACTTTTACTCATTTTCCTTCTTGTCCTTCTTAGTTTCACAAGATCCCCAAGTGTGGATAGAGCTTCTTTATAGCTTAGGGGGAAATTAATTTCCCCTCTGGAGGATATGATCCTTCTAGTGCCGGGTTTTGTAGGAATCTTCTTCCCGATCATCCTGAGAATCCTCTTAATAGAATTCCTAGCACTTGGATCGAATCCCAGATCCTTGGGGCTCTTCCCCCTAATATCTAGGGGGCTATATACTGAAAGGAATCTCTTTATAGGGTCTGGGGCTTCGCCTTCTATCGCGGCTCTTACCTCAACATTCTTTTCAGCTAAGCGATCTATATCTAGATCCATTAACCAGTACATGTCGAAGAGTTTGTCAAAGATCTCATATAGGCCCGGATCTTTGACCAGAGTGATCCTAAGAGCTTCCTTAAAGTTTTCCATATCTTGATACATGGTATTAACATCCTTGGAAGTTTTTAAGATATTTATAGCCATGTATGCGTCTATATCCTCCGAAAGACCTATTCTAAACCCCTTTTTCCTTAGAAGCCCTATGAAGCTAATTAAGTTTTCCAGTGTTACTTCTCTCACTAGGGGAACCCCTGACCTTTGACACTATATAGCTCGGATCTACTTTCTCTATATCCTCTGGAAGCTTTAGAACCACAGATATAGTATTCCTTATAGCCTCCTCATCCAATTCCTCATAGCCCAGTTCCTTAATCGCCTTAGCCCACTCAATAGTTTCAGAGATCCCGGGCTTCTTCACAATATCATTGATAGATCTTATAGCCCTGATCGCATTAACAACCTGATTAGCAAGCTTCTCAGAGATATCAGGGACCTTCTTCCTAACTATTTCCAGCTCCCTATCTTTCTCAGGATAGGATAGGTATAGATAGAGGCATCTTCTTCTAAGCCCATCACCAACCTCCCTAGTCCTATTAGATGTAAGGATCACTATAGGTTTCTTAGAAGCCTTTATACTACCTATTTCCGGAATCGTTATCTGGAATTCTGAAAGGAATTCTAGTAAGAGCGCCTCGAACTCCTCATCAGCTCTATCAACCTCATCTATAAGGAGTACAGAGGGCTTAGAAGAATTGCTCATAGTAGCTCTTAGAAGAGGTCTTTTAAGTAGGTATTTCTCACTATATATCTCCCTCTCTATCTCTTCAGGCGTTGAGGATCCCTCTAGAAGTCTTATAGCTATGAGTTGCCTCGGATAATCCCACTCATATATAGCCTTAGAGGCATCCAGCCCTTCATAGCATTGAAGCCTTATAAGCTCCGTTCCAAAGGCCTTAGCAATTGCCTTAGCAAGCTCTGTTTTACCACATCCGGGCTCGCCCTCTACAAGTAGGGGCTTTTCAAGTCTTATCGCAAGATATACTGCTGTCGCGATCCTCCTATCAGCTATATATCCAACGCTTTCCAAGAGCCTAATTATATCTTCGATCGAGAGTTTATTAAGATCTATATCCACATCCTTCATCCTAAATGAAAAATCTGTTGGACATATATAAACTATATCTTAGATCCCATTTTCTCTTGAGCCCTTTCGAGAGCTCTTAAAAGGGCCCTTCTAGTCATGACAGAAGCCATTGCCTTTCTATACTCAGAAGAAGCTCTTATATCGCTGGGTGGGTTAAGCCCTTCAGATGCTCTAGCAGAGGCCTTTGCTATAAGCTCTCTAGTAGCCTGCCTACCTATAAGCTCCTCCTCAACAGCTTTAGCCCTAATAGGTGTGCCCCCAACACCTGTTAGTGCTACCCTAGCCCTCTGCACTACGCCTCCTCTATCAAGTTCCAAGACAGCTGCGACACCAACTATAGCGAAATCTGTTGCCCTAAACACCAGCTTTTCATATGCAGTGCCATAGTAGCCCTCCATTGTGGGGATACGTATTTCTACTAATAGCTCGTCGCTTCTGAGTGCTGTGCTAAACGGTCCTCTAAAGAAGTCCTGTGCTGTGATCACCCTCTCACCCTTTATACTTCTAGCCACCATCTCGGCTTCGAGTGCTGTGATAGCGGCTGGATAGTCCGCAGCAGGATCAGCATGGGCAAGACTGCCTCCTATTGTGCCCATATTCCTAACCTGTAGATCCCCTATTTTAGAAGCTGTTTCAGGCAATAGAGGATTCTTCTTTTTCAGAAGATCTGAATTCTCTATCGTAGCATGGGTAGTCATACAACCAACACGGATCTTCCCAGCTTCCTCCATAATATAGGATAGCCCTGGTATCTTACCTATATAGATTAGATATCTTGGCGATGCAAGCCTGAGCTTCATGATAGGTATTAAGCTATGGCCCCCTGCTAAAACCCTGGCCTCCTCGCCATATCTACTTAAAGCCTCAAGAGCCTCTTCAAGCGTTGAGGGAATTATTAGCGAGAACCTGGGAGGGTACATAGTTACCCTACCTCCTTCTCCCTCAGCACCCTATATATTTTACTTGGTAGTAGAGGCATATCTATATGCTTAACACCTAGATGGGCAAGCGCATCTAGTACAGCGTTAACAACAGCTGGTGTCGACGCTATTGTGCTAGTCTCACCTATCCCCTTAACCCCTATCGGGTTGTGGGGTGATGGTGTTTCATAGAAGTACGACTCGATCTTAGGAGCCTCTCTAGCAGTAGGTATCATATAGTCGTTGAAACCCGCTGTTAGGAGGTTGCCACTGCTATCGTACACAGCCTCCTCATATAGGGCCTGGGCAATCCCCTGTAGAGCTCCTCCGATAACCTGCCCTTCGGCAAGCATCGGGTTAACTATAACACCTGCATCGTCCACAGCAACATATCTAAGAATCCTTATGCCCCCAGTCTCCCTCTCGATCTCGACGACACATACATGGGTTCCGTATGGGAAAGTGAAGTTCTCAGGATCATAGAACACGGTCGCCTCTAGACCTGGCTCAACTCCTGGTGGGAGCTTCTCAGCTGTATATGATGCTAGAGCCACATCCTGGATTGAAACTGCTTTTTGTGGTATACCCTTTACATAGAATTTACCGGACTCGAAAACCAAATCCTCCTCCCTAGCCTCTAGCAACGCCGCAGCTATCTTCCTAGCCTTCTCCCTAACCCTTCTTGCTGCGAGAGCTATAGCCCCACCGCCAACGGGAGTTGTCCTACTTCCATAGGTCCCCATGCCGAATTGCACTAGAGCCGTGTCCCCATGAATCACCTCAACATCCTCTACAGAGACGCCTAGCTCCTCAGCAACTATTTGTGCGAATGCCGTATCTTCTCCCTGTCCATGGGGGCTAGATCCTGTGTATATGGTTACCTTACCGCTTGGATGAACCCTAACTATGGCGCTCTCCCACAGACCTAGTCCAAACCCCGTTGCCCTGGCTATTCTGGATGGGGCTAGCCCACACATCTCTATATAACTTGAAATCCCAATCCCTATTAACCTACCCTCTTTCCTCGCCTCGCCCTGCCTCTTTCTCCACCCCTCGTAGTCCGCTATCTTGAGGGCTCTCTCGAAGACCTCTAGATACTTACCGCTATCATATGTGAGACCTGTGACTGTGGTGTAGGGGCCTTCTGGGATCAGGTTTCTCCTCCTAACATCTGTCGGATCCTTGTTAAGCTCTCTAGCAACTAGATCCATGACCCTCTCAAGTATATACGTGGCTTCCGGTCTCCCAGCACCTCTATACGCATCAACAGGCGTAGTATTTGTAAATACCCCGGTAACCTCTACATCTACAGATCTTATTTTATATGGCCCTGAGAGCATGGTCCCAAAGAGTATTGTTGGCACACCCGGAGCTGCTGTGCTCAGATAGGCGCCCATATTAGCCAGTGTTCTAACCCTCACCCCCAGGACCGTGCCGTCATTCTTAATTGCTGCCTCCACATACTCTATATGATCCCTACCATGGATAGTTCCCATGAAATTCTCCCTTCTAGTCTCAACATACTTAACCGGTCTCCCGAGATCCAGTGCGAGTCTTGCCACAATCGCCTCCAAAGGATAGACCGGGATCTTGCTTCCAAAGCCCCCACCGACATCCGGTGCAATGATCCTCAGCTTGTTCTCAGGTATCCCTAAAATACCTGAAAGCAGGAGCCTATGTATATGGGGATTCTGTGACGTGACCCAGAGGGTCAGCTCCCCAGTGTATCTATTATACTCGGCTACCGCTCCCCTAGGCTCCATGGCAGATGGTATCAATCTCTGATTAACCATGCGTTGACTGATCACCTTATCAGCCTTCTTACTTACCTCATCAAAGTCCTCCCCACCTTTAAGTCTCCATCTAAACGCTATGTTATTTGGAATACCCTCGTGTAGTTGAGGAGCCCCTGGCTTTATAGCCTCCTCCATGTCTAGGACAGCTGGTAGCGGTTCATAATCCACATCTATCGCCTCTAGTGCGTCCCTAGCCCTGTACGGATCCTGTGCAACTACTACTGCCACGATCTCCCCTACAAACCTAACCCTGTCATAAGCCACAGCGGGGTACTCAGGCACCTTTAGATCGGCCCCTGTTAACATCCAACCAACAGGGATCGGCCCTATCCTCCCCCTGAAATCCTTCCCTGTAGATACTGAAACCACGCCAGGGATTCTCAGAGCTTTAGAGACATCTATGCTTTTTACTCTTGCATGTGCATATGGAGATCTAAGGAACGCTGCATATAGCATTCCGGGGAGTTTTATATCATCCACGTAGAGACCTTTACCAGTGATAAGCCTGAGATCTTCCTTCCTCCTCACAGATCTGCCGAGATGCTGCGTAGCCCTAGCTTTATATATTATACTCATTAACTCCCACCCCCTCCACCCCGCATTCTCTCAGCAGCCCAGAGGGCTGCTTTTACTATGTTTTGGTATCCTGTGCATCTACATAGATTACCCTCAATAGCCCTTCTAACCTCTTCCTCAGTAGGCTTTGGATTTCTACCTAAGAAGTCATAGAGGGTCATGATCATGCCTGGTGTGCAGTACCCGCATTGTAGAGCGTGATTCTCCCAGAAAGCCTCTTGGATCGGGTGAAGTTTACCGTCCTTCTCAAGCCCCTCTATAGTTAGGATCTCTGCACCATCGGCCATGAATGCATATAGTGTGCATGATTTAACAGCTTTTCCATTAAGTATTACGGTGCATGCTCCACAGTTAGAGGTGTCACACCCGACATGAGTTCCTGTGAGTCCTAGATAGTCCCTAATATAGTGAACTAATAGGAGCCTCGGCTCTATTTCATGGGTATATGGCTTGCCATTCACCCTCACAGTGATCCTGATCTTTTCAAGAGCCTCCAATAGAGTCACCCTATTCTATACCTTTCGGGGATATATAAGCCCTACTATTAATATTGGTTTAGATTATATAAAGTAAGCTTTCTGTATATAATGAACATTTTATATTATATATGTGACCATGAGATCCTCAGCTATTCTAGTATTTCTAAAAATACTTTGAGCCTCTCTTAAAATGAGGTTCTGATCCCTATATCTAGAGCTTATATGGGTTAAGTATAGATACTTAGCACCAATAGCTTGGGCAAGCCTTGCTGCATCATAAGCCGTTGAGTGCATAGAAACCTTTGCCTCCTCAACATTTTCCTGGGTGAATGTCGCCTCGTGGATCAGTATGTCTGCGCCGCGGCACTTCTCAGCAATTGTTTCGCACGGGCCTGTATCGCCTGTATAGCATATCGATAGTCCTTTTCTTCTAATATTCAACCTATATCCCCAGCTCTCATCAGAATGGCATGTTCTGTAACCAGTTACTGAAACATAGCTGTCTTCATACCCCTTCTCAGGGGTTTTATAATCTATCTCAAAGCCTGTGCCTCTACTTGTCATCATAATAACCTCCCTTATTATATTAGCTACACTGGTGGGGGCCACAATACTTAGTGAAGATTTTCTGCCATAATGAGACATGCTCTCAATCAGCGGCGAGATCCCGAGAACATGATCCCCATGCTCGTGTGTGATGAACATAGCCGTTATTTTGAGTGGGGATACACCCAGCATTGAGAGCCTTAGCTGGCACCCTTCACCGCAGTCTAGAATATAATTGGAGGAGCCGATGCTAATCAATATTGAGGAGGCCCACCTATTCAGCGTCGGCGCACCAGCACCTGTCCCCAGAAAGCCTATCTTTATCATGACGAGCATCCATCTATAGATATTCTACTTTAAGGGAAAACTCTGAAGCAACCTTCTCGATAGCCCTTAGCTTCTCCGCCTGGGCAGCTTTCTCCTCGATATATATTATCTCGATCCTCTCACTAGAAGCTCTGAGGGCCTGCTTAACTAAGTCTACTGACTCGTCGCGGCTTAACCCTTTCAAAATGTATCTAGGTATCATATGCCCCATACATACTCTCTTCTCTATGGTTAGCTCCGTGAATCTACTTGGATAGTGATTACCACCGATCCCAATCCCTATAGATGAGCACTCTATTCTATTAGCTATAACCCTATCTATAGTGATAGCCCAAGCATCGTGAGCCTCACCGAGGATCCACTCCTTTTCAGAAGAACCTATCTCAGCAAAAACCACAGGGACGCTGTTCTCAGTTGGTCCATGATGCGTTGCTTCATATGTAACATTGAACATTGATCCTATACTAGAGGATCTCGCAACATCATATATTCCATAGAGAAGAGAGGAACCCAGGCTTGGAATGCTCATAGCAAGCTTCCTAGGTCTGCCTCCATACAGAGCTTCACCGCTAGGATTACCTGTATAGTGCACGGTTAGGCTCAGAATACCTGACGAGGCCCTATGTCTCGATAATATGATCACAGCGTTGAAGGAATGGAAGAACTCGTCTAGATATTCTAGGTGGATGACATCGTCTATGAAGCCTGCTAGTCTTACATGCTTATCCTCGCATACATGGCTAGCCCTGGGATCAGATGATCTGGTGCATATGAGCCCACGCCTCTCTATAATTCTCTCTGCCATACCCCTCCCAGCAGGATCTCTCAAACTATAGGCTATTCCGACTTTCAACTTTCAGCATCTATAGTAGATCACTATAACCCAGCTTTTAACGTTTTTAATTCTATCCCACGTTTTCGCTATAGATTAACTCTGAATACGGCTCTTTATATAGCTATAATGATCAAGAGTGTTGTATTCCAATAGCTATGCGATCATAGATGGAGCAGAGAGATATATATCGGTTTAGTAATGAGCATTTATGAGGAGTTATGGAAGTATTGTGTAGAGGTATAGCATGTTGCCATCAGATCCTAGATTTATAGTCGATACCATGCTTGGTAATCTCGCTAGGTGGCTCAGGATCTTAGGCTATGATACAATATACAGTCCTGAGATGGAGGACTGGGCTATACTAAAAATAGCTGAGAGGGATAAGAGGATACTCATAACCAGAGACGTTGGGCTATATAGGAGAGCGATTAAGAGAGGCTTAGAAGCTGTGTTAATAGATACCCTAAAGATAGAGGAGATGCTGAGGACACTTATAACCAGGTATAATCTGAGAAGGGAGTTCGATGAAAACGATACAAGATGCCCAAAGTGTAACAACATATTGAGAAGAACTACCTCACTAATAGAAGTTAGTAGCAAAGTCGAAAAACCTATAGAGCTTTCATATAGAGTGTTCTGGATATGCAGTTCATGTGGAAAGGTATATTGGAAAGGTAAGCACTGGAAAACCATAGAGAAGATCTTATCCAGCATATAGATAAACCAGCTGAGGTCTTCATGAACTATTTTGGGTTTCATATGAGTTTATAAGGGTCCATAAGTATGTGAAGGAGGTTTAGAGTACAAGGAGATTCATCTAAGATCCTTGAACTTGTGGGGGCATATAGCGTGCCTATTGGTTATAGAGGGTCTCGGAGCTTGTAAATGGCATGCTGATGCTCTCCAGAAGGCTATAGATCTGATCTAGAATAGTATAGAGTGGGATAACGCTTTCCAGAGCTCGTTAGAAGGGGTGGAAATCTGATCACTATACGGGTTTGAAGGTGAGGATCCCAGCAATACTAAAGGATAGGGCTTTCAAGAAAAGCCTTAGAGGAGAGCTGAAGTATAATCCCTACGCTGCGCACTGAGTAGACTCTGTTATTAGAAAGCGTACTCCATTATAAAGGCTGGAGGAAGAGGTATTTGAGGGGGGAAGGCTGGGAAGATCAAGCCAAGGGTTAGGAGGAGATTCGCTAGGTGCAAGACCACACTCATGAAGATAGACTAGAGGCTAGAACAATAAGGATAACACTAAGACCAAAGGGCGTACCCTAGTTATATCCTGGAAATCAACATGATTCGAGAACCGGGTTAGAGACCGAGATGTGGGAGAGGCTATACCTAAGGATGACAGAATCATTATACCGTTTAAGAGCTCTAAGAGGATCGAGGTTATGAGGGTTATTGGCTGGGATAGTGATGAGCTGTCATTGGACGGCTACTAGCTATCGATAGGCTTTATAAATGCTGGTCTCAGGCCTCTTCAGAGCATGAAGGTCGTGTATGAGCGTAAGAAAGCTATAGCACAGAGTAAGGGCAAGAGGGATCTCTGTGAGGAGTATGTGGCTAGGGAGAGGGATTTTGTGAACAAGCTAATAGCAGGTTTAAGGAGACCATTCCCAAACACTATCCGTGTTCTCGAGGATCTAGATAATGGGGGATCTTGTTAGTAGGAAAAGGGCTAAGAAGAGGAGGAAGAGGAATGCTAGAACATCATGGAGAGACATACACAGAAGAATGCCAGAGATGGCATTAACAGCTTATGTGGATCCGAGGAACACCTCTAGAGAATGCCCCAAATGCGGGTTTATTGTGGAGATCGAGAGGAGCAGGTCTTTGAGTACCCTAGATGCAATCTAAAAATGAATAGACATAAGGCGGCCTCTATAAACATTTAGGAGAAGATATCTGGAAGGGAGGAAGAGGAGAGCCAAGAGGCGGGATATCCCACAGCTATGAGCCGGAGGAAACTATGTGGGCGGAGCCCGGTGATATGGATCCCGATGAAAAGGGATCTGATGGCGATGAAGCCGAGAGAAGAGGGCTTGATCAAAGGTATCAGGCCCGATGAAGCCCGAACCCCTTAATCTAGAAGACCAGGATTTTTGATCCTCCACCTCCGTGTCTTGCTAGAAAAGATGCAGCACCTACTATGGGGCATCCCTCCAGAATACTGTCCCTCGAGATCCCCATAGCCTCTATAGTTGTTGAGCACGCATATATTCTCACATTACCGGAGCTTCTTGCAATAGAGATTAGATCCTGGAGCCTGGGTAATCCCTTTGGCTCCATACCCCTGGCCCTCAGCTCCTCATAGAAGCTTTTCTCGATCTCCTCAGCGCCTCCCTTAACTATGGCTTTTAGCCCCCAGAATGTGAAGAACATCTCGACCTTCATACCCATTGTAGAAGCTGTAGTAGCTAGAATAAATGCTGGATACACGCTTTCCGGCCTATCAGATCTAACTATTATTGCTATATCTGCTGGCTTTTCTGTGGATGACATATCGATCACCTACTCTTTCTAACTACAGCTATTATCTCTCCCTCAGCTCTTCTCAAATCCAGGATCTCGTTTCCAGTATACGTGGACCAGGACTTCAGATCTTCCTCGAATGCCGGATCCCTAGCAATCACCATGATCACAGAGCCCTTCGGCATATCTGCTAAGGAGGACGATAGCATCAGTATAGGGCCTGGGCACGTGAGGTTCCTTGCATCCACCATCTTATCTATTTTATAAGAGATCTCTTTATTCCTATTTGCATTGCTGCCCAATATATCACACCAACTAGATTTAGTACTAGAAAGCTTAAATAGATACTTATTTTGCAACTACGATAATTATATTCTATCTGATATAGGGATCTAGTAAATACTCAATAACCATAATATTATTATATGAGAAAGCTGGCTCAGCAATAAAAAGATGCAAAGTGCTAATAAATGTTTACACATAATTACTACTTAGGTCGCTATGACGCGATACTACGTTGGGGTGGATATCGGAGCAACAAATGTGAGGGCAGGGCTTTTCGATGAGGAAGGTAGGATGCTCAGGAAGATCAGAAGGTCTTTCCCCACGACAGGGTTTGAGGATTTCTTAAAAAATCTTGTTCTAGATCTCTGTGGGGATGTTATTAAGAATGTAGCTAGGGTTGGGATAGGATCTATAGGTCCTCTAGACATAGCAAGAGGATCCGTGTTTAGAACGCCCAATGCCCCTATAAAAAGCTTTAACCTAGTCTCCCCCATGAGGGAGTTGGGTTTAGAGGTGGTGATAGCTAACGATGCTTCTGCAGCAGCATGGGGTGAGTATATACTGGGATCTGGGAGGGGGCGCGAGAACCTTCTATATATAACTATAAGCACTGGGATCGGGGGAGGGGTTATAGTGGATAGCGAGCTATTAATCGGTAAGGATGGAAATGCTCATGAAATAGGTCATCTAGTTGTTGATCACTCATCTAGCTTGAGGTGCGGTTGCGGAGGCTATGGACATTGGGAAGCCATAGCTTCTGGATCCAATATGCCGAGGAGCTTCGCCAACTATGTTGTCTCTCTAAACCTATGTGGAAAAACAGGGTATAGAGTATCCCCCCTCTGCTCGGATCTAGAAAAGGGGAAATCTCCATCTCCAGAGGAGATATTTTCTATGTACTATAAGGGTGATCCTGTAGCGTCTAGCTATGTAGAGAAATACCTAGTACCCGTAAATGCTGCTGGCATGGCATCAGCTATTAATGCATATGATCCCGAGATCCTGGTGCTTGGAGGAGGCATAGCTCTTAACAATAAAGAGATATTTGCAAGGGGTATAGAGAGGTATCTAGATAGATACCTAGCTGTTAGAAAACCCGAGATCGTGTTCACAGCTTTCGGAGATGATGTAGGATTATATGGCGCTGCTTCCCTAGCAATGAGAATACCTAGACCCCTGGAGAAATATGTTAGCATCTGGAACTCCAAAGCATAGTTTACCAAAGGATTCAGAACCCCCTCTGCAGAAGGAGGAATATTATTATTATCATCGCTACAAAGCATAGTTTACCAAAGGATTCCGCTTATCCCTCGATCGTCGTTAGTCGTTAGTGATATTCTTTCGTTAAAAGCTTGCTGTGTTTCTAATCCATAGGGGTTTTATGATAATGCCTCAAATTATTCTCTGATCATATATAGGAACTATAGATCTGATCTAGAGCTCTGTACTGGAAGAGCTCTAATAACACTGCTCTAGGAGAATGGTTCTAGCTTGTAGCTAATAATATTTTAATAAATATAGTGGTGGAAGAATAACTATAATTGAGGGTTCATGGATCATAAGGATCTTGGGGTTAGAGATAAACCATATATAGAGATGAGAGGGATAGTCAAGGATATCCAGACGGTACCCAGGCGCTTAGGGGAGTTGATCTTGCTATATATAGAGGAGAGATCCTAGGTCTTTTAGGAGAAAATGGTGCTGGTAAAACAACTCTAATGAAGATCTTGTCAGGTTTTCTGAAACCCACGAAGGGGTATATATATGTGGATGGGAGAGAAGTGAAGTTCAATGGGCTCCTCAGATGCTATGTCAATTGGTATATATATGGTTCACCAACACTTCTCCTTAGTGCCTACTTTCACAGTTCTAGAGAATCTTTCCTTAGTTGCTAGGAAGGGCATAGCAAGCTCGCTAGCTAGGCTCGATTACAGAGGTGTTGAGGCACGAGCTAGGGAGGTTATGAAGACGCTGAATCTCGAGGTGCCTCTAGATATCCCGGTTGAGAGCCTATCCCTGGGCGTTAGACGGAGAGCTGAAGTTCTGAAGGCGCTCTTTGTAGGTGCTAATGTACTTATTCTTGATGAGCCTACGAGCTTTCTAACACCCTATGAGGCTAGGGAGCTCTTTAGATTCATTAAGGATCTCTCGTTGAAAGGGGCTACGGTAATATTCATAACCCACAGAATTAGAGAGGCGATCGAGGTAACGGATAGGATCGTTGTGCTTAGGAAAGGCCGGGTGGCAGGGGAAATACCCACGGAGCTTGCCACGCCCGAGAAGCTTTCGGAGATGATGGTTGGGAAGGAGGTAGAGATGGAGGATAGAGAGGCTATCCATAAGCTTCCTCAACAGGCTTCCGAGCCCATTTTAAGGATAAAAGATCTAGTAGTGATTAACGATCTAGGAGTTCCAGCGGTAAAGGACGTAAACCTAGAGCTATACCCAGGAGAGATCCTAGGTATAGCTGGTGTTGAGGGAAACGGGCAAGCAGAGCTCGTGGAGGCAATAACAGGGCTTAGGAAGGCCCTGAGTGGCAGAGTTATACTAGGCGACACTGACATGGTTAATAAGAATCCTTCGGAGATATATAGGCTAGGGATAATACATTTACCAAGTGATAGGGATAGGCTGACCCTTGCACCAGATATGAAGATCTATGAGAACGCCTTAATAGGTCTTCAGAGAAGCGGTATATTCTTATACAAAAAGCTTGTTACGGCGATTTCGTGGAGAAGGGTAAGAACATTTGCTCGGGAGCTTGTGAAGACGTTCTCCATAGCTGCTAGCGATATAGACGCCAAGGCGAGATCTCTCAGCGGGGGTAATAGACAGAGGCTCGTCCTTGCAGGGAGCTCAGTAAAGGGGCCAAGATCGTAGTAGCGTCAAATCCAACGAGAGGGCTTGATATATCATCTACACTATATGTGAGATCTCTTCTTAGGGATCTGAGAAACAGAGGGGTCTCTATCCTGTTGGTGTCCTCGGATCTCGACGAGATCATGGAGCTCAGTGATAGAATCGCGGTTATGTTTGACGGAAGAATTATAGGGATCCTTTCTAAGGAGGAGGCGAAACGTGTTGATATAGGAATGCTTATGGGCGGTTATCAAGGGCATGGATCTGGAAGCCCTGGCTCGCTCTCCTCACGGTTATAAATCCCGTAACAAATAAGTTAGCGGGGCCTATCATGGGTTATGGATATAGAAAGCCAATGCTCGGGCTTTCTAGGGTAGCTTTCATATCAATTATACTTATAGTGATTATAGCTGCTATTGCATCGAGCTACATGCTACTATATCAGAGAGCCCCAGGCGTGCAGCAACAAACAACACCCCAAACACTCCCTATACCCCCCAGACGTCCCCCGCTACCCAAGCTGTTAAGCAGAGGATAAAGATAGCCATAGTATCTGATATAGGTGGGAGAGGCAATCTAAGCTTCAATGATATGGCATTCAAAGGTGGGGATGACGCTAAGAGGGACTTCGGCGTAGATGTTGTGGAGCTAGTGAGTAAGACGCAGGAGGACTATATACCGAATCTAAGGACGGCAGCCCAGGACCCTGATGTAAAGTTGATAGTGGGAGTAGGCTTTCTCCTAACAGATGCCCTAGTAACAGTAGCACTAGAATATCCAAATAAATTCTTTGCTGGTATAGATACCAGTGCTCAAGATGCGGTTAAGAGTAAATACCAGGATAAGTACCCCCTACCGAATCTCCTCGATATAAGGTTCGAGGAGCATAAGGAAAGTGCTCTAGTGGGAGCCCTAGCCTGTCTCCTTGCTGCTGCATATAACTATCCACATGTTGGGATGGTTCTCGGCATTGAGATACCTCCTCTCTGGAAATTCGAGGCAGGGTATAAGTGGGGATGTAGCTGGGCTATCGAGTGGTATAGGAATAGATTTGGCAGGGATCCTCCTGGGATAGGGGCTACACCACCTAAGGATAGGGTTCTCTGGACATATACTGGGACGTTCAGCAACATAACTAAGGGATATGCCGCTGCAAAGCCTATGTATGAGAAGGGGGCTATTGCTGTATATAACGTTGCCGGCCCCCTTGGACTAGGGATAAACCAGGCTCTCATCGAGATAGCAAAGGCCAGGAACCTTAGTATGGGGCCTCCATTCTGGATCGGTGTTGACGCTGATCAGGACTGGATCAACCCAGGATTCATAGTAGCCTCAATGATGAAGAGAGTCGATAAAGCAGTATATAGCCACCAAGCTGGTTCTCGATAACAAGTTCGCTGATATAGTTAAGAGGAATAATGGAGTCCTTCTACTGGGCATCGGAACCAAGATCGATGGGGAGCTGGCAGAAGGGATCTCGGTGAGCACCCTTAAGGATCTAGATGAATTTATACAGATGGGTATAAACGCTGAGAGGCTACAGGTAAGAAGGTCTTACCAGCGTCTCCCGATGAGATAAAGGCCAAAGTGAAGGCTATGAGGGACTCGATCCCATAGTGGGTATGGGAAGGTGTTAAAGAGCTCGAGAGTAAGATAAGGAGCGGGGATGTTAGAGTGCCCCTTCCAACATCTTTAGATGATATAAAGAGAATAAGAGATACATATGGCTGATCATAAGGCAGTTTTCTCGAAGATCTATATGGCGTAGGGCTATCTTATAATATTCTTAACATAATAGTTCTGGGGATTTCATGTCTCTCGAGGAGGAGCTTGAGTCTCTAAGCTACCCAGAAGCACCGAAGATCGTTGTTAGGCCTCCTGGACCGAGATCCCAGGAGATTCTGAGGGATCAGGGTGTTTTTGAAACACAGTCCCTGATCTATCCAAAGATCTTTGAGTTTGCTATAGATGCTGCTAGAGGAGCTACGATAAGGGATGTGGATGGAAACTGCTATATAGACTGGGTAGCTGGAATAGCTGTTCTCAATGTAGGACATGGGAATCCATATGTGGCTAAAGCCGTCAAAGAACAGCTAGATAGATACTGGCACTGGATGAGCGAGATCCCGAGCGAGGTGAGGATAAGGTTTCTCAAGAAACTCCACTCAATACTTCCACAAGGTCTTAGAGAGAGGGCCAAGATCATGACATCCGTAACAGGTGCGGATGCCGTGGAGACAGCTATAGCTATAGCGAGATGGGCTACTGGTAAGCCTGTGGTTATGGCATTTGAGGGAGCATATCACGGCGTACACCAAGGGGTTATTATGGCTACTGCTAAGAGGAGCCTTCAAAAGATGTCTGGGGTGCCGCTGGTAAATGTTGTCAGGGTTCCATATCCATATCCCTATAGATGCCCCCTACCGGCAAGGGACCCTGAAGAGTGTGGCTATGCCGTGCTGAGTTATATAGAACACTTACTGAGGGATCCATATAGCGGTGTCGGAGAGGTGGGTTCTATAGTTGTTGAGCCCATACAGGGGGAGGGTGGATATATAGTTCCTCCCAGGGGCTTTCTACAGGGGCTGAGAGAGATAGCTGATAGATACGGGATCCTCCTTATAGTTGATGAGATCCAGAGCGGGGTAGGGAGGACAGGGAAGTGGTGGGCTGTAGAGCATTTCGGCGTGGCGCCTGATATCATGGCTATATCGAAGGCTATTGGGGGAGGAATACCAATATCCTTTGTAGCGTATAGAAAGGATATAGATGATAAGCTGGAGGAGATGTTCCATCTAGGCACTTTTAGGGCTAATCCTCTAGGGCTCGCGGCTGGGTCTGCTGTGATAGAGTATATAGAGTCTAGGAACCTCCTAGAGAGGACTAGCTCGCTTGGAGACTATATAATTAACAGGCTCAGGGATCTGATGGATAGATACCCCATAGTTGGCGATGTCAGGGGGATAGGCTTCATGATAGGGATCGAGTTTGTGAAGGATAGAAGAACGAAGGAGCCTGGGGAGAAGATAGCTAGCGAGCTGAGGAGAAGGCTATTCGAAAATGGTCTCTTAATGCACACATGCGGCCACTACGGAAACGTGATGAGGTTCATGGCACCCCTTATAATTAGCAAGAGGCTCTTGGAAGCCGGCCTAGAGATCTTCGAGAATGAGGTTAAGAAGCTCTCTGCGAAGTAGCGCAATCTATATAAGCGTCTTTGAATACACTATCAACGATCAACCATGTCAGCGTGTTCAAAGGCCAGATATATATGGATGGACGGTGAGTTAATAGAGTGCGAGAGAGCATATGTACATATACTTACACACGCACTACACTATGGCACAGCGGTTTTTGAGGGGATTAGGGGGTATTGGAGTGAGGACGAAAGGAACCTCTATATATTCAGGCTCAGAGATCACATGGTTAGAATGATAAACTCAGCCAGAATCGTGGGGCTAAGGCTGAGCTACGGGATTGAAGATCTCGTAAATGCCGTGATCAGAACCGTGAAGGTTAACGAGTTCCAGGAGAATATATACATCAGACCCATAGCATTTGCCGGAGAAGGAAGCATATCTCTTGACACATCGAAGGTACCGACGAGAGTGTCCATAGCTGCATTCCCCTTCGGCCACTATCTGAAGCCAAAAGGGGTTAGGGTGAAGGTTGTTAGCTGGAGAAGGGTTCCCAACTACTCTATGCCGGTCATTGCAAAGGCATCTGGTATATATCTAAACTCTGTTATAGCCCTCTCAGAAGCCCTGTCCTCGGGGTATGATGAAGCTATACTCCTTGACTGGAGAGGCTATGTGTCTGAGGGCTCTGGGGAAAATATATTTGTCGTTAAAAGGGGGGTGATCTACACTCCCCCCACTTACGCGTCTATCCTCGAGGGCATAACGAGGGACTCTGTAATAAAGATTTCCAGGGAGCTTGGATACGAGGTGGTGGAGAGAGACATAGCTAGAGAGGAGCTATACACGGCCGACGAGATCTTCATGAGCGGCACAGCAGCAGAGATCACACCAGTAGTCGAGGTTGATGGAAGAGTTATTGGAATCGGCTCTCCAGGGCCTATAACAGAGAAGATCATGGAATACTATAAAAAGATCGTGTACAATAGGGTGCCCAGATACAGGGAGTGGATCACCCCTGTCTACTAGCTCCTCATAGCCGCGAACTTGATAAGTGTTAGCGCAACATGTCTAATCCCATTTATGAAGTCCTGGATCCTTATGTTCTCATTGGGGGCATGGGCTCTGGATCCATAGTATCCAACACCAGCCCCTGTCATGGGGGTTTTAGCAACTTCTGTGAAGTAGTATATAGGGCCTGAGCCTCCAGACAGAGGGGCAACGCTAGGTTCTTTACCATACGCCTCGATCGCCGCTTCTACAGAAGCCTTTACGATCCTCTCGTTTGGTGGTGTATAACCAGATCTATACATGCTGTGAACCACTATCGCAGCGTCTCCGAAACCCTTCTCCGCTATATATTTCTTAAACTTTTCCAAGATCCTCACGGGATCCTGCCCTGGTATAGGTCTAATATCTATTTTGACCCCAGCTATGGATGGCACTATGGTCTTAGATCCCTCACCGGTATAGCCTGAGTAGAGACCTGAAACGTTTAGAGAAGGTTCTAGATATAGTTTTCTAAGGGCATCGTATCCCCTTACTCCCCCTACAAATTCCCTGAGGCCCAGATCTCTGGCCATTTCCTCAAGCTCTGTGAAATCCATCTTCTTAATCAGCTCTTCCCCAACCCTTACAAACTCTTGATCTATATTCTCATAGAAACCTGGCACATAGATCCTCCCATTCTCATCCTTCAAGATCGTTAAGAGCTTAGCCATTCTCCATACGGGATTAGGTACTAGAGGGGCGTTGCCGCTATGGACATCTCTTGAAGGGCCTCTCAGTATTATTTCTATATATAGCATGCCCTTGAATCCGAGGCTTATTCCGAGTCTCCCATCTCTTCTTATATACCCTGTCTCCCATATGCCGCCTTCAGATCTGATCCACGTTCTATTGTTCTCAACGATCTTACCTATAGTGGGAGATCCTATCTCCTCTTCTCCCTCTATCAATAACCTGATCTTAAGATCTAAATCTTCTAAATATGGCACTAGAGCGTCTAGCGCAGCGATCCTAGCAGCTATGTTACCCTTATTATCAGCAACTCCTCTTCCAAACAAGAACTCCCCCTTCCTAGTCAGCTTAAACGGATCGCTTTCCCATAGTTTGAGAGGATCTGGAGGCTGTACATCGTAGTGATTATATATTAAGACGCTTCTAGTCCCGGATCCTATCTCCGCTAACACAGCTGGATGTCCTCCACCGCCTGCTATCCAAGCCTTGAAACCTCTTTCTCTAAGTATAGATGCTAGGTACTCTGCGCATCTACCCATTGCATCTCCTCCCCATGCTGCTACAGTTGGGTACTCCACAAGACTGCCTAGAAGATCTATGTATTTCTCATAGTTAGTGGTTATATATGACAATACTTTTTCTCTTACCATACCAGCCTTTGGTTCCGTAGAATCACCAAACTATTATCTTGGTGGGATTAATTAAATTATGCTAATGTATGTTTAATATATGTATCTCTATACTGGGTAATACTGGTTGTTTTCCAATGGGGGAAAAGATCATGGTATGTGTATTAAATCTGTGCCAATATAAGTTATATAGTGGATACTGAGAGATTGGGTATGGTAGATAAAGCTGATCTCAGAAAGAATACTAGGAGCCTCTTCCAGTTCTCTAGGCATGTGAATAGTTTAAAGAAGGATATATCCAGCGGAGATAAGTATCACACAAAGGATCCGAGTATAGATGCTGAAGATGCAGCTAATAAGAGCAATAAGTATCGAGCGAGCCGTCAACATAGCTCTGAGAGGGGTGCCATAGGCGGGTTAGATAGATATCTTGGACAGAGGCTTAGTAGAACCCAACATTCTCCTACTCAGAGCCTTATGAATGATGTCGAGGCTAGCAATAACGAGGTTACCGATGAGAATGCCCTAAAGACCGAAGCCGGGTCTCAGGGGGGCATTACTGGTGAGTCTATGTATGAAGGCGGTCGCTTTGTCTATCATAAGGGAAGCCCCGATGTAGATAGTCTAGACGCTTCGATCTTTGACATACCAGAGGCTATAGAGGTTGAGGGCTATGTTATGGAGGTTCAATATGATGGCAAGGTGTCAAAGGCTGTCCTCTATATCTATGTAGAGGAAGAGGGCAGGCTCTACAGGGTCTATGATAAGACAGGTCATAGGCCGTATTTCCTGGTAGATTTAGATCCGGATAAGGTTAGGGGGATAGTTGGGAATTCCGATGATGTTGTCGACATATATAGGGTCGAGAAGTTCGACCTGCTTCTAAATAGGAAGATTATGCTGACGAAGATAGTTGTTAAAGATCCTCTGGCTGTTAGAAGGCTCAGGGATAGGTTTCCCAAGGCTTGGGAGGCTAATATTAAGTACCACCACAACTATATCTACGATACACAGCTAATACCGGGGCTCAGATACAGGATCAGGAACGGCAGATTCGATCCTGTGATCGATATAGATGGAGATAAGATATCCATAGAGATCAACAAGACCTTTGCCGACGAGACTGAGGATGTTAAAGAGATCGCCGTGAAATGGTACCCCCTTTTTGAGGCGCCGCCACCGAGGATCAAGAGACTCTCTATAGATATAGAAGTATACACTCCGAATAAGGGGAGGGTGCCCAATCCAGAGACAGCTGAATACCCCATTGTTAGCATTGCTATGTGTAGTAATGATGGCGCATGCTCCGTCTTTATACTGAGGAGAGGCGACGAGAAAGCTGTTGAGAGGTTAAAGGAGGTTGTTGATAGCAGGACCAGGGTATATGTGTTTGAGAGTGAGAGAGAGCTTGTTAAGAGATTCTTCCAAGAGATCTCTAGATACCCCGTGATCATAACTTTTAACGGTGATAACTTCGATCTACCATATCTCTACACGAGATCCAGGAAGCTTGGCTTCTCAAGGGAGGAGATCCCAGTAGTTATTAAGGAGACACATACGTCCTTTAGACATGCTCTTCACATAGATCTTTATAGGTTCTTCAAAAACAGGGCGATACAGAACTACGCATTTGAAGGGAGGTATAAGGAATATACTCTCGACTCTGTTGCCCAGGCACTGTTAGGAAAGGGTAAGCTGGCTAATGAGGAAGGTATAGGGTCTATGAGTCTCTACGATCTTGCAAGATATAACCTTAGGGATGCACAGCTAACAATAGAGCTCACAACATTTTCCAACGAGCTTCTATGGAAGCTCATAATCTTGCTCATGAGGATAAGCAAGCTTGGGATAGAGGATGTTACGAGAACACAGGTATCCACATGGATCAAGAATCTATTCTATTGGGAGCATAGATCCAAGGGTTATCTAATACCAACAGAAGCGGATCTAGCTTCTCTCAAATCTAGGAAGGCTACTGAGGCAATTATAAAGGGTAAAAAATATGCTGGAGCAATAGTAATAGATCCGCCGCAGGGGGTGTTCTTCGATGTAGTAGTTGCTGACTATGCCTCTCTATACCCCAGCATAATTAAGAGGTGGAACCTTAGCTACGAGACTGTGGATCCGCCTGAGGGTGAGTGTAACAGGCTAGAGCCTATAAGGGATGAGACAGGAGCAACGATCCACAGTGTTTGCATGGACAGGGTCGGGATAACCTCTGTAATTATAGGTCTTCTAAGAGACTTCAGGGTTAAGATCTATAAGAAAAAGGCTAAGGAGAAGAATATCCAAGAGGATATGAGGAACTGGTACGACGTTGTGCAAAGAGCTATGAAGGTCTATATAAATGCGTCATATGGCGTCTTCGGCCACGAGAAGTTCCCACTATATGCCCTCCCAGTCGCTGAGAGTGTCACGGCCCTCGGAAGGATGATCATTACCATGAGCCAGCAAAAGGCTAGGGAGTTGGGGCTGATGGTTCTATATGGCGATACAGATTCCCTCTTCATATGGGCTCCTCAAGAGGATAGGCTTAACCAGCTCAGGAAGTGGATCCTAGATAGCTTTGGTCTCGAACTAGATATTGATAAGAAATATAGATTCGCGGCTTTCTCCCTCAAGAAGAACTACCTAGGCGTATATCCAGAAGGTTCCGTAGATATAAAGGGCCTAGTGGGTAAGAAGAAACATATACCGGAGTTCGTTAAAGAGGCGTTCTCAGAGGCTGTTAAGAAGCTCGGGTCCATAGATACGCCCCAGGATCTGTTAATGGTATCTACGTGGTTGAAGGAGATCCTGCAGGAGATATATAGAAAGCTCAAGGATAAAGAATACACACTAGATCAGTTAAGCTTTAAGATGACACTTGGAAAGCCCTTAGAAACATATACCAAGAATACGCCGCAACATGTCAAGGCTGCCCTCATGCTAGTTAGAGAAGGGATAAAAATATCCCAGGGAGATAACATATGGTTTGTAAAGGTTAAGAGTAAGGAAGGTGTGAAACCCGTACAGCTTGCAAAAATAAGCGAGATAGATGTTGAGAAATATATTGAGAGCCTAAGATCGGCGTTCGAACAGATACTAGCCCCGCTAAGCATTGAGTGGGAAGAGATCTCAGGGCATAGTAAGATCTTTGACACTAAATAAAAGACCAAGCTTCGCCCTTTAGGGCGGTGTATTTAAGGCCTCCATTCCATATTCTATAGGGCCGGGGCTTTGGTGGGCAGATGTGCTGGTAAGAGGTCCAGCGAGGGATGCTGGGGCGTGCTCGTTAAAGACCTGACTCCTTGAAAGCCTTTAGAAAGCTGATAGAGAAGGGGAAGAAGGGCGATAGGAAGGCAACCAGGCTGAGGCTATTCCCAAACACAGGTTTGAGGAGGAGAAGCTCTTTGTATTGGTCAGCATGTGCTAGGCTATGGATTGAGCTCTGCAGCACTAAGCCCGTAAGCTAGGCTGCAGGATAAGGATAAAGAGGAATATTGAGAGCTATATGGTAACACATAATGGTGTAAAGCCATTAAACCCTCGCCAGGGGACTGACACCTGAGACCGGGCAATAGAAAACGCCCTTCAGGGTGGGGAGGGGTCATTTCTATGGCGTTGGACAACCAGACTTATAAGTTGCGGGGAATATATTTATTAGTGATGACGCCGCAGCCCTGAATGGTGAGGAGGGCTCGTGTTTCTGAAGATCCTAGTTATTATTCCTCATGATGTCTACTAGAACCCTCTTAATTACCTCCCTATTGACTCTTCTATCGAAAACTATTAAAACCCCCTTATAATTCCCGGATTTCTTTAGCTTTACACGATCTATGATAACCCTGCCTCTTATAAGATCGCTCTCACTCTTAGACGGAACTATATACTCTTTGAACTTTCTTGTGGAATACCTATAATACTCATCAAATTTATCTATAATTCTTATTGCATCTTCAATGTCGCTTGTAGAGTATCCCAGAGCCTCTGGTATCATCTCAAGCATCTTCCTTGCAATACTAGCCTCAAGCTCTATACATGGATAGCCCATACAGTCATCTATATTGCCTAGGGACAAATAGCTGTACCCCTATGTCCTCGGGGTTATCCAGTATGTTAGTGAAGCCCCGCCCCCCATAGATGCTTGGAGCTTCAGAGGTTTGTTAGGCCCGTACTGTATTATTATAACCGAGTCTGGATCTAGAACCTTGGCAACTTGTTTGATAAGATCTATGGAGTATTTAGCAGACACGTTCTCCAACCTTGATGAGAGAGATAGCAGACCCTTATCCCGGGTAAGGGATGCTTGGTACTCCTTATCTTCTCCCCTAGATATGAATCTCAGGTTATCACCGCTTAAGCGTATCTCTAGCTCATCCCCCACTATAGATGCGTCCTTTACAAGCGTCACTAGAGCCTCGCCACTCATCTGAGCTTCTACCTCAAGATCGAGCTGTATATCTCCCACAGGCTCAAAACCGACCTCTTTCACCTGCGCCGAGAACTCTCTCTCGGCACCTGTTTTCGTGTTTATAAGGACTATCTTTAGATCCCTTGCACCATCCTCATAGCTGATGGTGACCCTATCCCTCCTCGTAAGCCTCTTAAAAGATGCTAAGAGCTCGTCCTTATCAACAAGCAAAGAGGTCTCCTCGCTGAGCTGGTACTCCTCAAAAGCTATATTGGATATGGTTAGTATGCTCATTATAAGTCTATCAGGTGAGAGCCCCTTCACCTCAAGACCCTCAGATTTTACATATAGAGGAGCAGCATCTAGAGGAGCTAGGGCTGCCTTGAAGAGATTCTTAATAAATGTGCCCTCCCCATGGGATAGCCTAAACATATGCTCACCATATCTACTTATCACTTAGCTTCTAGGATTAAAAACTATTAATATATGGGTAGATGCTAGACGCTTGACCCCAGATGACATATGTAAACCCGAATAGATGAGGGGGCTAATGAATTATTCAAAGGAACCCTCGCCCTTCGGGCTGAACCCTTTTTCATGATAGTAGAAATCTTTCTATATTCTTTCATTATCAATTAATGGTTGGAGTGGAAGTTTAGGAACAAAGAGAGGTCTAGGAATAATGGCTAAGGGAAAGAAAAAGAGGGATAAGAAGTAGATGTGGGTTGTCGAGCCAGGAGATAGGATCTTTGCTAGTAGGACTGCTGTTCTGCCTTCAAAGAAGTATCTAGGAAGGAGTTCAGGGCGTTAGAGGAGATCCTTAATATATAGCAAGATGCTTGGAGATGTGCTTCCCCACGCATCTAGGAATATAATTGGGAATTACTATAGGCTTAAGAATGGGAAGTACCAAGAGCTAAGGAATATATATCCCAACATCCCACCCCACTACATACATGGCTTATGCCAGGATGCTGTTGAAAGGGTATCCTCTCTAAGGAGGAATAGGGCTAGGCAATATGCTGAAGAGATCTTCAAAGAGGTCGTTAAGTACTTAAACCTAGGGAAAAGGATCTGAAGGATAAGAAACTCGTGGGACTTCTATGGAGGAAATCCCGGGGGATAGCTTGGCATCAAGTTGATCTTGGGATGAGCAATGGAATATTAGTGCTGAGGATCAATGGTGTTAGCCTATGGCTAGTTGATGACCACGTATGGAAACCAGTAAACCCAACGAAGATCAATATAAATGGCGTTGAGAACACTTTCTTCACAAGTGTTGCCATTCATACCCATAGAGGCTGGGTGCACATAGATCTTGAGCCTACTAAGGAGTTCTACAAGCTCTTGGCTAGGGGTTTTAAGCCGAAATCCCATGCAAAGATCAAGCCTGGTAGGAAGAGTAGGAGGGTGCTTTTCCACCTATCCCTAGAGAAGGAGGTCGAGATCTACAAGCCTGGGAATATTAAGCCTGTTGATATTAACGAGAACTCTGTAGCAACAATCTACGAGGCATTTGCAGTAATACTTGGAACAGATCTTGCAGAGATAACCCTGGGCTATAGCCATAGGAAGAAGGGTATCCAGAGGAGAAATGGATCTGGTAGCAGGGAGGCTAGAAAGGCTATGAAAAAGCTTAGAGAGAGAAAGAAGAAGAGGGACTATAGGATGAAGACAGCAAACCTGATAGTAAGGAAAGCCATGAGGATGAGAGGAGTAATAGTTATCGAGAGGATCTCGGGGGACAATATAAGGGTTATGATCGCTAGGTATAGGAATAAGCAATTAAGGCACAGAATATATCAGAATGCATTGAAGGGTGAGCTGAACGCGATAATAGATAAGGCAAGGGAGTATGGTGTGCTGGTATTAATGGTTGATCCTAGGAACACATCTAAGATCTGCCCAATACACAATGCCTTGATAGAGCATGGGGAGGATAGAATAGGTGTTTGTAGCAAGGGGGCGAGAGGTGGCATAGAGAGGTAGTTGCATTGATAAATATCTATCTTAAAGCCCTCGAAGCCCTTTATGAGGGCTCTGCCCAGAAGGGCTTCAAGGTTCTAGGCCTAACCCTAGATGGGAGCCCGGTGCCGCTAGGCTCTACAGCCACCCATGAGCCCATAGAGATCCTTAGGCCTTTGTAGAGGAGGTGGAAGTCCCTCGA
>Ga0079996_115556_pt1 | contig 55677 bp, 77 predicted proteins | sample PerSpoAPS_AMetaG_FD_69199 | JGI IMG/M metagenome (GOLD analysis project Ga0079996, IMG submission 69199) | Thermal spring microbial communities from Yellowstone National Park, Wyoming, USA - Perpetual Spouter A (PS_A) MetaG (SPADES assembly)... | ecosystem: Environmental > Aquatic > Thermal... | reverse complement strand
TCTTTATAAACCAAGTTAGAGAAAAAATTAGTCAAAATGCTTATCAAGGACCACCTGAAACAACACCTGGTGGAAGAGCATTAAAATTCTTTTCATCTATAAGACTTGAAGTAAGGAAAGGGGAAACTATAAAAGGTCCAAATGCAGAAATTATAGGACATATAATAAAAGTCAAAGTGGTTAAAAATAAACTTGCTCCACCTTATAAAACTGCTCAATTTGAATTAATTTATGGAAAGGGAATAAACAGAATTGGTGAAATTTTTGATTTTGCAGTTGAGCTTGGAATTATAAAGAGAGCAGGCTCATGGTATTCTTATAATAATGAGCAATTAGCCCAAAGTAAAGAAAAATCTCTTGATTATTTAAAAGAGAACCCAGAGTTATTAAGTAAAATAGAAGCAGAGGTTAGAGAAAAATTAAAAGAATATAAACCACAAGGAATTGATACAAAACATCAAAATGAAACAGAATTAGTCTTAGATGTTGAAGAACCCACCGATAGTTTTAGTAATCCATCCTAAACCTTCTCCAATTCTTTGGGAGATTGATTTAACTGTTCCAACTACTTTTCTTGGGAAATAAGTTCTATACTTTTCCCATAATTGCTCATCGTCCTTAATATGTTTTTCAATTGTATCTCTATAATCTTTAATATGATATAGTTTTAAACCCATATGTCCTAAATCACCCATAAAATCCAAAACTTTTTCTTTTAAATCAGTATCTCCCCTACCCAAATAGTTCATGGTAGTATTAAGAATTTTTTTTCTATGTTCTTCATTTTTTATATTTATTATTCCATGTTTTTGAAAATGAAAAGTAAGTTCTTTAAATTTATCAAAATCCATTTTTGAAAGTGTTTCTTCTTTCAAACTGCCAATAAATTTTCTCCACTTATCCCTTTGCCTACTAATATCAATCTCGCCTTTTGTAACTAATTCGTGTAATGTATGCAAATCTTCTTCTGTTGCATTTTGCCCTTTTGATATTATTTTATCTGCATAATGTTCCGCAATACCTTTTCCATCCTTTTTAATATTATTTGCCTTAAATGTTTTTAGCCAATTTAAATCACTTTCTTCTAATTTTTCTTTTTTAAGAATTTCCTCTGATTTTTCTTGTAATTTACCTTTCAATTCATCTTTTGTGAAAATGCCATGTTTTGTCAATTCATTTAATAAACTATGCTCTCCTGTTTCTTCTATGTGTTTTGAGAATTCGCCCCAAACGTGTTCTTTTAATTTGTTATTATCACCTAAAAAATTCCCAACTTTATCAAAATGTTCATGATCCTTTAATTTGTATAAAGATTTAATTATTGAAACTGCTTTTTCATCGCCTTTATTCTCTTTTAGAAGTTTTTTATAACCTTCTTCACCCTTTTCTTTTAAAATTTTATGAGCATCACGAGCAAAATCAACGTATTCCTCATCATTAACAATTTTTTCGTTAATTTCTTTTATGCTCTTATAAAATTCTGCATTACTTTTTGCTTTTTTTACTTTTTCTTCTCTTTCTTTTTTAGCTTCCTTTTCTTCTTCTGTTTCTATTTTTTCCTCTTCTCCAAATAATCCTCCCAAAAACTTCTTAGCTTTTTCTCCAAAGTTTTTAAACAAGCCAGCATGATGAGCAAATAGTGTTATTGCTCCAGCTAATAGACCACCTATTGCTAAACCAGCAAGAAAATTAGCTTTTTTATTCAGAGTAAAGTTTTCATCTTTTTTAATTTCCTCTAATACTTGCTCATAAGCATATTTTAATACTTCCGCTTTTTCCTCATAACCATTTATAATAAGTTGTCCAATAAAAGAATATAGTTCGTCAAATGTTGAAATAGATGCTAATTTATTTAAGAATAATTCTTCATAAGCTTTTTTCTTCACTCTAACATCCATTAAAGAAGGGCAACCATTATCTATATATCTTTTAACAAGTTGTTTTAAAACTTCTGCTTTTTCTCCTCTTAAATATGCTCTACCAATTTCTCTCTCTATTCTAATGCATTTAGATTTTGAACGATTTTCAGCTATTTTATATTTTGCTTCTTTTATAAGTGCTTCATAAGAAGCCTGTTTTATTGTTATTGGCTTATCAGTGATAGTAATAGAAGAAATTTCTTTGCTTTTTTCAACTTCTTCTTTTAAATGATTAGCAATATACTCTAAAATATTAGTTGCTGTTTTTAATTCTTCAATATCAAATGGATATATATCTCCTTCTTCATCAATTATTACATCAAATTCAAAAGCTGAGTTTATATTATTTTTCATCATTATAAATGGTAAATAAACGCAAATTCCACTATCATAAACTAGTCTGTGATACCCAAAACATCTTGCTTCATCACAGACAACAATTTCAGTATCAATTTCTTCAAATCTATTTATGTCTATTCCGTTGTTCTTTAAGTATAATTTAAGTTTTTCAACAATTTGGGATTGTAATTCCATTATCTTTCAAAAAGGTTTATATGGGAGAATTACTAAACAAAGCATTAACCTTTTTGAGATGAATGAAAGTTTAATTGATAATGAAAAAATTAGTGAATTTACTGATTTTTTAATAGCAACTTGCACTATTTATATAATTTATAGAATGCTTGATTTGGAAGATAAAAAAATAGAAGAAATAAGTATAAATGATTGTAATAATAATCGTTTTCTTTACTTTGATAACAGTTTCTATACTTTTAAAAGTTCAATGAAGTCGGATGTTTTAGTATTAAATAAAAATGCTAGAAAAGCGATTATTAAAAATTTTATTGGTAACTTAAATAATGGGGTAAAAGAAAAACTAAATAGCTTATCTCCTAATATATTAAATGCTTTGAAAAGCAATTTTGAAAAAAACGAAAATAAAAATATTGCCTTTGAACTTCTTATAAAGATATTTAAAAATTGTAAAATAAGAAATAATCCCAACTCCTTAGAAGTTTTTTGTTATATTAGAAATCAAATAAAGGAAAATATAAAAAATTCTTTAAAAAGAAGAATTCAGGAAACACAAGATTTGGCTTCTCAAAATTTGAACGTGGAAGAGGAATTGGAATTTATAATTGGAAAAACAATAGAAGAAATTTTTGCCGAAATAAAGACTATTCAATAATTTCCGTGATGTTTAATAGTTTTTTACAAAATCCAAAATAATAATCTAAAATTTCCTTTTTTAAAAACTTCTCTTTTTTATCATAAGAAGAATTAACAACCACAACATCGTCAGATAATGTAAAGGGTATATAAATTATTTTCGGCAAACTACATAAGTTGTTATTTATTTCAATATTTATTTTTCTTTCTGGTATTATTGAAATTAATTTATAATAATTAACATTACAAGCAAATATAAACGGAGTTTTTATTTCATCCATATAAGATACTATTTCCCCTTTCGGACCAGTGAAATAATTATACTTTCCTCTTAAATACTCAGTAGAATTATATGGGATACAAATAACAAAACCAAGAGTAGAATTCCATACTTCTTCTATGCTTCTTAAAAAAGAAAATTCGGTTTTTAATAATTCTTCTAAGTAGGAAATTAATCTTCTTTTGGGGAATAGAAATCCTAAACCTGTTTGTTTTTCTCTTTTGTTAATAAAGAAACCAATTTTTCTCATTTGTTTTAAAATTTTAAAGCAACATTTTTTTTAAAAAAAAGAAGGGGCTGAAAGCCCCTAACCAGTTTTTAAAAATTTTAAAATAGGGGAAATAATTCTATCATATTATTTGGCTGGCAGTTTGGAAATATAATAATTGTTTCTAGTGTTTCTTCATCAACTAATAATACTTTCTCACCTATTTCTTCCCCATTTGATTGAATATAATACAAATAGACATCACTATACTCGCCTGCTATTCTTTCTTGAATTATTTCTATATTTTTTCCTATTATTTCTAATCCATTAATTTTTGTAACTTTTGTAATTCTTTCTGGATCGAGTTTTCTTTCAGTTTTAAATATTGCATAATTACCAATTGTTTGTAAAAATCTTTCTTTGTTAAATTTTCCTAAATTCTTAATTTGTCCTGATTTGTTTATTCTAGTTATTCCTACGCCATACCTATCGTAACATCTAATTTCATAGTATAATTCTCTACTTAATAATTCTATTGTTGTATGAGTCTCGTAGTCCTCTATCTTGGTAGTTTTAGTATCTATATCATAACTTATATCATAATTTAGTCTTTTCCTCATAAACATAATAGGATTTCCATTGTATGTTAATTTGGAGGTGAAAGAGTTGGAGATTTCCTCAATTTTAAATTCATAAAAAGGAAGAGAAATTGTTCTGCTTCTTCTATAAGCCTTGAGGAGAGGTGTTAAGTAAATGTATTCTTTGGAGAATTTGAAATCATTGAGGTTGATTGCTTTACCAAGTATTTTCAAAATCTTTAATGGAAATAGATTTTTCATTATATAAATAAAATCATCTTCACTTAATTTGTATTCCTCGTTTTCTCTTATTTTATTGATTTTTTCTTCAACTTCAGTATTTATTTCATAAACAGTTGGAAGCGGGTAAATAGTGCTCCATCCTCCTACTGTAGTATAGGAAACTATTCCAATAGCATTTAAGAATTTCCTTTTTCCTATTTGTTTGCCACTTGTGTCGAACAACTCATTGAGTAAGCCCAATAAGGATAGTCCTTCAGCTTCGCCATTCCCATCTACGATCAGATATTTTTTCCCATTTGCACTGAGTAATCCGAGCCACCAGTACCCCCTTCTATGGGGTTTTTTATGACATTCTTTTATTCCTTTACAATATCTGCAGTAAAACCACTTGGCGAGCAATTCTATTGTTACATCCTGCTCATACAAATCTCCTACTTTTATTGCCATGGTCATGGTTCACCTCCTTTTTGGTATATAATAACCATACTTAAATTATACAGCTCGTTATCCCCCATTTTTAAATGGGGGGTAAAAAATAACTAATTCCCAAAATGATAACCCTTTTCTTTAAGCCATTTTATAATATCTTCAATGTTCTGTTGTATGTCGTGTTTTAATTTTTCTTGAAAATAGATATCATGTAATTTTTTATAAATATCACCATATTGTTTAATTTTATTATGTATAAACATATCCCTCAACATTTCGTGAAGAAATTTTTTTTTTCTTCTAAAGGTAATTTTTTAAAATATTCTTCAGTAATATAAGGAGTCTGAAATATATCCAATTTCTTTAAACTTTCTTTTTGGCTTGTAACTTGTTCTATGTTTGGCAATACCGACTTGATAGTTTTAATAATTTCTTTTTCTCTTTCTTTTAAAATTTCCTCTTGCATTATGTTCTTATTACATTATAAACAATTGTTTCTTTCCAGAAGCCAAATATTACTAAATTAGTTACGATTATTACGCCACTTTCCATAGAAACTGGAATGTAATCGGGAACATCTTGCGGACTTCTTACGATAATTATTTTTTCTATTTTTGCTTCACTGCTTAAAACTGGCCCAAATGGAGAATTTGCTTTTAGTAGTTTAAATAATCTGTTAAGTTCAGTAGCCATTAAATTAACAATAATGGGCTGCAATGAATATTTTCTTGTGTATTTTAACGCTATTTTCTTTATTCTCCAATTAGTATAATCAACAGATTTAATACCGTGTTGATATTTTCTTGCTAATTCTAATCCTGTATAAGTTGTTCTTTGCCACCAACTTTGGAATATATTATCATAAACAACATGCATATCATATCCATTTTCCATTAACCACTTGCTTGTATCTTTATCAAAAATGTTGTTTGAATAATCAGCATAACTAATATATGTTCTTGGCAATGGATGAGCGGATAATGGTTCTGATATTTTATCCATTCCAACTGATTGCCCAACTTTCATGGCACATAAAAAGAAGCCAGGTAATCTATTGCCTTGCGGTGTGAACACCCAAGGATTGACATAATTTATGTGTTCATCATTTATGGCAGTAACTTGCGAATAAATATATTCTGCTACACTATCATTACCCGTAATTGGTTTTACTAATGGAGTGTAAAGCGCTACTATTTGTGTATCTGATATGTTATCTAATGTGTCTTGCGATATTGGAAACATTTTTACTTCATTTGCTAAATCATAATCATCTAATTCGTTTTGGCTAACATAATATTTTTTACTTATTGCTAGTATTCCTTTATTACCAACATTATCAGAATTAAATCTATAAACTTCAAGCTCATTATCTATTTCTTTTATTAGTAATTCATAAGTTTCATTTGCATTAATAGTTATGTTAGAATTTATTTTGAATTTGAAATAAATTACAGATGGTAGAGAATTCTTTTTGAATATAAGCAAATAGTTTCCTTGTTCAATACCATGAGCATTATCGCTATCATTATTTTTAATTCTCAACAATAAAGATGAGCCATTATAAAATATTGCCTCAAAGGAAAGCTGACCGCTTACTGGAATTATTGGGTCACCACTATAATACCAAGCTTGATAATGAGATTGGTCATCTACAATTAAATTACTTTTTGCTTTACCAAACAATCTATATTCTGGTTCATACAAATAAATATCCTTTGTAATCCAAGCTCTTACTGGAATACTATTGTCAGGATTGTTTCTATCAGCTATGAATGCTATTAAATCATCAACATCCTGGTTTCTTAAACTTGTAATCATTATTTCATAAGGAATAACATTTGTATCTTTTATCATAAATTCAATCACTCTATTATAAGCTTCTGAATAATCAAATGGAGTTTTTAAAGGACAAGCATAAAGAGCTTTTGGTCTTGGTTGAGAAGTAAAAGCTAAAAATAAACTGTACGCTATTAAATTGCTTGGTTCAATTGGGCCGAATAATTTTTCAATATCACTTGGATTAACTTTATAGATTTTATCATGACTTACAAAAACTCTATATGTAGCTTCAAGTTTCATTCCAGTAATTATTCTATAAACTTGATAGCTTGTATTTGAAGATAAAGAATAATTATCTTCTAATTGTAGAATGCCATTGTTTATGTTATTTATTTTTTTAAAAATTGGATTATTATCAACATCATAGTCAACAAGAACATAATCACCAACTTCTATTAAATATCCTTTTGATGTAAATAGACTTGCCACTTTATTGTTAGTTATTACTGATATCCCACCTATATCCATAGCATATTTATTAGTATCTAAAATTTGACCAATAAAAGTTATTAAACCAGTAGTTTCATCTATTACATAATTGACATTTTCTATCAATTGATACTTATTATTTTTATTATCTATTGCCTTTAAATCAAATAATCTAAAAACATATTGTCTTTTGCTGATGGGGGAAACATAAGCGGAATAATCAACAAGTGATTCGTTTGGTTCTAATACCAAATTTAAAGTTCCATTTTGAATTGGTATTGTTCCGACTATTCTTGTTACTCTTTTAATGTTATCACCAATAATTAAACCGGATAGTGAAGCATCTGGTAGTGGTTGTGGAACTTGAACAAATTCATTTATAATTTTAACAGGAGAATATAATTCATTGAATGCCATTCTTTATTTAAGGTTTTGACTTGCTAAAATAGCGGAAAAGTTAAATCCTACATACAAGGTTCCGTTTCTGTTAAACAAATATTTTATATATCTTGCTGTTATTTTATTTGTATGACATTTTTGTGATAAAGAACCGCAATTATAAACAATTGTAGCTTTTTCTACACTTTGATATTTTTCTAAAAGTGGTTTATATATTTCAAGAAAATAAAGGATATTTATTTTGGGATCACATAAATCATAAAATTTATGCTTCCAATTATTTTTATTTTTTATTCTAACAAATTCTTTATAAGTTATTTGCATTACTCCTATTTCCCCATGTTTGCCTCTTACACAAGGATTTGTATTAATATAAAAACCAGACTCTACTAACATTACTCCATAAATTATCCCCTTGCTAATATCATAAATTTGGGAAATTGAATCAATATAAATCCCGTATTTTTCATCAAATTTTGCTAATTCTTTTGAATAGTATATTAGTTCTTCTTCACTATATATCACTTTGCCATCCAAGCCAAAGATTTCGCCAGTTTCTGGTACACTAAAAAATAAAAAATAATTGAGAAATATCCATACCATAATTACTACCTCCTTTTTGCTTTTTTTATTAAGCTTTTAAATTAATATAACCTACTGATGAATTTGTTGTTTCGCTAATTCTATATAAGCAAGTAAAAACAATATCGTAATTTTTTTCAGATAATGTATTAATTATTTTTTGTTCTTCAATAAAAGTAGGATTGGTTGGCACTAATATAAATTCGTTTTCGCCAATAATATATGTCTTTTTTTGTTCTGGTTTTATATCAAATTTTGCTCTATGCCCGACTATGATAGCATCAATTTCATTTAAATTAACGTTTTCTATAACATTTTCTAAGTTTTCTATCATTTCTTTTGATATAGCCTCATTGATTATTAAAAAAGGCGTTAAATTCAAATATAAACCATATTCCTTAACTTTTCTAAATAATTTATCTAACTTACTAATTAAAATCCCTTTAATATTAAGGGATTTTTTGTTGTTTTTCTGATTCCTTTTATTTCTTTTTGCCTTATTCATCACTTAAAATTTTAAAGTATCTGAAATCAACTCTTGTGATTCTATTGTTCTTCTTAATTGAAGCAATTCTAACATATATTTGTCAAGCTCATTAAATGCTTGCTTGAGGTCCTCGCTATAATCAGCTATATGGAAATAAGGATATGATTCAGCTACTATTGGGTTTAGTAATTCGCTTATTATTTTATTGATATTTTTAGGAAATGTATTATTTTCTTGTATTTTCATAGCAACTTTTGGTAAAATTTCGTTTAGGAAAATAGAATTTGAGTATATTGGATACCTAAAAAATCTTGAAAGAAAAAATTTCACTCCATAAGTATCGTATTTTATGTATACATCAAAAATCCACTTTACAAATCTATCAACAAAGTTGTTTATTTTTTGATTATAGGCAAGCGAGTAATTAATTGCTTCTTTAGTGGTATCATCTACTATCTCGCTACTCACTTTTTGTATATCTTTATTTATTTCTATATCTTTTCCTTTTTCTTGCCAAATAATTTTTGAAGCTATTGATATTACATCATTTAGAGAAATTGGAATATATTTAACATCCAATGTTCCACAATCTTTTGCGAAATTAACATAATTTGTATAGTTATAAAGCATGGTTAATATTTCCAGTATTCCCTGGTTCAATTCCCCTAATTTTTCTGATAAGGCTTTTATTATTTTAGATAAATCACTTTCCTCTTTCAAAACTTCATATATTGTATCAATTACTTCTACTGTATAGTCTCTTCCGCCCACTTACAGAATAGAAGGTGAAATTTGTTGAGATGGGGGTCCAGTAGAGCCATCAGGTTCAGGATGAGTGTGAGTATTGAAAGTATTTATTATTTGAAGAAGAATAGCTTTTAAATCTCTAATAGAACTGAACTGGTCAAATTGTATTCCTTTATTGTTTTCATCAGCAATTTTACCACTATTTATTTGAACTGTATTGGGAGTATCAATTATTACTTTACTAGCTTTAATAATTACTTTATTATCTTGTGTTAATTTTATTTCTACCCCACTTTGATTTTTTATGGTAATTTCACCATTTTCTAAAATAACTTCTGACAGATTATTTGGACCATAACAAGGCTCTCTTCTTTTAGGTGTTTCTTCCTCAGAATAATAATCTGGTGGAACATCGGGAGAAGTTGGTATTGGAACTTCTGGACAACGAATAGTATTAATCCTTATTGCTAATTTATTATCAGACCTAATATCAATACCATTTTGCCCAATCAGTATATCTGGCGAAAAAGGTAATGATATTGAAACTCCACCAGTTGCTATGTTTAAAAAAGAACCACTAATTGTAACAACTTGTGTAGGCATACTTAGTTTTACACCGGCTTTCATAGGTGATAAAGCTGGACCAGCAGTTAATTCTATTCCTGTTCTTTTTATTTTTATTTCATTTGATAAAATGGGAGACAAATCAGGGAAAATATATCTTAATTTAAGCTCGCTTTCATTAAAAATTATTTGATATTTCTCAAATATAGTTTGTTTAATATAAGTTATAGTTATTGATTTATTTTCATTATTTAATTCTATAAAACCTACTGGTATGGAAAATTTAAGGATTTTGCCTTGAAGAAATCCTAATCCACCATCGTCAGATAAAGTCATCTTTATGTTGTTATATACAATTTCAAAAATTGTATTAAATATGTTAATATAATTTTCGTCGTCAAATTTGATGCTTGTGGAACCACTTGGTAGTAATTGAAATTTTTTTCTTTCATCATCGTTTGGAACTATACCTATAATAATGTTGTCAACTCCTATTGAAGCAATAGCAACAATATCATTTATATGAGGTGCTCTTGGAATAATAGAATAAGCTACATTAGCTGTAAGTAGGGTATTATCATAAGTGTCAATTACTCTTGCTAATGTTGTGATTGGGTCATAAGATATAACTTTACCAAATCTTATAGAAAAATTTAAATTGCCTCGTGATATTGTAGTATTCATATTTTACTTTTTTATTTTGTTTTCTATAACTTTTGAAAGTCTATCTAATGAACTAAGTAATCTATCAATAAGTTTTTTATCAACATTTAAAAGAATGTTAATAATATCTTTTTTTACTTCTGGCTCCAAATTGTCTTCTGCCTTGTCTACTAAATTAGATAAAGTTTCTCTTGGCATCTTGGGAATAAGGTTTTTTTATTTTTGTTATCCTTTTGGCAAATAAGGCCCTTTAGAACAGGTAACTTTTTAAAAATACTCTGCCAAGTAGACAAATTAAAAAAGAAAAAAGGAAAAAGGAAAATTTTCTTTTTAAGGAAGGGGTTAAAAGCTTCTTTTCTTTGAGAGAAAAAAGGAGAATCGCTAGATAAAGTAGATTATCTTTAAAACTTGCTAAGAGAATGGCTGGTTAAAGATAAATTGAAAAAATCAATAAGACCAACAAAAGCAATCAATAAACTATCAGCCCTATTATGATGTTTTTTCTTTTCTATAAAAGTATTTTCTTTTTTGAATAAATCTGTTATTATTCTTTGTGCCAATTTCAAATTAAATTCTTTCGTATTATATGGTGTTTCTTCTTTATCATCTAACAATAAAAAATTGTAGTTATAAATAAAATTAATAAGTTTCATCTTCCAATTTATGGGTATTTCTTGAAGTTTGATTTTATTTAGTAAAATAACGGTTTTTATTTGCCCATAAACCATTCCAAAATGAAAAGCACTATTGTGAGCATCAGTTGGCATAGAATGAACCCCCTCTAAAAATACCATATTAGGTTGTTTTTCTTTTAAAAACTTTTCAAAATGCATAACATCTATAATTTTGTATTCTTTTTCAACTTTTCTATTTTTCCTTCTTGTAAATGTTTTTTTCTCAACTAATGTAGCAAAATCGTAAAATTCAATATCCTTAACATAATTCCAAAATGGATAATAATAATTGTCATCAACAATTACAAAACTTTTATCAAGATTTCTAATATCAACATCTAAAACACAACAGGCTCCATATAATCCAGGGTCAATTCCTATGCATCGCATATCGCATTATCAAGCACGAAAATTTTAATCCTCCTATTTGAATTTGTTTCTATATCAATAAAAAAGCCATAATACAAATTATTGTTTGCAATTATAAAATCTGGTGTAGCAAAAAATCTTGTAAAATATATTTCTTCGTAAGCAACTTTATTGAATGCACTTTTATTATAAAACAAACTGATTTTGTTTTCTTCTTTTACAAAGCCATCCTTATTTATAATTATATTAACATTTTGAAAAGTTCTTACACAAATAGTGGAAAGGTCAAAATACTCGGAGAAAATATTGGATAAATCAAAATTGAAGTTAATATAATCTTCACCCACTATGAATTTGAGGTCTAATTGTAATGTTTTGTATTCATAAACTACTGGTATCACATCATTTAATTTAATTCTATCAGTAATAACTTTTCTTTCCAAATCCGTTAAATCAAGAAGCAGGTCAGAAGTTTGAATTTTTTGAATAATTCTTTCTCTTATGAATTCAAAATTACTTCTATAAAATGGCTCTATAAAAGTTTCTAAATATGTTATTTCGTTTCCTTTACATTTTATATTACGAATAAAAGATTTATCATTTTTAAGAAAATCGCAAAAATTACAATTTGACATAAGCAAGCTTTATTTTGTCGGGAGGGACAGTATGATACAAGCAATTTAAGTTATTGCAATTAAAGAAATTAATAAAATCCCTACTTATTCTTTTTACATAAGTTACCAATATATTAGTGTAAATTTCCTTTGTGGCATCATAATTATCTATTTTTAGTTTCTTGGAGCGGGAAGATGTAAAGAAAATAAATAGATAATCAGATTGTATTTGTTCATTTCTAAAATAAGATTCAATTTGGCTTATAAATTCACAATTTTGTATATACAAATTATCTTTTTCCCATATTGTTAATAATGGTTTATTTAAAGTTTGTAAAATGTAATTTATATAGTATTTTTTATCTACGATAGTATAATCTATATTACATATTTTTTCTTTTTCTATCATATCATAACAAACAATTTCCATCAGCAATAAGGTTTTTTATGAGTTATCCTACCCGACCTTTGATTTTTAAAAATTATTTTTACCAATAATAAATTCGCAAGGGGGATGTTCTAAAATGTAATATAAGTATGATAAGAATAACAGACAGATTAGAAGAAAATGAAAAAAGAGCAGAAAGAACACTTATATTGTGTTGGAGAATGCCATGTAATTGTGGTCAAGATGTGAGACACAATGAAGGAGGATTTTATCACAAAATGCTATATTTTTACCGTTTTGAATTTCCAGAGGCAGACATATTTATTATAGTAGAGTCTGACACCAGAGATTTTACCAGTGAAAAAAGGGAATACGTTCTATATAAGGATTATATATTACTAGAATTAGAAGAGTGGGAAAAAGTTATATTCAAAGAAATTGTTGAGTATTGATTAATAGGGGAGGGGTTGCTCCCCTTTTATTTTTTATCGTTATGCCTTGCCTAATAATTTCTCCCCTCTATCTCCTATAAATACTCTTTCTTTTTTAACCTTTTCCCTTTTCTTTTAACCTTGTGAGGAAATGAAATACTTGCAAAAACCTTATTGGTTCTTTAAGAAAAATAGGTCAGTAATTTACAGCGAAAATCCAAGATTTATAGAAGTAAGCATAGTTCAAAGAGCAGCATATCCAGCAAAGCTAATTGGTGGAAGGTTTATGGTATTAAATCCGCATTATACTTTGATTGGAGGAAATTATTTAGTAGCAAGTTTAATAACTATACAAGGAAATACAATCAAAACATTAGAAGAACAGGATTTAAACATAGCACTTCTGATGTATGGCTCAGTAATAATTACAAAAGGAGATGATTATAACGCTTTTGTTAAAAAAGATTATTCTTCAAAGTATATTGAAGTTTTAAGAGTTTATCCTAATGATGTTTTTGGTGTTAACTTATCGGAGGAATTGTTTTACAATAAAGATTGGAAAGTTGGGGATAGAATAACAGTTACGAATGGATATTATAAAAAAGCATTGGGTGGAGAATTGGCAATTGGTTATATAGAAGGAATTGTGTGGGAAAAGAAAGATAAGACCTATAATTTGGAGGAAATAAACAAATTTGACCAAACTCTGTATATTTATATAAGATTTTTACCCAACTTTCTATAATTTACTAAAATACTAAAAAATTAAAATTTTCTTTTTTATTTTAATACTGCTCGTCTCTACAATAAGCACATAAATTCCTTTTTTCTTCGGTAAATATATGATATTTGCTCCTTTTTTCAAAATAAATACTTTGTCAAATATAATTGAACCATTACTATTATACAACTTAATTTTGCTTCTCTCACTATTTAAAGATAGTATTACCAAAACATTACCTTTAATCCTAATCTCGAATGATAATTCTCTACTGTCATTTACAGCATCTACTGCTAATTTAGCGTCTACTCTACCCCAACCACATTCATTATTGGGATATAACCTATATGCTGAACAATTTTCTGGTTGTATTGTTCCATAATTAGTTAATATGTAATATATTTGGTAGAAGTCAAGATATGGATTTTTTTCAAGCATTAAAGCAATCACACCAGCAACATGGGGAGTTGCCATAGAAGTCCCGCTATAAACAGCATACCCATTTGGTACTGATGATAATATACCTTCACCTGGTGCCACCAAATCAGGTTTAATATAATTCCAATCACTTCTCGGCCAATAAGCAAAATCATTGAAAGGGTAAGTATTTGGTGCTGGCCCACAACTACTAAATGTTGAAAGTTGGTCTAAAATATTAGTAGAACCAACACCTATTACAATTGGATAATCTCCCGGACTTGATGTTGTGGATTGGTAAGAAGAACAAAAACTATTACCAATTGCAAATATTGGTATTATATCATTATTTCTCCAAGCATTTAATATAGGTATCCATAATTCAGTATTTCCATGTCCATCTCCCCAAGAATTAGAAGCTATTCTTATATTAACATTTTTATAGATTTTTAGCTCCGCAAAATATTCTATACAATTTATAACATCTCTAAAAGTAGCTGTTCCATATTTATCAAAAGCCTTACAAGATATTATTTTAGAATAAGGAGCTACGCCAATATCCGGTGAAAATGGTCCAATTCCATCTCCACCTGCTATTATTCCAGCTGTGTGAGTCCCATGACCATTATCATCGTAAGGAGTATTAACATTATTTATTAAATCTTTCCAATATTCTCTAACAACTTTTCCATATAAAGCTGGATGATTATCATCAATACCTGTATCAATATGTCCTATTACAACATTTCTACCGCCAATATCATAAAGCAGCCAAACACTATCTGCTTTTATTCTATAAATATTCCAAACCGTGTTATTTATGTAATTCTCACTATTTTTATGAATGCGAAAATTATTCTTATTTAAGTAAATCCTTTCTATTTCACTACCATAATTCAATAAAACATTAAAATCGTTTCTTGCTACTTTAATCCTAATGGCGTTTATCGACCAAAAGCTATCTACTTCATATATTTTTATTCTTTTGGTTAATTTGGATATAAAATCATTCTCGTATGAATAATTTATGTTTTTAAAAAGTATTATTTTTTGATAGTTTGTTAGTGTGGAATGGCTATTAATAATAGTTTGCTTTTTGAAAACTATAAACAAATCAAGTGTATCTGTATTTTCTTGATATATTCTATCATCAGTAAAAATGGAAAAAATTAGATTTAGCACACTCCTTCTTCCCGATAAGGTTTTTCATTTCCAATTTCCTCTAAATCTTTGTGAATTTTAAATGTTTCTTCATACAAAGCTTCATGAACTTTAATAAATTCTTCTTCACTAAATCCATCCTCCTCAGTTATTTCAAGCTCTTTTATTATGTAACCTTTACTTTTTTCATTATATTCAAATACATAAGCTGAAACTTCATCTATATTCAAATAATCTTCGCTACGATATTTTTCTTTCCTTAAATTTTCAGGAATTTTACTTAAAGAAATGAAATTATTTATTTGCCCTAATAAATACTCACTATGAGTAGTGATTATTAAGTAAAGACCACTTCTTACTAATTTTACTAATAATTTTGCTAATTTACTTTGATTTAGAGGATGTAAATGTGCTTCAGGCTCTTCTATTATTAAAATAGCAGGCAATTCAATCACATATTTTAAATAAATAAAAAGCGAAGTTAATTCAAGAATAGATGAAGATAATCTGTATATAGGAATTTGCTCATTATACACAATATCTGGAATACTTTTCCATAAATTACCGAAACCAATTTGTCCATTCAGTATTTCTTTTTCGTATTCAACGGCAATATCATAAGCAAAATTCTTTGTTTTTTTGTAAATGTTGTAATTTAAAAGCGGATATAGAAAATCATAAACAATTTTGGGAATATCTCTGTCTTTATCAATAAAATCAAATCTTGAAATTTTTTCGTATAAGTAAATAACGCCACTCCTAAATGATGGTAAATAATAGACATTTTCTATTTGCTGGTTCTTAAATAATAATTTGTCTATAAGAGTATCCGCTATTACACTTAGTAGTGAATAAAGAATTGTATTGTTTGTCCAATTTTTGCCAAATTCTAGTAAAATTTCCGTATCACTAATTTTTTCAATATAAAAGTTATCTATATTGCCCTTCTTAAATCTAATAATGAATTTTAAGTTGCTATCAATTTCTGGGAATTTTTCAAGTTTTAAGCTGTTGTCTTTAATTTGAAGAGAAAACTCATTTTCCCTGTAATTAATATTCAAATTACAGTAACTATCTTTGAATTTTATCAAATCCTTTACTTGACAGTTAAAATAACTTTTTAATTGTTCTTCTAAATTCTTCTCAAAAAATCTCTTGTAAACTTCCTTTTGAAACTCGTTAAGGAAGTTTCCAGATATTTCTGAAACTTTCCCATCTTCAATATCTCTTATTATGTACTGCAACTTACCTATATGTGTATTAACAAGGAAGTTGCGAACTTTTAATAGAGATTCTTTGAAATTGTTGAGTATTGAATAAATTAGAGTGGATATATAAGATTTGCCTGAATTGTTTGAGCCAGTAAAAATAGTGAGTGGTTTAAGAACAATTTCGCCCTCGCTTATCGGTCCAAAATTGTTCACTCTTATCTTCATTCTATCTCTAAACATAGCTTAAAAATTATAAAGTTTTTATATAGTTCGGTTAGCTAATGTGCGAGAAATATGAAAATAAGGAGCATACATTAACCAAATTCTTCTTCCATCTATCATTCCCCATATAATACCCAAATAATTAGTTTCATCACCATCTGCTATAGTTCCTATTTCTGATAATCTCCAATAATTACCAGCACTTATATCACTATCTACTACGACGGTTTCTCTTGCGAAAGGAATAGCAAAAATATCACCAGGGTCTAATGGTATTACCCATACTGGTAAGCTATTTTCTGGAATTTTATATGATAAATGTATTCCCCATTTATAAATATGCCAAAAACTACTTATAAAACACAATTTATTTATTAAATCATTTGTTTCAATCGTTGTTCTTGTTATTAAATGATAAAATCTATTTCTATTTACATCAAAACCAATTGGATGAGCAATGGGCAAATCTCTATCTTGGTCATAATCAACTAAAACAATTCTTCCTATATGATAATACAAGGGATATTTTTCTAAGTTCTTCTTTAAAACGAGAGCGGGAAATTGCCCCTTCATATAAGTATTCGGTCCTACACCAAAACAAGCATTATAAGAGCCAACCAAATTTCCTCTTGGCTCTATTTTATTATAAAAATAATCTCTTATTTCTCCTTCGTGTGTTATTGGGAAATTAGATGCTGTTTTTAAAAGTTCCTCTCTCATTTTTACAAGTAAGCAATTGCATTTATTGTTATCTCTTTTATATATGCAGTTATTCTTGAAGGACCAATCAAAAGCGTGTAAAATTTTTGTAAAGGAAAAATTGTTGTATTATCATCATCCACTCTATATCTAAAAATTGAGTAATCACGTAAAGAGGAAGATGATGGTAAATTGTAAGTTATATTATTATATGTATCAGTTATTTCAAAATCATAACCAATATACTTAATTAGTAATTCTATAACAAAAATTCTATTATCATCAAAAATAGATTGAGGAACTAAAATTGTATATTGTGAAGTATCATCAACAAGATAGTAATAATCGTCAGCATTATTTACTATTGGAGCATTTAGATGAAAAGTATGTGTATAAATTTGTTTTATTATTGGAGTTATCCAAAATCCTTCATCCCCCAATATTACAAAACAAGAATTATCCAGATTTTTATCTTTTCTTATTCTTTCTTCAATGGCAAGTAAAGTATGCTTAATTTCATATTGAAATTCACCAACACCATAAAGGCCCGCTAATTTTGCTTTTTTCCTGTAGCTAGGTTGGAAAAATCGAGATAGTTTTGGATGTGGATAATAAGAAGTATCGCTGTTTTTTACCCTGAATGGAATTTCTCCTCTGATATCGGAATAAAAATAAATGTAATCTAAATTATCTGGATTACTTAAATCTATTATATCATTCCCATCATCGTAATAAAAATGGAAAGTTGAAATAATTGGTGTAATACTCATATCATTTTCAACAATATAAACATTTTTCATTTCTTGCGAACTAAAAAGAGGTCTTATATTCAATCCATCTACTACTTTTAAATAGGCTTTAAAAGTAGCATCAAATTTATTAATAATTACATAATTTCCACCTATTTCAACATAGCCGTTAATCGGGCAATAAAATCTTTCTATTTCTACGTCTTCCAAATACAAATAAATACCATAAGAGGAAAAAGTATTTAAATTTTTAATTTTTAATTTATTTCTTATTTTGAAATAATTAACATCATCACTAAAAATATTAAGTTCATTTACAGAAACGAAAGATGTAGAATTATTATTTATATCAATGTGAATAGTAGTAAAACGACCAAGTCTGAAAATAGTTAATTTATTTATGTTCTTATTGATAATAATATTAGTGTTAGTTGTTGGGTCGTTATAAAACAAACCAGAACCGTCGTTTGTAGCATCCGAATGAATATAAATTGTTGGATTTAGTAAATTATACCAAACAACTCTTCCCTGTCCGATAAGATTAACATCGTTTTCAGTTAATGTTAGATTATCGGGAATAACAACATCCCTTCTTAAAAGATAAAGAGTATAATTTTCCTTTACATAAGCGAGTGTGTAATCTACTAAATTAGATGTATCTAAATTTACTAAGTCGTTTACTGTATCAACTACTACTATACTTGCAGAATAACCAATACCTGGGACAAATTCTATTCCATCCTGTGTTGATTTAACTCTTAAAAAATAGTTAGCGAATCCACTATAAGAATTAGGTGTGTCTATTAAATCTAAAAATCTTAGATTAGCATCAAATTGTAATGTTTCTGTTGTTAATAATATCCACCCACCAGCCATAACATCACTTTTGATTGTTTTATAAACAAATATATTTTCAGGTATAGTAATTTGAGTATCGTCTGCTACACTACTATCATAAGCATAAAATAGTATTTTTGTTACTCTACCGCTACCATTATCAACATCAATCAACAAACAAATAGGAGAAGCAGTATTGTTTAATTGTTTTATTTCAAAAACACTTCTAAAAAAAGATAAAGTTCTTTGGGTAGTTAAGAAATTCACATTTCAAAGGTTGCTAACCTTTATTAAGAAGAGTATGTATAATTATCATCCAGGAATACAAGTAATACCACCTGTTGGGCAAGGTGGATATCAAGTTGTAAGTGGTCCTGGCTTTACTATTTATCAACCCGTAAAGCAAAAATCACATGAACATATTTTGGCGCCACTTGCTTTCACTGGATTAACAACAGCTGGCTTGATTGCAACAGCATTATTTGGAAGAGGTCAAGTTGGCAAAACTGTTGGTATAGGAATGACAATAATGGGCGGTTTAGGATTAGCGAGTTCACTAGCCTATAAATTAATAAACAAGGAGTAATATGAAAAAAATTATCAAACCATCAACAATAGTTAGATTAAGAAGTATGGTAAAGAAAATAGAAGTTAAATCAGATAAATTGAAAGTAAAGTCCCATCATTTATCTAATCTATCAAAAAAATTAAGAAAAAAACTTGATAAAATGCTTAAAGATTTAAAGAGGAGAAAATAAAATGGAGAAAGAAAAAATTTGTATGTTTTGTGAAATTGATTGGGATAAGTTAAATGAATATTTATTAGCAAGAGATAATTTCAGAAAATTTGATTTAGAACATCCAGATTTAAAAATTTTAAAAGAAGCAAGTGTAGAAGAATTTGTTTGTCATTTAGGTAATCTATTTGGTAAAGAAGCTGGTTATATTATAGATAGTTTCGTTAAACAAGGGAAACATAGAAGATATTTGAAAAAAGTGCTAAATAAGATATTTTATAATGAAGAAGATGAAGAAAACAACTAAAACCCAGGTTTAATTTTTTCTTCTTTATTTTTTTCTTGTTGTTCTATTTCTTTTTCATAAAAATCAATTATTGTATAAATCATAGGCTCAACTAGTTCCTTATCAACTGTAAAATGAAATGTTTTCATATCACCTGGCTCTAATTCTTGTAAATGTTTTCTTACATCATCTTTACCTATTCCAAATTGTCTTAAATTAAGAAAAACATTAACTTTATCATAAGCCTCAGTTTCATTTTTTGCATTGATTATATTAGGAGTTAAAGGAATAACAATCCTTTTATTGCCTATTTTGTTTTCAGCAGTAATCAAAGTATTTATTTCGCCTGTTGGGTCTTTTAGATAATGAACTCTTACTCTTACTTTATCTTCTGGCAAATCTTCTTTTTTTAATCTTTCTATCTCTTCATTCTTTAAAACGCCCCATTCCTGAAACATACAAAACTATAAACTCATATTTTCAATTCTACTGAAAGTTTCGGGACTTACTCCTAATGTTTCAATAAATATAAATCTATAATAATCTTTCAATTCATTATGTATATCTTCTACTTCTTGCTCACTTCTCACTATTTTTGCTATTGGTTTTCCTGCTTTTAAGAACGAATATAAAGCAATTTCCTTTTCAGCAGTAAGAGCTATTGCTGTATTTGTTGGCAATAAACCGCCTCCCAATTTTTCAAATATAGTTGGCGCTAAAATAGAAATGTCTATATTTATTTCTGTAATTGGTGAAGGTATTTGACTTAGTGAAGCATAGAGAGCGTGTATTTCTTTATTTAGTTTTTCTAATGTATCTATTTTTTCCTCTTTGAGAATTTTTTCTGCCTCTTTGAAAATTGTGAGTATTTTTTCTTTTATCGTCATCTCTAAAAAGGTGTCAAACCTTACCCGAGAATGAAAAAAAGAATTTCCAAAAAGGAATTTGAAGTCTTTTTTTACATTAATAAAAATAAGAATAGTGCTTACGGATGGTATATAGAGGGGAATGATAATGATGATTGCAATTATTTTAAGAAACCAGTAATTTTAATAAATCTTGGAAGATGTAGAACAAAAGACGAAATTAAATCAACAATAATACACGAATTAATTCATCACTACTATGATGGAAAAGATAACGAAAAATTTGTAAATCAGAAAGAAAAGGAAATATTAAATGGGATTTACAAAAACAAAAAAGATGAACTAATAGCATATAAGGCAGAAGAAATAATAAAACAAATGCGAGAGATATTTTTAAAAGTTGGGGAGATACTGAAAGATGCAGACGATTAATGTAAAAACTAGTGTAAAATCGTTAAAACAAAAGGAATGCGAATGTAGAGCATATTTAGAATCTTTAATTTTTGATATTTTTAATACAGCAACTGGTAATATAAAGGATATTAACCCATTAGCTATACTTTTGCTTATTAAAGAATTAAACGAAGATTTATATAACACACTAAACAATTTATATAAACAAATCAATTCCAATGATATATTATACGATACAATTAGCAATTTGGCATCTTCAATAACAGTTGGCGATGCCCTTCTTAACATATTACAATTTATAGCAAGCGACCAAAATACTTACCTATTGTTTCAAACATACATAAAGTTAGCAAGGATTAATGCTTATTCAACTATTTTGAAAGATAGGTTAAGCGAGTTGGAGGAAATAATAGAAAAATTAAAGGAAAACAAATTAGAAGAACAAAGAAGAAAAAAAACTCTATCAAAGGCAAATTTAATCATAAAAAAAGTGAATAGTTTGTTAGTGGAATTGCAAAATAGTAATAGTCTTGAAAGTTTTTATTCTACTCTTAACAAAATCCTAACTTATATACAAATTCACAAAAACTTTATTTGCCATGCTAATGATTACGATAAAATACCAAGATTAGATTTAATTTTGAGAATAGAAGTTTTACTTGTTGATATAAGAAATGTTTTACCAAATTTAATAAATTATATCAATTCTCTACAACCCCTAAAACTCAATTTTGGACAAAATATACTAAAAAATACTTTTACAAATTTATTCTTAACACTAAACAAAAACTTGATTAGTTATGCCATTGATATACTGAATAACAAATCAATACCAAGCTATTGCGTAAAATTAACACTAATTATTAACTTGCTTAAAATATTAAATTTACCTCTTAACTTATCAAAAACACAGATAGGACTTGGTAATTTAAAACCAATTGAAATTTGCGAGCAACAATTGGCGCAATTAGCTCAAATATCACAAACAGCAAATCAATTATATCAAAGATACTTATCAGCAAAAAACAATGGTTTGATTATAACACCTGATTTAATTAGGAGGGAAGTAGCAAGATTAAATAAAATTATAAAATCAATAAAAAAGATTTCAGCTAATGATATAAAATTAGAAACAATTTCAAAAATAGAAAGAAGTGTTAAATTAAAATCAACAAGTTATATTAGGTATATTAAAAACAAAATTTCAAGAATAAATCAACTTTCTTTACTCGGTTTTAACTCTTTAATTTTTCTTATTCCTTGTGTTTTATTGGCAATTGCTTTATATGAAAGTTTATTTGAATTAGCAAATTCGGTTGGCAAATTTATTTCAGATGCTATTGAAAGATTAGTTACCAAGCCTTATGAAGAACTTATAGCAGAATTAAAAAAGAAAAATTTAATACCAATTATTACTGGAATAATAAATGTGGCTGAGTGTTATAATGTCCAAATTGCTAATTTAAAAGTTCCAAAAGAATTGCTTGACAAAGTAAGCAAATTTACTGTTAATGGGGTATCAAGTTTATATAGCAAACTAAATCTTTTAAATTTCAAAATTTCAAACAATATTTTATCAAGAATAGGAATAAATTTGGAATACATAAGGAAAATTATATTGTTTATCAATAAAGTAAAGGAAATACAAGCAGTAGCAAGACAAATTAAAAATATTGACCCTTGTTAATCTATACTATTTATTATCTCCCAAATTCTCTCTGGCTCTAAATTACCAAACCCTTTCACTTTATTTAATTCACTTGCTATTTTGGTTTGTTTGGGATTTAAAACATATTGTGTTTTTTGATATAAAGCTTTATATGTTTCTAATTCCTCTAATAAGCTATTAACTTTTTCTTCTAATTCACTAGCAAGCTTTTTATTTTTTATAGCTTCCTCCCTATAATAATCTCTTTCTTTTTGTAGAATATCAACTTGTTTTTTAACATCCTCTAAAATTTTTTGAAATTCTATAATATCTCTTACTTCTATGTTCATCTTACTTGCCTCCTTTTTCCCTATTTAAAGGTTTATCTTGTTTGATTGGTAGTCCCATTAATTCGCATAGATTATAACTTGCTCCTTTTATTATTGTGTCTAAAAGAAGTAGTGGTGCATATTCACTGGCGGTAGATATATTAGTATCTATTGGTACCATACCAGCTTGCTCGCCTGTTGAAATAGGAACAAAACTATATAATGCAGAAGGGTCAACACTTCCAGCTTGCCCCACTTGTTGTAATACAGCTTGTGCTGTCTGGTCAGTACCAGGAGATATTTCTGGTTGAGCTTGTGTTACATCTCCAATATTAGCAATTCCACTAGGAGAAGAGATAACCTCTTGATTATCTTGTTCGTCTTGCTCTTCTGCCTCTTTCGTTAAACCATAACTTTTAGCTATTTTGCGAAGAAGTTCCTCTGCCCTATTTATTTTTTCTTTTAATTCATTTACATTAACTGTCCTTTCCATAGTTGTTAAGATTGAATGTTTTGATTAATACTATTTAAATGTTTGCTTGTTTCTGTATCAGGAACAGAAGCAAACATTTGAATAAATTGTTTTCCTATTTCAGATATTTCAGCATCTGCCCTTGTAGATATATAAGTTAATCCCATATCATAGATTAGAGCACCAAGCGTTGTAGCAACCCCAAAAGCAAATGCGAATGTATCATAAGCTCCCTCTTTATAAGCTATTAATGCTATATCTTTGGCGAATACTTCTAATATAGGAATAAAGCAATCGGCATCTTTTCCAAGACTTCTTGCTAATGAAACTAAAGATAAAATATAATTAACACCACTTGTTAAAGAAATATGGTATTTTACTTCTAACATTTTTACTAATTCATTAGCTTGTGAAGGGTCAAAACCAGTTATATTAGCAGTTACTATGTTGCTTATCTTTTTTATAATATCATCATTAGAAATTATTTTATATTCTTCAAGCTCGGTAGCTACTTTGTCCAATATAGCTAAGTAATAAAGATATTTATCTCTTTCTTGCTCTATTTTCTTTACTTCATCGCTATTCTCACCAGCTTTTTTAATCTTAACATCTTTTAACAAATCTATTTTGGCAATTGTATCACTTAGGACAACTATATCATTAGCAAGAGCATCTATATTGTCTCTATATTTAAGAGTAGCAGCTTTAATTACTTTATCATCTATGTTTGAAAATTTATTAGAAGCTTCTATAAGAGTGTACCCTATCTTTTCAAGAACCCCTTTAATAATCTCTTGGTAGTTTTGTTGCAAATTCATACTTTTAATAAGGTTGTTTTTGATAATTTTATTATTAATGTTTTTTTGCTATCCCCCTATAAAATAAGGGGGTTATAATTTTGTATAATTTAAGTATGGTGGAGAAAATTTTATGAAAAAGAAAAAAGGAGGAGGGACCAATGAGAACGTTTTCAATAATTTTGGTAATTTTAGCGTCTGCTATCGGTTATCATTTTATTTTCAATCAAGAATTTTGTAGAAATGAAATTAAAAATTACATTATTTTTAAAATTGAAAAAAAGAAGTGTTATAAAGGGATAATGGGTTACGCAAGAAAAGAAATTTCAAGAGAAAAAATAGTAAAAGTATTACCACCATGGGCGAAGTAGTTCACTTCGCCCCTTTCTTTTTTTAATTTAAAAGAAAGGGGGAGAAAGTGAAATATAATTTATGTATGAAAAGGGAGATGATGATGGAAATTGGACAGAAAGTTTCAGAAATAATTTTGATTGCATTTATAATTTTATCACTTTATTTGCTTATAAAATATTTGATAATATCAATTTTAAAAATAATTGTGGCGCATCATATAATCCAAATATTAATTGGTTTTTAAAATTGGGGGGCGAAGCCCCCCGAGACATAAAAATGGTCATTTTTATGCCGAAGGCTTATTTTTATAGCGGGTGGGAAAAAATAAGAAATAATCTATTTTTAAAATGATTGGAGGAAATTATTTTTTCACAATAAATTGTTTTTTTATAAAATAAGAATGATAATAATAAAGATAAAAATAGTGAAAGTATTGTTGAAAATATAAATGTCATGGTCTCACCTCCTTTACATACCTTACGTCTCAAAATCGGCGGGATTTTGTTTTTTAGAGAATGGAAAATAAGGATTTTTGTTTTTGGTGGGAAAATGATGGAATGAGAGTGGGTTGTTAGGGTGGGAGGGGTTAGACAAATCCCCCCACCCCCCAACGCCTCCAACAATTTTAGTATATCATAAAGGGGGATTTTAGAAAGTATAATTTAAGTATGGCAAAGAAAACTAAGAATAAAAGTAGAAAATGCGCTTGTGCTTGTCACAAGCTTCCTCCACTTCCCGTTCCTGGTGTAAGCCCGGACGCTTGCACCGGGTGCCAAAAAAATCACTGAGGGCGACCTCGCCCTCTTTCTTTTTTTAATCACATATTCCTTTCCCCATTCACTTTTTTTAAAAAACAATTTTGGCAAGTCGGAAAGGGGGTTTTAAAAAGCGTAATGTATGTAGGAGGTGAAAGCCATGAGAAAGGAAGCATTTTCCTCAAGAAAGAGGGCTGGTAAATAGCCCTCTTCCTTTTTTTAACCTCTTTTACAACCCCCTTTTCTTTTTTCACCTTCCTCTAAAAATCCCCCTTCTTTTTTAATATAAAATATATAAGGGGGTGTATGGATTCGACGGGAGTTAGAGCCTTGTAGGGTGCATGCCCTAAGCCCCGGGTTAGTGGGTAAGCACGATAAGTGCAAACGCAAATTATGCTTTGGCTGCCTAATTGAAAGGCAGCAAGCTCGTAATCTCCTACCCACCTGGGAGATTGCGAGCTGAATAGAAAGGTGGGGGTAGATAACCGCGGTCCCGGGTTATCTACCTACTAAGGGACCTACGCCCTAAGGGTTTTGGCAAGCTTTCCCCCTAGGGAAGAGAACAAAAGCTTGCCTAAGCATGTAGGACCCTACAAGGCTCAACTCTCGGACGTGGGTTCGATTCCCACCACCTCCATTTTTTTGTGCCCATAGCTCAATTGGATAGAGCGGCGGACTACGAATCCGCAGGTTGAGGGTTCAAGTCCCTCTGGGCACATTTTCTTTTTTTAACAAATTTTCCCCTCTACTTTAAAATTTTAAAATATGGCTAAGAAAGATAAGAAAACTATTTGTGGAAGTTGTTTTAATTCTACAAAAAAAGTATTTGAATGTTTTGATTGTTTAGGAGAAGTTTGTAAGAATTGTTTATTTTTTTGCCAAAGCTGCAAAAATTATTTTTGTAAGGAATGCTTTGATGTAATTGAGGAAAAGTGTTATTCTTGCTCAAATAAAGAAAGGGAGCAAAGGGAAGTAGAAAAAGCAAAAAAAGAAGGGAAATTTGAGTTAATTTGTCAAAATTGTCAAGAGCATTTGAAAGATTACAATTGCTTTAAATGTAATGCTCCTGTTTGCGTTGAATGTAGTTGTATTTGTGAGAGGTGCGAAGGAATTTTTTGTGAAAACTGCTCTGTTGTGATTACTTATTTAGAAAAGGATGAGTTGTTAGTATTTGAAATAAAAAAAGTTTATTATTATTGTAAAGATTGTTATTTTAGAGACAAAGGGTAAAAGGGAGGTGGTTTTAGGTATGAGTAGGAAAGTGTATATAGCCAACGCATTCAGTTTAAACATGTTGGAAAAATTTCCTGCGGAAATATATGCGAAAGAAGTATCCATGAGGGAAGTTCTTGAAGCTGTTAAAGATGGAGCAATCTCAGCAATTGGCCACAAAGAGACTGCCGATTTTCTTACGAATGTTCTAGGAATTGAGATAACTACAAACAGAATTCAAATAAAATTAGGGAAAGAGGATAAAGTTTTTGTTATAGTGATTGGTGAGAGATTACCAGAGGGAAAGATATTGACTTCAGAAGAACTCATGGAATTCAAATCAAAAATAAAGTTTATACTTGTGGAAGTGAATTATCCAGATTAAAGGGAAGAGATTTTCTCTTCTTTTAATAGTTTATTTTATTTTTTCTTTTTTTAAAAATCCCATCACCCACAACTTGCCTATCATCCTATAGAAAAATGTTATACATAAGGGTGATATTATAAATCCTCCCTTTTCTTTTTTAAACCACAATTTTATTAAACAATTTTTATTTTTTCTTTTTTAATAGTCTAATTTCCAAAAATCAAAACTTCAGACACTTAATTGTAATGATATTTTATTCTACCTTTTTAACACTAATATATAAGAAATATCTCTTTTTTATATCTGAATTATCATTTTTACTTTCTGCAATATATTTTAAGAAATGAGCAACTATTTTTACTACTTCTTCTCTTGTTAAAAGAACATTTTCCTTTTGCTTTTTTTCTAAATCAAATTTCTCTTTCAAGTAAGATATTATCTCCCCATTATCAGATATGTAATGGACTTTATATAAATCCTCTTCACCTATACGAGATCAGTTTTTTCCACAAGTTCCAATTTAGTGATTTTTCTTTTCTTGGTGATTGTTTGTTTCATCGTTTCGCCTCCTACGAAAATTTTAAAACATAACAAATAAATCCCCCTTATTCTTTTTTTTAAAAAAATAAGGGGCTTATTTATATAAGGGGCATAGGGTATAGTATAATATATTTGTAAAAGGCACAGCCTGGAGCGAAGCTCCACCAACCCGTGCTCCGCCCCAATGCGGCGACACGCCAGCAACATAGTTATAGGGGGGAACAGGGGCAGGGGGGCTGTGCCAGTTTTATTTTTTTGTTTTTTAAAAAATAATAATCTCTTTTTTATTAAGCTAGATATTCCTCTTTTTTAATAAGAGATTTTTGGATAGGGGGTAAATTAAACCCCCCTTATTGGAAAGTATAAAGTAAGTATGGCGAGGGCAACTTTACTAATAATTTTTGTAACACTTCTTTCCATTTTCTTCATTTGGGCAATTGGGGAAAATAAGAAAACAACTTGCTTTAGACACAGTATGGTAACTGGTGACACAACAATTTACAGATATACATGCATAAAAGGAACGAGAACAATTTATAGTGATACTCTAAGAATAAAAATTAATAAGTGGTTTTGGATAAACGAGGGGAGATAAAACTCCCCTCCTTTTTTAATTAAATAATTTTTTTCTTTTTTAATAAGAGATTTTCAGATTAAGCTTTCTTTTTTTAATAAAAAGGCTCTTATTGTTTGTATAACATATTTAGGGGGGCTTGGGGCGGTAAGAGGTTACGGGGGTTTCCTCTTCCGCCTGACGTCCCAAAATCCCCATGCCTCCGAAAGGAGGCTGGTCCCCTATGGGGTTTTCCCGGGTTTCTCCCCATAGGGGCGACATCTAAAAACCCGGATTAATATCACCCCCCAGTCCCTACGCCTCGGGGGCTGGGGGTGTATTAGGAGGCAGTTGCCCCCTTTCTTTTTTTAATGAAGGGGTAATATAATTTTAAGGTTTTTGTTTTTTAGGGAAATCACCAAAAGAGTTAATAATTTAATTCATTTTTTTTCTTTTTTAACAAAGGCGCAAAAGGCGCAATAAAAAAGCGACAAAGACGCAGATAACGGGGGGGTCTGAATTGGCGACTGAAAAAGGACGGGGGGCTGGGAAAGCGGGGGATGGGGGAGGGATTATTATACTATCCCTCCTTCCCCTTTCCCCTTTATTTATCCCCATTTTTTATACCCCCTCTTTCTTTTGTTATTTTTTTGTTTCATTAGTGCAAGTATAATATACTTAGTTCTTTATATTGATAAGGACTAATTAGCTTTAAAATTTTCATTATAAATAAGAATCCTTAAAAAGGAGGTAAAAAGAGTATGAAAAGATTACCCCTTGACAAGCTTATAAACGAAGATGCAAGAAAATTGTTTGTTAGAGAACCAATATACAAGGATATAGAAGATTACCCTACTGGGAAAACAGCTGATATAGATAGGATTGAAGATGATGATAAATGTGAAGTTACCGTTAAATTTTTAAAAGTGGATAGGGAGTTTAAAAAAGAAGATATAGAAATTTATGCGAAAGATAATTTTCTGGAAATTGCTTTTGAAGGAAGAGAATTTTATGTAGAAAAAGATGGAATTCTATTTCATTATAACGTAACGCATTTTGTTATGATACAACTACCAAAAAATGCCGTAACAGATAAAATCACAGCAAAATTAAATAATAACATTTTGAAATTAGTTATTCCAAAATTAAAACAAAAAGATGGAAAAATACTAATTAAAATAGAGGATCGAGGGAGGGTTTTTGAATAGAGGATATTATGTCCCCTTTATTCCCCCTTTCATGTCCCCTTTGTCTCCTTTATAAAAATCTTTTATGATAAAGTGTATTAATAATACTTTATTTTCCAGATGTTATTTCCCCTTATTTTTATTAACTTTTAAGGAGGATATAAGGGGGATATTTAAAGGTATAATATAAGAAGTATGCTGTCAAAAAACAGAGGTGAGATAAAAGATATAAAAAAAGATCAAGGAGTGGTAATTATGACTGTGACTACTTTGGAAATTATTGCCTTTGCCCTTTTTGTTGCTACTATTTCATTATTAATTTCACTATTAGTCTCTCCGTTGGTATTGATACCAATTTTTGTTTTAGTCTTCAATATTATTCTATTTTTAATGATAATTGATAATTATTAAATAGTTTGATGGCTACTTTGTCTCCTTTTTGAAATTGATTAGTAAACTTTTTTAAAAAGTTACCTGTTCTAAAGGGCCACATTTGCTAAAAAGTATTATTATGCCAAATTTCCTATAGTAATTTAGTAATTTTCTATCATTTAAATAATTTAGTGTAATATTGAAGAAATAAGAGTTTTTACTATCTAAATTACTTAATATTTTTCCTTTTTAACTTTGGTGATAAATTAAGGGGGTATTATCCCCCTTAATTAGTGTATAATTTAAGTATGGGGCATTTAGATAATAAAAAACCTTACAAAGAGGAAGAAATTATTAAAACGAAAATGAAGCCCGAAATTTCCGTAGAAGGATTAGAGAAGAACATAAAACAATTTGAAAAACCACAAGGTGAATCAAATACTTGGCAAGATATATTTAATAGTATAGCAAACACATTAATAAGTTTAATAGAAACATCAAAAACGCAAAATAAAATTAATGAAATAATATTAGAAAAACTATTAAGTATTGAAGCAAAATTAGGAGAATTAGAAAGCAGAATAGAAAAAATTGAAAAGTCCGATAAAAAGGAGGAGTAAGTTATGGAAAAGATAGAAATTTTGACTAACGACATGGATATTGAAACCCTAGATGGCGTTCTTCTTGATTATAGGGGAAAAGCAAAACTAATCTTTTATTGGAGTGCTCCTTGCAATTGTGGCGATTACATTCAACACAATGACGGCGGTAATTATCACACAGTCCTGAAATTTTTCCAATTCATTATTGATGATAAAGAAATCTATATTTTGGTTAAAAGTGATACAAGAGATTTTTATGGTAATAAGTCGTATGTCTTGTATCATAATGAAAATTGGGAAAAACATTACATACTTTTGGAATTAGAAGAATGGGAAAATTTACTGTATAGTGAAATTGTAGAGTTTTAAATTGTTTGATTACATTTGAATAGTGAAGTTGTTTAATAAAGTAAAAACTCTTTAAAGGAGGTAAAAAACATGAAAACCATAAAAGAAATTTTAAACAATATACAGCCTGAAAAGCTAAAATCATTTTTAGATGATGTTGCTATGTTTGCGAAAGATGAAATAGAATATAATTCAGAACCAGGAAAGACAATTATTATCCGCCAACCAGTTGTTGATGCTATTTTTAAAGAAAATGAAATTATAATTAGTATTTATTATAATTCGCTTGATAAATATGGTAAGATACAAATAGAATACAAAGAAGATATAATTTTTGGAACAGAATTTTATGATTTTAGAGAACTTTATAGTATTTTAAAAATAAATAAAGAATCCCCCAATTTTTGTTCGAGAAAGATAAAATTTATGTTAAACTCTTAATAGACGCTCCATTGTATTCTTTTAGTATGAAATCTAAATTGTATTCTCCAAAGCTTTATTCTGCATTAACTTTGGAAATAGGTTATTGTTCCAATTGTAATAATACTTGGTTTCTTTACTTTAAATATAAAAACAACAAAATATGTCCTTTATGCGATGCAAGTAAGTTAGAAGTGTTTCTTATATAAAAATAAAATATCTAAAAAGGGGTTATAAGCTATGGAATACGAAAATATGGGCGAAAAAAGAAATGAAGATAAATTTAAAGAAATAGTAAATAAATGGATAAAAGAGGCAGAATATTTTTGTGAAAATAGTTGGAGACTTAATGAATATTTTAGAGACGCATTATGGGAAATTTATGATGAAGATTATGGATATTCTGCTATATCACTAACGGAGTCCAATATCCAAAATTTAGTTGAATCTATTTTTGAAAAGTGGTTTGCAGAATTTGAAGAAACTACTGATTTTGAAATAACTTTTTGGAGCAGAATAAAGCAAGATGTAGAACAATTGTTTATTGATGAAGAAGATATTAATGAGAAAATAGTGGAAATAGAAAGAGAAATTTATTCTACCATTTTAAACAAAAAATATGATTTTATTAAACAATTTGTTAAAGATGCGGTCTCTTACACTAATAAATTAATTAGATTGGAAATTAAATACGAGGAAAAATTTAAAGATTTAGTAAAGAACGAGAATTTTGAAAAAGATTATTTGGGTTGTAGTTTTTATGAGATACTTGAAAAAGTTAAAGAAGAATTTATTAATAAGTTCAATTTTGCCGAAGAGTATAAACGTTTTCAAAACAACCCAATTGTTAGAGCTATTGATGGCGATTATCGTGATTTCTTGCTAAAAAGATTTAAAGAAACACTTGTTGGTTATTTATCGGTAAAAAATTTGAAACGAGAAGAAATTGTTAGTCTTATAAAAAATGATTTAGAAAAACTTGCTAAAAAACATGGGAAGGATGATTTTTATTTGGATATTGTAAGAGTTGAAACAAAAATTTGGGACTCTGTTGTAAGAAGCTATGAAAATGAAATTAAAAAATATTTTGATAACAATTTTGGGTTTTTGTTTATGTAATGCCTTATTAGGGAGATATGAGAAGGATATTAAGTCGTATAATGTAAATAGTGAGGAGGTTGCAGAAGATGAGGGAAATAACAAAACAAGAGGCGATAGAATTGTTGAGGCAAAGAAAGATAGAGATTGAGGATATTTTCGAATTTGTCGAATATCTTGACCAGGTGGCAGAAGACGGGATTTCATATATCATAGATGAGAAAAATACGATAATAACATACCCAACATTCTGGTCTGAATACGAAGACGACATATTTGTTTATTATGATAGTGTGAGTAGGAAAGGATATATTCAAATCGAAGACAGTATATATAAATTTGAAAAAGATGAAGTATATAAGAATACCAAAGAATATTAAAGAAATGAAGTAAAAGACATGAATAAAATAAAGGAGAAAAAGGCTGTATGATAAAGAAGAGATATTTATAGCCAACAAAGTGTTGTTTGATAAGAATTATAAGAATTGGAATTTAAAAAATATAGAAATATCTAAAAGGTTTTTGTAATTACTGGGACCTATTCCACAAGGTCCGAGTAGCTTTAAAATTTAAAACTATGATGAGAATCAAAAAACTATATATATCAAATTACTTAACTTTTGATGAAGTAAATTTATATTTGAAAGATTTTCAGGTTATTACTGGTCAAAATGGCAGTGGCAAAAAGAATTTGTCTAAAGCACTTGATTTATTTAACTTTATTCAAAAAAATATTTTAAAATTGAATGAAATAAAACAATTATTGGAAAGCGATAGAAATTTTATCCTCGGAAACAATAAAAACACTATTGTATCTATTCTCACTGATAAAGACAAGGAAATTTCCATAGAACTTTCTAACGGCAATTTAAGGGTAAATAATATTGAAAAATTAGGAAAAATAAAAATAATTGATTTTAGCGATAGTTACGAGGTTTTTTCAACAATAGACGAATTTATAGAATCTGAAAAGTTTGTATCTTGCCGTAAGGAATTTAAAAAAATACTAACTTATATTTTCCCTCATATTAAGGATATAATCTTTTACAAAGAAAGAGGAATTTCAAACTATAAAGTAAAGTATGTTTATTATGATAAATATGTAAGTAATGTTTCAGAGGGCGAAAAAAATGTTATTGCTTTGATTAGTTTGCTTTTCTCTAATTACGATATTTTAGTTATATCTTATCCCGAAAAAGGTATATATTATCAGAACTATACAAAAATAGCTGATATTCTTTTAAGAATTGCACAAAAAAGCCAAGTTATTGTCATTACAAATACTCCCTTCATATTTGATTCCGTCCCAAAAGATAGATTTTACATTGTAAGAAGAAATGAACTTGGCTTTTCCGTTATAGAAAAAGCTTAAAGTTAATGTAAGATATGTAACAAAAAGGAGGTAAAATTGTGTCAAAGATTATAATAACAGAAGTATATGCGAGAGGAAATGTGGGGAGTCGTGGAATTGGCGATGAAATTTTAGAAATAGCTGAAAAAGTAATGGAAATTTGGGAAAATAAGGATTTTAAATCAGCAGTTGAATATGTGGAGAAAATTTTAGATTCAGATAGTGAAGATTATGAATTTGAAGAAGATTATGGTTATGGTTATGAAATAAATGAAGAAAAAGAAGAAATTTTAATTTACAATAAAATGATGGACGAGTATGGTAATAGTTGGGGTTATGAAGAAGTATTAATTAAAAATATTGGTCCTAAATTAATATATGATATGGAAAGTTGTCTATCTTGGATAGAGGAAGATAAAAAATATTTTGTTGAAGAAGTAGATACCGATGAATGGATAATAACTACCTTAAATGAAAGTTTTGATTTAAAAGATAATAGATACTTAACTGCTAACGAAGTAAAAAAGATAATAGAAACATTCTTTGATTATATTGAAGAGCACTTTACAGCATGGCCTATAAACGGAGTTCCTATTGTCGAAAATAATCCCTATGCCTATGGATATGATGGATACGATTGTGAGATAGAAGATGACTATTTAAATATTATTACTGAATCTACTTGTCTACTGGGTGCTGGTTACCATTTAACAAGAGGACATTTGGTTCTAAGAAAAATTAAAACATAAAAAGAGAAGTAAAAATGTTTAAAAGAAACATACCAAGAAAGAGTATTTTCACTGGAAGATATGGCATTCGTGAAAGGAGGGCGTTCTATGAATTCATTTCCAAGAGATTCCCCAGTCTAAAGAAAAGACTTATTGAACTAATTGTTAATAGTGAAAATAATCCAAGAATTTCCGTTATTTTTCAAGTATTCTTTGTAGAATTCTGTGAGAAGTATGCTTTGGAAGATGAAAACATTTGTAAAGAACTATTAATGGTTCTTAGAATAAGAACAAAAGAGCCGTTAAATACTTTAAAAGAAATAGTTGAAAGTATTAAATATAGAAGAATGATAACTGGTGATTGGGTAAAGATAAGAGGAAAATGGTTATGAATGTATATGAAATAAAGGATAGAAGAATAATTAGAATGAATTCAATAACTAATGCCTTGAAATACTTTGAAATTAAAGGTAAAAAGAATATTAATGTTAAAAAAGTATTAAAAGTTGCTAATAAATTCTATAAGTATGTCTTAGGAGAAGATGAGGAAAAATCAAAAATTGAAAAGGAAGAAATACCTTAAAAACTAAAAAGGGAGGCTAACTATGGATGATTTAAAGAAGATTATAGAAGAATATATAGAACCTATTTTATTGAATGAAACAAGAATACCTGATAACTTGAAAACAAAGGAAAATTTGCCTTATCTCGTGAAATATTTTGCTGAGTATATATTGGATGATATTACTTACTATTTTGAAGAACAAATAGATAATTGGTTTAAAGATTATGGTTGTTATGATGAAGAAGATGAAGAATGCGAAGATGTGCATGAAATATTAAGGGATATTGTTGACGAGGAAAAAGCAAAGGAAAATAAAAGTAATAAAAAATAAAAGGGGGTTTCTCCCCCCCCCTTTTTATATCTCTGAAATCAACTATGCTATTTGTGTGGCAAAGATTTTATAGGAGGGTAGGAATATGAAAAAAAGCGTGAAGCTCTTATTGGAATTAATTTCAAAAATCAACGAAAATTCACTAAATAAAAGTAATGAATATTTTGGCATTTGGAAAGAAGAAAATGGTCAAAAAATTTTTGCATTATTTATTGAGGATTTTAACCCGTTAGAGATTGGAAATGATTATTTTGGGTTAATTTACGTTCCATCAAATTATAAATTTGGTGGCAAAATTTATAAGACTAATTTCAAATTAGTATATGTTTGTCATTCACTAAGCGGAATAAGAATACAAGAATTAAATATAGAAGATTTACTTAATTTAAAAGAAATATACCTCAAAGATATAGTGAAAACTCTAAAAGCTCTTGTATAAAAAGTGGAGAGAAACAAATGGCCTGGGTTATATATGACTGTAAAGAAAGCGAATATTTTATTGTTGTAAACGAAGAAAGAAAAATGAGTATTTTAGACTCGAAAAATAAAAATGTTTTAATTGATTGGTATGATAGTGTAATTTATGCTCATTCAGGTGATTATTTTATTATTGAAAATAATAAAAAACAAGCTTTGTATCATCCGAAACAGGGATTTATTTCTGTCTGGCTTGATTATCCTATTGATTTTGCTACATGTTTTTATTGTTTAAGCGAGCTTATTAAAATGGGGGTTTTAATTGTTAACGAACATGATTATAAATCTTCACAAACTAAACCAAAACAGGCTTTTTTCAGACTTGATGGCACACAAATTACTAATTGGTTTGATGATGTTTCTATTCAAGAAATAACGGAAAATGATATATATTATTATGCTCGTTCTGGTTTAGAAGAAGGTTCTGTTTTTAGTCTTAAAAATGGAAGATTAATTAGCTATCTTTTTCACGAAAATGAAAATGAGGATTACTTGATTTCTTCTAAAAATAAATTTTTTGTAGTAGAAGATAATAATAAATATCGCATAGTAAATAAAAATAATGAAACAATTGTAACTGCCGAGTATATTAGTCCAATTTTAAAAAAGAAAAAAGATGATGAAGAAAACATTTATATTGTAATATTCAATAAAAGAAAAAAATCTCTCTTTTATAATGGTTATTTAACAGAAGTTTATGATTTTATATTCCCCATCAGTCCAGTCTTGTGTAAAAGAATAAAAAATTTATCAAAAAGGAGGGGTTATGACTTTATCTATAATTGAAACTTTAAAAGAAAGATTTCTTGTTGTAAAAGATAATAAAAATAAAAAATGGAATGTTTTTGATTTAGTAAACAAGAGTTTTTTACTTGATTGGTGTAATTTTATAGGATTTAATGAAATAAGTGATTATCTTATTATTAAACAAAATAAAAAAAGTGCCATTTATCATCTTGAAAAAGGATTTGTATCTCAGTGGTTTAACTATAATATTTCTCTTGAAAATTACTCTGGCAACGTTTATCCTAACTTATTATGTAAATTATTTGATAAAGGATATTTGATTGCTCTCAGACCTCGTGATAGAGAATATTTTGAAGAAGCTTTCTTTAATTTTGATGGCAAACAAGTTTCTGATTGGTTTTACGACATTAGATTTATCAAAGTAGATAACGACGATGTTCTCTACGTTGCTGTATCCAAAGATAATAACGAATCGCTTTTCAGCTTGAAAAAAGGGAAAATTTTAGATATTGTAAATTCTTTTTATTATAGCAACGAATTTTTCGATTTTGTGTTAGGAAGAAGGAACTTTTATTTAGCAAAGGAAAGTGATAATTATCTTATAATAAATAGAAACAACGAAATAGTTGTACGCGCTAAAGACATAAACCCTATTTTAAAAGAGAAGTATAATAAAAATAATGATAGCATTTATATTGTAAAAAACGAAAAAGAACAAAAAGCTATTTTTTATAATGGTTATCTGACAGAGTATTATGATTTCATACTTCCAATTAGTCTAAATTTAATATTCTTAACTTATTGTTATGAAGGTAAAAACAAAAAAATTTATTTACTTGATTTAAAAAATAAAACAAAAATTCATTTTCCAATTCTTTTGTTTAATGATATTGAAGAGATGAGTATTTATTTGAATATTGATATGGTTAAAACTTATTTTGAGGGTTTTGATACTGCTTGTTCGGTAATGAAAAGACATAAGTCTGTAGTTGATCTTTGGGAAGAATACCTCTGTCTTAATTGTAATAATATTTGGTGGCTTTCTATTGCGTATAAAGGCGACCAGTTTTGTCCTCTTTGTGAAGCTAACAAATTACTCGCTTTTCTTGTGTAAATTAATACAGGATTTATCAAAAAGGAGAAAAATTATGATTTTATCTAAAATTGGAACTTTAAAAAAAAGATTTCTTGTTGTTGAGAATGAAGAAAATGGAAAGTGGAATGTTTTCGACTTAAAAAATAAAAGTTTTTTATTTGATTGGTGTGATTTTATAGAATTTAATAAAGTAAGTGATTATCTTGTTGTTGAACAAAATAAAAAAAACGTTATTTATCATCTAGAAAAGGGGTTTGTAACCCGATGGTTTGATTATAATATTTCTCTCTACAATCCTCTTGGTAACATTTATGTCAGATTGTTATCCAAATTATTTGATAAAGAATATTTTATAGCTTCCAAGCTTTGTGATGGGAAACAATTTAAAAAAGCTTTTTTCAAATTTGATGGCACGCAAGTCTCCGACTGGTTTCGTAACATTAAACTTATAAAAGTAGATGATGAAGACATTCTTTATATTGCTCAGTTTGAGGATTATAGTGAATCCCTTTTCAGTCTAGAAAGAGGAAAAGTCATGGATATCGTAGGTACTTTTCGTTATGAAGAAAAATTCAAAAATTTTGTATTAGGAAAGAAAAGTTTTTATTTAGCGATAAAAGATGGTATTTATGTTATAGTAAATAGAAATAACGAAGTAGTTATACGTGCCAAATATATAGATTATATTTTAGATGAGGAAAATAATAAAAATAATGATAGTATCTATATTGTAAAAAACGAAAAAAACCAAAAAGCTATTTTCTATAATGGTTATCTGACAGAATATTATGATTTTATACTCCCAATTAACCCAAATTTGATATTCCTGGCTTATCATTCTAAAGGAAAAAATAAGGAAATTTATCTACTTGACTTAAAAAATAAAACAAGCACCAACATTTCAGTTCCTTTGTTTAATCATATTAAAAATATGTTTATTTATATCAACACAAAAGAAATTGAAAGTCGTTTTAATGGTTTTCATAGTGCCTGTTTAAGAATAAAGAAATATAGTTTTGTGGTTTCTACGGATACAAAAAGTTACTGCATTGATTGTAATAATACTTGGTGGTTCTATATTAGATATGGAAATAGTTATTTTTGTCCCCTTTGTGATATTAATAAACTACACGCTTTTGTTGTTTAAAACCAAATAAAGGGAGATAAATCGGTTATGCTCACCCGTTTTGCTCTTTGTACCGCTGTTCATATTTCAATAAATTTAAAAATGAGGTAAGAATATGAATAATTTCACAAAAGTTATTTATTTATCACATACCGAGTTTAGAGCACTAATGTTGGATTTAATAGATATGTTTGCTAAGGAACACGAAGAAGAATTAAAAAAACAAGAATTTGTTAATCTAATTTTTGAGAATAAGAACGCCTTGTTGGAAATGGCAAAAGAGTTTATTTGTTCTGAAATTGAACTAATAATTGAAGCATATGAAGTTAATGGCATTCTTATTTGGTATAAAAAAACTAATGATTACTCAAGGAATGATGATTACACATTAGTTGAAATTTATTCGGGAGAAGATTTTTTAAGTATTTTTGAAGAAGAAATTAAAAAAGGAATTGAATCTAAACTTGGAAGTTTGCTTTCTAATGTAAAAGATAAAAGCAAAAATTTAGAGCAATAAAAAGGAGGAAAAGATGAGAGTTAGCTGGAGTCAAGCACATAAACTTATAAAAGATTTGATGAATATAAGAATAAATGACCCAATAAAAAAGGATAGAAAATTAGTAATACCAATTTTGCTAAATGGTCCTACTGGTGTTGGCAAAAGTACTCTTGTTGGAAACATTAGAGAAGAATTAATTTCTAGCGGTAAATATTATAATGTAATTTATATGAACTTAGCATATACATTACCAGAAAATATTGGCGGAATTCCAACAATAATAGATGCAAAAGAATATAGTGATATTATAGAAAAAATCGTTCAAAATATGCCTGATGAATTAAAAGAAATAAAGAAAAAAACATTTGGTAAGATCATGGACATTACTCCTCCTGCTTATATCTTGGATGCTGTAAAAATCCCAACAATATTTTTCTTTGATGAGTATAACAGAAGTAAGGATTATCAGAGAAATGCTGTAATGCCTCTTATTCTTGAAAGAAGAATTGGCATATATTACGAATTACACGAGGATACTATTGTATTTCTTGCCGTCAATTTAGGAGAAGGTTATCAGACTGAAGATATAGATGAGGCTGTGCTAGCAAGATGTGCTATTTTAAATATAGAAGCAGATGAAAATGATATTGAATATTTTGTGAAAAAGTATCCAATTTTCAACGCTGTTGATAGTCGCAATGAGATATTGAAAATTATTAGGGAAAAGCAACAATTTATTGAGCTGGCTCCTCCATATTCAAAGAGAAACCTTGAAATGGCTTTGAATGTCTTCCAATATTGTATGAGCAAAGGATATGATAAAGCTTACACCAACTTACTTCTTGCAACTGTTATTCCATTTGATTTAGTAAGATTTTTCGAAATCAAAATTGACAGAGAGTTATTAGAAAAAATTGTGAAAGGAAAATGGAAAAATTTAAATCTTTCTGATAAAGAAAAAATTGGAATAATTGCTTACTTAACGCATTACCATTGTAACGATGTTAAAGAATTTATAAATATTGTAGAATTTGTATTAGCAGTGGCTGACGAACAAAATATGAGAGAATTGGCCGTTGGATTTGTGAAAGCATTAATGGATATTGGTGGAAATAGAAAATTAATTATGGAAAATATGGGAACAATAATAAAACATCCAATAGCTAATGCACTGCAGGATATAATGAGCAAATTAAGGGAAGAAACTAACGTAAAAATTTAGAATTAATTTCCTCTCTCCCGTTTGGGAGAGGGGACAGTTATCTCATTTTAGAAATTATTTCTACGATTTCTGCTAGTTTTACCGTTGAGAATGGATAAACTTCCTCATTAAAAACTAAACTATTAAAATTGTCAAACACTCCTCCCTTTATAAAGAAAAACAAATAAATATTCAATAATGGGTCTTTTGTATGGCGAAAAGCAATATAACCTATAGCATTTTTATTCTTATCGTATCCAACTATTTCTATATCTGGGACATAGCCTAACTGCTGTAATGGCAAGGAATTCCAAATTTGTGCTACTATCGATTGTATTAATTGATAATTTGTTATTAAACTGTGTGGAGCTTTGTCTGATAATATTGTTTCACTAACGCCCATTTATGTGAAGGTTAATCGCTTTACTTTGTACATTAACCACTTTAAAATTTTGGAGGGTGAAGATGACAAAGTTATCAGAGTTGGATAAGGATTGTTTAAGTATTATCAAGAGTGGTAAATATTATGATGTTATTTATTATTCGGCAAAATATGCAATATTTGATAAAGAAGGTAATCAAGTATCTGATTGGTTTAATAAAATTGGTGAGGATGGATTAATTGATGGAAAATCTGATTATTTTTGGGCAGAAATCTTTGTAAGGGGTGTAGGCGTGCATGAAGCACTCGTTCATATCAAAAAAGGAATAGTACTTGAAGCACGATATATCAGATGTCGCTACCTACTTAATGGCTCTTCCGAATATTTTATCGCAAGTAGTGGCTATTATTCTGCTATTTTTCACAAAAGTGGGGAAAGAATTAGTGACTGGTATGAAAGTATATATGAATATGGACTTATCAAAGGAGATGGAGAATTTTACATTGCTGAAAAAGGCGAAGGAAATTTTGTAGATGAAACACTAGTTCTTGATAAGGATGGTAACGTGATTCTTAGTTTCAAGAATGAATGTTATGTTAAACGTCTTGATAAAAATGAAGTTAAGTTTTTGCTAAAAAAAAGATATGGACATGAAACATACTATATAAATTTTGCTCAAAATAAAATAAAAAATATCGATAAAACAATTGCTTTGCTGAATAGTGTTAATAATTTTAAATTAGTTTGTAATTTTATTGAACACTACACTTGTGAATTACTTTACCATGATAATTATCCACTTGATAAGAAGAATTGCAAAATTGTTAAAAATACTTATATTTGCGAAAAATGTAAAACTGAATGGTATATTTGGGTTGAAATCGAAAATGAAAAATATTGTTGGGAGTGTAATTGGGATTTATTTAATATTTTGTTAGTTTAAAAAGGGGAGAAAACTATGATGGAAGTAAAAGCTTTGATGATACTTGTTTCATCGGGACAATTTGGAGAACTATATAATGTTTTAGACTCTTATTCAACGATTATTAATGAAAGTAATATTATTATTGGCATTGAAGAATTAGAAGAGTTTTTAACAAAATTTGAAAACGAAGTAAATTCGTGGATAGAGAAGTATGGTTATGAAAGTGAGCAAGAATTGATTGAGGATAATATTTTTAGTGAATCTGAGATTGAAATTGTAAAATACTTGAAAACTATATTGAGAGATGCGAAAGAAAAAAGGTATGATTTTGTGTGGTTTTGCCACTAGCATTGAGGATTTAAGATTTCTATCTGATTATCTTGCAAAAATAAAAAACAAGTTGTAAACTCCCTTTTTCTTGGGGGAGACAAACTGATAACCAAAGAAACTAAACATGGCAAAGTTAAAAGTTTATTCCGTCATTTTAGATAGTTATGAGGATTTTCAAATTTTACTTGATTTGATTAGTATTTATTGCGAAATGTTTAGTGAAGAGGGAATTTTCATAGAATCCAAGGAATTAAAAAAGTTCCTTTTTGATTATGAAAATTTATTAGATGAATTAATGGAGAGATATGATTTAAGAAGTCTTGATGAACTTATTAATAAAAATGTAATTAATGAAAAAGAATGGCAAGTTGTTGAAAATTATGTTATATCAACTTTAGATAAAATTAAAAATAAAAGGTATGATTATGTTTTGTTTTCTTTAAAGCAAGAATTAAACAAGGGGTAAAGTTATGATTGGTGTTGAAAAATTTTATGTAAAAAATGATAAAATTTTTATTATTTTTGAAAAAGAGAAAGAAGGGGAAAGAAATTCTCTTTTTAATGAAAGAAGAAAAAAGAGAGGACTTCTTATCTATAATTTAAAAGATAATCACCTGATTGATGAATTAGACATAATATACCTTGAAGATGATTTTGTTATTGTAAATAAAAATGATAAATACGCTGTTTTAAAAATTGTTGAAGATTTTATGACTGATTTTATTGATTATGAAATTCTGCCAATTTCTATTGACCTCGTAAAACACGGTTATCACGGTTATTTTGTGGTAAATAATAATAGAGAAACTAGATTTAGATATGCCATTTTTAAGTTAGGTGGTACGGTAATTACAGATTGGTTTGAAGGGATAAAAATTTTAAAAATAAATGATGATGAAATTTATTTTATAGGTAGAAAAAATGATAAACATGCTTTGTTCTCTACTAAAAAAGGACAGATTTCTGGTTGGTATTCTTATTTTAACGAAGATAACGTTAAATTATTTTTGGAAGGAAAAACTAAATATATGATTTGTGGTTCTCGTTTCTGGAAAACGGAAAGTCTTATTGATGAGAAAGGTAATGTAATTTTGGAAGGCAAAAAAATATTTCCTATTCTCTGTAATGACGATAAACTTTCCGATATTATTTATCTTATTCTTCTTGCTAATAACAAAAAAATGCTTTTCTACGATGGTTTCAAAACTAAGAAATATAGTTTTATATTTCCCGCTAATAACGATTTAGATTTTCTTCTTGTAAGTAAAAAAAGAAATAAATTTATTGCTCATTTATTTAATGTGAAAACTAAACAAATTAGAGAATTAAATAACTATTTATTTATTTCAGAAAATATTAGACCAACAATTCTTAACAATTTTTACGGATTCTGTAAATGCTCATTTTATGAAGAGGAACATCGCTCAAAAGTTTTTTATTATTCATACCTTTCAAAATTTTGCCCTACTTGTAAAAAAATATGGTTCTTTTATTTCCATTTTCGTTCTTTAGAAAAAGATTATTGTCCAATATGTGAGGCTGAAAAAGTTTATTCTTTTATGATATAGAGGGAGATGGAAATTATGTCAGAAGAAAATAGCAAATTGTTTATATTATTTATATGCTTTGTCTAATAAATAGTACTAAATAATTGATTATCAATAACTTGTGAAAATTTTAGGAAATTATTGATTTTATTAGGGGTTTATTTAGGGGGGCAAAAGCCCCCTGCCGAAAAATGGGTATCTATAAGACAAAGCCTTATTTTCAGGGTGGGTGGAAAAATCAAGAAAAATAAATAGTTTTAGAATTATTGGACAAAGCATTATTTATATAAAGTTGTGCTTTAAAATTTCAAAAATGTTTTCAAAAACTGGGGGGTAAGGAAAATGAAAAAGTTAAAGGAACAAGAATCTTTCAACGATGATATAGCAAAATTATATTTAAAAGACATTTATGATATTCCTCTTCTCACAGAAAAAGAAGAAAAAGAACTGACAAAAACAGTTTATGAGACCAAAAATAAAATAATATCCCTTGTAAGTAAAATTCCTTTTGTTGTGCATAAGATAATAGAGCTTAGTAAATCCAGCGAAAATAAATTAGGTTTTTACTTTGTTACCTCTAATGAATTCTTTACCAATAAAAAAGTAAAAGAGCGAGAAGTAAAAAGAATTAGAAAAACTATAGAAAAAATAATATCTTTAAAGGAAAAAGGTGATTACGATACTATTTCAGAAATTATAACAACAGAATTAAAACCAGTTTTTAAATATGTTTGGCAAATAGTAAATAAGCATTTGAGAAAAAAGTATAACGAATACAAAAGTAACCCTAACACTATTGATAAAGGAATTTTGATGATTTATTTCGGAGATTATTTCAAATCTTTGGACAATTTCTTTAATGAAATTGACAATTTATTTTCTATCTATCTTGAAGCAAGAAATAAAATAATTTTATCAAATCAAAGATTAATTATAAGTTGTAGTAAGCCTTATTTGATAAAAGGAATAAATTTCAATGATTTAATTTCAGAAGGAAATAGAGGATTAATAGAAGCTATTGAAAGATTTGACTATACAAAAAATATCAAATTTTCAACCTACTCAACCTACTGGATTTTGGCAAAGATTAAAAAATTCATTTTAAAAACCTATACAATTTATAGAGTAAGCGAACAAGAATTAAAACTATATACAAAAATTAAAAAGTTCATTGATGAAACTCTTACTCAAAGAGGCGAAGAACCAAGTGTAGATGAAATCTCTCATGCACTTTCAATAAAACCACAAAAAGTTTCTTATGTTTTAATAAAGTTTAGAAATTATATAGAACTTGATAAATCTTATGACGAAGAAGAGAATAGCGAAAGTTCTTGGAATATTCCTGATGTCAAACAAGATGAAATTTATAAAAAAGAAAGGATAAGAGCCATAATTGACGAGGTTTTAAATACATTATCTCCTTATGAAAGGATATTGATAATTAAAATATTTGGGCTGGATGGAAACCAGCCAGTTAAATTAAATAGAGTTGCGAAAGAACTTGGAATTTCTTATAGAAAAGCAGAAAAAATTTATAATAAAGCTATAAATAAAATGAAAAACGATCCTCTTAGATACAAAAAGCTTAAAATGTGCTTTGAATTTATGTAAAGGAGGGGGTCTAGCATGGATATTTTAGAAGTGAGTTTGCATTTAACAGAAATTTGTATAAAATACGATAGAACAACACCTGAAAAAATAGCTGAAACTATTGAGATTTTCAAAAAATTTTATTATGCTCTGAAAGATTTGCCAAAAACAGAGCAAATTCAAAAAGAACAAAATAATCTTTCAAATACAATAGAACAAAGTAATGTAATAAAAGAAGATTTCGAAAAAGAATTTTGGCAAGAATTAGCTGAGACTGCCGATAATTTTAGACAAGCTAATTTTTCAGATTTTCATGATAACAAAGAAGAAAAGGTGATAGAAGAAAAAGAAGAGAGAGGAGAGAAGGAAAAGAAGAGCGAAAGCGACAAAAATACCAGAACTGACAATTTTTCGCAAGAAACCAATGATATACTTGAATTTGTAAGGGACAATTTTGACGAAAAAAATCCTCCCTCTGAGAAGCAATTGTCATTTCTCGCTAGATTATTAGAAGAAGAAAAAGTAAAATCCGATGATTTTGTTTACTTGATTAACGACTTAGAAATTAATACTTTTAGCAAGGAATCTGTTTCAAAAATTATAGATTATTTTAAAAATAACAAAGGAAAGGTAGTGGAAAATATAAGAAAAAAAATGGAAGAAGATTTACCTTTTTAACAAGGAGAGTTTAAAATGGATAACTATATTTTAGTCTATTTATCAAGAGTAACAAGTATAAATAATTTCATATATGTGGAGCCTGTTTTTATTTATAATTTAAGTAAAAAAGAATGGTTTTTAGAAAATTATGAGGAGAATTTAGAATATTATCCAGATTTTGAAAGTAGGGTTGTAAGAGGAGGGTTTTATGGAAAAACAAAAACAAAAGCAAAAGGTTATTGAGGAAATAAGAAATTATTTAGAAGCAAGAAAGTCGCAAGAAATCCCCTATACTGAAAAACAACTCAATTATTTGTTGAAATTATTAGAAAGGAGCGATGTAGAAACATTAGATGATTTTATAAAGTTCAGTAGGTATTTTGGCAGAGATCTCTTTAACAAGTATGATATAGCCGATATGATCGGTACTCTCGAAAAAGGATATAGCATAAAAAATTATAAAGTTGTTCCAGAATTTGATATTGATATCTAACAGGGGAAAATATGGCTTGGATATTATTTTCTACCAAAAAAGGAAAAGAGTTAAAAATTAAGAAGTTTATAGAAGATTTCATAAACAACAAACCCGAACTGCAGAGTAAAGTAAGAAAAATTCTTGTCCCAATAAAAGCAAGCAGTGCAAAAGGAGGTATGCGTGCCACCCCCTTGTTTAGAGGATATGTATTTATAGATATGGATGTAGATGATGATTTAATCAATCAATTTAAAAGCTTTGACTTAAAGCCAGTATTAAGGGAAGATAGAAATAAAAATGAAAAACATTATTCTTATACAATACTCTCGGATGAAGAAATTGAAAAAATTCTATCACTTTCCGAAAGAGAACTGGAAAAAATAAAAAATAATTCTCCGTTTGTTATTGGTGATTATGTTGAAGTTGTTGAAGGCTCATTTAAGGGATTGCAAGGAAAAGTAATTGAAGTCTATCCGGAAAAATCAAGAGTTAAACTACTAGTTAATATCTTGGGCAGAGAAACTGAAATTGAAATTTCTTTTAATTACATAAAAGTGATTTTCGGAAATAAAAAATGAAAATTCTTCATTTATCTCCCAAAAAGCAAGTTTCTTTTCCATTAGAAGATAGGATGAAAATGAAAATTTTTGCTTTAAAATTGAAAGTAAATCATGGAGAATGTATCTTTTAGACTTATAAAAATTAAAGAGCATTTTGACCAAATAGAGAAATTGAAAGAAGTAGATAAATATTTATTTGATGAACTTGAATATTTAGCAAGCAATTTTGACCCTCACGACAAAGAGGAATTGTATAATCGCATTCTAAAAACTGGACAACTTATGCAGTATTTAATTCTCAAAAAAGTTTATTTTGAAAATAATTATTATCTCCATTATGCTTCTAGAATTGTTTATTATACAAAAGAAGAAAAGGAGAGTATAACTGTTGCGAGACATAAGGCGGATATTGATTCGTATGAGTATAGCATTCTAAAAGATATTTTCTCTGAATGTTATAAACTCTTACAAAACCTGCTCGTATCATACGAATCAATTCTAAAATCAATATCAAATAATGTAGAAAGATATGAGGAGTAAAACAAGGAGAGAGAATTATGGAGAATTTATATAGAAAGCTGTATGTAAGAGGATATTCTATCGTAGAAGATATTATTGGCGATTACTTGTGTATAGCAATCTATAAGGGGAATACAATTATTCTAAGAATTTGTACCAAAATAGTTGATAATTTATTTGATGCGAGAAAGAAAATATTTGGTAGCATAAAAACAATTATGAGAGAGGAATTTTTGGAGGATAATGAGAAGGAACAAGTCCAAGAATTAATAAAGAAATTGAAGGATTATTATAGAAAAAAATATTTTAATATGGAAGTATTTTCTAAATTAAAACAATTAGGAATTATCCCTCTTGATTTAGATATTTCTCAAATTCCATCTCTGAATAAAGAAACCCTTGAAAAAGTGGTTAATTACATAGAGAAGCAAATCCAAAAACAAAATCAGGAGGGTTAGTATGAATTGGTTGTGGCGAATTTTGTCATGGCCAGCTTTGATAGTTTTGATTATATTTGGTCTAAATCAAACTGAGAAAACTGTTAATGTATTCGTTGACCTAATTAAGTGGATAATTTATTTGGCTATTATTTTATTTCTATTGTATGTATTATATAATGTTTTAATAACAAATAAAAACAACAAATAAAAAACAAAAAAGGAGGGAAGAAACTATGTTAGCCAGTGTGATACTTTATGCTATTGCCATTTTCTCAATATTGGTTGCTGTTGCCGTTGTAGCTCAAATTATATATGCTTTAATTAAATTTATATTCACTCTCGTAATACTTGTTGGTATATTATTGGCTGGATACTATGTTTTAAGATTATTAATTGCTGGTGAAACGCCAGAAAAAGTAACACAAGACCTGAGAGAAACGTTTGAAAAATTAAAACAGAAAATAAAATAAATAACCTCCTCCCCTTGTGGAGGGGGTGTGGAGGTAATTGCCATGAAAAAGAAGATAAAGTTTATACTTCCGTATTTATTTATGTTGGGAGTAGGTTACTATGTTGGCAAAAATAGCGAGAAAATTAAGAACTATATTAATAGGAAGCTTGATGAAATTATTATCAACTTTCTCAAAAAGATTTTTTAAAATCTATCTTAAAATGGGGGTGATAACTATGTTAATTTTATTATTAATTGAACAAGAGAAAAGTTTAGATTTTGATAGCTTAAAACAATTTGTAGCTAATAAAATAGAAAAATACATTTATTTTGATGTTGATAGCAATTTTATAAAAAGAATAAAAGGAACACAATCTTTTGATGAATTGGTATTTGTTTTGGATAGTTTTAGAAAACACTTAGGGAAATTTGACTATTTGGAAATAGAAGAGGAAAGTAAAAAAATAGAGCAAGTTAAAAAAGATATCGGCTTGACAGCCGGTGGTAGATTATTGCCCAGTTCTCCCAGTTTCAGTAAATGTGCTATTCTAACTAATGAATATGTGTTTGGTGAATATAAAACAAGTTATACGGAAAATGGAATTTGTAGCAATGGAAAAACTGTTTATGTTAGTAGCGGCGAAATTAATTTTGAAACTTTTGTGTATTTACTCTTGGCTTTAAGCTATGATACTATTATAATAGATTTTAGAGATAATATCGGTGGGGAATTGATTTATGCTTATTATATTGTGGGATTACTATCTAACTATCGTGAGATAGAATTCAAATATATATTTAGGGATACTTTAATAGTAGAAAAAAACAAAATCTTTTTCCCGATAAATAAGTATTTAAATAAGAAAAAGATAATTATTCTAAGCAATAAAAATACATATTCAGCGTCTGAGTGGATAATCTATAAATTAAGTATTCTCAATCCGAACATAGAGATAATTAACAAAGATGGTAGGACAGGAGGAAAAAGAACTATTATATGTGTTTTTGACTTTTCTTACGAAAAAAAGAATTACAATTTGCTTGTTCCTTGTGGATATTGGATTGACGAAAAAGATATATTTTATGTCAAAAATAAATTCATAGAGGTGAAAAAATGAAGAAGTTAAAGAAATCAAGATTTGTATTGCTTACTCTAATAATATTGTTTGTTTTGGATATTGTTTTTGCTATTATTACTTTTATTTTGTACAAATCAGTTTTATGTAAAGTATTTTGTCATTAAAAGAGGTGATTGCGAATATCTAATATAAAAAAAGACAAGAAAATTTGTCTAAAATGTACTTTGTCCAATAAATAATGTTAAGTGATTGATTATCAATAACTTATAAAAATTTTGGGAGATTATTGATTTTATCGGGGTTTCATTGAAGGGGGGCGAAAGCCCCCTGCCGAAAAATTGGCATTTATAAAGCGAAGGCTTAAATATAGGGTGGGTGGGCAAAATATAGAAAAATAAATAGTTTTAGAATTATTGGACAATGCATCTAAAATGTGATTTAGAAAAACTTTATCCTTTTTGTTTATAATAAGGAGAGGTAGCCGAGTGGTCAAAGGAGGAGTTGCTAATCCTTTCCCTAGTTTAGAACTAGGACGAGGATTCGAATCCTCTCTCTGCCCGATAATTAGATAGAAATTCTAATTAAGAAATCTTTCTATTAACATTTGAACATAAGCAATATCTTTACTTTCCAAAAATTTAGGTTTTGGTATTGAATCGTAAATATTTTCGTAATTATTGTATATTTCAACAGCAATATTGGCATCAGAAGTAACTATATTATTAGCAATTTCGTAAAATTTGCCAACAATTCTACTTACCCACAACTCCATAGCTACTATTTTTCTTAAAATTAAAAGAGTATTTTGTTTTTCCTCATCGGTATATAATGAGCCAAAAACATTAATAATCAGTGATATATTCACTTTTGTATTAGTGAAATTAATTTGCCTGTAATTCGGGATATATTTATAAATATATTCATTTGTTTTTAATCTTAAATTTTCAATTAAAGTTGGTTTTATATCATTTTCAATTGGGATACTGTTTAACTTTTCTTCAATATTAAACAAATCTTCTTCTCCTTCAATAACTAATTTGTTTAGTTTATATAACATTATTGGGTCATTTTCGTAATTCTTTTTCAATATCTCTATTAATTGCTCACCATTCATACTTTAAAAGGTTGTGTATTTATTCAACAATTTTTCTTTCCTATTGTAAAGAAATATCTTAATAAAAATGATGATGAAATAACTGATGAGGATTTAAAGAAGCTTCCTGATTATTTCAGAACTGCTCATGAAATAAATTGGGAATATTAAGTAACTAACAGAATAAGATTAAATATAGAAATGTTTTTCTTCTTTACAAAACCTTTTACTTATGAAGGAAATAAAAATTCTTTTCATCATCAATAACTTGCTTTCACTTGATAATGTAATCGTAAAAAATTCTTCATATAAAAAGAACGATAATCAATATATTTTTACTTTTTATATTGCTGGTAATGTTTCATCTGACCTAAATAATGTCTTGCAAGAAATTTTGACATATTATTATGGAAATGGTAATTTTGTTTTAAATATCGTCAACGTTTAATTTATAAAACATCATAATTTCAAGAAAACTTTAAAATTTTCTTAAAAAGGAGGATGATTATGGAAGCTTTTGAAATAAGAAGGAAAATAGAATCATATATTTCAAAATTGATTGCCTTTTCTATGGATAAATCAGGCAAAAGATTTCAAGAAGTATTTGCTGATAAAGATTTTTATTTAATAATTGGATTAATGAAAGGGTATGATATTGATTTGAATTCAGAGGGTTTAGCTTATTGCTTCTATGACCCTCTGAGTGATAGAATGAAGATTTGTTTTAGCAAACTATTGATAGATGTTTTAGATAGTAAGGATAATGTCTATTCTAATTTTGTGGGTTTCTTCCAAGTGTGGAAACATGAGATTTTGCACTATATCCACCTTCATCCTCTTCGTATAGCAAAATGGATAAAAAGAAATGTCCCTCCTGAAGATTCCTATCTTATTCCACTACTCATAAGCCATGCAAACATAGTTTTGGATAGCATAATAAATAGATTTCTTGATGAAAAATTCATAAAATTGTTTAATTTAGTTCCTCCCACTGATAAAGATTTAGTTTTAGAAGAAGAATTAGAAAAATTTTATAATGAATTAAAGAAAAACCCTCCTCCACCTAGCAAGTGCATTGGAAATTCTTGTCAACCTAATGAGTGTAATAAAGGAGCCTCTCAACCTAATGAGTGTGGCGATAATAAAGACCAATCCAATAATAAGAATGAATCTAATTCTACTCCCCAAGATAATAGAGAAAACAATCCATTATCTAATGATTTAATGGAAATAGTTAAGGAATTACTTAAAAAGGATTTAGATTCTTTAAAAACATTAGAAAGCTATCATAAAAGAGTAATAAAAGAAGAACTTAAAAAAGTAGTAGAAACTATAAAAATGTCCGGTATTGGTGATACTCCAGCATACATTGAAGAATTAATTAATAGTTATAAAGAACCAATAATAAAGATTCCGAAATTGGAAGAAACAATACTAGCTTTCAAAGGAGAAGTACTAAGAAGTTATAACTTTTATAATCCGATAAACCAGATATATGGTCGCAGTTATTCGAAACCAGTTTTGCCTTCTTTCAGACCAGCTTTGGATTCAGAAATTCTTATAATAGTGGATACTTCTGGCTCTATGCGTCATGAGGAATTGGAACGTGCATTTGGATTAATAAGAAAAGCAGCAAAGGTTTCAAAAGTTTATGTCTTAAATATAGATACTGAAATAAAGGAAAAACCAATTCCTATTGAAAAGTATAGAATAAAATCCTCTATGAGATTTGTAGGTAGAGGTGGAACCAATTTTACAGATTTAGAAAGATTACCCCAGATTTTAACCCTTGAACAAAAGAAAAATATAAAATTAGTTATTCTATTTACCGATGGTTTAGTTTCCGGATTTCCTGGAAATAATCCTTTACCAAATGCTAAATGGTTAGGCATAACAACTAACGAAATTCCCAAAAGTTCTCCAGAATGGATAGAGTGGGAAAAGATAATAATTGAAACACCAAAATAAAATCTAATTTTATTAAAGTTGGGCCCCCTTTGCTTTAGGGGGCCGAGAAAGATAACCCTAATTAGATAAAGTCTTAAATCAACCTTTAAATTGTGATAGAGAGAAGGAATAAATTTGATAAATATGTAGAAGAAGTAAGAATGTTTTTAAGAGACTTACCTGGCATAACTTTAATTCCAAACAATCCGGATGGGACAGAATTTTCTGATGAGGAAATAATCAATGCTTTAAGATATGCTCATCAGTTATGGAGAAATGTTCCTATGCATACTCCTTTTATGCCAATTATACCAACACCAGAAGTAAGGATGGCACTAATAAAAGCAGCAGCGGGTTATGTTTTAAAATTAAAGGCAATAGATTATTCAAGGAAAGTAATTTCTTATGGAGATACTATACAAATAAACGATTTTGAAATAAAGAGTTCTACATACATGGCATTAGGAGAACAATTAATAAGAGAAGCAGAAAGAGAGTTTGCTTTATACAAGAATTACTTTATAAACACAAGAGGATATACTATATAATTTTATTTGTTTATATTTTTGAGCAATACAATAGCATAGCAAAAATTAAAAGAGGTTTATTATATAGGAAAGAAGGACTATATTACAAAAATTGGTTTGGAAATTGAAAAAAGAATGGCAAGGATCATCCCTTGTTCAAAAAAATGGAAAATTTATACTTGCTTCACTATTAAAAGATGATATAACTATTAAGGAGGGACGAGCAGTGGCAAATATAGTGAATAAAGAGGAAAAAGAAAAAATAAGAAAATGGATAAATGAATTAAATACTAAAAATCTATTTTTAAAAGTAAGAGGTAATGATAGTTGGACTTTGAGGGCGGAATTAATTGACAGTAGTATAAATAAATTTCCAGGATATGTTGTTAATGATTTTGTGAAAATAAAAAACGAATTTCTCGAAAAAGGCTACAATGGAGTTATTCAATTAATCAATAACTCTTATTGGAAATATAAAGTTGAGAAAGTTAAAGATGACGTTTTGATATTTTTGGATAAATATATAAAAATAAAACTTTATAGAGAACAAAATGACGAATTCCAAGCAGTTATTAGTAATGTATTTGAATTTGCTAAAAATAATCTATATTTTAATTATCGTTATGCATACTACCATACCCCTTTTTATAGTAAGAATATTAAAGTAAGCAAAATAAAAACGAGATATCGAAAGTATATTGGATTAGATAGAATGTTAGCAATAATTGAACGAATAGAAAAAATAAAGGCATATACAGATTTTTACTGGGAAATAAAGGATAACACTTTCAAAGCATATATTGCAGAAGCTTTTCTTCAAAAATCAGGAATATTTTTTAAAAAGAAATATTATATTGAAGTCTTTGAGATTGAAGCAGTAGAAATTTTTACAAAAAATTTAAATTTAAATATCTCAAACATAAATACTCCCTTTGAAATTCTTAAAATTGCAGAAAAAATAAATGCTGAAATACTTGAATTACCACACACAAATAAAATGAATATAGAAAAAATTATAAAAAATACTCTCGAAAACACCGATTTTGAGGCAACTGTTATTTATAATGATGTGTTTAATAAAAAAGTATATGTTCTAATTATATTAAACGATTTTCTTTCCCTATTATTTGATTTTTATATGCCCTTTATTGTTTTCGTTATTAATAGAAGATCAAAGTTATATACGGAATTAAAAAATAGTAAAATTGGTGATAAAGTAGGTGATATATTGAGTAAAGAGAAAAACTTCTTGAATTATGTTTGGAAATTTTTATATTGTCGCTTTCCATAACAGTTTCACTAATTACAAGGAGGGAAGCAGTATGAAAGAAATAGAATTAAAAGAAAAATTAAACAAACTATATCAAGAAGGCAGATTAAATAAACAAATAAGGGATGATGACTGGGTTTTGGAAGCAAAATTAGTTGAACCTCAAAAGATTGTTTCTGAAAGAAGTGTTGAAATTTTGGAAAAAATAATGGAAGTATTTAGAGAAAAAGGATTTAACGATGCTATTAATTTTATAAATCAATTAACGCAAAGGAACAATTTTATAAAGTTTAATAAAAATGATAATACTGCAATTATTTTAAGTAATGTTGGTTCAAGTATAGAATTAAAGTTTTACAAAGAGAAATTTGACGATTCTCCTTTGCTTGACTGGATTGATGGAGGTGGTTATTTTTATTACGAACATTTTGTGATTTTTAAAGGCGAGGAAAATAATTTTAAAACTTATAAAGCAAAGGGAGGCAATTATGGAATAGTTGGTATCACAGAAGTGATAGATGAAATAACCAATAATATGAAGTATTGTGTTGATTATGATTATGAAATAAATAACAACACTTGCTATATGTATTATGCGAAATGCATATATAATAATAAATTGTCTCGTTTTAGATATGTATTAAATGTTTATAGTATTAAAATGCTAAAAACTATCAAAAAACCCCTTATAGATATTCCCTTTATAGATACCCCAACCAAAATTTTCAGAGAAGAAAGAAGAATTGAAAGAATGATAAATACTATGCCTTATGATAAAAAAAGAATTTTAGCGGAGATGGTAGAAAAAAATATAAAAGAAAGCAATAAAATGGCTTATCTTGTTTCAAAGAATTCGAACGCTTTTTGGATTCTAATTCCTTTGAATTTAGCACTTTTGTCTTTGTTTGATTTACATATCCCATTTATTGTTCTTCGTATTAATAAACATTTTAGATTGGCTTATCCAGAGATAATAAGAGATCTTAATAGGAAATTGGAACACTTGGAACTTGGAGATAAAATAGATATTTCTCCTTATAAAAGTGCAATACTAACCATAATAAAAGAGGAATTTTTTGGTTTATAGAATTTTGTCAAATTATTGTAAAATATAGGTTTTCCTGAAACAACCTTAAAATTATCTAGCCATGATTACCATCAATAAAAACAGCATAGAGCAGGAAATATTTTTCAAAAAATATGCGCTCAAGGATGAGAAAGGTAATATAATAGAGCAAACTCCTGAAGAATCTTTCAGAAGGATAGCAAAAGCAATAGCAAGTGTAGAAAAGGATAAAGAGTATTGGGAAGAAAAGTTCTATTACATTCTTAAAGATTTCAAATTTGTGCCTGCTGGAAGAATTCTATTTGGA
>Ga0079996_115365_pt1 | contig 56452 bp, 57 predicted proteins | sample PerSpoAPS_AMetaG_FD_69199 | JGI IMG/M metagenome (GOLD analysis project Ga0079996, IMG submission 69199) | Thermal spring microbial communities from Yellowstone National Park, Wyoming, USA - Perpetual Spouter A (PS_A) MetaG (SPADES assembly)... | ecosystem: Environmental > Aquatic > Thermal... | reverse complement strand
CCACCACGCGGGCGACGCGCGTATAGGTCGTGCGGATATCCCGGCGGTCCACCTCGCACCAGAACACCACGCCCTCCCGGCGCCCGCCGGCGATGGCCGGCCACTCCCGGCGCAGGTGCGCGCGCAGCACCTCTTTCATCGGCCCGCCTTTCTGCAGCGGTCCATGCGCGACGCGGCCGGGCGGGTTCTCGATGTAATCGAAGGAGGGGAGGTCGCCTTGGAGGATCTCGCGGGTGGTGAAGAGCACGAGGGCCTGCACATCTCCTGCGCTCTGACCCGTCTGGCGCAGGGCGGCCTCGCCGGATCCGGCGAAGAAGGCCTGATCCTCGGGTTCCCATCGCGAGTAGCGGTGGGCCAGGTAGGTCAGCGGCCCGATCACCGTGCCCGGGGAACGCCCCAGGCCCATCAGGTGGTAGACTCCCATGGCCTATCCCTTCCAGCGACGGATGTAGCGTTCCACACACCGGCGAGCCGCCTCCAGCTGGCCCGGGGTGGTGGCGGTGGTGACGAGCCAACACAATCGAGAGGTGTGATCAGAAATACGGTCTCCACTCCTTATAACGATTCCGATACACACCAGCCTGCATAGCTCTTTCGTATGATTTGTCACTGTGGCGGGTCAGCTCGCAGACATATATCTTGCCATTCTCTTCAAAGTAGAACACACGCTCATCGCGATGTCCCTTTGGAAAGACTAAGCAATCGGAATTCTGCACTCGATCCGATCCACTAATGCGGAGTTCTTTCATCCGTAACTTACGCAAGGCTCGATTGAAAAGGGCTTTTACATCCGGCGCTGCCTTCTCATAGGTCCGCCAGGCAACCTCGGAAAGCCACAAGGGAGTTTGCTGAGCCTGCTCCAGACGTGTCTTATAGGCTTCATAGAAGGCTTCCCCTGTAGGCGAGAGAAAGGTGAAGTTCTCCTCTTCGACCAGAAGGAGATGTATCTCTTCGGATCTGGGCAGCCCTCGCAATCGTTTCTCTACATCAGCAGTCCGGCGCAGGTCCTCATTCAGCCATTCAAAAAACTCTTCGTACTCCGCCATCAGAGAGTAATCCCAGCCAATCGGGGTGGGAGGCATCTGGATAATGTCCCGGAAGGCTTCGTGAATGTAGTAAACGGGGACATCAAACAACAGGCCCACTACGGTGGCGTAAGCGATTTCGGCCTTAAAGCCGCCTGTAGCGTTAATGAGGACCTCGCGCTGGGCTTGCCGCTCCCGTCGAATGCGCTCGATCAAGGTGGCGACAAGTGATCGCAGGCCTCGCATTTTGAATCGGCTTTCCGCATAGGTGAGGTCAGGAATCTCACAGACTTCTGCCAAGTATCCCTGGTCCTGGTAACGCTGCTTCAGTGCTTCAGCGCAAAACTTCCCTTCATGTGTTTCGGAATGGAGAAAGATAATTTTATCTCCTTCTTGTAGAATCCGGGAAAGGGAATTCGTTTCTGCGCTCGCCTTTTCTGGAGGGGTATGGCGAAGGTAGTCGGCGATCTCCTGGATGTTCGGATCCTGCTTCCTCAGGTCCCGCCGAGCGTTCATGAGAAGCGAGGTGCCTACGGTAACAAGAATGGTGCGCATACGGCCTCCTTCATTTAATATCCCGTCCAGAAACCATAGCCAGCCACGGTCTTTGCTCCTATACCCATTTTTGTAAGGGCTTCTTTGAGCCAATCCCGGGCCTTTTCCGCCAGGCGCGCCTCACGAGAAGCCACGGCAAAGAGAAACTCGCTTCCTGGCCCAATCGTGAGGAAAAACACTGGTACAGGATTGTGATAGTCCGCTGGCGGCTGGGTTCCCTGATAGTAAGGCGCATAATGGGGGTTCATCACATCCAGTTCCAGCTGCAGGTTAGCGGGATTCGCAGGGATGGCATCGAAAAAGATGACTTTGCCAGCTTGCCCAGCTACGCCAAATATACACCGTAGAGGGTCCACTTCACGGTCAAAGGCCTCAATATCAAGCTGCCGAATACGAGCTTCTGTAGGAAGGGCCGGGTCTGTCTGCAGTTCCTCGAGGAGCTGTTGCCGCTTAGGTTTTTCGGTTTCTACTTCCTCAATGCATTTCTCCAATTTTTGTAACGGAGTCTGTTTTTTGCTCTGCTCCCTTTCTGCCAGCTCCTTGTAAGAGAGGGGGGGTATTCCCAGCTTTGTAGCTATTTCCCAGAGCGCATACGCTCGGGTCAATCCTTTGAGGGCACTGCCCGGGAGGATGGGAAACCCATACACCCGATGCAAGCGGATGCTGGTCTCCAGGACGCTCTCGGCACCCAGGCCCACGACGACGCGGCTGGCGGCGCGGAGCGTTACAGGCCTTACTTCCCATCCCGCGTTCCGGTAGGCGCCCAATATCGCCTCCAGCCGCGCTTTGCAGGCACGCAAAATAGACGCAACATCATCTGTGAAGGTGAGCACCTTTTTCCCATTCTTTGAAGGGATAAACCTTTCCTTGGAGCGTTTTGTGGGCTCCCAGGTTTCCTTGTTGCAGAGCAGGAGTCGATCTATCCTCAAGCCATAGTTCTGAGGTTCTCCCGTGACTTTTTCCAGTATGTCTCGCGTATCCTCTGGGAGGGGATACGTTTCCAGTCTTTCTTGTGAAGGGCGCTGCCGTTGAGGAGGGCGAGACATGGTTCATACCTCCTCCGCAGGTAGTTCGGCTTCGGCGAAGCGCTTGAGCCAGTTCAAAAAGGCCAGTGCCTCCGTCATCGCCCGGCGATAGGCGACGCTGTCATTATGGAGCACCCATTGGAGTAGGTCTCCGTTACTGGAAGTCGTGCCTGGGGCCACTTGAACCAGAACCCATTTTGAGAGGTGGCGGAAGAGCACGGTATGCTCATCAGCCGGATTGTTCTTGCCTTTCGCCTTGAGAAACGCCAGCGTCTGCCCAAGACCGTTGGTAAGAACCAGCATCGGGACTTTACGGGCTAGGGAACCATACTTCTTCTTGAACTCCTGAGGTTTGCTTGTCACCTCCTGCACGCACTCCCAGGCCCGCTGGGCTCGCTCCTGTTCCAGCGTCTTTTGGAGAGACTTTGCGCTCATGACCGACCTCCTGGTTGGGTTGCGCTGGCTCCTTAAGGCTGGGCTTGCGCTGTCGCCACACGCGCCTTGACGATCCCCCGCCCCACGGTGGCGTCGCCGCCGAGCTGGAGGCGCTTGCCGTCGATGGCGTTTTGGACGAAGCGCAGGACGGCCGTCGCATCCTGCAGGTCCGACGGTGGGTTCTGAAGGCGAGGCTTACTGGCAAAGAGTGTGGCATACAAAAGCGTCTCCGAGGGTAGGTGCTCTTCGGTCCAGAGGGCACCTGGTTCTACGGTTTTCTTCTCATCATCAATCCGCACCCGGGCAATGACTTCCGTAGAGAACTGGACGAAATCCTGAAAGGCATTTTCGGGCAGGATGACAAGTCGTTTTTCCAGCGTGTCTCGCCAGTAGGCATATTCCTTCCCTACGGGCAAAGCGTTGTCTTTGAGCCAATTGGCAATCTCCTTCACCTTATTGTCCGTTTGCGCTGTAAAGGCAAACTCCTCCAGGACCACCTTTCCGTTGGCTTTCAGGATGCTTCCGTCCGCGACAAAGGCGCTTCCGTCGTCCGTCGGTCCGATGGGATTCCAGCTTACCGAAAGTCCTGCCATCAAAGCTTCCCGTTTGAAGCGAGCCAGGACATTCTGGCTGGTGATCCAGGCAAAGACACCCATGAGGGATCGCACGGGAAAGAGCAGGATGCGGGCATCGCCGACGGAAAGGGCACCGGCATGGTCGGAGGCCCGTCGGGTGTCAGGACCAAAAACAATCTCCACCTTTTGGGGGTCGTCACTGACCACATCCCGCAGGCATCCTTTGAGTCCGGAAGCCTGGATCATGGGATAGCCCGTCGTGCGCTCCCGCTGGATGGGCAGGTCCACGATGCCCAGGCTTGTGCCGCTCCCTGCATGGAGCGGGGTTTCGGTGTAGAGGAAAAGTATGGCTGCTCGGTCAAACATAGCGACCTCCTTTATGCATAGTTCCATTCGCTAATGAGGCAGGTGCCAAAGCCGATCTGGCCGTAATTCCCTTCGTTGGGAGGGGTTTCCGTGAACGGCTTCCCGGCCCAGGAAGCGGTGCCCTCGCGCTCGAAGAAATACACGCTGCCGGCCGGCACGAAGCGACGCATGGGTTTTTGGAAGGCGGCCCGGCGTCGCTGGTCGTCCACATACGCGCCGCCGATGGCCTGATAGCGGGGAATGATGGCCGAGACAAGCCGGACCGAGCCATTAAAGAACAGACTCCAGTTTCCATTCTGAGGTGCCCAGCCGCCGGAAAACCACGCCGGTGTCAAAAGCACCACCTTGAAGCGATCGGGCAAGGGATTTGGCGGGCTCAGAAGCGAACCTAATCTCGACTCCCGCACCTCGTAATAGGCCGCCCGAGCCTCCCCACCCAGCTGAAGAAAGCCCCTTTCCCCTCCCAAATCCGCCGGGGTGATGACGTCCACTTCCACCCAGAAAGCTACATTCTCTTTCAGTCGGAGGAACTCCGCCAAATAGAGATACGACTCGCGCGCGGTGCGCTGGCTCCGCTCCATCGCAATGCCGAAGCGATACTCCCGCTCGACGAACTCAGATTCTTCATGCACTTTTCCCGGAGCCTTCCCCTGGAGGTAATCCCCAAGCTCTTGCTCACTGATCCAGCCTCGTGCTTCTTCCGGGTGTTCCATCGTGCGGATCCAGGGCATCTGAAGGTCATCCGGCAGATTAGATTGCCAGCATGAGCGCGAGTCCTCAAGGGGCTGCAAAAGCGTATAGGCACCCTTCAGGCACACCACATCGGCCGGCAAGGGAAAGTAGCGCACCCACCGGCCGTTCTCCTGCCTGGCTAAAAAAGGTCCTTGTAAGCGAAGCTGTCCATAGCTTCCTTGCGGAGAACCGATGAGATTGCGCAGCTTCTGGGCTGCCGGCGTCGTGCCCTGGACGTAGTCCGCAGGGCTGACGCCGCTGGAAAAGAGTATCCGTGCCCGGATGGCGCCCTGGATGGTGAAGGGCGTCGGCGGAAAGAGGCTCCGGGCCCGGATATCGGTGCCTGCCGAGAAGGGCTTCCCGTCTCGGAAAAGCAGCACATCATGCGGTTGTATCATCAGGCCAAAGCTCATATCTCCCCTCCCCTGGCGATGAAACTACATACCAGAAGCCAGCGACTCATCTCAGTGAAGCCTTTAGGCGGTTCTTTGTCGGGTTTGCAGGGATCCGGATCCGGCCGAGGCTGTCCCATTGCCTGAGCCCAATTTACAAGCTTTTTCGAAAGATCTTCGGCCTGTTTCTCCCTCTCTTCCTCTGAGAGTTTTTGGCTTGTCTGTCGCTTGAGCAGGCGCTTGAGCTCGGCGCGTTGGGCTGCGGCGGGGAGCTCCTCCAGGGCCACTGCTTCCGCCTCGACCGTATAGGGCCACTTGCCGCTGATCTGTTCTTTCTCAAGCCGCCGGACCAGCTCGATGAGCAGGCCTACCACATCGGGCGTCTTGTCGTAGCTCCATTTCGTGCCCACCGTCACGGTCTCGCCGGAGCGCTTGAGGACTTCCACGGCCAGGGCATTGCGGCCGTAGCGGCGCTTGGCGGCATGCTCGGCCCGGCGCACGGCCTGCAAGACCAAGTCCAGCGGCTGGAGGTGATGCGCAAAAACCATCCCGATGGAAGCCGTAGCTTTCGGTCCCATGGTGAGGGAGATCTCATCGTCCCATTCCACATAGCCGGTCACGGAATCCCCGAGGCAGACCTGCAGGTTGCCGTTTACGAACCGAACGTGCCCGCTGAAGGCAGCCCGCAGTTCTCGGGCTACCGCCAGCGCATCTTCCAGCGGTACCAGAGCTAAGACGTCGTCCCCGCCGGCATAAATGAGGCGTCCAGGGTAACGCTCTTCGACAATATGGGGTACCAGCCTCAGAGCAAAGCGCCCTAACGCTTGGGAAATGGCCGCATGCACGGCCGGCGTGATGAGGCGCTTCATTTGAAGAAGGGATTGCCAGGCGTTGTCCTTCTCCAGCTGACCTCGTACATCGGGATGCAGGATATCGCTGAAGGTGGCCAGCTCTTTGTGCGTGCCGCTCAGCCAGTGCCCCATGTGGTCGCCGTCCATGTAGAGAAGGGCGTAATACTTGCTGGGCTTTGCACCTACCGCCTGGTAAAGCCCGCGAAGCGCTTCTGTGGCTTTTTGAATCGTCCCTTTGCTCGCTGTCGCCCCGGCTTCCTTTAGGCGTTCCTCGGTCCACGACTCGATAAGGAGCCATTCTCCATCTATTTCTAACAGCTTTCCCGCCAGCTGGGCTTCTGGCCCACTGAGGCTCTGCTTCCGGTCTTCGAGGTACGGCACAGCTCTCTCAGCGACCGTCGTGGGGATGAGACTAGAAACTACGCTGAGAAAGTCCTGCAGAGCTTTCTGAACTTCTTGGTTACCATTCCCCAAAGCCTCGAGCACGCGCTTTTTGAAGGGGGCGGCTGCGATCTCGCTGGTCGAGGGGAACCCACCCCGAAGCCCGAACTCTCCTTCCAGCACCTCCCGCTGAACGAAGCGCTTCACCGTACATACAGCGCAAAGGCGCTCTTTGCCGTCAGGTTTGATATCGTAGCGTTTCTGGCTTTGGAGCCGTTCTGCTACTTGAGCCCAGAACTCTCGGCTATCCCGATTTCCAGAACGCAAGGCCGTTCGCTGACCGCACTGGGTGCATTTGTCGCCAGTCTCCTCTGCCTGCTTGAAGTTCCGGAGGTTTTTGCGGGCGTTGAAAGCCCGATCGGCCAGGTCATAGAGGAGGCTCCACACTGTGCCCCAGTTGGGGTTGCCTTTCTGCGTCAGGGTTTCATAAATGCGTCGGAATTCCCAATTTTCACCCTGCGGCGGCTGACAAAGCCATTCGTAAAGCTCTTTCCCAGCCTCTGCCTGCGCTGTCCCGTGCGGCTGGTCGGTGCCTGGCCAGGGGAGGACCACCCAGTAGATTTCCAGAAGGCCTTGAATCTGATTCCGCCAGATTTCCAGAAGGCCTTGAATCTGACTCTCCCGGAGATCAGCCATTTGCTCATCGGCAGGCAGGATGCTCGTGTTCGTAAGGGCGCTATAAACTTGCTGCGCCAAGCGGTTCCATTCTTTCCGGACGGCTTCTTCTGCTTTCCTGGCCACTTGGGAAGCCTCCTCCGCAGGCAGAAGGGCCAGGAAGCGGTTGGGGAAGGTGGGGCGGCCGAGGTCGGTTGATACAGGTTGACAGGGCAACCCATACGTTTTGTTCAGCCACCAGTCGCACAAGGGCTGGCCACGAAGCGAGGGGAAGACGATCACATCCGGTCCGAACTCGTCCGCCAGCCGCTCCATCGCCTTCCAGGAGAGGTAAGAGAGGATCCAGCTGCCCATCCAGAGGTCCTGCGTGCGCCGCGCCGCCGCAATGAACTCCTGCACAGGGCCGATCGAGAAAACCAAGAACGCCGGCTGGGGCAGGGCATCCGCAATCGCTGCCGAAATCGAGAGATGCTGCTCCTGTGGATGATCCGGCTTGCAGGTGTCTGCCGGCAGAAGAGGCACCCAGCCCTTGAGGCTTGTCTGCTGGGCCAGCTCTTCATACAAAAGGCGCCAGATACGGAAGTACAAGCGTTTCTCTTTGTTCTCTTTGTCGGGCTGTTCGGCTAGCTGATTCACCCATACCTGGAGGATGTTCTGACCAGCTTCCTCCTGAATCTCTTCGTCCAGCGACTGAAGATTTTGGGTAGGTATTTGCACGGGCTGCGGTGGTGCGTCTGCTGCGAGAGGATGCGTGAGTGTGGGAACTACTTGGTCCCAGTGAGCTGTTGTTCCCGCTGGGAAATTCACCAGGTTGGCGGCCGAGGCGATATGGTCCGCTTTCGTCGCCCGGTCCTTTTCGTCGGCATTGGCTGGACGCCCCAGAGCGATGCGCTGCAGAGCTTCGGCCAGCTGCTCGTGGGGCGTGTGACGCACCGACCGCAGACCCAGTGCCTTCCCTGGCGGATCGTGCAGAAAGGCGACGATTTTTTGCGTCCAGCGAGTCACCATTTGGTGCTTCCTCCCATTATCCAAATCCCTTCCCATTTTTGAGCGCAGTGATTCAGGAAATCATGAAGTTTCGTCCAATTGGGCGAACTACCCGCGAAACAGCTTCGGAAAGCGGTCATAAGCAAGTGATATCCTTTGTCAGTCTTCACGATGCGCAAGTGCAAAGGAGAGGCTTGTCGTCCACCACTACCAGCGAAACCGAAAACCGCGTCATCCCGGTAAGGATTGGACCGGAGTAGTCCCCAAAAATCCCTCATCGCGTCCTCCCAAGTGGCAAATTGTTGTTTGCATAAAAGAATCTTTGTATGATCGGGCTGCAAGATCGGGAAGGCAGGCGGTGTGCCGGAAGTGCCTGGAGCGACTTTCAGTGCGCTCGTGAGGTTCCTGGCCTCAGCCTGGGCTTGCTCGATGACACGCCGCAGGGTTGTCTCAAGTTCACTCGCATCTTTGTAAACCTTTGGTGTAAATGGGAAGCCTGCCACCTCGTTTTGGAGCCGAAGGGTGCCGAAGCCTCGCCTTGAGCGCTTCCCCACCCCACCCAGTAAGAGCCAAAGGGCAGTGGTGGAAATCACTATGGGACTTACACTCTCATAGGGTCGCCGAGGGACAACTTCGAGGGAGAAGGTTTCCCCCGGTTTTATGCCGATGAAAGTAAAGTTTTTCTGAGGATTATGGAGCAATGGGCGATAGGAAGCATGCTTCACATTTCCAGCAACCCGCACCACGACCGGGGAAGCCCCGGTATCGGTACTTCCGAAAGCGGCTGACTCAGCCTTCCTGAGGGCATCCAGATCTTTGTCTCCGATCACCCCACCCAGAAGGGCCCGGAGCCAGAAGCGGAGTGCACCCCGGATAGAAGCAGCACGCAGTTCGGGCTCCCCCCGCGGATCGGCGCCGCCCAGGAACAGCGGTGTGACGGTTTCAAGGGTCACCTTGATCGCCTTCATGGACAATCCCTCATCACGGATTCCGGACATCCCAAGCCTCAGCGCTCTAAACAAGCCGCATGGGTGCTCCGGCTCGAGCGGGGTAGTGTGAGATGGACTTCGAGCCATCTCCTGACGCGATGGCGATCATCCCGAAGCCGCTGGCGGTGTGTTCGCCGAGGCCGGCCTCGTAGGCCAGGCGCAGCAGCCGCGGATCCCCCTCCAGCGTCAGCCGCAGCATCCACCCCCGAATGTCGGTGTCGTGGATGCGCACGAGCTTGGAACGATAGGGCGGTTGCGGTCGGATGACGACCTCCCCCCGGATCTCCTGCCCGTAAAAAGCCGCCGCCTTCCGCCGCAGGTTCTCCGCTAACGCCGACGCGAAGCCCGGCTCCTCCGGCGAAAGATACCGCTTGACCAGCCGCCCGTCCGCCCGCCGCTCGCCTGTGGAGACCGTGATGGGCGACAGGGTGACGCAGGTCATCGACCCCTCCAGCGCAGGCGCCGGGACCACCTCGATGCGCTCCACCTGCACCGGATGCGGCCCCAGCGCCACCTCCGGCTCCAGCAGCAGCCCCAAGGCCAGCGCCTCGACCACCGCTTCGATCGGCGAGGAGACCCACCAGGTGACCGCCCCCTCCGCCCATAGCCCGCTCCCATCCGGCCGCAGGCCATGCAACCACGAGTAGGTAAGGGGCTTGTAGGCGCGTCCCTCCGGGCCCTGCCACCCCTCCTCGTGAAGCCGATGGGCCACCTGAGGCAACCCCCGCCGCATCGCCGTATACGCCAGGCCCCGCAACCACTCCGGATAGCCCCAGGGCAACCGGCCCGGACGCACGAAGCGCAGCGCGATCTTAAGACGCATCGCTCCCCCTCCCTTCCGACGCCCCCCGCCGGGCGCGCGCGGCCTCCCGCACGGCCTGCAGGGAGATGATCTCCGCCACCTCAAATCGGGGCGGAACAGCCTCCGGAACCGGCCGCATCCGGATGATCGATGGGAAATAGCCCATGCGGCCGTGAAGCTCCGCCAGCAGCACCCCGGCGCTGTAGTTCAACGAGGGCAACAGGATCAGGATGGGTCGGGTCTGCCACTCCTCGGGGGAGAACCCCACCCGATCCACCATGGACACCACTTGCGGGACCAGGGGACGGGCCGGATCGATCTGGGCGTCGATGGCGATGACCTGTTCCACCGGCTGCCCCGCAAGGGCCTCGATCTGCCGCTGCTGTTCCGGTGTGAGTGGGTGCGCAAAGTTTAAAACGACCATGCCGCCTCCTTTGCCCCCAAATGTAGCCGAGCCCGGGAGGCCGGACATCGGGGAAAGACCGGACGCGCATCCGGGGACGACCGGATGCAGGGGCTGGCCGTTCTTCTACGATTAGAAGTCAGGAGGGGCCCCGCTGACCCTGGGGGCATCAGAGCGGAGCCCCACGGGGAGAGCGGTTTCCGGTCCCGGCTCTCATCGGGTTGTGGAAAGGTCCATGAGCGGCGCGAAGGGGCGGAACCATTCCCGCAGATCCCGATAGGAGAGACGATGGTCAGGGGACAGACCCCATGTCTCGCGGCAGAGCGCCTTGATCGCTTCGAGGTGGGAGTCCACGGTCTTGGGCGACCGGCGCAGGGCTTCCGCGACCTGCAACAGATGTTCGCAGCGGACGACCTCCGCCAGCACGCGGCGCTGGGCCGGCGTCAGCCGTTCCCAGACCTGCCGGCAACGCCCGATCCGATCCGCCGGCGACTCGATCTGCCCCAGCTGCAGGGAGGTCAGCTGTCGGAAGGCGGGGAAGTCCGCCCCCCAGCGGGGGAAGGGCACCTCGATCAGGCGCACGCCATCCTCAGGCCGCGCGTGCATCCGTTGGCCGTCCCGCGCCACCTCCAGGAAGGCGCGAGGGGTATACAGGTGCCACACCCGGTCCGCGTAATCCAGATGCACCACCGCGGTGAGGAAGAGCATCAGGGCGAGCAGGCGTCGTCCCCCCGCCAGCACGACATGGAGGGGACGGCCCTGCGCCTTCTCCGCTTGAAGGATCTCCATCATCTGCATCCGGACCACATCGGCGGCGTGCTCATCGGTGATATCCGGCATGGGGCCCCGGAGATCCTTCAGCATGACCCGACGCAGGCGGATGGGGCGGCGGGCATGGGCGTAGAAGCCGTTGGGGAACTCGCGATCCAGGCGTTCCAGGGCGTGACGGGTTCGGGGATCCTGGGGAGCGAGGTGCAACACCACCACCTCAACGATCTGCTCGCCGCGGCCCAGCAAGGCGTCCAGGGCAAAGGTGATCACCTGCGGCTGCCCACCCAGCGTGGCGATCATCGTGCTGGCCGGTCTGTGTTCCATGGCCCACCTCCCGCAGACCGAATCTCCCGGGATACGGAGGATCCCGATGGAGCTGTTTCCTGCTGTGCTGATCGGAGGGCCGCCGAACTCTGGTAAATCCGTTCTAACATATAGTCTATCACAATCCTTGCGGAAGCGTGGTGTGGCCCATTATGTGTTGCGGGCGGCGCCGGATGGGGAGGGGGATTGGTTTCACGAGGCGGAGCCCCGGCTGGCCCGGCAGCTCCGGATCAAGGGGGCCTTCGATGAACGCTGGGTGGATCGGATCGTCCAGGACATCCGGCGTCGCCACCTGCCGCTGCTGGTGGATGTGGGGGGGATGCCGACCCCGGAGCAAGAGCGGATCCTGGGCGTGGTCACCCACGCGATCCTCCTCATCCGGGATCCCGCGGCCCGCCCGGTCTGGCAGGAGCGCGTCCGGCGTTACGGCCTGCATTTGATCGCGGATCTGGATTCCCGCCTGGAAGGCTCCTCGGAGATCCTGGAGGAGACACCGGTGTTGCGCGGGGTGATCACCGGCCTGGAGCGGGGTCGCATGGCGGAGGGGCCGGTCTTCGAGGCGCTGGCTGAGCGGATCGCGGCCCTCTTCCGCTACGACCCGGAGGAGCTGCGCCGCTATCATCTGGCGATGGCCCCCGACGTCGACTGGGTGATCGACCTGGACGAGCTGGCCCGCATGCTGGAGGTCCGTCGGGAAGGGGAGGCCCCGCGCTGGGCCCCGGAGGATCTGCCCCGGATGCTGGATTTCCTCCCCGAGGGCAAGCCCCTGGCCCTTTACGGCCGCGGCCCCGCCTGGCTCTACGCAGCCCTCGCCATCCACGCCCTCCCGGCCCCGTTCTTCCAGTTCGACGTCCGGCTGGGCTGGGTGGAACCCCCGCGCTTCCGATGGGCGACGGAGGGCGAGGAACGGACAGCGGACCGTTCATCTCCGCTGGCGTTCACGGTCGAGCGCGCGCCTGGGGGATGGCGGCTCCGGGCCGTCCTCCGCCATCCCTATGTGGAGCGGGAGGAAACAGAGGGCCTGTTGTTGCCCTCGATCCCAGAGGAAGGGCTCCTCATCCTGAACGGGAAGCTGCCCCTCTGGCTGTTCACCGCCCTGGCCCGCGCCTGCGCCGGCCGACCGGCCCTTGCGGTCTTTGAGCCCCGGGGGAATCAGGCGGTGGTCATCGCCTCCCGGGACCCCGCGTTCCCGGTCGGGACGGTGTGGAGGATCGAGGATCCCGGGCCTCCGGGGTGAGATCGTGCCGGATCATCCAGTCGATCCGTGACATGGGGCTCCGGCCTGCGGCTACACCGGATGTCCACAACGCGGGCAGCGGGTCGCTTCCGGTTCCAGCTCCGCCCCACAGGTTTCGCACACATACGTGAAGGCGGCCCCGCAGACCGGACAGGCGCGGGCGTCCTCGGCCACCGCCGATCCGCATTCCGGGCACAGGGCCTGCCCGCAGGCCGGGCAGGCGTCGGCCTCTTCCGGGAGCTCCGCCCCGCAACGGGGGCAGCGTCCCGAAAGGTCCAGGCCGCAGTAGGGGCAACGTTCGGTCCTTTCGGAGACGCGGGTGTTGCAGCGCGGGCAGACGAAGGCGAGCTCGGCCCCACAGATCGGACACGCGGAAGCTCCGAGGGGGATGATCGCCTGGCAATCGGGGCAGCGCGCGCCGGTTTCCGCCCCGCACCGCGGGCAGATGAGCTCATCCGGCCAGAGCCGGGCACGGCACCGGGGGCAGAGCCACTGGCCGCAGGACGGGCACGGCCCCTCCGATGGGCGAAAGAGCGTCCGGCAGTTGGGGCAAACCGTCAGGGCGGCGGTTTCGGAAGGGCGGAGGGAAGCCGGACGGTCCTCCACGGGAGGAGGCGCGGGGATCGGGGCTCCGCACAATGGACAGCGCTCCGGCGCGCCGAAGAGGGGCTTCTCGCAGGACGGGCAACGCCGGGGGAAAACCCGCCCGCAGTCCGGGCATTCCGACGCCGTGCTCAGCAGAACGGCCCCGCAACCCGGGCAGGTGAAGGCCAGCTCGAAGCCGCACCATCGGCATCGCGTCTCCGCCGTGAGGGGCTCTTCGGGTTCGGGCTCCCCGCACATCGGGCACCAGATCGCGCCGCACGCGGGGCACAGACCCGACTCCGGCGCCACGGGCTGGCCGCAGCGCGGGCAGGTGGGCTCCCCGGCCGGCGCGCCGCAGGCCGGGCAGCGGGTCGCGCCCTCCGGCAACGCAGCCCCGCACTGCGCGCACATCTCCCCCAGGGGCAACCCGCACGCCGGGCACGCGGAGGCGTCCGCCGGCACCCACGCGCCGCAATCGGGGCAGGGCTCGGCGCCGCAGCCCGGGCACGGCTCGTCGGGCGGCACCATCGTCCCGCAGCGGCCGCAAGGCCGGGGCCGCAGGGGCGCGCCGCACGACGGACAGGTCTCCGCTTCCGGCGGGACGAGCGCGTCACAGTGGCTGCAGAACCAGGCCCAGACCGTTCCACAAGCGGGGCAGCGATCCGCATCCTCCGGCATGGGGGATCGGCACGCCGGGCAGAAAGCGGCCCCACAGTGGGGGCAAACGCCCTCCTCCGCGAAGATCTCCCGGCCGCAAGCCGGGCAGGGGATGAGCTCGATCATGCCGTGGGCGCTCCGTTGTCTGGCTTCGCGCTCCCCCGGGCCGACCGGTTCAGCCTTCGGCCCGCTGGGCCAGGGCTTCGGCGCGCTTCCGCCAGTAGCGCAGGTATCCGGCGACCACGCTCTCGTAGCTCACGGCCACATCGTAGAACGCCGGGTCGGCACCGGCGGCTTGCAGCTCGGCGTCCGCTCGGGTTCGCAGCGCCTCCAGGATCTCGGACTCCGTCCGGTTCTCCTCCATCATCTCCCGGATCCACCGCCCCCAGTCCCACAGCCGACGCTCCAGGTCCTCCCAGTGCCACTCGATGTCCTCCCGGAAAGCCCCGAAGTGGGTCAGGCACAGGGCCTGGGCCTTCAGGGCGCGCAGCCGGGCGATGCTGGCCGACCAGGCCTCCAGGTCCAGCTCCGGCGGCGGGGTGGGCGGGCGGACGTAGCGCACGCCGGGCAGGCGCACCCCTGCGATGTCCCCGGTGAAGAGAAGACCGGTGGTCTCGTCGAGGAAGGCGTGATGGTGGCGGGCGTGACCGGGGGTCTCGAAGGCCACCAGGGTGTGGCCGGCCACGCGCAGGCGTTCCCCATCCTGAACGACCTGCACGCGGTCGGCGGGGACAGGGATCACCTTCCCCCACAGCGGCTCCAGCATGTCCCCGTAGATCCGGGCGGCGCTGGCGATCAGCCGGGAGGGATCGATCAGATGGGGGGCGCCCACCGGATGAACGTAGATCTTCGCTCCGGGCAGGCGCTGGGCCAGGAACCCGGATGCCCCCGCGTGGTCCAGGTGGATGTGGGTGACGATCAGGTGGCGCAGGGCCTCCAGGGGCACGCCGGCCGCCTGGATCCCCTCCAGCAGGTGCTCCGCGCTGGAGGTCGGCCCGGTCTCCACCAGGGCGGCCTCCCGGCCGTCGTAGATCAAATAGGCCGCGATGACCTGCGGACGGCCGTGGAAATGGAGATCGATGGCCGTGACCCCTTCGGCGATGGGATGCAGGGCGTAGGGCATCGTCCTCGCCTCCTCGGAGCTTGCGACGGGCTCTGGGTCCTCCCGCCGATCTTACCTCGAACCGGGGGGCTCTCCCAAATCCTCGCCCCCAGCCGGGCGGGCCTCAGAGCCCCGGATCCGCCAGCTCCTCCTCGAACGTGACCTCTTCCTTCCCCCGGAGCTTCTCGATCACTTTCTCCACGATCAGGCGGAGGTGACGGGGATGCTGCACGAAATCCAGGCGGTCCGCCGGGATGGTGAGCACAGGGCAGAGATCGAACCGCCGGATCCAGTCCTCATAGAGCCGGTTCAGGCGCTCCAGGTATTCCGGGGGGATCTCCCGCTCGAAGGCTCGCCCGCGCAGCGCGATGCGGTGTTGTAGCGTGGGGACGGAGGCCCGCAGGTAGATCACCAGATCCGGCGGCGGGAGGAACATGAGCAGGGTCTCGTAGAGCTCCCGGTAGACCCGCCAGTCCCGTTCGCTCAGATCCCCCTGCTCATAGAGGTTTCTGGCGAAGACCTCGGCGTCTTCATAGATTGTGCGGTCCTGGATCACCGAGTGGGGACGCTGGAGCAGCAGCACGTGATGCCGGAGCCGGCGGCTCAGGAAGAAAATCTGGGAATGGAAGCCCCAGCGGGCCATGTCCTGATAGAAATCGGCGAGGTAAGGGTTATCGTCCACCGCCTCGAAGAAAGGCTCCCACCCCAGCGCCCGGGCCAGCCGCTCGGTCAGGGCCGACTTCCCCACCCCGATGTTCCCGGCGATGGCAATGAACTTCTTCCCGGAAAGCCCATGATCGGTCAAGGGGGTCTCCTGAAAGGGATTTCAAGCGTCATCCTTTTTGCGAAGGGTTCGCGCGGGCGGATGTCAGGCGTTCCCGGTGATGTTCCCACACAAAGCGATGGCCCACCGCCCGGAAGGCTCCCCAGCCGCGCCACGGCAGGTCCAGGGATTCCAGGCGCCGCGCGATCTCGGGGAGGGTTTCCGGTGGGACCCAGCGGAAGGCGGCGATCTGCTCTCCGAGGTCGGCGGGTCGGGGCTCCCCCTCCGTGCGAACGTAGAACACAAAAGAGACGAAGGGCGTCCCCAGGTCCCGGCGGTCTGCGGAGGGATACAGAGTATAGGTGATGAGCCCCCACCATTCGGCGGCCTGCACCGGCAGGCCGGTCTCCTCGGCCATCTCCCGATGCAGCGCCTCCCAGGCGGTCTCCCCCCAGCCGATGCCGCCGGTGGGGAGGCGATAGGCTTCCGGAGGGTAGAACGCTTTGGTGTGGACCAGGATCTCGCCTCCCGGGCGCTGGATCACCAGGAGCACCTCCCCGCGTCGCCGATCCAGGCTGCGACGCACTTCATCCCACCAGCCGTCGCCGATCACCTCGGCGTGGTGATGGGGCTGAGGGCCGAAGCGGGCGGTCAGCGTCTCCAGCTCGGACGGAGCGATCAGGGGTCGGTTCACGGGAGCACCTCCCGAACGGCTTCCTCCAGCATCCGGCGATCCCGCAGCCGCAGGGCGCCCAGGCGGATCACGCCGTGCAGGGCGCCAAACACGGGCCGTAGCTCGGCGTGGGGCCCCTGCAGCGGAATGATCAGCAGGTCGGCGCGGGGGAAGAAAAAGGCGGTGTGGATCTGAACCGGCGGGTCATAGCGCACCCAAAGGACCAGAGACTGTGGTCCGTGGCGATACTCGGCCAGGGTGGCTTCGGAGAGGCCGATTTGGGGCTCATACCCTTCGAGATTGAAGCCCGAGAGCGCCTGGTTCAGGGCGGCGTTCAACCGGTCGTGTCCCGGGGTTCCGGGGACGAAGGCCACCTCGCGGCCGCCTGTGGTGATCCGGATCTCGGCGGCCTGGGCGTTCAACCAGGGCCAGAACCAGAGGGGATCCCGGTTGGTCATCGCGTTAACCCCCCAGATCAAGGCCATGGCGAGGGCGGCGAGCACGATCAGCGGATCCCGCAGGCGCGGCGTCCGGGGCTCTTCCATCCGGCGATCTCCTCACTCACAGCGGGAAGGATCCAGGGGAAATTTTCCTCATGCGGATCCATCCGGCAAGCCTGGGCCGTATCGTTGCGCGGGAAGAGGGGGCGGCCCGACGGCTCATCCCGGGAAGACCCCGGCGGTCTCCAGCGGCTGCACGGCCCGCTCCCGAAGCGGCGTGTGAAAGCGATCCGGATGGAGGAGGGCAGTTAGGAGCTCGATCCCATCGATGGTGCGAGGGCCCGGGCGGCTGAAGTAGGCCGAGGCCTCGAGGGCATAGACCTGCCCGTTGCGCACCGCCGGGATCTGCGGCCAGAAGGACAGGCGGGTGAGGAGGGGATAGGATTCAACCGCGTCGGCCAGGCGATACCCGCATGGGATCAGGCCGATGACGTCCGGCGCGGCCGCGAGGACTTCCTCCCATCGGATGCGGCGGGAGGGCTCCCCCGGGCGCCCCAGGACCTCCTGCCCCCCGGCGATCTCCACCATCTCGGGGACCCAGTGGCCGCAACAGAAGGGAGGATCCAGCCATTCGAGGAGCAGGAGGCGCGGTCGGGGGGCGCCGGCCACGGCGTCCGCCACGCGGGCCAGCCGGCGCCGCCACGCCCGGAGGAGATCCTCCGCGCGCTCGGGCACCCCGGCGGCCTCGGCGATCTGTTGCAGGCACGCAAACAGATCCGTCAGGCGGTAGGTGTTGACGGCGATCACCCGGGGCGGCCGGCGGAGCCGACCTGAGGCCCGGAGAGCCTGGCCCATGGGGACGGCGCAGACTTCACACAGGGCCTGGGTGAGGATCAGGTCGGGCTCCAGCGCGGCCAGCTGGGCTTCATCGATGACGTAGAGGGGCTCGCCCCGCCGGGCCTTCTCCCGGACCGCCGCGTCGATGGCGGCAGGGTCGGACAGCCCCTCCGGTAGCGTGCTGCGGGTGAGGCGGGGAAGACCGGCCACCACCTCCGGGGGAAAATCGCATTCGTGGGAGACCCCGACCAGGTGCTCCGCCAGCCCCAGGGCGCAGACCAGCTCGGTGGCTCCGGGAAGCAGGGAGACGATGCGCATCCTTCAGCCCTCCGTGGACAGGACGGGGGCGGCGACGGCGCGGGCGGGCCGCCGCTTTTCCCAGAGCCGGCAGAAGGCGCAGATCCCGGGCGCGGAGGTCGGCTGCCCGCACTTCTCACAGGCGTGCAGCTCCGCCTCGTCGGTCGCGAAGCGGATCTGCCCCTCCTCCCGGGCCTTGAGGAAGCCCAGGTAGAAGCGGAGCTTCGTGCCGGGGCGCTCCTCCTCCAGCTTCGCCAGCCACTCTTTGTAGGCGATGCTCGTGGAGCCCTCGGCGTAGGGGCATTCGTCGTAGATGTAGTCGATGCCCCGCAGCAGCGCGTAGGCGGCGGTCTCCCGCTCGTAGAAGCGGCAGAACGGTTTCACCTTGCGGGCGAAGCCGGGGCGGGAGGCGGGCAGCACCGGGCCCTGGCGGGCCAGGTAGCCGACCTGCCAGTTCATCACGTTGCCGAACAACACCGCCACCTCATCGTCCAGGTTGTGGCCGGTGGCCAGGGCGGCGTAGCCCCCGTCGTAGGCTACGCGGTTCATGATGTAGCGCTTGATCAGCCCGCAGACCGCGCACGGCTTGTCCCGGCCGCGCAGGGTCCGGGCGGCGACCTCCGGGATGGTCTCCCCGTAGACCTCTTTCACATCCACCACGATCAGGCGGGCGCCGGGCCAGCGCTCGGTCACAAAGCGGCGGCACTTCTCATAGGATTGATCGGAGTAGCGGATGCCGCCGTCGATGCCCAGGCCGATGTAAAGGCCGTCGGCCTGGTAGCCCAGGCGCAGCAGCACATCCCACAGGCTCAGGGAGTCCTTGCCCCCTGAGACCGCCACCAGCACGCGCTCCGAGCGGTCGAACATCCGGAACATCCGGATGGTGCGCTCGGTCTGTTCCACGAACCAATCCAGGTAATGTTCCTCGCAGAGGGCCAGCCGATGCTGGCGCATCATGATGGCCGCCTCGCGGCCGCACTTCCGACACCGGATCGCCATGGACGCAGATCCCTCCTCGTGCCCTGTCGGGAGTCCAGCGCCATTCTAAACAGGACAGGTCTTTTTGTCGAACATCTCGCTGTCTCGTCCCATCCCCGGACGTCCGGCGGAGGGTTTGCAGTTCAAGGATCAGCGGGGAGGCGAGAGATTTGGATTGCGACAACAAATGTTGGCATCTATCGACAATCGGAAGCATTGGCGTTATTCTGCCTGCTGAAAGCAGTGCGGTGGGAGATTCGGAGAGCAGAGGATGACCCCTCAGATGATCGAAGCGTTGCTTCGAGATCCTGAGTTTCGCATGAAGTTTTTGGAGCTCCTGGATCGGGATCCGGCGTTTCGGGAGGAGGTGCGCCGCAAGCTGCTCACGGACGAGCTCCTCGCCCTCCCGGAGCGCGTGGAGCGCCTGGAGATCCCATAAGGAGTTCCGCCGCATTCGGAGGCAATTCAAGAGAATAGCCAGCGGGTTGCCGCGTGGAGGGAGCAAGCAAAGATGGCAGAGGGGCCAACCGCGGCACTTCCTCAACAGGTTCAGGAGAACAGCCGCCAGATCGCGGAGCTCAGGGATGAGATACGGGAGCTGCGGCGAAGCGTAATCCGTATGGAGCAGCGCTGGGGGCTGGATCATGAGAACATGGCCGCGGATCTGATGCCCCGGTTCCTGGCTTCGAAGGGCCTCCAGGTGCAGCGAATCGCAATGGTGCCGCTCGAAGGTGAAGTGGATCTGGTTCTGGAGATAGAGGAGACAGAGGGCCGCTGGATGACATGGGTTGTGAGGGTGAAGGGGCGGGTGTGGGGTCCTCGCCCGTTCGAGCAGGTGCTGGAGCGGATCCGGGATGCCGCGTTCCGGAGCTGGTTGCTGCGGGAGGGGTTCCCGGAGCCGGTGATCCCGGCGGTCTTCGGGTTGGCGATCTATGCGGGGGCGGAGGCGATGGCGCAGAAGCTGGGGGTGGGGCTCTATGAGGCCCGGCGCGGGGAGGTCGTCGCCCCCCGCATCCCTTCGGCGCCGGGGGCATCCCCATCTTTGCCCGAAACATCGGAATGACGGACGCCGTCCTGAAACCGAAGGGGCCTCGTTCGACAGACCCGCTCAACAGGCCCCCCGTTTCCGGATCACAGCCGGGATGGTCTGGGCCAGGATGGCCAGATCCAGCCACAGGCTGTAGTTGCGGATGTAGAAGAGGTCCAGGCGCACTCGCTCGCTGTAAGGCAGATCCGCCCGTCCCGACACCTGCCACAGCCCGGTGATACCGGGCTTGACGGTCAGCAGGTTCAGCGCCCAGCGCCCATAGCGGGAGATCTCCTCCGGCGTCAGCATCCGGGGGCCCACCAGGCTCATCTCCCCCCGCAGCACGTTGAAGAGCTGGGGCAGCTCATCCAGGCTCCATCGGCGCAGGATCCGCCCCACCCGCGTCACCCGCGGATCGTCCCGCAGCTTGTAGTTTTGCCGGAAAGCTTCCTTTAACGCCGGGTTCTGCTCCAGGAGGGCTTCCGCGTTCACCACCATGGTGCGGAACTTGAAGGCGTCGAAGAGCTTCCCGCCCAGCCCCACCACGCGCCGCCGATAGAACACCGGGCCGGGGGAATCCAGCCGGATGGCCAGGGCGATCAGGAGCATCAGGGGAGCGAGGAGGATCAACGCCCCAGCGGCCAGGGTGTAGTCCATCACCGCTTTCAGGATCTGTTCCAGGGGTGAGAGCCGGAGCCGTCGCCAGTAGAGCAAGGGAACGCCCATCACCTCCCGCACCTCGGTTCCCGTAGCCAGGAGCTCATAGAGGCCCGAGGAAAGGCGCAGGTTGACCTGGGGATGGAAGGCGAAGGTGCGGAACAGTTCCACCAGCGCCTCCCGGGGTAGCGCGCTGGCGGAGACAATGACCTCCCGGATCCCCAGCTGCTCCACAAGACGGGGGAGATCCGCCGGTGTGCCCAGCACCGGCAGGCCGGGCAGCACCTCCTTCCCGCGTGGGAAGTGGGGATCGAGGACGCCGATCAGGTTCATCCCGGAGATCGGGGATGATCGAAGCTGCTCGGCGACCATGCGCCCCTCTTCGTCCGCTCCGATGATCAGCGCGGGGACCTGGAGCCGGCCTCGAGCCCGCAGGGCGTAGACAACCCGCCGGGCCAGAAAACGTTCCCATCCCACCAGGGCGATGGAGAGGATCCAGGAAAGCAGCGGCCAGCCCCGCGCGATCACCAGGGCGGGCTCCATAAAGCTGGCGACGATGGCCGCCATCATCCCCACGCTGGCCGCCTGGATCACCCGCATGTATTCCGATGTTCCATGGAAAAGATGATCGGGCGCGTAAAGGCGGTGAGCGGCGAAGATCAGCAGCCACACAGGGATCAGGGCAGCCATCAGCAGGCCGTAATACCGAACCGGCGGGCTCTCCGGCTGATAGAAGATGGGCAGCCGGGTCTCAAAGCGGATCCAGTAGGAGAAGAAGAAGGCCAGCAGCAGGGCGAAGCTGTCAGCCAGGACCAGGCCGGCCCGCAGCCCCACCCATTCCAGCTCCTGGGCTTCTTCCCACGATCTCACGCGGATCAGTTCGGAAGGCAAGACATCCGGACGCATCCTCAAGCTCCCCTTGTCTCATTCTCGATTTCCGGGCAGAGCCGCTTACAGGGATCCCCCCTCCAGATGTCGCGTGATCTCCTCGGCCGAGCGGCGTGCGTGTCGGGTGAGGGATTCCCCGTTGGTCAGAGCCGGGTAGATCTGGGTCAGGTTGACCAGGAAGAGCCCCTCCACCGGGGTGACGAGAGGGGGGATCCGCCGCCACTGGCCCCGGTGGAAGAGGGGCTCCACGTAGCGCTCCCGATGGACCCGGGCGTGGCGCACCCAGCTCGGATGGAACGAGGGGAACATTCGTTGGAGATGCTCCAGCCATGCCTCCAGGATCTCGGAGTCGCTCCGCTGCAGCCACGGGGAATCCCAGGCCACATACTTGGGCAGGTAGACCAGGTGATGGCCCCCTACATCCCCCGGATCGATGTAATGCGTGGTTTCGATCACCCCTGTGAAGGGCACGGACTCATCAGTGATGTAAACCGTCCAGTAATCCGTCAGGGGGCGGTCCAGGGCCAGGAGCACGCAGATCACCCCCAGGTAGCGCCAGGCGCGCAGATCTTCCACCCACGATCCCTGAACGTCCGGGAGGAGGGGAGGGACGAGGGGAGGATGTAGCGTGATCGCGGCGGCCTCGAAAGGCTCCACCACCCCATCGATCCGGACGCCACGGACTCGGTTCTCCTCCACCCGCACTTCCCGCACGGGGGTTCGAAGGCGGATCTCTCCGCCGGCGGCCTCGATCGCCCGGATCATCGCCCGGATCATGGTCATGTGGCCGCCGACCAGGTAGCCGGCCATCTCCCGCTGGGAGACCCCCCGGCGGGTGGAGCGGGTGCGGATCAGGCGGGCCCAGATGTAGGTGGCGGGGAGATCCTCAAAGCGCCCGTCGAACTTGGCGCGCAGCATCGGCCGCCAGAGATGGTGAAACGCCCGCCGGCCGCCCCAGCGGACCAGCCACTCCTCCACGCTGATCTCCTCCAGACGGCGCCAATCCCGGTGAAGGTAGGCCGCGAGGATCGTCAGCCCCAGGCGGATCCGATCCGCCGTCCGCAGGAGGGGGAAAGCCATGAAATCCCGCAGGGTCGTCATCGGATAGAGCCGGCCCTCGTGGAAGAAAGCGGATCCGGTGGGGCGGAACCGCAGCCGGTCGGCGATCCCGAGCTCCGCTGCCAGCGCCTGCATATGGGTGTCGCTGGAGAGGATCGTGTGATAAAAGCGATCCACCTCCACATCGCCCAGCCGGATGGTCCCGGCCAGGCCGCCGGGCTGGTCGCTGGCTTCATACAGGACCACCCGATGCCCGGCCCGGCTCAGGAAGTAGGCCAGGCTCACTCCCACGATCCCGCCTCCGATCACCGCGATGCGCATTTTCCCTCCGGGCCGGGTTATCTGAAGATCGCCCTCACGCGCTGCGCGCCACCAGGCTGACCCCCAGGGCGATGAGCAGCACGCCGATCACCCGCAGGGGGTTCAGGGATTCCCCGAACAGCAGATACGAGGCGATGACGATCAGCACGTAGTTGAGCCCTGCGAAAGGGTAAGCCAGGCTCAGCTCGATCCGCGACAGCGCGGTCAGCCAGAACAGGCTTCCTCCCAGATACAGGCTCATCCCCACCACCACCCAGGGGTTGGTGGCCAGGCGGAGGATCAGCGCCGGGAGCCCGGATGGGCTCAGGGTCACGGGCCCCATCTCCCGCATGCCCTGTTTCAGCAGGAGCTGACCGATGACGGCGCACACAATGCTGACCAGCAGATATCCCAGCGCTCCCCTCATCGAAGACCTCCGGATTCTTTGTCCGCCATCTGGAGAGGACCGGTGGGAAGGGAGGGCGCAGTCCTCACCGGGAGGACCAGGCGGGCCATCAAGCGGAGGTGGGCCAGGATGGTGCGCAGGATCTTCATTTTCGAACGCCCGAAGCGGCGAACCCGCAGGGTGGTCGGATATTCCGCCACGCGGAACCCCCGTCGGATGGCCTTGGCCATGATCTCCGCCACCGCGACATAGCCGTCTGTCTCAATGGAGATCGCCTCCAGGACGCGGCGGCGGTAGGCGCGGAAGAGGGCGGTGTAGGTGCGCACCGGAGAGCGCAGGATCATCCGGTAGAGGAACGAAGCGCCGAAGCTGAACAGCTGGCGCCAGGGGGGCACGCCCTCGATCCCTCCGCCGGGGGCATACGGCGAGGCGGTCACCAGATCCACGTTCTCCCGTAGATGCCGCAGCAGCGTGAGGATCTCTTCGAAGGGATAGGTCCCATCGCTGTCGGTCGTGATCACGATCTCCCCCCGGGCCGCCTGGAATCCGGTCCGCAAGGCAGCCCCCAGGCCCCGGTTGTGGGGATGGCTCAGGATCCGCACGAAGGGCCAGCCCGCGAAGATCGCTCGCAGGAGATCCCCGGTGCCATCGGTGCTCCCGTCGTCCACGAAGAGCACCTCCACCCCGCCGTCGCCCTTCAGCTGCTCGATCACCGGCCGGAGGGCCTCCCGGAGGTGGGGGATGGTCTCCGCCTCGTTGTAGCAGGGGATGATCAGGGTATATCGGATCTCGCCAGGCAAGGTGCATCCCTCCCGTGCCGGTCTCAGGGGGTCTGTTCGGACAACGGGCTCCGGATCCCGCGAGGGGCAGCGCCGCCGTTCAACCGGATCGCCTCCCAGCGCTCCAGCTCCGCCAGCAGCGCGCGAAGACGGAGCCCTTCCTCATCTTCCCCGTTCCGGATCAGATGGGCGATCTCCATCCGCAACGCCTGTAAGTGTCTCTCAACCTCTGCACGCTCCATCGTGTTTCGCTCCTTCCGAGAGGGTCTTCCTCCCGCATCCCATCCGCTCATCGCGATGCGGGGGCGCGCCACATCGCCTCGATGGCCTGAAGGAAACCTGCGCCGTCGCATCGGGTCAGGCCGGGCTCCCGTTGCACGCGCAGGGCGCCGTGGGGGACCAGGACGGCGGGGCAGTCGATGTGGCGGATCCAGTAAAGGCCGGCCGGCAGGGCGTTATAAGGGGGGAGCTCCGGGAGGGGCTCGTCGAAGGCCAGCCGGATCATGTAGTAGGGCATGTTGCAACCCGCCCGCGTGTAGAAATACGTGGTGGTGAAGAAGCGGCCGGCGTTGATCTCGGTGGGGAACAGGTTGCCCCGCTCGTCTTCCATCAGGTCCACGCTGAAGACGCCGGTCGCCTGCGGATCCACCGCCAGCACACATCGCGTGGCGACCTCGTTGACCCGCTCGTCATGCACGGTCACCGTCACCGCGCTGGTCCCCGTGCGGCCGGAGGGCGCCAGGTGGGGGTAGATGTATTCGATCCGCTGTCGTCCCTGGGAGACGATGAGCCGCCCGTCCTTCCAGAGGGATTGCCAGGCGAACTCCCGGCCGGAGAAGTAGGGCTGGGCGATGAACTCCCAGCGCACGCCCCGGGATCGCCAGTAGGCGATCCAGTGGATGCCGGTCTCGATGCGCTCCACCAGGGTGGCGCCCCGCGCCCCTGCCCCCTCTCGGGCGCGCAACCAGAGGGGGAGCCCGATGATCTCCACCGCCCGCTCCAGATCCTCCGGGGTTTCCACCGGCACCGTGGGGAACGTGTGGATCCCGGCCTGACGCCAGCGCTCCGCCGAAGCCTGTTTGTCCTGCAGCAGCCGGACGGTCTCCTTCCGCGGAAGGAACACGCGGGCCGGGAACCGCTCTCGGTTCTCCGAGAGGGCGCGGACCTCCACGTCGGGCTGGGCGTGGATCAGGTCGATCTCCTCGCGCTCGACGATCTCCGCGATCGCATCCAGGTAATCCGGGTGATCGACCGGTGGGACCAGATAGACCCGGTCGGCGGGCACCCATTCCAGATGGAAGGGGTTCATATCGGTTCCCACGATGTAAAAGGGCTCAGGGGCTTCCCGCCAGGAGCGGATCACGTTGATCCCCGGTGGTCCCCCTGCGCCCAGCAACAGGATGCGCTTCGGACGTTTCTTCATTGGAGCCATCCCTCATAGGAAGTTGGAACGTCGACTACCCATGTCTGGTGGGAGGAGAGGGCTTCGATCAGGACGTCCGCCAGGATGTCCACGCTGTCCACGGTGATGCCCCTCGCACCAAAGGCGGCGGCCAGGGTCGGCAGGTCCGGGTTCCCCAGCGTGGTGCCCACAGCATCTCCGAAGCGCGCCATCTGCATCCGGTGGATCAACCCCAGGGCGTTGTCCCGCAGCACCAGGGCGATCACCGGGAGCCCGTGGCGGGCGCTGGTTTCCAGCTCCTGGACGTTCATCAGGAACCCGCCGTCGCCGCTGACCGCCACGATGGGCTCCTCGGGGCAGGCCAGGCGAGCGCCCAGGGCGGCGGGGAGCGCGAACCCCATCGCTGAAAGCCCGTTGGAGAAGAGGATCCGCTGGCTTCCCCGGATGCGATAGGTCAGGCCCATGGCATACTTGTTGAGCCCGACGTCCACGGTGATCACACCGCGATCCGGAAGCACACGGGACAGCGTCCGGGTGATCGCAGCAGGGGAGAGCGGCGCGGTTTCCGCCAGCGGCCGTTGCAGGGGCCGTTGCATCGCTTCCCGCACGGCGGTCACCTCCAGCCAGGGCTGGCGGTCGGCCGGGGCGAGGGCCGTCAGCTCTTCCAGGATCGCCGCCACATCCCCGGCGAGGGTGAGGTCGGCGGAGAGCAGCGGGCTCTCCCCCTCCACCACGCTGTCCATGCAGACCACGCGCTTGTGGTTCCCGACCATCCACAGGCTGGGCTTGACACCCTCCACCTCGTCGTAGCCGATGGTGAGGATGAGATCACATGCGGTGAACAGGCCCACGAGCTCCCCCCGGGCGTGACGGCTGATCACCCCCAGACAGAGGGGATGGTCCTCGGGCAGGGCTCCCTTGCCCATATAAGTGGTCAGGGTTGGGATCTGGTAGGCTTCGATGAAACGGCGCAGGGCCTCCAGAAACCCTGCGCGCAGAGGGAGATTGCCCACGAGCAGGACCGGGGCCCGGGCCTCGCGAAGCCACGCGGCCATCTGTTGCAGCGCCCGGGGGTCCGGGCGACCGCCCCGGGAGAGCGGACGCTCCGGAAGCTCGCTGCCCAGTTGGAACAGGAAGCACTCCCGCTCCAGCACGTTCACCGGAAGGGTGAGGTGCACCGGTCCGGGCCGTTCCGCCCGGGCAACCCGGAAGGCGTATTCCAGGGTGGGGGGGATGAGCTCCGGGTCGCGGATCACAGCGCTCCATTTGGTGATCGGCCCGAACATGGACACAAGGTCGATATACTGATGAACTCCGGGTCGCATCTGGTCCGTGGGGACCTGATCGGAAAGGGCCACCACGGGGGAGCGGTCCAGCAAGGCGTTGGCCAGGCCGGTGGCCAGGTTGGTGGCCCCAGGCCCCAGGGTGGAGAAACAGACCCCTGGGCGCCCGGTCAGCCGGCCGTAGGCATCCGCCATGAAGGCGGCAGCCTGTTCATGGCGCACGGTGATGAACCGGATGGGGCTGCCCCGGAGCGCCTCGAAGAACGCGACTTCATCGCCCGGCAGACCGAAGATCACCGAGACGCCCTGTTGCTGCAGGCTTTCCACCAGAAGCGCGGCTCCGTTCATGGCTGACTCCTTTCCCTGCTTGGGAACCTTTCCACGATGTCCCTGGCCATCCCTGGATCCCTGGGGCGCTTCAGCCGGATCCCCAACCCGGGGAAGGGATCAGCGAAAGCTCTCGTTCCTCGAGCGGCCGCAGCCGCATTTGATCCGGCCGGCGGTAGTGCTGGCCGAAGCGCGGAGGGCTCTGGCGGAGCACCGCGGCGATCCGCTCCGCTGCGTGGCCATCCCCGAACAGCGGCGGACGGGGACCGCGGGGCCGGAAGGACCGCCATGCCTCTACAATGCGGCGGGGATCCGTCCCAACCAGGAGGTTCCATCCCACCTCCACGGTCTCCATCAGCTCGGTCTCCTCCCGCAGGGTGAGGCAGGGGATGCCGAGGAAATACGCCTCCCGCTGGACCCCGCCGGAGTCCGTGAGGATCATCCGGGCGTGGGCCTCCAGGGCGAGCATGTCCAGGTAGCCCACCGGCTCGATCAGACGGACATGATCCGCTGCTTGCAGGCCATAGCGCTCCAGGGCCTGACGGGTTCGGGGATGAACCGGGAACAGGATGGGCTCCGGGATGGCGTTCAGGGCGGAGAGGATCCCGGCGAGACGGTGAGGGGAGTCGGTGTTGCCGGCCCGGTGGACGGTGACCAGCAAGTATCCGCCGGGAGAAAGGTCGAGCTGCTCCAGCAGGGCGGGCGCTCGTTCCAGCGCGCGGGGCAGGTAGATCCGCACTGCGTCCAGCATCACATCCCCGACGAAGAAAACCCCTTCGGTGATCCCCTCCCGGGCCAGATGCTGCACCGCGCGTCGGGTGATGCAGAAGTGGAGATCAGCCAGGCGGTCGGCCACCAGCCGGTTGATCTCTTCCGGCATCCGTTTGTTGAAGCTGCGCTCGCCGGCCTCGATGTGGGCCAGCGGGATGTGCAGCTTCGCTGCCGCCAGAGCCCCGGCCAGGGTGGAGTTGGTGTCCCCCCGCACGATGACCAGGTCCGGCTGTTCCCGGAACAGGACCTCCTCCAGGCGGGCCATCATCTCGCCGGTCTGGCGGCCGTGAGGCCCGGAGCCCACCCCCAGGTTGTAATCCGGCTGTGGCAGATCCAGGTCCTCGAAGAAGATGCGGGACATGCGGTCGTCATAGTGCTGGCCGGTGTGGACCAGCACCTCATGGTGTTCTTGCCGCAAGGCCCGGCTGACCGGCGCGGCCTGGATGAACTCGGGGCGGGCTCCCACCACGGACACGATCTTCAACGTTCGACCTCCGAAAGCTGGGGATTCGCCCCGACGGGGGCGGCGAGGGATGGAAAGCGGAGCGCCACGGCCGCTCCCTGATACAGAAGCGTTCGGATCCGTTCCGCCAGCTGGATGACCCGCAGGCCATCCTGCGCGGAGACCTGAGGCGTCTTTCCGGTTCGCACGCAGTCTACGAAGTGCTGGAGCTCCAGAGCCAGGGGCTCCGCCATGGGGATCCCGATCCGTTCCATCCACCCTTCCTGGCGGTATTTCACCGGCTGGTTGTCGTTGGTGTAGATCGGGATCGTGTAGCGGTAAACCGTGATCCCCTTGTTCAGGAGATCGGCTTCGATGTAAGCCTCGGCCGCGGTGATCTCAATGGCGCGGACTTTCTGCTCGGTCACCCGGGAGGCGAAGAGGGTGGCCAGCTCCCCGCCCGGGAACTCCATGGTCAGGATGGCGTAGTCCACCGCTTCGGAGAACACCTGGCGTCCCACCGGGTAGATGCGGGCCGGCGGGGCGCCGATCAGATCGATGGCCAGATCCAGGTCGTGGACCATGAGATCCAGGATCACATCGGCGTCGTGGTTGCTGACCGCGTAGGGGCTCAGACGCCGGAAGGTCAGGCTGATCAGCCGCATCGCGCCCAGGATGGCCTTAAGCTCGGTGTAGACGGGGTTGAAGCGCTCGATGTGGCCGACCTGGACCGGGACGCAACGGCGGCGGGCGGCTTCGCAGATAGCCATGGCCTCGATGGTGGAGGTGGCCATGGGTTTCTCGATCATGACCGCCACATCTCGTTCGATCAGCTCCAGGGCGATCTCCGCATGGGTGGGCGTGGGGGTGGCGATGGTGGCAGCCTCCACCGCGGCGGCCAGATCCTCCAGGCGGGCGAACGCCCGGGTCTCATAGCGGGCAGCGACCTCCAGCGCTCGCTCACCACAGCGGTCATAAACGCCCACCAGCTCCACCCCACGCAGGGATCCCAGCACCCGGCAGTGCCGCTCCCCCATGGAGCCCACTCCGACCACCCCCACACGCACCGGTTTCATCTCAACCTCCTGTCAGCTCGTCCATCAACGTGTTCACGGTCTCAATGACATACAGGATCTCCTCCTCGCGGAGGGCGGGATGGATGGGAAGGGAGAGCACCTCCTGCGTGGCGCGCTCCGCGACCGGGAGGGAGTCGTTGTAGCCCAGACGCTGATAAAGCGGCTGACGATAGAGGGGGATCGGGTAATGGACGCCGGTCTCGATCCCGGCCTCCTCCAGGCGCTGGCGGAGCATATCCCGGAGCCCGGCCGGGACACGGATGGTGTAGAGATGATAAACAGGAGTGCTCCGGGGGGTGATGGCCAGCTTGTCGACCCCTCGAAGGCGAGCATCGTAAATGGCGGCGAGAGCCCGACGTCGGGCGTTCCAGCTGTCGATATGGATCAGCTGGCCGATCCCGATGGCCGCCTGGAGCTCCGTCATGCGGAAGTTCAATCCGAGGATCTCGTGGACGTATTTGGCGGATTGGCCGTGATCCCGCAGCATCCGCAGACGGCGGGCCAGGCGGGGATCGCCGGTGGTGATCATGCCGCCTTCCCCGGTGGTTATGTTCTTGGTGGCATAGAACGAGAAGCATCCGATGCCGAAGGATCCCACCGGCTTTCCCTGATACAGCGCGCCGGGCGCATGGGCGGCATCCTCAATCAGGGCCAGGCCGTAACGCTCCGCCAGCTCCTGAAACGCTTCCATCTCGCACGGGTTGCCATACAGATGGACCAGAAGGATGGCCCGGGTGCGGGCGGTGATCCGTCGCTCCACCGCCTCGGGATCCAGGTTCAGCGTCATCGGGTCGATGTCGGCGAACACCGGGCGGGCTCCTACGAACAGGACCACGTTGGCGGTGGCGGCGAAGGTGAGGGGCGTGGTGATCACCTCATCGCCCGGGCCGACCCCGAGGGCCATCAGCGCGAGGAGCAACGCCGCGGTCCCGCTGGACACGGCGATGGCGAAAGGCACCTCGTTCCACTCCGCGAAGCGTTCCTCGAACTCCAGCACGCGGGGGCCCTGGGCCAAGCGCCCCGATTCCAGCACCTCCAGGACGGCCTGGCGGGTTTCCTCGTCGATCAGCGGACGCGCCATCGGGATTTTCATGGCAACCCTCGAGGGAACCGGGATCCCACGCACCTGCGGAACGGTTTCATTCATCACGATCGATCGCTCCCGTGAACAAGAATGGGGCGCCGAAGGCGTGCCCTTCGTCCTGGCCTCACTGTAAAAGCGGGGGGTTGGGAGGCTGTATCGAGGGGGTTAGAAGGCGGTAAGCCTTCGGCAACGGGCGACGCCCTTATATCCCGGGGATTGGCCCAAGCCTCGGTTTGGGAGCTTGGCGCGTGTTTCTAACCCGTTTGTGCTGGGATTCTAACCGGACGGCTGTATAAAAGTTCCGATGACAGGTGAGCGGGAGGAAGGAGCAGGATGCGCATCCTGATGGTGCTCCCGTATCCGCCTTCGCCGATTCGGATCCGGCCCTTTGGGTTCGTGCAAGCCCTGGCCCGGCGAGGTCATCGGATCCGGGTGCTGGCGGTTCAGCCTCCGGAGGATCGCGAGGCGGCGTCGGAGGCCCTGAAATCGCTCGGGGTCGATGTGCGCGGTTTCCCGCTCTCCCGAGGGCGCACGCTCTGGAATGCCGTGCGAGCCTGGGCGCGGGGGGAGCCGTTGCAGGCCGGTTACGCGGATCATCCGGGCCTGCGGGAGGCCCTGCGTCAGAGCCTTCGGGAGGGCTGGGAGGTGATCCATGTGGAGCATCTGCGCGGGGCGCTCTTCGCCCAAGAGGTCCCTCCCGAGCGTCTGGTCTTCGACGCGGTGGACAGCATCACCCGCCTGTTCGCTCAGGCGCAAGCCCTGGCTCCCACCGCCCGGATCCGTTATCTGGCCCGTCTGGAGCTGGAACGGACGCGGCGGTTCGAGGCGGGATGGCTATCGCGGTTCCCCCGCATCCTGATCTCCTCCCCCGAGGACGCGGCGGCGTTGCGTGCCCTGGCCCCGGATGGCCGGGCCTCCCTGGCGGTCATTCCGAACGGGGTGGACCTGGAGTTCTTCCGCCCTCAGGCGGTCCCCCGGGATCCGGCCACGCTGATCTTCACAGGGAAGATGAGCTATCACGCCAACCTTGCGGCGGCCCTGGATCTGATCCGCGACATCATGCCACGGATCTGGGCCCATCGCCCGGAGGTCCGCGTGCAGATCGTCGGCCGGAACCCCCCAGCGTGGCTGCGTCGGGCGGCTCGCGATCCCCGGGTGGAGATCGTAGGGACGGTTCCGGATCTCCGGCCGTATCTGGCCCGGGCCACGCTAGCCGTGTGCCCCTTGCGGTATGCGGTGGGGATCCAGAACAAGGTGCTGGAGGCGCTGGCGATGGGCACGCCGGTCGTCGCCACACCGCCCGTTCAGGGAGGCTTAAGCGCGGTCCCTGGACGGGATCTGGTGATCGCGGAAGGCGGGGAAGCTTTCGCAGCCGCCGTGTTGCGGTTGCTGGACAGCCCGGGGGAGCGAGCGGCCCTGGGGGCTGCCGGGCGAGCCTATGTAGAAGCTCATCATCGCTGGGAAGCGCTGGCGGAACGCCTGGAGGCTGTGTATATAGGAGGCTGAAAGGACGACCCGCCGGATCGCCCCTCTCCGAGGCGCTCCACGAGTCATTCGCGTGGTGCCATGATGGGCCGGGGGGGACTCGAACCCCCACGGGTTGCCCCACGTGGTCCTAAGCCACGCGCGTCTGCCAGTTCCGCCACCGGCCCGTTCCGCAACCCCTTTCAATTATAGCCTGATCGCCGGAATGGGATCGCCCGAGGTGGGCTCCCCTGCTCCCCTTGTGATCCATCCGTCTTCCGGGATAGAATCCCTCCGGAATTCGCACCCTGAGGCAGGTCCATGCCCGTCGCGCTGTTGCTGGACATCGATGATGTGCTGGTGCTCCCCGTGGGCTACAAGCAGGGGATCCCGGCGACCCTGGGCACTTTCGCCCGACGTCTGGGATGGGAGATCCCGCTTCCGACCGAGATGGATATCGAATGGTTCGAAGCCTCCGGGGTGACCAGCGAGTGGGATTCCACGGCCATCTGCCTGGCAGGCCTCCTGCTGGAGGCGGCCCGCCTGGATGGGCAGTGGATCGTCCCGGATTTCGAGGAGGCGATGGTCCGCCTGGCGGATCGCGCCCTGGACAGCGGACAGATCCGCCCGGATTATGTGACCTGGGTTCGGCGGGCCGGTGAGGCCGCTCAGCCCGGGGAACGGCCCTCCCAGGCGGCCCTTCGCCTATGGCGGCGGGAGGCGCTGCCCTCATTGCCCCGCTCGGAGGCCCTGGAGACGTTGCTGCTCGATCTGCTGGCGGACACCCATCGGCTCTCATGTCCCACGACCGCCGTTTTCCAGGCCTGGATGGTGGGAAGCCGGACCTACGCGGAGACCTATGGCCGTCCGGCACCGGTGGAGGTCCCTCAAGGGCTTCTGGAGCGGGATCAGCCGTTGCTGACCCGGGAGGGTGCCTGTGCCTTGCTGGACCTCTGGTATGAAGGCCGTCTGGCCCCTGCGTTCTATACCTCCCGTCCCTCTCAACCGCCTGACGGGGAGCTGGCGCCGCCGCTCCCGGTTTACTCACCGGAGGCGGAGCTGGCAGCGCGATTGGTGGGGCTGGAGGACTGGCGGCCGGTCGGCCTCGGGCGTCTGTTCTGGCTGGTCGAGCGGGTCGGGCTGGAGGAGAATCCCACCAAACCCCATCTCCTCCACAGCCTGGCCGCCTTCGCCGTGGCCGTCGCCTCTTCGGATGGGATCGAGGAGATCCCCGCGCTGGAGGCCGCTTACGAAACGCTGATCTTCAATGCCCTGATGGGGCCTCTGGTGAAATGGGCCAAACTTCCCTGGCACGTGGTGCTGGTGGAGGATTCGGTGAAGGGGATTCAGGGGGTCTTCCGGATGGTCCGTCGCCTGTATGAGCTGGGCATGTCGATCCGGCTCACCGTCTTTGGGGTCGCTCCCCACCCCGGCCCAAAGGCGGAGGTCCTGGAGGCCTACGCGGATCGCATGGTTCCTTCCGTGAACGATGCCATTGAGGAGATCGCACGGCTGTGTCGGAACGGATGAGGGAGATGGATCTCGAATCGCCGCCTCGCGAACCCGGGGAGGGGGTGGAGTTCCTGACCGTGTGGCCGGATGACGACTGGGCTTCCCTCCGGTTCCGCATCGCCCTCGCAGCCGCCCCGCGGGTGGTCCTGGAGGTCCCGGAGGAGCATCCGGCCATGGGCCCGGTGCTTCTGCGTCGCCTCCAGCATCTCGCCGAGGGGCTCGGGAAGTCCATCGCCCTGGTCACGCCCTCCCGGGAGGGACGGGAAACCGCCCGGGAGCTGGGGATCCCCGCCTTTCCCCATCGCGAGGCCGCCCTGCGAGCGCCATGGGCGGGTCCGGAGGATGTGGAGCCTGCTCCGCCGATCCGGGGCCTTACGGAGCCCCTGCGAACCTGGGCGGAATCGAAACGGCGCCCTCTTCCCCGCTGGGCCCTCTCCCTCAGCCGGGCGGTGGGGGCGCTGGGGTTGCTCGCCCTCCTGACGATGGCGGTCTTCCTGATCCCTTCGGCGGAGATCACCCTGCACCCCCAGGCCCAGGCCATCGGGGTCACCGGCACCCTGGAGGCAGATCCCCGCCTCTCCGCCCGAGATCTCGCCCGTGGGGCGATCCCCGCCTATCCGGTTGCCGTCGTCGTAGAGGGTCGGGCGGAGATCCAGGCTACGGGCCGTCAGGAGAAACCGGCCGGTTACGCGGAAGGAAGGGTCGTCCTCGTCAACCAGCTGAACCAGCCGGTGGAAGTCCCGGCGGGGACCATTGTTCGGGCGGCCAGCGGGGGCATTGCGGTCCGTTTCGTGATCAGCCCGTCGGTGACGGTGCCGGCCGGGTTCGGCGCGACCGCGGAAGCTCGGGTGCGGGCCCTGGAGCCGGGGCCGGTGGGCAACGTGGGGCCGAACCAGATCAATCTGGTAGAAGGGCCGCTGGCCTTCGCCCTGCGGGTGAGCAATCCGGAGCCGCTCTCAGGGGGGAAAATGGAGACGGTGCCCGTGGTCACCGTGGAGGACCAGAAACGCGTGCGGGAGACCCTTCTGGACCAGCTTCGGCAACAGGGCTACGCGCAGATGCGGGCCGGCCTGGATCCGCAAGATTGCGTTCTCCCCTCTACGCTTCAGGTGCGGGTGCTGTTGGAGAGCTACGATCGCCTGATCGGAGAGCAAGCGGACAGCCTGCGAGGGGAGATCCGGGCTCAGGTGACCGGCTACAAGGTGGTCCAGAGCGACGTAGGGGCGATGGCGCTGATCGCCCTCAGCCGCCGTGTTCCTCCCGACTCCGAGCTGGCGGCGGAGGGGTTCACGTTCTCCGGTTGCGATCAGCTGCAGGCGAAGGTGGAAACGGGCCCCGAGGGAACCCCGCGCATTCTCCTCACCTTTGAGGCCCAGGGCCGCGCGGTCCCGCGCCTGTCGATCCCGCAGATCCGCCACGCGCTGCGGGGGCGCTCTCCGGGCGGCGCGCTCCAACGGTTGCAGGTCCTTCCCCTCGCCCGGCCGCCGGAGATCCGGATATGGCCCCCCGGCTGGCCGTGGCTTCCGCTCCTCGAATCCCGGATCCGAGTGCGCATCCAGCCGTGACCCTGCTGGCCGTTGTGATGGTGACCTGGAACGTCCGGGAGTGGGCCTTGCGGGCCCTGCACGCCCTGGAGGCCGCCCTGGATCGCTCCGGCCTCCCCGCTCGGATCTGGGTGGTGGATAACGCCTCGACCGACGGGACTGTGGAGGCCATCCGTCGCGCCTTCCCCTCCGTGGAGCTCATCGCCAACGACGTCAACCGGGGGTTCGCGGCCGCCAACAATCAGGCGTTGCGCGCCATGGGTTTCCCCGAAGATCCGGGAGCTCCGCGCTACGTCTGGTTGCTGAACCCTGACACCGAAGTCCGGGGGGAGGCTCCTGCGGTGCTGGTGCGTTTTATGGAGCAGACGCCCCGGGCAGGGGTTTGCGGGCCCCGGCTGATCCATCCCGATGGCGGCTTCCAGCACAGCGCCTTTGAGTTCCCGGGGCTGGCCCAGCTGTTCCTCGATCTCTTCCCTCTTCACCCGCGGCTGCTGGAGAGCCGGCTGAACGGCCGTTATCCCCGCTCCTGGTATGCGCGGGGGGAGCCTTTCCCCATCGGCCATCCTCTGGGGGCGGCCATGCTGGTGCGCGGGGAGGCCATCCGCTCCGTGGGGTTGCTCGATGAGGGATACTGGATCTATGCGGAGGAGGTGGACTGGTGCTGGCGGATGGCCCGGGCGGGATGGGCGCGCTACTGCGTGCCCGCGGCGGTGGTCGTGCACGCAGGCGGCGCGAGCGCCCGTCAGGTGCGCCCGGAGATGGTCCGGGCCCTCTGGGCCAGCCGGCTGCGGCTGTATCGTCGGCACTATCCCGCGTGGAAGTTCCGATTGGCCTGCAACCTGCTGGCCTGGGGGGCCGGGCGGCGGGCCCAGGCCCTCGCCCGATCGCCGGATCCTCAGGCGCCGGCGCTGCGCGCCGCTTACGAGGCGGTGCAGCGCATGGCTCGCGAAGCCTTGCGAAGCCCCTCGCTCCCGTGAGGTGGGGATGCTGGCGGTCGTCATCCTCACCCGGAACGAATCGGCCTTCATCGAGGCGTGCATCGAGAGCGTGCGCTGGGCGGATCGCATCGTCGTCTTCGACTCGTTCAGCGAAGACGACACGGTGGCGCGCGCGCGGGCCTGCGGGGCGGAGGTGCTCCAGCATCCGTTTGAGAACTACGCGGCGCAACGGAATGCGGCGCTGGAACAGGTGGAGGCGGACTGGATCTTCTTCGTGGATGCCGATGAGCGGGCCACACCGGAACTCGGCGAGGAGGTGCGAGAGGCCATCCGGGATCCCCGTTATGTGGGGTGGTGGGTTCCCCGGCGGAATTATCTTTTCGGGCGGCTCACGCGGGGAGGAGGCTGGTGGCCGGATTATCAGCTGCGGGTGCTCCGGCGGGGCTACGCGCGCTATGAGCGCCCGGTCCATGAGATCGTGGTCCTTCAGGGGGAGGCGGGTTATCTCCGCAACCCCCTGATCCATCACAACTACGACTCTCCGGCGGAGTTCCGGGCGAAGCAACGAACCTACGCCCGGCTGGAGGCTCAGGCCCTGCGCCAGGCCGGCGTCCGCCCTAAACCCTACACCCCGTGGACGATGATGGTCCGGGAGTTCTGGCGGCGGTTCGTCCGGCTGCGGGGCTACATCGACGGCCTGCACGGGCTGCGCCTGGCGTGGTGGATGGCCCGGGCGACCTGGGAGACGTATCGCCTGCTGCAGGATGCGGCGCGCGTCGACGACGGATGAGCCGGACGTCGGCCCGGTCTCAACCGGCCGTGGCCTCGTCCAGGACCTCTATCACGTGCTGGACCGGGATGGAGAGACCGTTGCGGCGCAGGCCCATGGCCAGCTGAAGCAGGCAGCCCGCGTTGGCGGTCACCACTCGCTCGGGGTTCAGCCGGCGGATTTGCGTCACTTTCTCTTCGAGCAGCGCGTCGGCGATCTCCGGATGGGTGATGTTGTAAATCCCCGCGCTGCCGCAGCACAGATCCCCGTCGGGGAGCTCCAGCACGGTCAACCCCACCGCCCGCAGCAAGCGCCGGGGCTGGGCGCGGATCCCCTGGCCGTGGGCCAGATGACAGGGGTCCTGGTAAACGGCCCGCCCGGCGATGCGGCGCAGCGGCGGCCGCAGTCCGACGGCGTCCAGGAACTCCGTCACATCCCGAACCTTCGCGCTGAAGGCCCGCGCCGCCTCCGCCCAGCGGGGATCATCCTTCAGAAGATCCCCATATTCCTTCATCGCCACGCCGCAGCCCGCGGCGTTGACCAGGATGGCGTCGACCTCCTCGCGCGTGAAGGCGGCCAGGTTCCGTCGGGCCAGCGCCTGGGCCCGCCGTCGCTCTCCGGCGTGCACGTGCAGCGCCCCACAGCAAACCTGGCCTCGCGGGATCACCACCTCGAATCCCTGACGGGTGAGGACCCGGACCGTGGCCTCCTGGATGGGGGCCAGCAAGGTGCGCATGACACATCCGGCCAGCAGGGCGACTCGTCCGCGCCGCTCCCCCACCGCCGGATAGATCCTTCCCGTGGGAAGGAAGCGGGAGGGGAGGCGATCCGGGAGCATCTCCTCCATGTTCCGCAGCGCGGGGGGCAGGCGGGTGATCAGCCCGTTCCGCCGGATCAGGGCGCGGACCCCGCTGGCCTGGTAAAGCCACAGCCCGCGGGAGAGCAGGGCCAGGAGGCTCGGATGGGCAAGGATCCCCCCGAAGACGACGGCGCGGATCAGGCGCTCTGGGGGTGAGAGCGGGAGCGTCTGGAGGACCTGCCAGCGGGCGGCTTCGACCAGGGGTCCGAAGGACAGGGTGGCGGGGCAGGCGGTCTGGCACGCGCGGCAGGCCAGGCAGACCTCCATATGCTCCCGGAAGTCCGGGTTGATCTCCAGACGGCCCTCCGCCACCGCCCGCATCAGGTAGATGCGCCCCCGGGGCGAATCCGGCTCCCACCCCAGCACCCGGAAGGTCGGGCACTGGTTCAGGCAGAGCCCGCAGTGGGTGCAGCGGAGGATCTCCCCGTAATCCGGCGGGTGATCCGCCGTGAACCCCCGCACCTCCATCCCCTCTTGGACCCTCTCCTGCGCCGCCATATGGGTCCCTCCCGCTGAAGCTCAAGGGCCGGCATTCAACTCACAAGCATCTGACCTTCAGAGAGAAGTTCGGACACCCACCCAAATGGGGTCAGGTCAACCCCGAATGGAAGCCCCTCGAGTGTCCCGAAGCCACCATCGGAAGCCCGCCGAGGTGGGCTGTAGCGGGTCCCAATAATGGCGTGTCCGAACTGCATTCGCTTGTCGAATTGCGGCTACCAGCGTTATAGTGCTCAGAGATCCCCGTTGACCGGGAGCCTTTTCATGCACATAGAATGGCGTGGACGGATTGTGGTGGATCCTGAGCTGCACCATGGCGAGCCCTGCATCCGCGGGACTCGCATTCCTGTTTCCGTTATTGTAAGCAGCTTGGCCGATGGCATAAGTGAAGAAGAGTTGCTCGAACAGTATCCACAGTTAACTCGCGAGGATATCCGAGCCGCTCTGGCTTACGGAGCTGAGCTTCTACAGCCCAAGAGCATCTAAAGGCTTTCCAGTGCCTCTCGCAGGCGGGCGGCGATCTCCGCCATCTCGGCCTCGCTGGCGTAGCGCTGTCGCGGCCAGAAGAAGCCCCGCAGGCCGTCCCCCTTGCGCCGGGGCACCACGTGGATGTGCAGGTGCGGCACGCTCTGGCTCACCCGGTTGTTGATGGCCACGAAGGAACCCTCCGCGCCCAATCCTTTCTCCATCGCCCGCGCCAGCCGTTGGGCGTTCCGGAAAAGCGGTCCGATCTGCTCCGGCGGCACATCCGTAAGGGTCTCGTAGTGCTCCCGGGGGATCAACAGGCAATGTCCTGGGAACAGCGGCCGGTGATCCAGGAACGCAACGGAGTGGGAATCCTCCAGCACGATCCAGGCGGCCGCCTCGCCGTGGGCGATCTGACAGAACGGACATGGCTTCCGCGCTACCATCCCATGCGCCCTGGGCTCAATCGTCCGTGTGGGTCCAGCTGGGCTTTAATCCGTTGCATCGCGGCGATCTCGGGCCGTTGGGGCGCCCACAGGCCCAGGGCGCGCCGGGCGGCCTCCGGGCCGTTGAGGAGGGTGAAGTGCCCGCCTCGGGCCAGGGCGAAGGATCGAAGGGCCTCGCCCCAGCCCAGGAGCGCCTCCAGCGGCCCATGGGCCCGCGCATAGATCACCCCGGCGGTTCCCTGAGCCTGCCCGATCACCCGAACATCCGGAAATGCTTCCAGCGTCCGGAGGGCCTCCGCCACCTGAGCGGGCAGAACGCCCAGCCGCACCCACAGGCCGTCCGGAGGGGGCGGGTAGGGCAGGGCGGTGAGGCGGGGCACGTGGGCCCAGAGCAGGACGGCCGCGTCCCCGGAGAGGCGCTCCCGGGCCTGAGCGGCGGCGGCCAGGTTTTCAGCGTCCCGCAACACGCGCTCCACGGAGGCCGGCCAGCCTCCTGCCCGCACCAGGACCCAGATGCGCGCTTCAGGGGTCTCAGGAAGCGGGACCTGCCGGCGGAGCTCCGCCCAGGCCGCGGCGTTCAGGACCTCAACGGCCAGCGGGAAGCCGGGATGGCGGAGCAGGCCCAGGGTGAGGGGCATGGCATCCTCCGCGCGGGCGAACCCGAAGAGGGCGGTGGCCTCGGTTTTGGGCCGGGGCCACAGCTTGAAGGCGGCTTCCACGATCACCCCCAGGGTGCCCAGGGAGCCGCAGAAGAGCCGCGGCAGGTCGTAGCCGGCCACGTTCTTCACCACCTCTCCACCGCCCTGGACGACGGTTCCATCCGCCAGGACCACCCGAATGCCAATCAGGAGATCCCGAGGGGGGCCGTAACGGGCCCGCAAGGGGCCGCTCAGGCCGGTGGCCAGGATCCCTCCGATGGTCGCCGAATCCCCCGGAGGGGGATCCAGGGGGAGCCACTGGCCGTGCGCGGCCAGCTGGGCGTTCAGGTCCGCCAGGCGGATCCCGGCCTCCACGCGGACGGTGAGGTTGGCAGGGCGATGGCGCACGATCCCGGAGAGGCCGGTCAGGTCCAGGGCGAGATCATAGCGGGAGGGCGCCTCGCCGTATCCCTGGTGGGCCCCGCTCCCCCAGGGCACGACGGCCCATCCAGAGCGAGCGGCCTCACGCAGCGCCTCCGCCACCTCCTCCACGGTGCGGGGATGGATCACGGATCGGGGGGATCGGCCGTCCAGCCGGTAGCGCTCCGTCAGATCCACAGCTCCTCCTCCGGGGGCATCTCCGGGGATCCGGCACGGTAGCGGATGGGCTCCGCCATCCGCGCCCGGCGGCGACTCCATGTTTCCAGACACATCTTGGTGGAAGGGAACATCTTGCACGGGTTGAGGCGGTTCTCGGGGTTGAAGGCGGCTTTGATGCGGGCCATGGCTTCCAGATCCGCAGGGGAGAAGAGGAGCGGCATCAGATCCCGCTTCTCCAGGCCGATGCCGTGCTCGCCGGTGAGGGAACCTCCGGCCTCCACGCACGCCCGCAGGATCTCCGCTCCGGCCTCCAGGACGCGGCGGGTTTGCTCGGGATCCCGTTCGTCGAACAGGATGAGGGGATGGAGGTTGCCGTCGCCGGCGTGGAAGACGTTGGCGATAACCAGGCCGTAACGCTGCCCGATCTCCTGGATGCGACGCAGCACCTGCGGCAGCTGATCCCGCGGCACCACGCCGTCCTGCACGTAGTAGCTCGGCGCCAGCCGTCCCATGGCCCCGAAGGCTCCCTTGCGGCCGGACCACAGGCGCTCCCGCTCGACGGGGTCGGTGGCCACCCGCACCTCCCGGGCGTCATAGTGCTCGCAGATGCGGGCGATGTGATGCGCCAGATCCTCCAGCCCCTCGGTTAACCCCTCCACGTCGATGAGGAGGACCGCCCCGGCGTCCGTAGGGTAGCCGCAGCGCTTGGCGCTCTCCACGGCCTGGATGGCTGTGCGGTCCATCATCTCGATGGCCCCGGGGATGGTGCCGTCGGCGATGATGGCCGAGACCGCCTCGCTGGCCTGGTCCACGGTGTCGAAGACGGCCAGCAGGGTGACCACAGCCTCCGGCTGAGGGAGCAGGCGCAGGATCGCCTTCGTCACGATCCCCAGGGTTCCCTCGGAGCCGACGATCAACCCGGTCAGATCGTAGCCCGGCCAGTCCAGGGCGGCGCCACCCACCTCGATGACCTCCCCGTCCGGGAGCACTACCTCCAGCCCGAGGACGTGGTGGGTCGTCACCCCGTAGGCCAGGCAGTGGGGCCCTCCGGAGTTCTCGGCGACGTTGCCGCCGATGGTGCATGCCTTCTGGCTGGAGGGGTCCGGGGCGTAGTAAAGGCCGTAGGCGGCGGCGGCCTGGGAGACGGCCAGGTTGACCACCCCGGGCTGGACCACGGCCCGCAGGTTCACGGGATCGATCTCCAGGATGCGCCGCATGCGGGTGGTCACGATCATCAGGCCGCCCTGGTCGGCCACCGCCCCGCCGCTCAATCCGGTCCCCGCGCCGCGCACCACGATGGGCAACCCGTAGCGGTTGGCGATGCGCACAGCGGCGACCACCTGCTCGGTGGAGGTGGGGAAGACCACGAAATCGGGGCGGCCCTTATCGATGGAGGCATCGTATTCGTAGAGGAGGAGGTGATGCGCTTCCCACAACACCCCACGGGGCCCGAAAACTTCCCGCAGCTCTCGCAACACCGCTTCCCGCTTCACATCCCGCCTCCCGTTAAGCCTGTGGGGGAAGAGGAGATGTCCTCCACCTGGATTATAATGGAAAAGATCCGGGGGTGTTCTGCAGATGCCGAGAGCGGCGCCCGGGAAAGCCCAGGAGCCAGGAATGATCCGGCGGATTCGGATCGATGGGTATAAGTCTCTTCGGGGCGTGGAGCTGGCCCTCCGTCCGCTCACGCTGATCATCGGGCCCAACGCCGGCGGCAAGAGCAACCTGTTCGATGCCCTCGGGCTGCTCAGCCGGATGGCGACCCGGCCCTCTCTGGCGGATGCCTTTCGGGAGCATCGGGGGGATCCGCTGGAGGCTTTCTATTACGGCGAGGAGGGGCTTGCAGGCCTATTGCGTCGGGATCATGTGGAGTTCACTATGGAAGTTGATGTAGAGCTGAGCGATACAGCGATCCGGCGTGCGGAGCAGTTGATGGACATCTATCGAGGCGGCAATGGGGAGTTGCGCCCGGCCAAATCCTCTCGTCGGATCACGGAGCGTCTTCTGCGCTATCGCCTGACAGTGGCGATCCACCCCAAGACCGGAGTCCTGCGCGTTCAGGATGAATCCCTCCGGGCCTTGACCGAAGTTGGCGGGGAGTTGCGCCCCGATGAGCGTCGCCGTCCCTTTCTGGAGCGGATAGGAAATCGTTTGCGGCTGCGGATGGAGGGTCAGGCCCGTCCGATGGAATATGAGATCGGGTTGAATCACACGATTGTCTCCCTTCCGGTTTATCCGCCTCATTATCCCCACTTGGTGGCCTTTCGCGAAGAATTGGCCAGCTGGCAGTTCTATTATTTTGAGCCCCGTCAGATGCGGGAGGAGAGCCCGGTGAAAGAAGTGGAGGTTCTCACCCCATCCGGAGGGGATCTCGCCGCCTTTTATTACACGCTCCAGCGCCGGGATCCGCTTCAGTTTGACAACCTGCAGCGCGTCCTGCGGGCCCTGGTTCCTTCGGTGGAGGGATTTTCGACCGAGCTAACCGATGAGGGGAAAGTCCGTTTGAAGATCCGGGAGGGAGGAGTGGATTTCTCCGCTCGCTTGATCTCTGAAGGCACGCTGCGACTGCTGGGGCTCATTGCGATCCTGAGCCCCTCCAATCCGGCTGCTGTCATCGGCCTCGAGGAGCCAGAAAACGGAGTCCATCCCCGGCGGTTAAAGATCATCGCAGACCTGCTGCGGGAGGCCTCTCGACGCAGGCAGGTTCTCATCAACACGCATTCCCCGCTTCTTCCGGATTATCTGGGCGATGAAGCTCTTCTCATTCGATGTGTCCGGAGGGACGGAAGCAGCTCGTTTAAGGAGCTCACGGAAGCCGTGGGCCTCTTTCGCCGTCCGGCTGTGGGCGAGGCGCTGGAGGAGGAGGAGCCCTCGATCTCGCAGCGCATCTTGCGTGGAGACTGGGGATGAGTCGGGTTCTTCGGGTGGTATATTTCTTTGAAGATATCGCTCATGAGCGCTTTGTGCGGAGCCTGACGAAGAGGGTTGCTCGGGAGTGCGGGGTGGAGATCGAAGAGGATGTTCGGAAGCAACTCATGGAAGCAAGGTCTGGAGCGAGTGGCGACAATTCCTCAAAGAGATTCGGAAAGGGTGGGTGCCACAACCGGATGTGCTGGTTGTTGTAGTGGATGGGGATTGCAGAGGCGCTGCGCAAGTCCGTCGTCAGCTGGAGGAGGAAGCGGTTCGGATCGAGCCACGTTTTTTCTGCTTGGTTTGTGCAGTTCCGGATCCTCACATAGAGCGCTGGTATCTGGAGGACGCCGAAGCGCTTCCTCGGGTGGTGCCAGGGGCTCGCCCACGCCCTCTCCGTTACAAATGTGAGCGCGATCGGTATAAAAATGCGCTGCGCGATGCGATCCGTGCGGCGGGGGTGGAGCCGATCCTGGGCGGCGCGGAATACGGCGAGGCGATCGCGGAGGTGTTGAGGCCGGAGAGGATGGATCAATCCTTCCAGAGGTTCTGGAAAGACTTGCGCGTGGCCCTTTGTGCTTTGCACGCAGCCTTCGGTTGATCGGGGGCGTGTTCTAAAATCGCAGGACAACCTGCAAGTCTTCAGGAGGTTCGTAATGGTCAGGCGGGGATCCGGGGGGAAGCCAGCGCCTGGCCCGTGGGAGATCTCCCGCGGGTGACGAGGGAGGCGGTTCCCCGCTCCGGCGGGGCTAACCCGGCTTCTGAGCCGGGGAAAATCGAGGCTTCGGCGGATGCCGCCAGGGGTCCGGCCGCGACCCCTACTTCCCCCCTCCAGAAGCCGGCCGACAAAACCGCCGGGCAACCGGCGGGACAAAACGGCCGGCAGCGGCCCTCGATCGATCCTCCTGACAGGCCCTCCCGGCCGGACGCTGGCCCAGGAAGGGCGAAGGATGGTCTTCCGGAAAATTCCCCCTTCATTTCGGGAGGCTGCCATGTGCGGCATTGTCGGATACGTCGGGCACCGGGATGCGGTGCCCATCCTGATCGAGGGCCTGAGACGGCTGGAATACCGGGGCTACGACTCCGCCGGGCTGGTGGTGGTCCAGGACGGCCGGCTGGAGGTCCGGCGGCGCGCGGGGAAGATCCGCCAGCTGATGGATCTGCTGGAAGCGGAGCCGGCCTCCGGGTTCATCGGGATGGGCCACACCCGCTGGGCGACTCACGGCGCCCCCGCGGATCATAACGCCCACCCGCACCGGGATTGCACGGGGCGCATCGCCGTGATCCACAACGGGATCGTGGAGAACTTCCTCGAGCTGCGCCAGGCCCTCCAGGCGGAGGGTCATCGCTTCACCTCGGAGACGGACACCGAGGTCATCGCCCATCTCATCGAGGCGCACCTCCGCGCCGGGGCCGACCTGGAGACCGCCGCCCGCCGCGCCTTCCAGGCTCTGCAGGGCGCCCATGCCATCGTCGTCCTCTCCGCCGACCACCCCGATCGCCTCATCGCCGTCCGCATCGGCAACGCCGGAGGGGTGGTGATCGGCCTGGGAGAGGGGGAGATGTTCGTCGCCTCGGACATCCCGGCCATCCTGGAGCACACCCGCCGCATGCTCTTCCTGGAGAGCCGCCAGATGGCCGTGGTGCGCCGGGACGACGTCCGGGTGTGGACTTTGGAGGGGGAGCCGGTGCACCTGCCGGTGCAGACCATCCCCTGGGATCCCGTGGCGGCGGCCAAGGGGCCCTACCGGCACTTTATGCATAAGGAAATCCACGAGCAGCCCCGGGCCGTCACGGATACGCTGCGGGGACGGGTGGATTTCGAGCGCGGCCGGGTGACGCTGGAGGAGGTCCCGCTGAGCCCCGAGGCGGCGCGGCGCATCTCCCGCATCGTGATCGTGGCCTGCGGCACTTCCTATTATGCCGGGCTGGTGGGCAAGTTCTACTTTGAATCCCTGGCCCGCATCCCCACCGAGGTCGATTACGGCAGCGAGTTCCGCTATCGCGACCCCGTGCTGGATGCGGACACGGTGGTGCTGGCCATCTCCCAGAGCGGGGAGACCGTGGACACTCTGGCGGCGATGGAGCGAGCGCGGGAGGGGGGCGCGCGGTTGTGGAGCATCGTCAACGTCATCGGCTCCCAGGCCCACCGCATGGCGGATGCCTGCATCCTGATGCACGCCGGCCCCGAGATCGGGGTGGCTTCCTCCAAAGCCTTCACGACCTCCATCGTGGACGAGCTGCTGCTGGCCCTGCGGCTGGCCGAGCTGCGGGGGACCCTGAGCCCGGAGGAGCTTCGCGAGCACGTCCGCGAGCTGGCCCGCCTGCCCGACCTCCTGGGCCGGGTCCTGGACCGGGAGGCCGAGGTGGTGGAGGTCGCCCGGGCCTTTTACCGCTATGAGGACTTCCTCTACCTGGGGCGAGGGTTGCTTTACCCCATCGCCCTGGAGGGGGCGCTCAAGCTGAAGGAGCTCAGCTACATCCACGCGGAGGGGTATCCGGCGGGGGAGATGAAGCACGGGCCCATCGCCCTGATCGATGAGCGCATGCCGACGGTGGCCCTGGCGTTGCAGGACCCCGTGACTTATGAGAAGATGCTCAGCCAGATGGAGCAGGTGCGGGCCCGCCGGGGGCAGGTGATCGCTCTGGTCACCGACGGCGACCGGGCGGCATCCGCGCGCGCCGATGTGGTCCTCTCGGTGCCGCATGCTCCCCGCTGGCTTCAGCCGGTGGTGGCGGTGGTGCCGTTGCAATTGCTGGCCTACCATATCGCGGTGCTGCGCGGATGCGATGTGGATCAGCCCCGCAACCTGGCCAAAAGCGTTACGGTGGAATGAATCCGCTGGGGACGAGGTCAGGGGAGCAGATGTCCTGGACCGTGGTGATGGTCGGCCCCTTCGGCCTGCGCCCGCGAGGGACGATGGCGGCGCGGGCGCTGCCGATGGCGAAGGCCCTGGCCCGCCGGGGCCACCGGGTGGTCCTGGTGTTGCCGCCCTGGCCGAACATCGAGGACGCGGGACGGACCTGGGAGGAGGAGGGCGTGCGCATCCTCTACGCGTCGCTCCCTCCACGGGCGTGGCCGCCCCTCGCCTGGACCCACCGGATGGTCCGCCTGATCCTCCGCGAGCGGCCGGATGTGGTGCACGCCTTCAAACCCAAAGCCTACGCCGGGTTTGTCCACTGGATCCTCCATCAGTTGCGCCGGGCGGGGCGCTTTCGGGGTGCCCTGGTGGTGGACACCGATGACTGGGAGGGCCCGGGGGGATGGAACGATCGGAACCCCTATACGCCCTGGCAGCGGCGTCTGTTCGCCTGGCAGGAGCGATGGGGGATGACCCGCGCGGACGCCCTGACGGTGGCCAGCCGCGCTCTGGAGACCCTCGCCTGGGCGATGGGGATCCCGCGCCGCCGGGTGTTCTATGTGCCCAACGCTGCCCTCCTCCACGCCCCGCCGCGGGCGCAACCCCCGGGACCGCCTTGTGTCGTCCTCTACACCCGTTTCCTGGAGTTCCGCCTGGAGCGCCTCGTGTATGTGATGGGGGAGCTGGCCCGGCGCGCGGAGGATCTCGTCTTTCTTTATGTAGGCAAAGCGCTCGGTGATGAGGAGGAGCGGTTTCGCGTCGCCCTCGCCGAGGCCGGCCTGAGCGGGCGGGTCCACTGGGAAGGCTGGGTGGAACCCGCCCGACTCCCGGAGGTCCTGGCCCGGGGTCATGTGGCCCTTTATCTCATGGACGACGACCTGATCAACCGGGCCAAGTGTCCGATGAAGCTCATCGACCTGCTCGCCGTCGGGCTCCCGGTGGTGGCCGACGCCGTGGGTCAGGTCCCCGAATACATCCGTCACGGGGAGACCGGATGGCTGGTCTCCCCCGGGGATGCGGCGGCCATGGTCGAGGCGGCCTGGATGTTGCTGCAGCGCCCGGAGGAGGCGTGGCGGATGGGGGAGAACGCGCGACGGATGATCCTCGCCGCCCATCAGTGGGAACACCGGATGCCGACCCTGGAGCAGGCTTATGCCTACGCCGTGGAGCGAGCGACGGCGCGTCCTTGAACGGGCTGCGCGAGAGGCCCCCCGCGGGGTCCGCTGGGCCCTCACCCTGGCCTGGATGGGGGTGATCTTCCTCCTGTCCGCCCAGCCCCATCTGCCCCAGGCTCCCGAGCCGTGGCTGGACACGCTCCTTAAGAAAACCGCCCACGCCCTGGAATACGCGATCCTGGCTGCGCTGGCCCGCTGGGCGCTGCAGGCGGAGCCCGTGAGGCGCCCGGGCCTGCTGGGATGGCTGTGGGCCGTCCTCTATGCGATCACCGACGAGGTCCATCAAAGCGTAGTCCCCGGGCGTCACCCCAGCGGCTGGGACGTCCTCATCGACAGCGCGGGCGCCTGGCTTGGAGCAGGGGGATGGCCGATGGGGCACGCCCTCAGAGGCCGGGAAGCCGCCCGCTGGGAGGAGCCGGTTTCCTCCATCCGGGGGGACCCATGAAGTCTTCGCGCGGTTGGCTGGGCCCCGGATGATCGCCGAGAACCGCCGAACGGGAGGTTGCGGATGCCGCGGCTGAACCACGTCGCTATCGTGGTGGAGGATCTCGAAGCGGCCCTGCCCTTCTTCCGGGATCTGCTGGGCCTGCCCCTGGCGCGGGTGGCAGACGTTCCGGCCGAGCAGGTCCGCGTGGCTTTCTTCCCCATGGAAGGGGGAGAAATTGAGCTGGTGCAGCCCACGGCTCCAGAGTCCGGCGTCGCGAAGTTCCTGGCCCGTCGGGGCCCGGGCCTGCATCACATTTGCGTGGAGGTGGAGGATCTGGATGGGACCTTGAAGCGGCTGAAGGAGGCCGGCGTGCAGCTCATCCATGAATCCCCCCTGGTGGGGAGCGATGGGACGCGGTATGCCTTCATCCACCCCCGCAGCGCCTTCGGGGTGCTGGTCGAGCTGTATGAGCGGGCGTCCGGCTCGTAAGGGAGAGCCCGGGGATGGAGGTGGTGTTCGACGGCCGGGTGATCCAGGATCGCTTCCCGGGGATCGGACGCTACGCCTTCCGCCTGCTGGAAGCCATGCTCTCGCTGGAGCCGGGTCTGCGGCTGCGTCTGCTCTACGTGCCGCAAGCGCCCAACCGACGCTGGGATCTGCGGGCGCTGGATCGGTTCCCGGCCGTGCAGCGGATCCCGGTTTCCATCCCTCCTTTTGCGCCGGCGGAGCATTGGGTGATCCCCTGGCTTCTCCGGCGATGGCCGGAGGCCCTGGTCCACGTGCCCCACTATGCGGTCCCCCTGGGTCTGCTCCGGCGGTCGGCTCCGCTCGCGGTGACGTTGCATGATTTCGCCCCGCTGCGCCTGCCCGCCGCCTGGTCCGCGCTCCAGCGGTGGCTCTACCAGTTCTGGCATCGATGTGTCCTGGCCCGGGCGGATGCGGTCTTCGTGATCTCCCGGGCCACGCAGGAAGACTTGTTCCGCCTCTTCGGCGTCCCCCGCGGCCGGGTGGCGGTGACTCCTGAAGCGGCCGACCCCCATTTCTTCCCGCGCCCTCCCCAGGAGGTGGCGGAGGCCCTTTCTCATTACGGCATCCGGCCGCCGTATGCCCTCTGGGTGGGGGTGAACAAGCCATCGAAGAACATCGATCGATTGCTGGAGGCATGGGCGCGCGTGCGGGAGCGGCTTCCGGATTCATCGGCGACGCTGATCCTGGCCGGCCCGCGGGATCCCCGTTACCCGCTGCGGCTCCGGCCGGGCGCGCGGGATCTGGGGATGGTCCCTGAGGAGGATCTGCCGGCCCTCTACACCGGCGCGCGGCTGTTCGTTTTCCCTTCCCTCTGGGAGGGTTTCGGCCTGCCGGTCCTGGAGGCGATGGCCTGCGGGGTGCCGGTGGCGTGTTCGGACATCCCGGCGTTGCGGGAGGTGGCGGGGGAGGCGGCGATGTTCTTCGATCCCCGGGATGTGGAGGGGATGGTCCGCGTCCTCGAGGTCGCCTGGCAAAGGGCCGAGGATCCCGTGTGGCGGGCGGCGGCGCGGGCGCGCGCCGGGCAGTTCTCCTGGCAGGAGACCGCCCGGCGTACCCTCGAAGTTTATCGCGGGCTGGGGTGAACGCAGGGAAGGCTCCGCATCCGATCTCAGAGAATCCGCGCGCATCCCCGATCGCCTGCTGGTCCCTCTCCAACCCAGAGGCCTGAATCCCTTTCTGAAAACGTATCCTTCTAAACGGTGCGCGTCTCTCTACCCCCTGGATATAGGCCGAAAGGAATTTCGGCCTACAAAAGCCCCACAACGCCTTTGTTTCCCGACGGGCATGGCTTTCGCCGGGATCGATTTGCTCCCCTATCAACGGGCAGGGTCCTGTGTGATCGGTGCTTCCTGTGAGAGAAGCTTTAGTCCCAAATCGCATGTTCTTGATCCCGCAAGGAGTTCGCGGCTGAAGCCGCTCCTACGAAAATCCGTCTCTGTTGTAGAAGGGGCTTTAGCCCCGAACCTCCGTCCTCGATGACGCAAGGGTTGCGACGGAAGCCGCTCCGGCAACTCCCAGCCTCTGGTTTTCGATGACGTAAAGGTCGCGGCTGAAGCCGCTCCTACAGGTGGTGATCTTTTTGGTAGGAGGGGCTTTAGCCCCGAATCTCCGTCTTCCAGAAGGCGAAGGTTGCTTTCTTGTGGGAAGGGCTTCCGCCCCGAACCTCTGTCTTCGATGGCGTGAGGGTCGCGGCTGAAGCCGCTCCTACAGGTGGTGATCTTTTGGGTAGGAGGGGCTTTAGCCCCGAATCTCCGTCTTCCAGAAGGCGAGGGTTGCTTTCTTGTGGGAAGGGCTTCCGCCCCGAACCTCTGTCTTCGATGGCGTGAGGGTCGCGGCTGAAGCCGCTCCTACAGGTGGTGATCTTTTTGGTAGGAGGTGCTTTAGCCCCGAACCACTGTTTTCAGGAGGGCAAGGTTCGCGGCTGAAGCCGCTCCTACAATACGGATGCCGGGATGAATTTCGGCTTACGCAGGGCGCTTTGGCCTTGAACTGCCGTCCTCGAGACGGCAAGGGTCGTGTCGAAAGCCGCTTCTGCGAAGCGATAGGGATTGCCCGGAAGTCCGGGATCTCTCCTGTCCGCATGGCCGGGGCGCTGGGAGGATCCCCACGGTATGCTGAGCGTGGAGACCCGAAGGAGGAGAGGCGATCGGCCTCGCTCCCCGGGCAACCGAAACAAAAGGAGGTCCCAATGGAGCGCGAGTTTCCGAATCCGTTGGTCGCCTTGTCGGAGGCCCTGGCAGAGGCCGCCGCGCGAGGGGCGGCGGCCACGGTCACAGTGGACGCGCGGGATCGCTGGCCAGCCAGCGGGGTCGGCTACGCGGCAGACCTGGTGCTGACGGCGGACCATGTCATCGAGCGAGAGGAGATCCGGGTGGTGTTGCCGGACGGCCGGGAGCGGACAGCCGTCCGCATCGGCCGGGACCCCGCCACGGATCTGGCGCTGTTGCGGGTATCCGAGGGATCGGTTCCGGTGCTGGAGATCGCGGAGAGGGAACCCCGGGTGGGCCAGATCGTCCTGGCCCTGGGGCGGCCCACCCCGGAGGGCATCCAGGCCAGCCTGGGGGTGATCACCGCGGTCGGCGGTCCGCTCCGCACGCCCTGGGGCGGATGGCTGGAGCGCTATCTGCGCACCGATGCCACCATGTATCCGGGCTTCTCGGGAGGCCCGCTGATCGATGGGGAAGGGCGGGCGGTCGGGATCAACACCTCCGGCCTGGCCGGGATCCCGCTGTCCATCCCCATCCGGCTGGCCTGGCGGGTGGCGGAGGCCCTGGCCCGCGAAGGACAGGTCCGCCGGGGCTACCTGGGCGTCCGCACGCAATCGGTTCCCCTCGCCCCGGCGCAGCAGGCGGCCCTGGGACGTCCTCAATCCCATGGGTTGCTGATCGTGGGGGTGGAGGAGGGGAGCCCGGCAGCCCAGGCCGGGTTGCGCCCGGGGGACATCCTGACGGCCTTCCAGGGCCATCCGGTCCAGGATGCGGAGGATCTCCAGGCCCAGCTCTTCGGGGATGTGGTGGGTCGCCCGGTTGAGGTGGAGGTGCTCCGGGGGGAGGAGCGGCGGACGCTGTCGCTGATCGTGGGGGAGCGTCGGGAGACACGGGAGGAAGCACCATGGCCTTTCCGGGGTGGACCGTGGCGGGGCTTCCGGCGGCGGTGGATGCCGCCCTGGGGGCCGTCCTGGAGCAGGTGATCCCGGGCGTCGTGCGGGTGTGGAACGGCCGCGGGGGGTTCGGGGCCGGCTTCCTCGCGCGGCCGGGGCTTGTGGTCACCAGCGCCCACCTGCTCGCCCGCGGGCCGCATCGGGTGACCCTGTGGACGGGAGCGCACCTGCCCGCGGTTCCGGTGATCGTGGAGCCGGAGCTGGATCTGGCGGTGCTCCGGCTCCCACAGCCGGTGGGGCCCGCGCTTCCCCTTCGCGATCCGGCCACGCTTCGGGTGGGATCCCTGATGCTGGCCCTGGGGCATCCATGGGGCGAGCCTTATTCCCTCACCCTGGGGGTGTTCAGCGGATGGGTGATCGTCCGAACCGGCGGCCCGCGCGGGACGCTCCGTCTGTTGCGCACGGATGCGGCGCTGGCGCCGGGGAACTCCGGTGGCCCGTTGCTGGACGCCTGGGGACGGGTGGTGGGGGTGAGCGCGATGGTGGTGGGCGGGGATCAAAGCCTGGCGGTCCCGGCGGACGCGGTAGATGGGTTGATCCGGGAGGGGAACGGATGATCCGCGTGGCCGTCGTGGCGGCCGTTCCGGCCCTCCGGGCCGGTCTGCGCGCGATGCTGGAGGGGGAGGAGATCCGGGTGGTGCAGGAGGCCTCCTCCCTGACGGATCTGGGGCGCTCCAGCGCGGAGGTTGTGGTCGTGGCCGGGGCGTTCCCGTCCCGGGATATGGGATGGACAGGGCGAGGGCTGCCCGGCGAGGGGCCGGCAGCCCTCTTTCTGGTGGAGGATCCGGAGGAGGGGGAGCGGTTGCTCTCCTTCGGGGCAGGGCTCCCGGTTTATGGGGTGCTTTTCCTCGAGACCCCGGCGGAGGCGCTGCGGGCGGCTGTGCGGGCCCTGGCGGAAGGGCTCATTGTGATCGATCCCCGTTTGATGCCCGGGTTCGAGGCGCGGCTGGGGGACATCGAAGAGCCGGGCGAGCCGCTCACGCCCCGGGAGCTGGAGATCCTGCGGCTGCTGGCCGACGGCCTGGCCAACAAAGAGATCGCGGCCCGGCTGGGCATCCGCGAGCGCACCGTGAAGTTCCACATCTCCTCCATCTATCGCAAGCTTCACGCCGCCAACCGCGCCGAGGCCGTCCGCCAGGGCCTGCGCCGGGGCCTGATCGCTCTATAGACTTTACTGTTCGCCTTTTGCTCGGGGGAGCAAAGGAGACCGCTAATGTAGATTGGGCTATCATGAGTTACGAGGATGCCAACCAGGAGGAGTGCGACATGGGCGTGATCCGCTTGGGCCTTCGTCAGTTCAGGGATCGTCTGGGATATTACCTTCAGCGAGTCAAAGAAGGAGAGACAATCATCCTGATGGAACGCGGTGAGCCGATTGGGCAGATCCTTCCCTTCTCCGAAGATCCTCGAGGCCGCATGATTCAATTGATGCGTGCGGGGCTGATTGAGTGGAATGGCCACCTGCTGCCCCCCTATCAACCCGCAGTCCGGCTTCATGGTCCGGGGACGCTTGCGGAACTGGTTCTGGAGGATCGGGAATGAGAGTCCTGTATCTGGACACCAGCGCCCTGGTCAAGCGTTATGTTCAGGAGGCGCACAGCGATCAGGTGGCCCGGCTGCTGGAGGGAGAGGTGCTTGCGGGAACCGTTCTCCTCGCCCAGGTGAAGATGGCTTCCGCAGGTTCGAGCGGCCGAACAAGAGGGGTTGCTGTGCTGGGCGCCTGGATCCCGGGCGGGATCGATCGGGTGAGAAGGGCTTGCGGGCTGGATCCAGGGCCGGGCTTCAGCGGGCTTTCGGGCGGGTCTCGTCGATGAGGGCGGCCAGGCGACGGTAGGCCTGGGCGCCGGGGTGGCTGGCCATGAGCTCCAGGAGGCTTTTGCCGGCCACCGGTGCCTCCGCGAAGCGGATGGTCTGGGGGATGAAAACCGGGAACACCTTCCGACCGAAGGCGGCGGTCAGCTCCGAGAGCACATCCCGATGGTGTCGGACGTGGAGCTGGACCATCGTCGGGAGGATGCCCAGAAGCTCCAGGGAGAGCCCCAGTTGCTGACGCAGCCGCCCCACCGCGATCAGCAGGCCCTTGAGGCTACGGAGCGATAGATAGTCCGGCCGGATGGGCACCAGGAAGGCGTCGGCGGCCGTGAGGGCGTTCACCGTCAGCGGGCCCAGGCCGGGCGGCGCATCGATCAGGATGTAGGCGTAGCGTTCCTGGGCCGGCCGCAGGACCTCCCGGAGCCGATGTTGCCAGCGGGGCCGTTGATGCAGGCTCATCTCCGCCTGATGGAGCTGAAAGGTGGCGGGGGCCAGATCCAGACCCGGGCGTATGCTCCGGATCACCTGGGCCAGGGCGATGCCTCTGAGCAGCGCGGCCTCGATGCCGGAGGGGAGGTCCTCGTTGATCCCGAAGGCCGCCGTCAGGGCCGCTTGAGGATCCAGATCCACCAGCAGGGTGGGCGCTCCCCGTTCCGCCAGGGCCACCCCCAGATGAACCACTGTGGTGGTTTTGCCCACTCCCCCTTTCTGGCTGACAACGGCGATCGTCCGGGCCAATCCTGCCTCCCATGTTTCGTCTTTCGGATTCCAACCCGGCACCGGGTTCATCCTGGGGCCGGGATGCGCTCACGTTCCCTCGGACGGGATGGAGGAGGGCTCCGGTCCTTCAAGGGCGCCCCACCAGCGGTGGAGGCGCTCGGCGATCTCCCGTTCGTAGCCCTGATCCGAGGGCCTGTAGAACCGGACCCGGGGGAGGCCGACGGGCCAGTAGGACTGGCGGATGAAGTGCCCCGGGAACTCGTGGGGATATTGATAGCCCTGGCCGTGGCCCAGGGCCTCCGCGTCCCGGCTGGCGTCCTTGAGGTGCGCGGGAACCTCGCCGGCTCCATGCGCTCGCAGGAACTCCAGGGCCCGGAAATAGGCTCCGGCGCTGTTGCTTTTAGGGGCGGTGGCCAGGTAGAGGGTGGCCTCCGCGAGGTGGTAGGCTGCCTCCGGCATCCCCACCCACTCCAGGGCCTGGGCGCACGCCGCCGTGACCACAATGGCCATGGGATCCGCCAGCCCGATGTCCTCCGCTGCCAGGATCAGCAGGCGTCGCATGATGAAGCGGGGATCCTCCCCGGCGTCCACCATCTTCGCCAGCCAGAACAGGGCGGCGTCGGGGTCGCTGCCCCGGATGGACTTGATGAAGGCGCTGATCGTATCGTAATGAGCTTCCCGGTCGTAGGCCAGGGCTCGCCGCTGGACCACTGCCTGGGCGATGTCCATCGTGATGCGGATCACCCCGTCCGGTCCGGGGGCGGTGGCGCTGACCGCCAGCTCCAGGGCGTTCAGAGCGCTGCGGGCGTCCCCTTCGCTGAGCCGGGCCCAGAAGCGGAGGACTTCCTCCGGGATCTCGATGGGCTGTCCGCCGTAGCCGTTCTCGGCATCGGTCAGGGCGCGGCGGAGCAGAGCCAGGATCTCCTCCTCGGTGAGGGGACGGAACGAGAACACCCGAGAGCGGGAGACCAGGGCGGGGACGACGGCGAAGTAAGGGTTCTCGGTGGTGATGCCGATAAACACCACCGTCCCGTCCTCCACGTGAGGAAGCAGGGCGTCTTGCTGGACCCGGTTGAAGCGGTGGAGCTCATCGACGATGAGGAGGGTGCGCTGGCCGTAGAGGCGGCGGCGTTCGCGGGCTTCCTGGATCACCCGGCGCAGATCGGCGAGCCCGGCGGTGACCGCGCTCAGGTTTTCCACATGGGCGCCGGCAGCCTGAGCGATGAGCAGGGCCAGGGTGGTTTTGCCCGTGCCCGGGGGACCCCAAAAGATCATGGAGTTGAGCAGTTTGCCCTCTTCGATCAAGCGCCGGAGCGGGGCTCCGGGCCCGATCAGGTGGTCCTGGCCGAGGAACTCCTCCAGGCGCCGGGGCCGGAGGCGGGCCGCCAGAGGAGCTTCCCGCTTCCAGGCCTCCGCCCGCCCGTGTGTGAACAGGTCTCCTGTCCCCGTCATGGACGGGTCCCCTTTCCGGAGCGCACGAGGTTACGGTCTTCACCGGGGCGGCGGCGGAGAGGACGGAGGGGCGCCGGGTTGAGGATCCATGGGTTCCCGATGGGCGGCCCGAGGACGTGCTCGACAGTGCTCCGCGCGGATGATCGCCAGGATGTCCGCCACCGCCTCGTCCAGATGCTGGTTCCGGTTGACGACCACGTAATCGAACTCCGCCCAGTGCTTTAATTCCTCCTCCACCGCCTGGAGCCTCCGGGCGATGGATTCCGGGCTCTCGGTGCCGCGGGCGCGCAGGCGCTCGATGAGCTCCTCCCGGGAGGAAGGGATGACGAAGATGAACACCGCTTCGGGGATCAGGCGGCGGAGGGTGGCGGCGCCCTGCACATCCACCCGCAGGATCACATCCTTACCGCTGGCCAGGGCGTTCTCGATCTCCCAGCGGGGGATGCCCTTGTAATCCCCGTAGACCACCGCGTATTCCAGGAACTCCCCGGCCCGGATACCGGCCTCGAACCGTTCCCGGGAAAGGAAATGGTAATCCACGCCGTCGACCTCGCCGGGGCGCGGGGGACGGGAGGTGGCGGTGACCACGAAGTGAAAGGGGACCTGTAGCTCCTTCATCCGCCGGATCAGGGAGTCCTTCCCGGCCCCGGAGGGTCCGGAGATCACCACCACGAGGGGCTGGGTCGGGCGCTGGGCCAGCCCCTCAAGGGTGACGGCCGGAGAGAAAACCGTTTCCATGGTTTCCGCGCCTTCCCGTTTGCTCATCTCGCTCCGCATGCGGTGGGATCGCTTCTCATTTTACCTGAACCCGGGCGCTCCCCGCCGGACCCCTTGGATCGGGCTATAATCAGAAATTGCCTCCACGGTGGAATCCTGTTGGGGAGGGTTCCGCATGCCGATCTATGAGTATCGTTGCCGTCGGTGCCGGCGTCGGGTCACGGCTTTCTTCCGCACTTTTTCGGAGGTCGACCACAGCCAGGTCACCTGCACCTACTGTGGGAGCTCCGATCTGGTCCGTCTGATCTCCCGGGTTCGTGTGCTTCGCTCGGAGGAGGCGCGGCTGGAGTCTTTGGCGGACGCGGACTGGATCGGGGATGTGGACGAGAAGGATCCTCGCTCCATCGGCCGCTGGATGCGGCGGATGACCCAGGAGCTGGGGGAGGAGCTGGGGGATCTGGGCCCGGAGTTCGAGGAGGTCATCGAGCGCCTGGAGGCCGGCCAGACGCCGGAGGAGATCGAGAAGGCGATGCCCGAGCTGGCCGGCGAAGGCGAGGGAGGGGAGGAGGAGGGCGAGGGATCTGCCGGAGAGGAATGAG